>Ga0182014_10006802_pt1 | contig 12155 bp, 20 predicted proteins | sample 612S2DmetaG_FD_120489 | JGI IMG/M metagenome (GOLD analysis project Ga0182014, IMG submission 120489) | Permafrost microbial communities from Stordalen Mire, Sweden - 612S2D metaG | ecosystem: Environmental > Terrestrial > Soil > Wetlands > Permafrost | place: Sweden: Stordalen | collected... | reverse complement strand
GCGTGGGTAGTCGCTTGTCTCGGACTGCTCTAATAGAGAATCGGGCTAATAGGCAGCTGTGTCTGTCGCTCCGCGGCCGTGACCCCGTTGGCCATCTTGGCGACCAGCGATAGGCATCGTCGAGGCACTGTCACGTTAAGTGACGCGGACACGGCCACTAATCACATTAGCCACGTACGTCACACGTGACCTGGGGGTTCACGAGAACGAAAAGCCTCAAATCGCGGCGTAATTGATTAATGTGACAGTGCCGTTGCGACGATGGAGTTGTTCGCGGGATCGATTGGCGTGTTCAAGAATCCGTCCAGCCACCGCACGGTGGACTTCGCGGATCCAGTGGAGGCTGCTGAGATTATCCAGCTTGCCGATCTGTTGTTGCGAATGGTGCGCCGAGCCGAGAGCCAGCCTTATGCAGGAAGCTGAGCTCGGCCGCGAGCGGACGCCTTCAGATGGGTGTCGCCGATATCGGCCTGTGCAGTACACATTCGACACACGGATGCGATTCCTTGAAGTCAAGATCGAAGACGATTGGGAACCTGCGGTCATCGAACAATGGAAGAAACACCAAGAGCAGGTGCAGCAAGGCATACTCGCACAGTTCGGGCCTATAAACGGCGAGCGCAAGATCAAAGACTTCATGGCGCTGGAAGCGGCGCCGTTCTCGGTGATCGCTCAGCACACGGAGTTTCTGCACCAGACAAGGCTTAGCTTCGTCGCAGGTGCTTACTACCCGTGCCTGACAGCCAGTGGCGCGCTAGGAGAGCGCATCCTCAACCAGCTGATCGTGACGATGCGTGCCGACTTTCCGAAATCCAGGAAGGTGACAGTCCCGCAATCGTTTGACGACTGGGACACAGCGGTCGGCATTCTCCGCGACGACTGGGGCGCTCTCGACGCGGAGACCGCAAAGGCGTTTCTGAAGCTAAAAAAGCTCCGAAACAACGCAGTCCACTATTCGCCCGACCTCGACGGCACGAATGCTCGAACTCAGGCGCTGGAAGCGACAACCGTTTTGCAAGGGATCATCACGGCGTTGTTCTCGCCGATCGGACCGTCACCTTGGCTGCTGAACGGAGTCCCGGGAGAGTTCTACATCGCGCGCGACAAGGAGGCGCACCCCGTGGTCAAGCACTTCTTCATCCCAGCGAGTGTCCTGATCAGTCCGAACCACACGTGGTTACCGGGAGACTCCGTAGTCGACGACGAGACGTACCAGTTGACGCGTCCAGATGATCTGACCGATGACGCGTTCATCGATCACCGGATCGAATCCATCCGACGGGCGGCGTCGGGGCTAGAGGAACCGGGGAAACAGAGGTAGTGGCCCGTAACAACTCTCCCGATTATCGCCGCATGGCAGTTGGCTATTCGGGTGGCTCGACGAACGGTATGCCGACTGCGGAAAGCTTGGTCTGCATGTTGATGTCACCTGTCGCTACGTACAACGCCGACCCAGGGTGTTGGGATTGAAGCAGCAGCGTGGATGCAACGATGCGGTCGTCGGGAACGGTCATGTCGAGCCAGTCGGGTAGGTCGTCGGAACGCGGCTCGATGTGTTCGAACTTGGCGATGACGTCGCCGGCCACGCGGACTCCTTCGCGGACGTCGCCATTGGTACGGATGCCCTTGAGTCGCCTCTCGGCGCGCTGAGCTCCAGAGCGGACGATGTCGTTTTTGCCGCCCCGTTTGAGTTCGTCGATTTCTCGAAGCACCGCCGGCAGCAAGTGCGCTACGTACCTGGGGCCTAACTCGGCGGTGTACGCGGCGACGTCGGGGTTGTCTATGAGTGCGTTGGTGTCGACGACCAAGCGCACCGCCTGGTCGTCGGGAGGTAGTAGATCGATGAGGCCGCGGAGGTCGGTGACGGTGTTCATCAGCTTTTCTTGAGCTTCGGCGATCGTCGGTGGGATGTCGTACCCTCCACCGTCGCGGGTCAGCCATACCTCGAGGCGTTCGTAGCCGTTGTCGAGTCGCTCGCTGACGTTCGGCGTGGGGTGCGGGAATAGCAGCCGAAAACGAGGCTTCCAATCACGGACTTTCCGCAAGAGCGTCATCCGCGCTGCCTCCAGTTGGTCGTCGCTGGACTCCCACCCGTACCGTGCGAAGCCGACCAGCCCGCTACCTCGGAACTTCAGGTCGTAGTCCTCAATTCCGCTTGCGGCGTGGATGTCGGCGTACGAGGCTGCAATGTCATCGAGTTCGGCGAGCAGGCGTTCTGCGTAGGTCGGCTGCTTGGGGCGGGCGGTCACGGCCTGATCATCCACGAACGTTCGTTGCGAGAGGCGGCGCATTCCAGATTCGAGCTAGCGTGGAGGTACACCCGCGCATGAACGAACCGTCCGACATGTAGTTGCCGCTTGGCGCGCCGGCCCGATGAGCAGGCCTCGTTGAAAGGGGATACCTCGTCAGATGGAGCGGGACAACGAGCGGGCCGCGCGGTCCTACCATTTGCGGCACTGACGTGTTGGTCGGGCTGAACGGGAGAACGGGTTCGTTCGTGTGAACGGCAACCGGAACTTGACCAGTTGTCGAATCCGCGGCGCGCAGTGGACAGCATCCGTGGCCGTCGACTGGTCGCTTTACGGCTCGTGGTGATAGCAGTTCTGCCGGCGATTGCGTAGCGCCTGGCGCGCCCGCTTTTGGGAACGGGTTTGGGAACAAAACTCTGCGAAACCGTCTGGAATGGGCAGGATGCGGTGGAACCTACAAGACCCCTCACCATTATTGACCTGCAGTTTTAGGACCTAGCGACATCGGCAAAACTCCCGGTACGTGTCTCATAACTCAGCGATAGCCGTCAGGTCGCGCAGGCGGTCCGGACGCGGGCGAGCGGGTTAGTTCAGGGATCTCAGTCCAGGTCGGCGAGGGCTTTGCGGGCGGCTTCTAGTTCGGCTTCAAGGGCGGCGACCCTGGCGGCCTGCTGGGAGCGCGCCTCTTCGATGACCTCGTCGATCGGGGTGGAGAAGTCCTCATGCAGTTCCTTGGCCGCCCGGGAGACGGCGGCGGCCGCGACCGCGAGGTTGCGGGCCAGGTAGGTGGTGCCCTGCTTGAGCTCCGCGCGCCATTCGCCGTCGGCGGTACCGGTGACAGTGAGGGTCAGCTCGAGAGTCTTGGTCTTCTTGCCGGCCGCCTTCTTGGCCGGGGCCTTCCTGGGCTTCTCCTCGGCTGAAGCTTCAGCGGCTGCTGCGTCGGGCTCCGGCGTATTCCCAGGCGAGGTGCTCTTGACAGAAGGAACCAAGACATCGGGAGTGTCGGGGTCGGTGGACGGCGCTTCTGCTGCCAGTGTGTCTACAGTCATCGGTGCGGCGATCTCCTCCTGAGCATCGCCCGCAGTGGGCGGGCTGGCACTGAGAGTTCATTAGAACACATGTACTGCTTATCTGCTTAAGTGGACCTATGCTGTTCAGGTGGTGTTTGCTGGTGTGAGTCCGGTGGGCGGGGTGGACTATCCGCGGACGTTTCAGGAGTTCCGGGCGTGGTTTCCCGACGACGGGTCGTGTGCGGAGTATTTGGCTCGTTTGCGCTGGCCAGAGGGCTTTCGGTGCCCAGTGTGCGGCGGCGAGAACGCGTGGCGGACCTCGACCCAGCACTGGAAATGCGTGGCGTGCGGCCGCAAGACTTCGGTGACTGCCGGCACGATCTTTCATCGGACCCGCACGCCGCTGACCACGTGGTTTGCCGCTATCTGGCTGGTGACTTCGCAGAAGAACGGGTCCTCGGCGCAGAACTTGCACGACATGTTGGGCCTGGGTTCCTACGAGACGGCGTGGGCGTGGCTGCATAAGCTGCGCCGCGCGATGGTGCGCCCCGACCGCGACCTATTGTCGGGGGTGGTCGAGGTCGATGAGTCCTTCATCGGCGGCCGCGCCACGGGGAAGACTGGCGCATCCACCGACAAGGTGCCTGTGATGATCGCCGTGGAAAACATTGGCACACAAGTTGATAGGAATCTTCGACTCGGCCGAGTACGGCTGGCGGTAGCAGAGAATCCGGGTTCCAAACAACTGGTCGACTTCGCCCGCACGACCGCCGCGCCGGGTTCGATGATCCGCACCGACGGTGCCCGAATGTTCCGGGCTCTGGCCACCGAGGGGTTCACCCACGAGTACATCTCCGGATATAGCTCCCCAGAACCGGGTCACGTCACCCTTCCCGGACCGCATCGGGTTGCGTCTCTGCTCAAACGCTGGAACGCCGGCACCCACCACTACCGCGTCGAACGCGAACACCTGCAGTTCTATCTCGACGAGTTCGCCTTCAGGTTTAATCGTCGCAGTTCAAAGGCACGCGGGATGTTGTTCTACCGGCTATTGCAGCAGAGCGTGAACACCGATCCCCATCCGCTGGCCGACCTCATCGGCGGCACCGCCCCCGACCCCCGCGAGTCAGCAAACACGCTTGATGACGATGACTCATTGCACAACAACATCTTTGAAGACATCTAAGAACTCAGTCCACTTAAGCAGATAAGCAGTACACATGTTCGACTCCCGAGCCAAGTTGCCACTCACTCCAACTCACCCTGTCCATGCCTGCCTGTGCATATGGATGCCGTGCGAAACCGCAAGTGTAGGAAGTCGTTGGAGGTGTCGGATCTGAGGACGAGCGACCTGGGATTTCTCAGCATCATGGCGCTCGCATGATTCTCACTTATGTGCCGGAATCCTCAGGTGGTTGCCTTGAGCGACGATCTTGTGCCTGTTCAGTCGTAAGCGGCCATTCGGCAGGCAACGGTGTCGGCGCGGATGGCTACAGGAACTAAAGTGCTTGACCAGGCCCTGTGCCGGTAACATGGACCGTCAGTCGATGTCTGGAGCGGGTGTGGCCACGGAACGCCAAACGGATAAGAGGGCGGTCGCCAAGAGGGCGGTCGTCAAGAAGGTCGCCGCCCGGGCCACCAAGGCATCTGCCAAGCTCGAGAACCGCGAGGTTCCCACCGGCTACGTTCGGTCGGCTGCCGTGAAGACTTTCCTCGCCGCGCGGCAGCCACATAAGCACTGATGCCGCTCACGCCGGGCTACGGCGAGACTCCCCTCCCGCACGACGAGCTCACCGCGTTGATCCCAAGCGTTGTTGAGATCCTCGACAAGCCCATCACCAAAGTGGCGGTTTACGACCTCGAACAGGGCGTGCAGGACCAAGTGTCCGAGGAACTGCTCACTGCAGCAATCGAGGGTTCGCTGCTGCTCGACGAGCTACTCAGCGATTACTTCGTCCGCGACCTTCACACGCGCCTCTACGGCGACATCTGGGTCTGGGCCGGACGGTTGCGACAACACGAAGTCAACATCGGCGTCGCGCCGGAGCAGATCGCTGTCGAACTGCGCAGCTGCCTAGACAACATCCGATACCGGTGGGCGCACACAAACGACTGGACAGCCCGCGTGCTCGGAATTACAACCCACGCCGAGACCGTACGAATCCATCCGTACACCGACGGAAATGGTCGTACGACAAGACTTCTCGCCGATCTAGCGTTCATCGCAGCTCAGAACCATGCTGCATGGCAGTATGACTGGGACGTCGACAAGGAGGAGTACATCAGGCTGCTCCGCAGCTTCGACATACATCGGAACGCCGGAGAACTTGCTGCCTTTGTGGGTGTGCAGTCGATCGAGTCCTGAATATGGGCACTAACGGTCGTGTGTGGAGGCTCGCCGGTGACACTCCCTGACGCAGTCATCGTCTAGCGCTCTCGGCTTCAGCATCGAATGTGCGGTTGCCCTGGAACTAAATGGCTGCCAACGAAACTCGAATCGACCGCGGAAGGATAGACCCACATCCGGTGCTACCGACTATGTCTGCCAGGTTTCGCCACACGTGCCGCCGTATCTCCCTCGGCTCAATCTTGTAAGTGCGCGCGAGTGCTCTCTCGACATCGTCGACGCGTCCCGGCCTGCATCGTCAAGTTGTTTGAAAATGATTGTGGCGCAGTTGATGTTAGTTGCTTCGGTGGCTAAATGTAGTGGCTTACTCGGTCGTTCATGCCGCTGCGGTGGCAATGACTTCGTCCCAGACCGCGAAGCTGGCGGTTATCTCGGTTCGCCATTGGGGTGCACTGATCAGATGGCGGCGGGGACGAAAGTGCTGCCGGATGTGGCTGAAAGCAAACAGGAACCGTTGAGCCTGCCCAGGTGAGGCGAAGCGTTTCATCACCCGTTCTCGGATCCTGGTCGGCTGATGGGAGTTCTCAGCCCGGTTATTGAGGTACTTGCAGCGGCGATGGGTCACCGACGGCAAAAGCTCGCGGTGAGCGACCTGATAGCTGGCCAGCTTGTCGGTGACAATCACCCGCGGCACGTACCGCAGGCCCTTGAGCAGTTTACGGAAGAACCGCTGGGCTGCTTTGGCGTTTCGCCGCGACTGCACCAGGATGTCGAGCACGTTGCCGTGCTGGTCGACCGCGCGCCACAGCTAATGGGTGATGCCGTTGATCTTGACGAAAACCTCGTCGAGGTGCCATTTGTCGCCGGGGCGGGGTCGGCGCGCGCAGCTTGTTGGCGTAGTCCGGCCCGAACGCGGCACACCAGGATCGGATCGTCTCGTAGGTGACCGCGACACCGCGGGCCCACATCAACTCCTCGACGTCGCGCAGGCTCAGCGCGAAACGGTGATACAGCCACACCGCGTGCCCGATGATTTCGATCGGGTACCGATAGCCCTTGTATCTTGCCGCAATCGCCACAGCGACCAATCCTGGCAGCACCACACCAGGCCAACAACTTGACGATGCCCTTGTAGGCGCATACTCGCGGTTCTACTGGACGGGTCTAATCGGCGACGACTTCGACAGCGGCGCGGTAGATGGCTGGATGCGCGGTCACCTCGAAGTCCTCCACCGAGCGGCGCGTGCTCTCTTGGAAGTACTGCTGGGCTCTTGCTGCGTGCAACGCGTCGGCGCTCTCCCACTCTGCGACGTTGACCAATTGGAAACGCGCATCGGGGGTTAGCGCTCGATGCAGCCGAAACGACCGGAAACCCGGCTGCTTGCTCATGAACTCAGCACGGTCACGCCATCCCTGCAGGAACGGCTCGACCTTGTCATGGTCGATCTCGAAGACGTTGATGAAAGTGATGGGGCCGGTGTCAATTCCGTGCATCGTCATGCCCTTACCCCGACTTCGCCAGCAGAGACCCGGGTACCGACGCTCGACTCACCGTCGGTGCAATCTGACCGCCGGGTCACAGTGGCTTCCTTGGGCTCAGCTCAGCCCCACCGTGATGGCCCCGGTCACCCACCGCGCCGTTGATCACAGACCTATCGAGTCGGCCAAACCGACCAAACTCCGACCGAACCCTCGGTCCGGTGGCCATCGTGTCAAACCCGGAGTCCGGTCCGGATACTTCGGCTTGTCGTGTCATCGTGGTCCTCCTAAGAAATCGCTCCCAATAGCTTCGACACCTGGCGCCGAAGAAGTGTGACCATCTGCGTCTGCTGGGAAGAATCACGACGACGGTCACATTCCGGTGTGGTGGGGTGTCGAAGAAGTACAACCACTCGTTACGACACCTCAGCGAGGACATCGAACATGACTGCATTCACGAAATCCCCCAACACGTCCATTCGCGCCAAAACGATCACCTACTGGATTGCGACCGGCCTCCTCGCCGCCGAGCTGTTGTTAGGAGGCATTTGGGATGTGCTGCGGATCCCGCTGGTCCGCAACGTCGTGACCGACCTGGGCTATCCGACATACTTCCTGGTCCTGCTTGGGACATGGAAACTGCTCGGCGCGGCTGCGCTACTTGCGCCGCGGTTTCCGCTGGTCAAAGAGTGGGCCTACGCTGGCGCATTCTTCGTCTTCTCGGGGGCCATCGTGTCGCATTTGACGACGGGTAAGGACATGCATGAGATCGTCTTTCTCTGCGTGGTGCTCATTCTGATAGCAGCGTCATGGGCCCTGCGTCCGCCGACACGCACGCTCCGCGGCCGCCCGCACGACCAGGACATGAGCGTGAAGGCGTGACGAGGATGGTAGTGGCCAGCGGGTATGGCGGGCCCGAAGTTCTTGAGCTGCACGACATTGTGCTGCCCCAGCCGGGTGCGGGTCAGGTCCTGATCGATGTCAAGGCGGCCGGTGCCAACGCGATCGACTACAAGTTGTACAGCGGCCACCTGGGCAATGATCCGGACGCGTTGCCCATGCCGGTCGGCCTGGAGGTCTCGGGCGTGGTCGCCGCTGTGGTTCCGGAGACCGCCGGTTTCACCGGACCGCTCAACACCGGCGACGAGGTGATCGCCGCGGGCGTTCGCGGCGGTTATGCCGAGCAGCTGGTCGCCGACGCGGCCAACGTGGGGCACAAGCCGGCCAATCTGTCGTTCGAGCAGGCGGCCGGTCTGCTGGTTGCTGGCTCGACAGCCTGGCACTTGCTCACCGCAACCACGGTGGGTGCCGGTGAGACGGTGCTGCTCCACGGCGGCGCGGGCGGTGTCGGGCTGCTCGCGGTTCAACTGGCGGTAGCGCGTGGGGCGAAGGTGATCGCCACGGCGAGTCCCGGCCGGCACGACCTGCTCCGCGGCTACGGCGCGGTGCCGGTCGAGTATGGGGCAGGGCTGGTGGATCGGGTGCGGGCCATCGGGGCGGTGGACGTCGCGCTGGATCTGGTCGGCACCGACGAGGCGCTGGACACCTCCGTTGAACTTGTTGCTGACCGCGGGCGAATCGCGACTATCGCTGGCTTTGCCCGCGCCGCCGAACTGGGCATCTTGGCGTTGAGCGGGGCCGACGGCGGCGCCGAAATCCGGGCTGCGGCATGGCCGCAGCTCGTCAAGCTGGCCGCCGACCGGAAGCTCGAGGTCACCGTCGACAGGGTGTTCATGCTCGAGGAGGCGCCGGAAGCGCACCGGTATCTGCAGACAGGGCACGCCCACGGAAAAGTCGTACTGGTCCCCGAAGAAACCAGATGCCTGCCGGGCGGGCCCAGCCGACCTGGGGATTGACTCTGTGAGCGCGTAATAAACACGTGCTCATTGTGATCAGCGAAAACGAGTCGTTGAGGTCGATGTCATAGCCGAGTCCTGGTAAGAACGGCTCCAAGTCGTCGCGGTCGATCTCGAGAGACATTAATGAACGTGATGGGGATCGACGCCGCGACCCTGCTCGGGCAGCACCTCTGTTGATGGAGTCATCATGGCCCTCCTGAAAACCCGCTCTTATAGCTTCGACACTCGAACCGCAGAGAGTGTGACCAGCGGTGACGCCGCTCCCAGAACCAGGCGGGTGATGGTCAATAGCGGCGTCGGCACCGTGCCAGTTCAAGGTCCCGAAGCACTCACGGGACAACAGCGCTGAAATCCATCTGCGCAGTCCGGCTCTGGTCGGCCAGCACGTCGATCATCGTCACCTTTCCCCCGTTGACGATGAAACCCATGACCGCGACCACGCGGCCGGCCTGCACGATGACCGCACCAGCCGCGCCGTTGACCGTGGCGGGGCGCACCTGCCGGTCATGGCCGGCATAGACCTGCGCCAGGTTTGCCACCGCGGCCGCGCCGCGCGCCGATCGAGTCCCTGCCGGGCCGAAGTCGCCCCGGAGCACCACTTCGGTATGCAGCACAGCCACCAGGCGGTCGAAGTCGCCGCTGCGCGCCGCAGCGAAGAACGCGTCAACAACCTCGCGTTGAGCTGCCAGATCACTGTCAGGTGACGGTTCGACGGCCTGGATCCGTCGACGCGCACGACTGGCCAACTTACGGGTGGCGTCTACCGAACGCTCGACGATCAGGGCAATCTCATCGAACGGCACCGCGAAGACATCATGCAAGACGAACGCCAGCCGCTCATTCGGCGCCAGCGTGTCCAATACGACGAACAACGCTAGACCCACCGAATCAGCGAGCAGCGCCTCATGCTCAGGATCCACTTCATCCATCGGGTCGACGAGCAGATCCGGCAGCGCGGCGACCAACTTCTCATCCGGACGGCTGTGTCTGGCGCGCAGCATGTTCAAACAGATCCGCGCGACGACGGTTGTCAACCAGGCATCAATGTTCTGCACTTCTGCGCCGTCTCCGGTACGGCTCAGCCGCAGTCCCGCCTCCTGCACGGCGTCGTCGGCGTCGCTGAGCGACCCCAACATCCGGTAGGCCACCGCCCGCAACCGCGGCCGGGCCCGCTCAAACGACTCGACCCACCGATCATCGCTAGTCACCACCATTGGCTCCGTGCTCGGCGTTCGGGGCAGCTAACGCGCATGCCCAGGAAGTACGTCGGGTAGCCCACCTGGGTGACAACGTCGCGGACCAACGAAATCCGCAACACATCCCAGATGCCGCCGAGGACCAGCTCGACAACGACGAAACCGGTAGCGACCCAGTAGGTGACCGATTTCAGGCGCATGGCGCGACAACTCGATTCGACTCCGGAGCTTGTTAGTGCCGTCATGGTGATCCCCTGCTCTAATGATGCGACAACTTCTTCGACACGCCAGCTGATCCGAATGTGACCGCAACCGGCGGCTATCAGCAGCACAGCACCATTACCCGGTTGACCTGGCCCTCGCCCGGCCACACCGGCCGCCGCAGAAGAGCACACCACTGTGCCCGCTCAATTGAGCGGGCCAGGCAATGCCGCCCCGAACACCCGAGACAGGAATTGAGTCGTCTCGTTTGTCAGATCCGAGACCAAAGAGGCCTGGGAACGGCTGACCGAGCGGCTGACCGCTGCGATGGTGAAGCCGTAGGGTTAACCAGTCTTTGGCGTTAGGGCGCGAGCCCTGACGATGAGGGCCGCGATGGCCACCGCTCCGAGCACCGTGATCAACCGGTTGATATCGGGCTGAGAGCAAGAAGAGATAGAAGGCCACCCCAGCGACGGGTATCGTGAAAAGCACACCCAGGACACGGGTTAACGGCTTCCGGCGCTGCATGACTTCAACTGTTGTCAACTCTTCGGTTCCTTCTCTGGCTGATCGATGCGGGCGTGTGTGCCGCGTGTGATTGACAGCCCAGCAGCGTTACGTTACGTTCCGTTCTAACATTACGTTACGTAACGTTCTGGGAAGGGGTCGCCGTGCCTGACAGTCCACGGCAGCGCAACGGGGTGGACGACGCTGTTCTTCGGGTCACGATAGATCTGCTGGCGACGATGTCGTTCGCGCGACTGTCGATGGAGCTGGTCGCGAAGAGAGCAGCCGTGGGCAAACCGACGGTATACCGACGGTGGCCGTCGAAGGCCGCGCTGGTGGCCGACGCCGTTGCCCGGTTCGCGCCAACCCCTCACTTCGACCCTGAGGGCGACGCCGCTGAGAGCGCGCGGCGAGGGTTGGTCAGTTTCGCGTGCGCCATGGCGGAGTCGGGAATCGCGCATGTGCTCTACAGCCTGCTGGGCGAAGCGATGACCGATGCGGATCTCGCGGAGACCCTACGGGCGCGCTATTTCCGGCCCCGCCAGCAGGTCATCGAAGCGGCGCTGCGCCGATGTGTTGCGGCCGGCGCACTGCCGCCCGATCTCGACCTTTCATCGGCGATCAGCCTCCTCCTGGGCCCGCTGCTGCACGGATGGATCGTCAGGGGAACCCAGCTCGACGAACGCCAGATGACCGAACTCGTCACGCTCGGGTGGGCAGCGCTGGCCAATGCAACAGCGGTTGGCGATGCCGTTGGTACCGACATCAGCGGTGGCCAATCGTCCCAATGACTGTTGACTGGAGACGCCCGTATGCGTTGGTCGCACTGATCGGTGGGCGCTGGACTTTGATCCTGCTGGCCGAGTTGGCGGCTGGGGGTCGCCGCTACCAAGACCTTCACGACGCCTTGGACGGCATCTCACCGAAGGTGCTCACCGAGACGCTGCGCCGCGCTGAACGTGACGGTCTCATCAGGCGGCATCTGGATTCCGGGCGGATGGAGACGGCAAACCTCTACGAACTCACCGACCTCGGCCGATCCCTTGACGAGCCGCTCACCGCGCTCGGGCGATGGGTTGACACCCATTGGGACCAGGTCGAAGCAGCTCAGCGCAATTGGGACGCCCGAGCCAAGAGGTGATCGCAGGCCGGCTGCCCTTTCATCGGACTATGGACGGATACTTTGAGGTGCCTAAGCTTTCGTTGAAGTGCTAGTTGACCTGGGTGTACGGTCGATTTTGACGCGCCGAGTAGTTCCGTGGCGGTGGTGGATTCTGCTGAGATCATCGGCAGCGTCGGGGAGCGTT
>Ga0182014_10006797_pt1 | contig 12163 bp, 5 predicted proteins | sample 612S2DmetaG_FD_120489 | JGI IMG/M metagenome (GOLD analysis project Ga0182014, IMG submission 120489) | Permafrost microbial communities from Stordalen Mire, Sweden - 612S2D metaG | ecosystem: Environmental > Terrestrial > Soil > Wetlands > Permafrost | place: Sweden: Stordalen | collected... | reverse complement strand
CTTCTTCTCTAGGGATGCACGTTTCTTGTAGCGGCTTCAGCACCATGACAGCACTACCCCTCGTCGTTTCGGCGGGCGCCAACATTTTGGTCGCCGACACAACGATAGGTCTTTCGTGTTACTCGGCGTCTAATTAGCCCGAGATCCGCTAATGAGATCGGCAATCCCAGCCGAAACACTGCCGTCATGGTTCTCTGTCTTAGCCGAGAAGGGTACCCAATACGAACGCGGGAACTCTAGGCCGTTTCAACTGGTCTGAAGTGGACCCCGGATGGGGTCAAGGTCACGTAATGCAAGTCCAGATTCGGTAGCACTTACTGGGTTCACTGAATATTGGGGTTTACGGGCACAAGCAGTGCGAGGAGATCTTCAGAGACCGGCGAGGCTGCCGAGGAAACGGGGCACGGCAGCTGGAAATCTGACACCCGCTCGTGATCAGGCGCCCTCTCCAAATGATGGTGTGAGTACTTCATCTCGGACCGGAAGTCGAGCCTTTCATCTCACAGACCGATCACTGTCTTCGACGTGTTACAGAAGGGTTCTACCATCGAGATGTGATCCGCATCCTGCACACGTCCGATCTTCAGCTCGGAATGACTCGTCGATTCTTCGATCACGGTGCGCAAGCAAGGTACACCGACGACCAGTTCGATGCTTTGCGAAGGTTGGCGATGATCGCGACCGAACGCGATTGTGACGCCGTTGTTATCGCGGGTGATGTCTTCGATGCCGTTCTGCCGGATCGCCGAATCATCACTCGGACCATTGACGCCCTCGGATCGTTTGTTGTTCCCGTCTTCCTCCTTCCGGGGAATCACGACGCCGGTAGCCCAGAGTCGATCTGGATGACCGGGAACCTTGCATCGCGCTTGCCATCGAATGTATCGGTGATCGGGGACTCGACGATCCACTCCGTCTGTGGCGGTCGTCTGGAGATTGTTGGGGCGCCATGGACGAGCCGTCGTCCCGATCGTGACCTCGTGGCCCTTGCGTTAGAGGGCCTCGTTCCGCCTTCGCCTGTGGTGACGCGCATTCTCGTTGGTCATGGTGGGGTCGACTCCATTAACCCCGATCCCGGAAACCTGAACTTGATTCGACTCGCTTCCATTGAGTCTGCAATTGGCGAAGGTCTTATCGACTACGTCGCGCTTGGTGACCGGCATTCAGCGCTGTCGATCGGAGTTACTGGTCGAGTCTGGTATTCGGGCGCACCAGTGATGACTAGTTTTCGTGAGGACTTGGAGTCCACGAACCGAGCTCTCGTAGTCACGTTTGATACAGACGTCATGGTTGACCAAGTTGAGGTCGGGCAATGGGAATTCCGACGCCTAGAGATCGATGCGTCCGGAGCGGACCTTCTCGAGGCCGTGGGAGCCGAACTGGCCCTGCCTGGTGATCGCGCTCGAATGGCGATCAGGTTTGTACTCGAGGGAACCGTTAATTTGGCGGAACGTGCCGAACTCGATCAGATGCTTGACGAAGCGGGCGATCTCTATGCGTCGGTTCGACTCTCGGAGGATCATTGTGACCTTGCCGTTCTGGTAGACGACGCGGACCTTACGACGCTGGCGATTGGCGGCTACGGGGATGACGCCGTCGCAGATCTCATCGCCATGACGACGCAGGGTCGTGAAACGGGTAACGATGCGGTTCTCGCGCTCCGCACTCTCTACCGACTGCTTGAGGGGGCGCGATGAGGATTCATCGAATCACACTCAAGAACTTCCGCGGCGTCACGGATAACACTGTTGAGTTCGCAATACAAGGTGTCACAGTGCTCGTTGGGCCCAACGAGATCGGCAAGTCTTCGATACCCGAAGGACTCGACGTCCTGCTCCGCATCTTTCACGACTCGAAACGATCTGAGATTACTGATCTGAAGCCGGTGGGTAATGATGCGGGACCCGAGGTTGAAGCGGATATCAGCCTTGGCGAGTATCGATTCGTCTACAGCAAGCGCTGGCTGAAGAACGCGACGACGACACTAACGATCACTGAGCCCACGCACCTGCAATTCACTGGTCGTGACGCTCACGACAAGGTGATCGAGCTTTTGGACAGCCATCTGGACCGAGCACTCTTCGACGCACTCCGGTATGTCCAGGGGACCGCAGTCGGCCAACACGGTATTTCCAAGTCGACCTCACTCATGGCAGCCCTCGATCAGGCGACCAGTTCGCGTTCGGCAGAGCCTGACGGTGGTACTGCCCTGATCGATGCCATCGAAGCGGAGTACGAGCGCTACTTCACGCCCGGTGGCAAGGTCAAGGTGGAACGTGCCCAGGTGGGAGAGCGTCTTGCCGCTGCACGGGCGAGTCTCGAGTCTTCGAAGCAGTCACTAAGGGGGCTCGAACAACTTGGATCTGAGTTCGCCTCCGTCGTTGAGCGGATTACGAAGGCCGAAGGCCGTCTAGAGACGTGTCGTGCAGAGCGCGTAGAGATCGATGAAAAGCTTACGGAGATTAACGCTGTAGAGCGAGACTTGGCTGAAGCCGCTGCCGACTGCCGACTCGCCGAGAGTGAGCAAGCGGGTGTGTTGCGCGACCAAGCGACCCGTATGGCGTTGATAGAAGCCGAGCGCACGGCAAGCGACGACGTTGATCGCCTCCAGGCGCAACACGCTGGCGTGGCCGAGACCTTGTCTGTGGCCGACGCTGCGCTAGCCAGCGTTCTCGAAGAGATCGATCGATGTGAGCAAGCCCACCAGGCGGCATTGGACGCCGAGGAGGTGGCGGGTCTTGAACTCCAACGACGAGATGCGCATGTGGCTGTCGGGCTCCTCGGTCGCCGTCTCAAAGAATTCAACCAGGCTGAAGAGACTCGTGTGGCTGCCACGCGAGTGCTCGAGATGAACGATGCCATCACGACCAAAGCGAGAGGCGCTCTAGACCAGGCATTGACGAGGGTGACGCAGGCAGAGGCTGTCCGCACCGCAGGACAGCCCACGGTAATCGTCGAGCCAACATCTGACCTAACGGTCGAGGTCGACGGCGTGAAAGAAACCATCGTTGGCGGGGAGTCCAAGCGCTGGACAGTTGACGGTACGTCGACAGTTACGCTTGGTGACGTCGCCAAGGTAATCGTCACTGCTCCCACCGACGACGAGGTCGAAGAGGAATTGGCCACTGCTCATGCCAATCTCGCTCGAGTCGTCGAGAAGTACGGTCTTGACGTTAGCAATCCACGGGGCGACCTCGAGAGTCGACTCGCCGAAATTGCTGCTGCGAAACAAGACATAGTTCACGCCAACTCGCGCCGCGATGCAGCGCTCTTTGATCTGACACCTGAGCAATTGAAGGCGAAGTACGAAAACGCCGAAGCGCTCATTGCAGGATTTGACGATGCTGACGCATCCCTCGATGTGGAGGAGGCGAAGACAGCATTGGCTGAGGCCACAGCATCAAGATCAGCGGCGGCGCAATCTCTGGGGAGAGCCACCGCCGAACGTCGAGGCCTCGAAGAGCACACGAATATCCAACGTATCGAGTTCAGCCGACTGAGCGGGGAGCATGCTCACGCTCGGCAAGCTCTCGAGCGCGCCACTGAAGCCTTGTCCCAGGCGCGTGCGAAGAGAAGTGACGTTGACTTGAGTGCCGCCGTGGATTTCTCCAAAGAGGCTCTGGCTGGGGCTATTGCGCGCCAGCAAACCTTGCAAGTACGTCGAGACGCTGCGTCGCCAGAAGTGGTCCGTGCGGCTGAGACCAATCTTGAGGCGCGTGAGCGCAGGGTGCTCAACGAGCTCGACGCTGATCGAACCCGTCGTGAGCAATTGACCGGAGAGCTTCGAGCGCTCGGTTCGCAGGATCTCCAGGCTGACCTTGACCGATCTCAGGGTGAGGTCGACACCCTCACCCGTGAATACGAGGCGCTGGAGCGGCGAGCTCGAGCCGCGCAGTTGCTTCGTAACACGTTCAATCGCCACCGCGAGACTGCGCGAGCGAATCGGGCCCGGCCGTACACCGACGAAGTCAACCGCCTCGGACGCTTCGTCTTCGGACCTACCGCCCACTTCACGATTAACTCGTCTGATTTCACGGTCACTTCAAGGACTATGGATGGCACTACGGTCTCGTTTGACCAGTTGTCTACCGGAGCGAAGGAGCAGATGTCAGTCGTCGCCACATTGGCCTGCGCCATCTTAGTAAATCCGGATGGGCGAGACGGTGAGGCTGGTGCTCCTGTAATTCTGGATGACGTGCTGGGCTTTGCGGACCCAACGCGCCTCCGGCGGCTTGGACCGGTGTTCGCGGAAGCGGCCAAGTCTGCGCAGGTGATCCTTTTGACTGCGTCGCCGGAGCGCTATGAGTCCATTGGCGAGGCAACGTTTATTCACTTCTAGGTGTTCGGTCAACGGGAGTACCACGCGATTTGCGTTGAGCACTACATGGACGCAAGTCCCCTATTTCGACGAAGCCGGCTGCTCTGCGAGCAAAGTGAGTCTGCGGATTCGATTTAGCGTGCGGGTTCACGTCTGGCCAGCGGTTTGCCCAACTGGCGGTCCCGTCACTCCTTGACATCTTCGGCGATCAGCACCTCGTCGGGAGTCTCGCGAGTCCAAGTGGAGGCTACGTCGGACCAATGAACTCGAGTCTCTGATGTATTCGTCCAGTTTCGAAAGAAACTGGGATCATCAGATCTAGGACGATAGGCGCTATCCAAGTCCTCGACCTGGACGATGGTCGGAAGATCTACCGCCCATCCCATTAGAAGCGCACTTCGCGAAGGAAGGACTGGAAGATCGGAGAGCAAACTACCAAGAGAGTCAGGGACCATTCTTCTGACCAATAGTTGGTCTTGATCATTAACGATACGATGCACCAAAAACGTGTTGCATTGAGATAACACGGTTTCCGAAAGTTCGGATGGTCGTTGCGAAGTTACGACCAGTGACAGGCCAAACTTCCGACCTTCTCGAGCGATACGTTCAAACATCTCGCGACATAAGTCCGCTGGTGCAAGCATCCCGTCGTCGAAACGGTTGGATCTCTTGCTCAGGAATGTGTGAGCTTCCTCGGCAACGAGGACCGTCGGTAAAGTCTCTCCGGTCTCTTTGCGATAACGCTCGAGCGCCTCAAGAATCACGCGACCAAGGACGGCAACGACTATGTGAAGTACGGGCAAGGGGACGAGTGATAGATCGATGATGGAAATAGCGCTGCCTTCGGTGTCGCCGAGCAGACTGCCCAGCCATATCGAAAGATCTGTCTCTTCCTCCGAATCTCCAGCGATAGACAGGATTCGATGATCCTTGAGTAGCGTTTTCAATCTGAAGACCAACGGCGCAACCCACGCTTGGCTTCCTCCGTCGTCAAGGGCGAGAAGTTCGATGAGATTCGCCAATTCATCAATTCGAAACGGTAGTGGATCGTCCTCGTGCACTTCATGGTCGGCGTCTTCCGAGCGGCATTCTGTTAACACATTCCCGCTTAATTCTTCAAGGTGTGCCCAATCCTCTACGGGCACCATCTCCCAGTATCCTCGTTCGTTGACATGTCGGGTCATCAAATCCGTGCATATCGTGGAGATTTCGTCTAGCAGCGTCGAGAGCGCTGGTTCAGTTTCAGTCATCCAATGCTTTGAAACATCTTGCAATCCGGCGATTACAGCGCCCGAATCTTGACGCTGTGCAAATTCAAGCGCGTTTGCGCCTATGGATCTAAGTCGCACTCGAGTATGGAGGTACCCCATTTTTGTGGCGATGATTCTGAGAGTTGGATCGGTGATTCCACTTCGCGACCGAACTTGTTGCAGTGCTCTTCTCAGAAATGGCGCTTGTGCACCGGGGCTCGCTCCCGTGAAAGCTATCCATTCCGCGGAATTCCACAGCCATCCCGGAACGCGTAAGGATTCGATGCCTGCCCCACTCGCATCGACTGCGAACCTTCTCGGTGTCACGCACAGGTCGTTAAATGATTCGGAGTATTCGCCGTTCGTATCTAGAATTATGAAGCGGACCCGAGGGTCAGCATCGCACTTTTTCCCAGCGCGTTCTATAGATTTTCGAATGATGAGTGTGGCGGAGCAAGACTTTCCGCTTCCGGTGTTACCCAAAATCGCGAGGTGTCTCCCGAATACTCGATCAATGTCAACCATGACGTCGGCTCCGCCAGTGAGCGACGACGTTCCAATCGTGATTGATGAATCAGTGTAAACAGCGTGCGCGAGAGTCTTCACCTGATCAGCGGTAGGTAGTAGAACCGGATCACCGACCGTAGGAAATAGCAACACCCCTCGAGATACTTCAAGCATTCCGGGCATATCAGAACGTATGGTTCCAAGCGGGATCACGCGCAGGCGGCGTTCTGTTTCAGGGAGATTCACGACTCCCCGAACATCTCCTTGAGGACGGCTTGAAACTGGCAAGACTCCTATCCAAGTAATAATTCCAATTACGTCCCCCGTTTCAGACGGGACGATGACGAGACCATTGATACGAGGAAAGCGAGTTAGTTCGCGAGCATTCAAGGCCGTTCCGTGTGGCGCATCGAGTTCGAGGGATACTTCCAAGATTTCCGCACTAACGGATTGCACGGTGCCGATAACCAGACCTGCCCGAAACTCAGTTGTTGTCGACAACGCTCTCATCCGCCTCGCTAGGTAAGTCGCCTATTGATGGAACGGACCGGTTCCGAAGGAGCGCGGCTCGTCGCCACGAAATGTCGTCTATCGAAGGTCTTGGGAGATAAGTATCGACGAGAGTTCGAAGATCAGCGAAGTGGGACCCGATCAAAAGACTTAGTTGCGAGGAGTTGCCATGTATCCTTGCGAATCTTTCAACTTTCCCGCCCGCGTCGTCATAACTAATGATCATCAGATGAGTCGAAGGAATTGTAAGCATGTCAGCGAGAATTCGGTTTATGTGGTCATCACCAAAACCGTAACCATACGTAACAACCACGCTATTTGGCCGACAAACGGCCGCGGATAAGTCCCGAAACAACTCTGCGTATGGGTAATAGGCAGTTTCTTGATCCTTTGCTGCGTTTGGATATATCAAGACACTCGCTGGACTTGGTTCGCTTTGCGCGCCGAACTCGATGGGCAGTCTAAGAATTCCCGCTTCTTCAGATGTCCAATCCAGCGAGCCATGCAACTTGGTCAGTCGAACGACTCCCTCAAGGAATCGAGGTTCTCCTCGTACGCCGGAAGGGTTGTAGTGAAGATCAATGTCCATTCGGGATGCCCGGAATCGGGGGCGAAGAGTACCAACGAATCGATCAATGATTCTGACGCCAGCGACCTCACAAATGAATTCGACAAGCCTGTCGTAATTTGTCGTGAATATGTGAAGGCGATCGCGATTAGGAGTTCGGCTTGCAAACGTTAACAAGAGCGAAACGAGGTAACCCATCGGGGTGAGATCGGATGAAGCATTATCCTCTGAAAATTCACCTTTCTTAATCGTTGCTTCAGCAGCGAGAATCGATGATATGAGTTGGGTAAGACTTTCCGTGACAGCATCTGAGACAATTTCTGCCCTGTTGTCGCCTGCAATTCGTAGTCCTGCCTCCAAGGTCATGGCCACTCGCAAGTAGTCCTCAATGTTTGGCACTCCTCGACCAATACGTTCGGCGCTAGATATCACTTCAGCCTCGTATTGCTCGTTGAGGACATCCTCTGAGAGGGTGATGGCGCTGTCCATTGACCCAGCCGTGCCACCGCTGAAAAGAGTTGCTGCGGTCGTGAGTCCGTTTCCGAACAAGAGCGACAGGTGTTCAGACTGCAGGATCGCCGATAACCAGGGTTCAAGTGTTGTACGAATCTTGTCGTTTGGTTCTGGTGGATTCTCCGACGAGAATTGGATGTCTCCGACGCGACAGACGTGAGGTGCGAACGAAATTACCATAATATTAGCAATGATGGCACGTAGGCGACCACGGCCGGCGTCAATTAGGTAGTAACAAATGGTGATGGAACTGTTCGTCCGTTAGTCCATCGAAAAGTGGTTGAAGCCTCACGTGGTGCATTCTAAGGATGGCCAGTAACACCCAAGGGCTGCTGGCCTCAGTGTGTCTAACCCGAATCTGCTGAAGTGGGGGGCAGACCTAGAGTTGTGACACGGAATCGCGAGGAGAAGACGTGTTCGAGAAGTTTCGTGCCAGCAAGGCAGCAAAGGCAGCGGCAGCGGCTGAGCAGCAGAAGAAAGGCGCGGCCCTTCAGGCTCGGAACAACTGGCGGGCCGAGCACGATGAGGCCGAGCACCTCGTGGAACTCGCGACCGCCCTGGGAATCGGGACCAACGACACGGAACTCATCCTCCAGAAGGACGAGACGCTGATCGGGAGAGTGCAGAACGCCAGCCTCATCGAGGAACGCGAAGTCGGTGCCCACTTCGTCGGTGGTTCGCAGGGCGTTTCGATCCCGATCGGATCCATTGGTGGACGCAGCGTCCGCTACCGCGTTGGTGGCATGAGAGGTCACCGCGTGGCCGGAGTGCCGACGCCGACGGCCATCGACGTCGGCGAGCTCTTCGTCACCGACCAGCGCCTCATCTTCGAAGGAGCAAAGTCCTCCAAGGAGTGCCGGCTCGACAAGCTCATCAGTGTGCACCACGTCGAGCCGGGTGAGATAGCGGTTGCAGTGTCCAATCGTGAGAAGCCAACGACCATCTATTACGGCCCTCGGGTCGCCGCGATGGTCGACTTCTACATCAATCTTGCGCTTGCGCGATTCCACGGACAGGGCGAGGCGTTCGTGAAACAACTGGTGGCGCAAGTCGCCGCGATCGACGCTCGCAAACCATCGTCTTAAGCTGCTGGACCTGAAGCACAGCGCACGTGAGTCCACGTCGCGGCCAGGCGACACACTGGTGACGTGAGCGAGTACGACATGATCGGCCTGGTGGGCCAATCGAGCATCCTCAGACCCCTTCTCGCGCAACGGAATTTCTAGATTCTTCGGAGGGCCAGTTTTGCAATATAGCTGGAGGCTTACCTCGGGCTTGCCAAGGGGTCGCAACGCCTACGTGTTCGGATTACAGGTCAAGTCCGAAGTCTTGGGTGAGTGGCTCCAAAAGGCCGTCGCCGGAAAACACGTGCGCAGCCTTTGCTGGTGCAGTCTCAACCTCAGTGAGTGCATTGGCCCTCTGCGTGGCGCTAAGGACACGACTTCGCTGAGTCTCTTGTTCGTGGCTAACAGTTGTGTCGTCGAAAACGGTGTCAGGGTTGTCAATGCTCCAGCGGTCCAAGTAGGCCGCGCCAGTCCCAACTTCTAGTACCCACCGCTCGTAGAGTTCAACCGTTCTAGGAGCATCTCCGAAGGCTTGAATCCAGGTGTCACCACGATCAATAGCGATCGTGGCGAGTTCGCGGGCCCGCTGTCCGATAGCGTTGGCACGATCATTAAGGGCGAGAGCCACATCGGGGTCAGTGATCCCTCCGGTTCTGGGAAAGATTCCAGCGATGAGTTCTCTGGCTGGTGTGCTTGGGTAGCCCACGCCGGTCACGTAGCGATCGATACGGTGGTGCAAGACACTGGCGATGTCGTCGGCATCGTCGAACGAGCGACCCGTCACCAGCATTGGTAGCTCGGTGTGAATATCCAAGCCCCGATTCTCCGCGTCTCGAAGCTGAGCGAGCAGCGCTGCGTACGCGGGAGAGGCCTTGGCCTGAGTGAACTCGGAGTCGCTGAGTCCCGACTGGCTAAGAACTTCGTCCCAGTGCCCACCGTCGGCCAGGGCGACGATGGTGTCATACTCGGCGACGAGAGCGGCGATGGACTGGGTCTGCGACAGACGGATCATGTCGGTGGCGGACACGTCGGCTCCCTCGTGGCGCAGCACGCCGGCGAGCACTTCCAGGGCGCTCGGGATCTCGCTGAGCCCATTGTGGCCAGTGTCAGGATCAGGGTCGTAGTGGGTATCCACGTAGAGATAGTTGGACTCTGAACCTCGCGTCAGGGCCACGTACAGCACTTCACGGGTAGTGGTCGGGCTCGCGAAAGCGTGCGCGATATCGACGGTGCGTCCCTGGGCGCGGTGCGCGGTTGAGGCGTAGGCCAGTTCGACGTTCTCGGCGACGTAGGTGGCAGGCAGGACGACTGAGCCGTGTCCATTCACCCGAGTGACGGTCATGGAGCCGTCCCCGTGTGTCGCCTCGACGGTCCACACGTCGCCGTTCTTGACCCAGCCCGTGCCCGCCGTGAGCCGGCGGTTGTTCTCGCGAGTGACGACGAGGTCGTTGGCACCAGCCGTCATGGCACCGGCGACGTCCACTCCCTCTTCGATCACGTCGCCACTAGCGACCCGCCCGCTACGGGCGCGAGCGTTCAGCTCGTTCACGGTCGCGGAGTCGCCGGCGAGCATCAACGAATGGAGGCCACAATCGGTGTCGACCTTCCACGCATCGTAGAGCGCATCGAGCATCTCGTCACGGGTGCCGTCCTTGATCCGCCCGTGCGTGGCGTAGGTGCCAAGAGCAGAACTATGGCCACTGCGGACCCCGAGACTGGCTTCCTTCTCCCATGTTGATTTGAATCGACGAACGTCCGCCAGCGTTGGGGCGTCCTCACCGCGGTCACGGACGAGGGTGCGGAACATGCCTCCGGCGTCCACGCTGGAGAGTTGGGCGCCGTCGCCGACGAGGACCACCTTGGCCTGGGCATCGAGAGCGGCCGACATCAGTTCGTCGAGCGCGAACGTGGAGGCCAGACTGGCCTCGTCCACTACCACCAATTGACCGGCGCGAAGGGTCCAGCGAGCCAGTGCCTCCTCGCGCCGGCGAATGCCTTCGTGCAGTCGGGGGCTGGGACGACGCCCCTTGAGTCCGATCAGGCCGGCCTTCTCGCGCAACTCGGCGAGTTCACGAACCCGCTGGCCGTGCTGGCGGTGCTCGTAGAGCCACTTGGCGAGGTTGTCGGTGTCAATGCCCATGTCGTCGCCCAGGACTTCGGCAGCCGCGGCCGAGGGCGCGAGGCCGGTCACCGAGCCGGCACCGTGCTCGACCTCCCAGGCGGCGCGCAGTCCTGCCATGGCCGTCGACTTGCCCGTACCCGCGGGTCCCACCAGCACGTCGAGGGCTCGGCCAGAGGTCGTGATCTGCTCGACGGCGAGTGCCTGTTCGATCGAGAGTTTGAAGGCTCGGTTAGGCAGTCGTCGTTCGGCAACGGCGGCCACTGTGGCGCCGCTGACGACTGCTGCGTCGAGGCGCTGGCCCGCGTCGAGCAGACGAGCTTCGGCGTCGAGCAGCGTCGTCGAGGTGTAGAGCCAGTGGCCGGTTCCCTGGAACTTGGAGGTGCCGTTAACACGAAGCAGGAAGCGCGGCGTGTGGTGCAGGTTGGGAGTGGTGATGGGAAGCGCCTGGGAGACGGCCAGGTCGGTTGCTCGAGTGGCGGTCAATATCCTTTCGGCGGGAAAAGTGAAACGGACACCCTGCATCTGGCGAAAGACCTCCGCTTGAACGTTGGCGCGCGAGAACGTCGGGCGCTTGGCACTCACTACGTCGAGGGCTGCGTTGGCTATGTCGAGCAGGATCTCGTCTTCGAACTCGGCGCTTGTGAAGGCGGGCACGTCCTTTCCACCCAGTTCGTGGATCCACGACATGGGTTCGTCGTCGAGGTAGGGCGTGGCTCGAGTGGCCCACTCTTCGGTCAGGTCCCCGAGACCTAGACCCTTCTTCGCGCGTCGGGTGGAGAGCGTGGCCGTCTGGCGAAGTTTGAGCACTTCGACATCGGTCGGGCCGCGACCGTGATCGTCCTCGAATTGGGTGATCAGTCGATTCTTTGCGTCGACGATGGCGGTGGTGCGCTGCGAGAATTCGTCCATGAGGCGCTTCGAGACCCCGGCCACTTCCCACTTAGGGGCGGTACTCGAACGACGGGCGTGGGCTTCCCAGTCCCAGCCGAGTTCGCCGGTTAGTAGATCAGAAAGCACGCCCTGGTGCATCTCGGAGAGCATCACCGTTGAGGCGAAGAGTTGCCGGCTGTCAAGGGTGCGCCAGACGCCATCACTGGTGGCCTGGGCCCGGTTGAGCACGACCACGTGGTCGTGGAGTTGAGGATCGCTGTCGCGCGAATCGAAGTGGGTGAAGCTCGCGGCTATCACTCCGACGATGTCCTCCTCGACGCAGCCTTGCTGGCCGGAGCGAGTGTGAAACACGTCGCGCTCGGCGTAGGCGAGGACCTCGGCGATGGCCTTCTGGTGACACCGGTAGATGACTTCGCGAGT
>Ga0182014_10006795_pt1 | contig 12165 bp, 10 predicted proteins | sample 612S2DmetaG_FD_120489 | JGI IMG/M metagenome (GOLD analysis project Ga0182014, IMG submission 120489) | Permafrost microbial communities from Stordalen Mire, Sweden - 612S2D metaG | ecosystem: Environmental > Terrestrial > Soil > Wetlands > Permafrost | place: Sweden: Stordalen | collected... | reverse complement strand
TTTCCAGCATCGGCAAGCCACGGACTCCAGCCAAGCTGTTGTCTTGAACCTCAATCCTCAAAAGAAACGCATTCCATCCGCGCAAGTGGCCTTTTGGTGGTTTGCGAACAACATCTACCCTGCCTAGCTTGAACTTGACTGGATTCTGGCGCTCGAAATGGCGTCGCAACGCTGGTGGAATTTGTTCCTCCAGAAAACTTGCCTGCGCTCCGAGGTCTGGGGTGGACGCAACCAACTCGGGTGCTATGTTGCTATCAATATCGAGTGACTGACGATTGTCCCCAAGATGCAGATTCAAAATTCGCGCGCCCTTGAAAATAAGAGCATTCCTGAGCGGTTCCCAAGCAATCACAGCCAGAAAAACCTCGTTGAGAATTTCGTTGATCCAGTGCTCTCGGCTTTCGCGGTTCATTGCAATCAATGGTTACGGTGTCCGAACCTTCCAAGTATTGTTCCGCTCCGGGAATTCAAAACCAGCCAAGAGTGAAATTTCAGGAAGATCCTGTGTCATCAATCGTTCTCTGATTGCATTCAGCCTATGACCCAATGTTGATGCTGCAAAATCAGCACCGATCATTTCCAGAACAGCACCCACGCGCCGGTCAAGATCATCACGCTGTATTTTTGCCAGATGTTCGACCATGCGGTCAGCGTCAATTTGCTTAACACCAGTTTCCCATGCCTCCAAAACGACCGCTTCACCACCGCAGCGAACCGGTTGCATCAGTGCATCCAGCAAGGTTTGCTCCAGTGTTGTGATTCGCAGCCAGCAACGCGGTGACACCACGCGAAACTGAATACCAGGAACAAGTGAGATATCGCGTTTGTTTAGGTAATAACCAACATCCTCAAAATGGAAAATATCTGTCCCTAGTGGGTTTCGTTCCACAGTTTCACCCGACAGATCCGGCTCTGTCGTGTCAACCGCCTCGACACTTTTTTTGGCCCTCGGCGGGTTGAGCCGGGCGACATGGTGATGCGCGACAACCTGTGTGGTCAGTTCGTAGTAGTTGATGGCGCTGAAATAACAGACGACGCCGTCCGGCAAATAAGCCTGAAGAAGTTCCAGCGGATAAATAGGTTCGCCTTTTCCGGCTTCCATATCCAGCAGCAGAAAATCTGTTAACTCGGCGCCGTTCGGAGATTGCACCTTGATTGAGTGTATCCAGCCCATCCGCTTGAGCTGCTCAATAACAACATGAGCAGGCGGGAAAGTTGTCCGCAACACTTCTTGGTTCGATTTGGTAACCGCTCTGATCTCGCGGCGGAGGGTGGAAATTTTCCAGCAACGAGCAGTCAAATTTTTTTCGCTGGCTGCTGACACGCGATCACCCAACGTCCGCAAAAAAACCTCCCATCGGTCCATCGGAACTTGTGTTGGCGGTTTATTCGAATTCACAGTGTCATTCCCGTATGCTCCTTTGGAGCATACGGGAATGACACTGTGTTGTCAAGTTTCAGAATTTTGGACGACTGATAAATGCACAATGAATATACGCTTCCGCTGGCTTCTTGAAGCCAGCGGAAGCGTATATTCATTTGAGCGGTTTGTCAAGCTCTATTTCAATTCGCAAGATGGGATCGCCTATCGAGGACCAAAAAGACGAAAAAAGTGCCAGCAAAAGTGCCAGCACGGACCCTTTTAACAGGGCTAAAACTGGTAAGAAAAGATATGGCCGGATATGTGTTGACAATAAACGTAACTCGTTTATAGTCAAATAGTCAGCGATGCCATAGACGATTGATTTCGAGTGGCTTGTGGAAGACGAGACTCGGTCGATTCCGACCTCCGCCTCCAATTTGAATTTATTGCACGCTCAAAACACTGCACTTTATTGGCTTTTTCTTGGTTTGAAATGGTTTGGAACCGACCCTCGCCTTCGAGCGTTGCCTGCCATTCTGTTTCATGAAACATGAGTTGATCCGTGTTTCGAATATAGGGTTCACAGAGCCGTTGCAGTCGCGTTTCTTACCCGGTTGGTAGGAGGAAATCATAAACCGCTGCTTCGATGGACTGCTTTCAACTCGCACATGTCACCTCAACGGGTTCAAATAATAGTTGACCGGTTGTATAAATAGGTTATTGTGCGTCGCGTCGCAATGAATCCGCGATATAATTATGGGTCGAACCAGTGATGCCAGAGAAAAGCTTTTGTCCGTGGCCTTTGATCTCATCCATGAGAGCAGCTACGGCTCGGTCAGCGTGGAACAGATTTGCCACCAAGCCAAGGTCAATAAGGGCAGTTTTTATTACTTTTTTAAAACCAAGACGGATTTGGTCGTTGCCGCTTACGAAGAGCATTGGCGTTTGAAGGAGCCGAACTATGAACGAATGTTTTCCCGGAAAAATCCGCCGCTGGAACGGCTGCGCTTGTGGTGTGATTACATCCGAAAATCGCAGCGGCAGCGGCAGAGGAAATACCGCCATGTTTGCGGTTGTCCCTACACCAGCGTGGGCGGCGAACTGGCGACCCAGGACAAAAAGGTCCGGCTCGAAACCCAGGCCTTGATTGACCGGTTTGTCAAATATCTGTCGGGCGCCATTGCTGACGCGATCAAGGACGGGAACGCCTCGGCGGGCGATCCGGAAACCAAAGCCATGCTGGTTCACGCCTTTGTGGTCGGGCTTTTGCTGCGCGCCAAAATTTACAACGACCTTAAAATACTGGGCCAGCTCGAAGCGGGACTGTTTGCCTTAATCGGCGCGGAAATTCCCAAGGGCCGTTCGTAATGAGACGCTTCCCAAGCCGCCAATAAGCCCGGTTTCAATGAATTAACCTTTATGTGGATTGTCAGACTTGCCCTTCGCCGGCCTTACACGTTTGTGGTGGCCGCGCTGCTGCTGGTTTTGTTGACGCCGCTGATTTTGCTGCGGACGCCGACGGATATTTTCCCGGCGATCAACATCCCGGTCGTCAGCGTCATCTGGCAATACACCGGCCTCGATTCCCAGCAGTTCGAGCAGCGCATCACTTACACGCATGAACGCGCCCTCTCGGTGACGGTCAACAACATCGAGCACATCGAGTCCACTTCCTACAACGGCATTTCGATCGTAAAAGTTTTTCTACAGCCCGGCGCGTCCGTGGATGCCGCCGTTGCGCAAATCACGGCCTCGGCGCAAACCGTTTTGAAGCAGATGCCGCCCGGCATGACGCCACCACTGGTCATCCAATACAACGCCTCCACGGTGCCGATTTTGCAATACAGTTTCAGCAGTCCGAAAATGTCGGAGCAACAACTTTTTGACGTGACCGCCAACCAGGTTCGTATCGGGCTGGCCAGCGCACGCGGCGCAATGATTCCCTGGCCCTACGGCGGTAAAACCCGCGTCGTCGCGGTGGATTTGAGCCTGCCCGCGCTGAAGGCGAAAAATCTGATCGCCCAGGATGTCGTCAACGCCATCAACGCGCAAAATATAATTCTGCCCAGCGGCACGACGAAAATTGGCGGAACCGAATACGATGTGGCCGTGGATTCCAATCCGCGCCTGATTGATGACTTGAACCGCCTGCCAGTCAAGGTTGTGAATGGCGCGACGATTTATTTGAGCGACGTGGCGCAAGTTCACGACGGCTTCACGCCGCAACAAAATGCCGTGCGCCAGGACGGCGTGCGCGGCGCGCTGCTGACAGTCATGAAGACCGGCTCCGCTTCGACGCTGGATGTCGTGCGCGACATCAAGGCCGCCCTGCCGCGCGTCATGGCCACCGTGTCGTCGGATTTGCACGTCCAGGAATTTGCCGACCAATCGCTGTTCGTGCGCGCGGCCATCAGCGGGGTGCTGCGCGAGGGCGCGATTGCCGCCGCGCTGACCGCATTGATGATTCTGCTGTTCCTCGGCTCGTGGCGCAGCACCATCATCATCGCGCTTTCCATTCCCCTCTCGGTGCTGTGCTCCATCGCCACTTTGAGCGCGCTCGGCGAAACGATCAATTTAATGACGCTCGGCGGTCTGGCGCTGGCGGTCGGCATCCTGGTGGACGACGCCACGGTGGCGATTGAAAACATCCATCGCCACATGGCGGCCGGCGAAAAGCTGGAGGATGCGATTCTCGTCGGCTCGCAGGAAATCGCGTTGCCGGCGTTTGTCTCGACGCTGTGCATTTGCATCGTGTTCGTGCCCATGTTTTTTCTGACCGGTGTGGCGCGTTATCTGTTCGTACCGCTGGCGGAAGCCGTGGTGTTTGCCATGCTCGCCAGCTACGTCCTTTCGCGGACGCTCGTGCCCACGCTGGTGATGTGGTTTTACCGCAATGTGAAACTGCACGGCGAACACATTGACGAAGCCAAAGTTCCCGCCCGGCTTTTGCCGCTGGTCAAATTTCAACGCGCCTTTGAAAACGGCTTCGACCGTTTTCGGAGCGGCTACCGCGCCCTGCTGAAAAGCTGTTTTGAATATCGCCGGCCATTTGCGATGTTCTTTCTCCTGTTTTGCACCGCGTCCTGGCTGCTGGCACCGGTGCTTGGCCGGGATTTTTTCCCGGCGGTGGATGCCGGACAATTTTTGCTGCACATCCGCGCGCGCACCGGCACGCGCATCGAGGAAACCGAGCGGCTGGCCGGTCAAATCAACCACGCCATTCGCGCGGAAATCCCGCCGCGCGAAATCGCCGGCATTCTCGACAACATCGGCATTCCGAATTCCTCGATCAATTTGAGTTACAATACCAGCGGCGTCATCGGGCCGGCGGACGCGGACATACTCGTGCAGCTCAAACCCGGCCACGCGCCGACGGAAAATTACGTCCGCCAGTTGCGCGAGCGGTTGAACCGTGAGTTTCCCGGCACGACTTTTTATTTTCTGCCGGCGGACATCGTAAGCCAGACGTTGAATTTCGGTTTGCCCGCGCCGTTCGACGTGCAAATCGTCGGACGCAATCAGGCCGCCAGCCACGCCATCGCCGTGCAACTCGCGGAGCAGATTAGAAAAATTCCCGGCGCGGTGGACGTGCGCGTGCAACAGCCCGACAACTGGCCGCAATTCCGCATTTCCGTTGACCGTTCCAAAGCGGCGGAACTCGGCCTGACGGAACAAAACGTGGCCAATTCGGTTTTGCTCGGCTTGAGCGGCAGCACCCAGGTGCAACCGGCCTACTGGATTGATCCGAAAATCGGCGTTCAATATCTCATCAACGTGCGCGCGACGGAATACGCCATGGATTCCGTGCAACAACTCAACGCGATGCCGATCAGCGCCAATCAGCCGGGGACGAGTGACGCGCAGATTTTAGCCAATCTGGCGAGCATTTCGCGCGTGAATGTCTCGCCGGTCGTCTCGCATTACAACGTCATTCCCGTCATTGATGTTTACGGAAACGTGGACGGGCGCGATCTCGGCGGCGTGTTGGGCGACCTTCAGCCGCTCGTCGAAAAAGTCAAAAAAGACCTGCCGCGCGGTGGCAGCATTGTCGTGCGCGGCCAGGCCGAAACGATGCGCTCCAGCTTTTTCGGTCTGGCCGTTGGTTTGATGGGCGCGATTGTGCTGATTTATTTCCTGCTCGTGGTTAATTTTCAAAGCTGGCTCGACCCGTTCATCATCATCACCGCGCTGCCCGCCGCGCTGTCCGGCGTCGTGTGGGGACTGTTTTTGTCGCAAACGACATTGAGCGTTCCGGCCTTGATGGGCGCGATCATGAGCCTCGGCGTGGCGACGGCCAATTCGGTGCTCGTCGTGACGTTCGCACGGGAAAATTTGCAGCGCGGACTTGATCCCATTGCCGCCGCGCTCGAAGCCGGCGTCGGCCGCATTCGTCCGGTTTTGATGACGGCGCTGGCTATGGTCATCGGCATGTTGCCCATGAGCCTCGGCCTCGGCGAAGGCGGCGAACAAAACGCGCCGCTCGGCCGAGCGGTGATTGGCGGCCTGGTTTTCGCCACCATCGCCACGTTGTTTTTTGTGCCCATCGTTTTCAGTTTCATGCACCGGCATCACCGGCCAACCAATCCATCTGTAACACCATGAACTCAAATTCAAATTCATCCACGCCGCCCATTCGTTTGCGGCGCATTGCCGAAATCGTGGTCGTGCTCGTCATCGTCGGCCTGCTCATCGGCTTCGTGCCGCGCTGGATCCACCGTCACCAATTGCGCGCGGAGACGCGCGCAGAGTCCGTTCCAACCGTTGATGTCGTTTCGCCGACCGCAGCCAAGGCGGATTTGGGCACGCCGTTGCCCGCCGAAGTTCAGGCCTTCGTCGAAGCTTCAATTCACGCGCGCGCCAGCGGCTATTTGAAAAACTGGTTTGTGGACATCGGCGAACACGTCACCAACGGCCAGGTGCTCGCGGAAATTGACACGCCGGAATTGGATCAGCAACTCGCGCAGGCCAGGGCGGAATTGGACCAGGCGAAGGCCTCGTTGGACCTGGCCAAAGTCACCGCCGACCGCTGGACGGAATTGCTCAAAACCGCCAGCGTCAGCGAACAGGAAACGGCGGAAAAAACGGCGGATTACACTTTAAAGCAGGCGAACGTCGAAGCCGCGCGCGCGAATGTGCAGCGGTTGGAAGACTTGAAAGTATTTGATCGCGTCACCGCGCCATTTGATGGAACGGTGACGTTGCGCAGCACGGACATCGGCCAGCTCATTTCCGCCGCCAGCGGCCCCGAATTGTTTCGCCTCGCACAGACCGATCCGTTGCGCGTCTATGTCCGCGTGCCGCAGCCGCTCGTCCACGCCATCGCACCCGGCCAGAAAGCCGAGCTGGCGTTTCAGGAATTGCCGGGCCGCACCTTCGAAGCAATGGTCACGCGCACGGCGGGCGCGGTGGATCCGAGTTCGCGCACATTGCAGGTGGAATTGCAGGTGCCCAATCCGCATGGCGAAATTCTTGCCGGCAGCTATGCACAAGTGCGTTTCACTGAAGCCACCGATCCGCATGGGTTGACGCTCTCGGACAACACGCTGATTTTCCGTGCGCAGGGAATGCAGGTCGCCGTTGTCGGCAGCGACAACAAAGTGCAACTGCGCCCGATTAAAATTGGCCGTGATTTTGGTGATGTCGTTGAGTTATTGAGCGGACTACAGCCGGGCGACCGGGCCATCATCAACCCGCCGGATTCCATAGCCGAGGGCATGACGGTGCAAATCGCGCAACCGTCGGCAACCAATTCGGCGAAATGAAAAACTTTGTTTTCATCTGCCTTTTGGCGGCTGGCGTGGCCGGTTGCGCCGTCGGGCCGAATTATCATCGTGCCGCCGCGCTGCCCAACCAGCCGCTGCCGAAACAATTCAGCGACAACAATCCGACGAACGCCACCCTTTGGAAAATCGCCGAACCGTCCGCGAACCTGCCGCGCGGCGCGTGGTGGCAAATGTTCAACGACATGGAATTGAACCGGCTGGAAACGCTGGCGTTGACGAACAACCAGAATCTCGTTGCCGCCGCCGCGCGTTTTGAGCAGGCCCGCGATCTGGCCGCCGCCGCGCGCTCGGAATATTTTCCGCAACTCACAGCGGGCGGCACGCCGGGCGGCGATCTCACGCGCCAGCGCACCAGCGTCAACGAACCTGAGAACGGCCAGGCTGCCGGCGCGGCGCACACTTACGACACATTCACCGCGCCGATTTATCTGGGGTGGGAAATGGATTTGTGGGGGCGCGTCCGCCGCCGGTCGCAAGCGGCACACGCACGTTTTGCCGCCAGCGTGGACGATTTTGAATCCGCCAGACTGGCCGTCGCCGCTGAAGTGGCCGCCGATTATTTCAACGCGCGGACTTTGGATGAGGAATACCATCTGGTCTCAAACACCATTGGCGCGTATCAACAGTCATTGGAACTGACCCAAAACCGGCGCCGTGGCGGAGTCGTTTCTGATCTCGATGTCGCGCAGGCCGCGGCGCAACTGCACATCGCCGAGGTGCAATTGCCGGACATTGAATTGCATCGCGCGCAAACCCTGCACGCGCTCGCCATTTTGTGCGGCCGGTCGCCGGTTGTTTTTTCCATTTCGACCAATGCCGCAACGGCCATGGTTCCCGGCATTCCACCAAGTTTGCCGGGCGAATTGCTGGAACATCGTCCCGACATTGCCGCTGCGGAACGCCGCATGGCCGCCGCCAATGCGGACATCGGCGTCGCCAAAGCAGCGTTTTTCCCGACAGTCAAAATTGACGGCCTCGCCGGCTTTCAATCCATCAGTTTCAATTCGTGGTTCAACTGGCCGAGCCGGTTTTGGGCGGTCGGACCTTCCATCGAATTGCCGCTGTTCACCGGCGGTTTGAACCGCGCGAACCTCGCCGCCACCCACGCCGCTTACAACGAAACGGTCGCCAATTATCGTCAGACGGTCTTGAGCGCTTTCGGCGAAGTGGAGGACGACCTCGCCGCGCAACTTCTGCTGGCCAGGGAATGGAATGCGGAAAATGAGGCGGTCGCCGCCGTGCGTCGCGCGCTGGAAATTGCCAACCATCGCTATAAAGCCGGACTGGTGACATATCTCGACGTGGCGACGGCTCAAACCGCAGACTTGAATCAGGAGCGCAACGCCGTTCAGCTGCAAGGCGCGCGTCTGGTGACTTCAGTCAATCTGATCAAGGCCCTCGGTTGCGGTTGGCAGCCATCCGCCGAAGTTCCTCCAGTGTCGGCCAAGTGATCGTCAGCCATGAATCACCTGAAGGACTAAAATTATGAAAGCCGTTGCCATAAATGGAAGCCCGCGCAAGGGCGGGAACACTGAAATTCTTTTGAAAAAGGCGCTTGCGCCGCTGGCCGTCTCCGGCTGGGAAACCGAGTTCATCCAACTCGGCGGAGCGCTCATCCGCGGATGCCAGGCCTGTTATCAGTGTTTCAAGAAGAAAAATTCCCAGTGCAGCCAGAAGGACGATGTTTTTAATCAGTGTTTTGAAAAAATGGCTGCGGCCGACGCGATCCTCCTCGGATCACCGACGTACTTCTCCGACGTAAGCGCCGAAATGAAGGCGCTGCTGGACCGCGCCGGGCTGGTGGCGCTGGCCAACGATGGATTGTTCCGCGGGAAAATCGGGGCTGCCGTGGTGGCGGTCAGACGCGGTGGCGGCACGCACGCCTTCGACACGATGAATCACATGTTCCTCATGTCCGGCGTCATCGTGCCGGGATCCATATATTGGAACCTCGGATATGGTTTGGACAAGGGCGAGGTGGCCAAGGACGACGAGGCTTCCCGCAACATGAATGATCTGGGCCAGACCATCGCCTGGTTGGGCGAAGCGATCCATCAATACACCGGAAGTCGCCCGCCCGCCCTGGTTCGTGAATGAACTCCTTCAAACTCGTTACCATGCAATTTCGCAAATTTGGCAAGCTGGATTGGGACGCTTCGGTTCTGGGCTTTGGGACCAGCCCGAAAGCACCCGGATATTGACGGTCCGCAAAACCCACACATACTGGGCGCGCCATTCGGAGAGAATCGGCAGCAACCGACCAGATAATATCGGGCGTTACGTGCTCCTCGCCGGTGCTGCCACCGGCGGGTGGGGTCACGGGGGCCGGATGTGTCCAGTGAACTGAACAAGCGTTTCATAATTTTCCCCCAACGCAACCTAGATTCAGAGACTGTGACCGCGTAGTATCCCATCGGCAACGCGATGCCTTCTGAACAATCTGAAACACCCGCACAAGTCGCCAGTGTTCCGCAAGAGGGCACCGGGCAGCCCCGGCGCGTGGTCGTGGGCGGCGTGTCCTGGCGCGACACCTTCGCCGCGCTGAAACATCGCAATTTCCGGCTGTTCTTCGTCGGCCAGCTCGTGTCGCTCACCGGGACATGGATGCAGAGCACCGCCCAAGGCTGGCTGGTCTATCAGTTGACCGGCTCCAAGATTCTGCTGGGCACCGTGGCCGCCGTCGGGACGCTTCCAATGTTGCTGCTCTCCCTCTGGGGCGGCTCCGTGGCCGACCGGCATTCCAAGCGCACCGTCGTCTTCTACACCCAGACCGGGATGATGCTGACAGCCTTTGTGTTTGCGGCGCTGGTGGGAAGCGGACATATCCAGACATGGCATATCCTCGCGTTGGCGGCGCTGGGCGGCGTGGCGATGGCCTTCGACATGCCCGCCCGGCAGGCGTTCATGGTGGAAATGACCAGCCACGAAGATCTAATGAACGCGATATCGCTGAACAGTTCCATCGTCAACGGTGCGCGGGTCGTCGGCCCGGCCGTGGCGGGTTTGCTGATGGCATCCGTTGGCATCACTTGGTGCTTCATCCTGAACGGCGTCAGCTTCATTGCGGTCATCGTTGGACTGTTGATGATGCGCCTGCCCCAGTTTGTGCCCCCGAAAAACCCCCATTCAACCGGACGGCATGTGCTGGAAGGCTTTCGCTATGTGGCCGCGCATCGCCGGGTGCGCACCCTGCTGCTGCTCTTCGGTGTGGTGGGCGTCTTTGGCTGGTCATATGCGGTGCTGCTGCCCGCCTACGCGACGGATATTTTGCATGTCGGTGAAAGTGGTTATGGTGTCCTGCTCAGCGCCAACGGCTTCGGGGCGCTTTTGGGTGCGCTGACGGTGGCCACTTGGGGCAGCCGTGTTCGGCCGCGGCTGATGATTCTCGGGGGGCTGTGGCTGTTCTCGGCGATGCTGGTGCTGCTGGCGGTCGTGCGCTGGTATCCGCTGGTGCTGGCGTGTTTGGCTGTGGGCGGCTGGGGAATGCTGCTTTATTTCTCGACGACCAACACACTGATCCAGAGCAGTGTGTCCAACGCGATGCGCGGGCGGGTGATGGGCGTCTGGGCGCTGGTATTCGGCGGCATGATGCCCATGGGCGGCATTGAATCAGGATTCCTGTCGCACGCCGTGGGCGTGCCATGGACCATCACGGTCGGGGCTTTGATATGCGCCGGGGCCGGTCTGGTGACGTGGTGGGCGGTGCGTAGAAATCCTACGACTGCCCGTGAGCCGGAATGAACAGAGATATTCTGGAAATCAAACCGGCAAAATTTCGGTTAATAGCTCCTTGGTTTTTCTCACCAAACCCAGGCGGGGAAATATCTTGGAAACTGTGAAGGCCTGCTCTTCGACTGACAACGCTGACATGGCGTCTTCCACAAAAATCTGATTGAACCCATATTCAAAAGCAAACCTGGCTGTGCTCTCGACGCCGATGTTTGTAGCAATCCCGCACAGGACAATGGTCGTTATGCCGCGCCGCCTTAATTGCAAATCCAGTTCTGTCCCGTGAAAAGCGCCCCACTGGTGTTTGGTGATCACGAAATCGCCTGGTTTCGGTCCCAATTCCGGAACAATGTCCGTCCAGTCCGGCGGAGGGGTTTGAGCCGGCCATGGCACGTCAACGATGGGCCGCAGGGCATCTTTACTGTCCAATGAGAAAGCAACCCTCACTAAAAAACCGGCATTCCAATTGTTCTGAACGCTTCGGCAAGAGCCGCCGTGTTTTTCACTACGATGTCCGACGCATAAGGGACGGTTTGCCGTCCGACGATGCCTTTTTGGAGGTCGATGACTACCAGCGCCGTTTTTGATCTGTCAATTAATGTATCTTTCATAACCGTCATTTTACCATTTTGGACAGGACCACGCACCCAAGATTGATATGAAACAGCGTGACGACGGCAATACCACGCCCATTTCGACAATCAATTCTTCTTTGCAATACGGAATCGAACCGAAGCCAGATTATTAGCTTTGTTACATTGCAACGATGCTTAAAATCGCTCCTGCAACCATGAAAATCCCTATACTTTCCACGTTATTTGTCGCCACGGTTTTTCTCTGTGGTTGTTCGAGCACCAAGTTCACGGAATATCATGGATCAGAGGTTTTCCAAGGCACGGGCGGCTCAGTGCGAGTCGTTGATGGCATTGATTTCTGGGAGAACGGAGACTCCAACCGGAAGTATAAGATATTGGGAGTCATTGATGAAAGCCACAAGCACGGATACTTGCCCGGACGCTTTAACAGACTCTTTTCAGATTCTGGCGACAGAGAGTCAGCCATCGCCAAAGTCGCACACAAACAGGGAGGAGACGCAGTCGTTTCGTGGCCAGAAATCAAGAGCCATCCAGTGTGGATCAGTCTGGCAATGGGCATCACCGGCGCTCCGCAGCGGCGCGTTTTTGAATCAATGACCTCAAGCGCGGGGTAATTACGCTACAAGGGCGGCGGGCATTGTTTTGCGTTTGTTTGTTTTTTGTATGCCGGTTTGCTGTTGTTGGTTTTCTTCCC
>Ga0182014_10006793_pt1 | contig 12166 bp, 14 predicted proteins | sample 612S2DmetaG_FD_120489 | JGI IMG/M metagenome (GOLD analysis project Ga0182014, IMG submission 120489) | Permafrost microbial communities from Stordalen Mire, Sweden - 612S2D metaG | ecosystem: Environmental > Terrestrial > Soil > Wetlands > Permafrost | place: Sweden: Stordalen | collected... | reverse complement strand
GCGATCAGGATCTCGTCGCGCTGCGGGTCGATGTTCTCCACTCGGAACTGGCCGCCTGTGACCGGCAGCGCCCGCGCCAACCCGGCCGCGAAACCGCCCGGCACATCCTTGACGATGTGCGCAGGCAGGAGATTGTTGAACAACTCCTTCCACGCCGGATAGGGCTGCGCGAAGGTGACGACGGCCTGCTTGCCGCCCTCGATCGACTGCACGCCGGTGATCAGGTCGTAGCCGGCCGGGTCGACCACTCCGGGCTGACTGACCATCTGACGCCACAGGTACCAGAAGTCGTCGGCACCGATGGGCGCGTTATCGGTCCACTGCGCCTCGGGCCGGATTTTGTAGGTCACCGTGAACGGGTTCTGGTTGGTCACGTCGGCGGACACCAACAACGTCGGGTCCATCTCCCAGCGCGAACCCGTCGGCGTGTTCGCGTCGGGCAGCGGCCGAAACGCGCTGGGTAACACCAGCGCGCTGATGGCCGCATTCACCGGCGACAGATCGGACAGCAGGTGCGGATTGAACCCGGCGCCGATCGAATCGATGCCCATGATGATCTGGCTGATCCGCTGCGGTGGGGGCGGCGAGTTGTGCGGCGTATCTGTGCTTTGCGGCGCCGGCGGCGGATTGGCCGTACACGCGGCCAACGCCAAGCCCACCGATGCAACCAGAACTCCGGTCGTCATGACGACGCGGCGGGCAGGTCTCGGCACGCCCACCAGGGTAAGTAGTCCGCTGCCGAGCGTAACCAGGTGGCGAGAAACGGGGCCGGATTTCGCAGTGGCGTTACGTCCGCGAGCGGGGCGCGCCAAAACCGCTAACCCCTGGCCTTTGCCCGCGCCTTACTGCGCGCCCGGGTGGTGGCGTCCAGCTCCGCCTTGCGGACCCGGACAATCTCCGGAGTCACCTCGACGCATTCGTCGTCAGCGCAGAACTCCATCGCCTGCTCGAGGCCCAATTCCAGTGGACGGGCGAGCGTCTCGAAGACGTCGGCCGTCGACGAGCGCATATTGGTGAGCTTCTTCTCGCGGGTCGCATTGATGTCGAGGTCCTCGGCGCGCGGGTTGATCCCGACGACCTGGCCCTCGTAGGTGTCGTCGCCGGGTTCGACGAAGAACTGCCCACGATCGGCCAGTTGGGTTAAGGCGAATGGCGTGATCTTGCCGGTTCGGTCCGATACCAGCGACCCGGTGTGGCGAGCCCGGATCTCACCGGCCCACGGCCGGTAGCCGTCGAACACCGCGTTGGCGATGCCGGTGCCGCGAGTGAGGGTGAGGAAGTCGGTGCGGAAGCCGATCAAGCCGCGGCTGGGCACGATGAAGTCCATCCGGACCCAGCCCGCGGCGTGGTTGGCCATCTCCTCCATGCGACCCTTGCGGCCCGCCATCAACTGGGTGATCGCGCCGACGAATTCGTCGGGGCAGTCGATTGTCATCGCCTCGAACGGTTCGTGCAGTTTGCCGTCGACCGTCCTGGTGACCACCTGCGGCTTGCCGACGGTGAGCTCGAAACCCTCCCGGCGCATCTGCTCGACCAGCACCGCCAGTGCGAGCTCACCTCGGCCCTGCACCTCCCACGCGTCGGGCCGGTCGATGTCGACGACCTTGATCGACACATTGCCGACCAGTTCGGAGTCCAGCCGCGACTTCACCATGCGGGCGGTCAGCTTGTGTCCGGACACCTTGCCCGCCAACGGCGAGGTGTTGGTCCCGATCGTCACCGAGATGGCCGGCTCGTCGACCGTGATCCGAGGCAGCGCGTGCGCGTGCTCCGTGTCGGCCAGCGTGTCGCCGATCATGATCTCCGGAATGCCTGCGACGGCGACGATGTCACCCGCGATGGCCTCGTCGGTGGACGTCCGTTCCACTCCCTCGGTGACGAGTAGCTCGGTGATCTTGACGTTGGTGATGACGGGGTGACCGTCCACCTCGCGCATCCACGCGACCTGCTGACCCTTGCGGATCCGGCCCTTGTAGATGCGGATCAGCGCCAGCCTGCCGAGGAAGGCCGAGGCGTCGAGGTTGGCCACCAGCGCCTGCAACGGGGCCTCGGGGTCACCCTGCGGCGGCGGGATGTGCTCGAGCAGCACGTCGAACAGCGGGTCGAGGTTGTCGCCGTCGGGGTTCTCACCGTTGGCGGGTTGGGTCGTGCTGGCGATCCCCGCGCGTCCGGACGCGTACAGCGTCGGCAGTCCGAGCGCGTGCTCGGCGGCCGTCTGCGCCTCCGCATCCAGGTCGGAGGCGACGTCGAGCAACAGGTCGTGGCTGTCGGAGACGACCTCGGCGATGCGCGCATCGGGCCGGTCGGTCTTGTTCACCACCAAGATGACGGGCAGATGCGCCGCAAGCGCCTTCCGCAGCACGAACCGGGTCTGGGGCAGCGGCCCCTCGGAGGCATCCACGAGGAGCAGCACACCGTCGACCATCGACAGCCCGCGCTCCACCTCGCCACCGAAGTCGGCGTGCCCGGGCGTGTCGATGACGTTGATCACGACCACCGTTCCGTCCGGGTTCTTGCGGTGGACGGCGGTGTTCTTCGCCAGGATGGTGATGCCCTTTTCCTTCTCCAGGTCACCAGAGTCCATCAGTCGTTCGACGACGTCGTCACCACGGTGGGTCAGGGCGCCGGACTGCCTCAGCATGGCGTCGACCAGCGTCGTTTTGCCGTGGTCTACGTGCGCGACAATCGCGACATTTCGAAATAGCACGTCGGTGATTGTGGCAGTGGGGGCCTTAGATAGCGAACTGGACCGGGCGCCGGCGTCGCCGGGCGACTAGCGTGCGCTCCGTTCGGCAAGGCCTTCACAGCGCTCGGGCCAGCTCCTCCAGCCAGCCACGGTCGGCGGGAACCCAGTCCACCTCGTGCAGTTCGGCCGCCGTCACCCAGCGCAGCGCCTGGTGATCACGTGCCTGCGGTTCACCACGAACCAGACGCACGCGATACGCCCGCAGCGTCATCGCGGCGTTCAGCGCGATGTCGTGGCCAAGGCGATCACCCACCTCAACATCGCCGACCTCGAGGCCCAGTTCCTCGGCCAGCTCGCGGGCCAGCGCGTCGCGCTCGGTCTCGCCGGGCGCGACCTTGCCGCCGGGAAGCTCCCAGCGGCCCGCCAGCGCCGGCGGCCGTATCCGTTGCGCCACCAGGAGGGTGGAGGCGCAGATGACCGCGCCCGCAACGACGATCTGGGTCGGCATGGCCAGTGACGGTATACCGTCGGATATATGGCTGTGTTAACGGATGAACAAGTAGACGCCACACTGCCCGACCTCGACGGCTGGGAGCGCGCCGACGGCGCCCTGCGCCGGTCTGTCAAGTTTCCGAACTTCCTCGCCGGTGTCGACGTGGTGCGCCGGGTGGCCGAACACGCAGAGGCTGAAGACCATCACCCGGATATCGATATCCGTTGGCGAACAGTGACTTTCGCGCTGGTTACGCATTCCGCGGGTGGCATCACCGAGAAAGACATCGCGATGGCGCGCGAGATCGACGGGATCATCGCGGAATAACCGCCGCGGCACGCCTCCCTGTCGTAGCGATCCAGATCAGGGTCGCCAGTGCGGCCAGCGCGTAGACCAGACCGGCCCACGCCAGGTACCAGGGCCGGCTTACTTGCCAGATGGTCGGTTGAGCGAAGCTCAGCAACCACGGAACGCCGATCAAGGTGAGCGCCAGCCAGCCCCAGCCGACAATGCGGGCGCCCAGGCGTTCGCGCAGCGGCCCGTGGATGGCCCAAATCATCAACGGCACCAGCCACACCCAGTGGTGGGTCCACGAGATGGGCGAGAACAGCAGCCCGAACAACTCGACCACAAGTAACCTGCCGAGCCGGTCGGACCCGTCCAGCGCCCGCCAGGCCAGCACGGCCACCACCGCGGTCACCGCGATCGCGGCCAGCACCAGCGGACCGAAACCGGCGTCGTGGCCGAGGATCCGGGAGATCGCGCCACGCCAGGATTGATTGAACGAGGTTGCGATGGGCCCAACCCGGCGCGCGTCGCCCAGCAGGTCGGTGAAGTAATAGCGAGCCTGATCGCCGACCACCAGTACCGACACGCCGACGGTGGCAGCGAACGCGACCGCGGAACACACCACTTCGCGCCACCGCCGAGCGCCGGCGAAATAAAGACCCGAGATCGCCGGCGTCAGCTTGATTCCGGCCGCCACGCCGACCAGCAGGCCCGATAGCCACCACCGCGTGGTGGAGACCGCCCAGAGCACCCCCAGCATCAGGAAAACATTGATCTGCCCGTAGTCGAATGTGCTGCGCAGCGGTTCAATCCACATGCAGACCGCCGTCCACAACATCGCCGCGCGCTGGTCGGCGGCTTGGTCGGCCGAAAAGCCCAACAGGCGCTGGCTGATCCGAATCGCGCCGTAAAGCGCAACCATCGTGGCCACCTGCCACAAGAAAGCAACCAGCCCAAACGGCAGCAGATGCAGTGGGTAGAAGATGACCGCCGCAAAGGGTGGATACGTGAACGGCAGCGGGAAGTCCGGCGTCTGGTCGGCGTAGACGTAGCTGTACAGGGTGCCGGGATGGTCGATCGCGGCAGCGCCACCGAGGTAGACGTGCAGGTCAACAAAGTTTGCGCCGGTGGGCGTCAGGTATGTCCAGGCCAGTCTCGCCGCGACGCTCAGGATCAGCAACAGGGGCGCGGCACCCGCTAACCGCCGGGTGATGGGTGCCGCCCGGGCGGCCGAAGTGGCGTCTATCCGCCCGACTTTAGCGATAGGGCGCCCGGTAACCGGTGTCGCTCATATCGGTAACGATCGAATAAATGCCACACGTGTCACTTGAGTCCCATCAGTATCAACGTAACTTCGGCGCCAGACCTTAATCGTCGCTAACCCAGGGAGAGTCATGCCAACCATCTGGACCTACTTGCGAGCAACCGCCGTCGTTGTCGGTTCGTCCGCCGCCCTTTTGACCGGCGGCATCGCCCACGCCGACCCCGCGCCGGATCTGACGGGGCCGCTGCAGAACATTCCGCAGCAGTTGATCGCTTCGGCGGCCAACGCACCGCAGATTCTGCAAAACCTCGCGACGGCTCTCGGCGCCACGCCGCCCGCCGCGCCGGCCGCTCCCGGCATCACCTTTCCGGGACTGACCCCGGCCGCCGCGGCGGCACCCGCCGCCGCTCCGGCTGCGATCCCCTCGATTCCCGGCCTCACGCCGGCAGCTGCTGCAGCCGCGCCGGCGGCAACCCCCAGCATCCCCGGGCTCTCGGCGATCCAAGGGTTGACGGGACAGGCGCCGGCAGCCGCCGCCGCCGCCCCGGCGGCTCCGGCCATCCCCGGATTGCCACTTTCCATCCCCGGCGTCGGCGCCCCTGCCTCTCCCGTTACCGCGGCCACAGCGCCGGCTGCGGCTGCGGCAGTGCCACAGGCGAAGGTCGCCATGCCGGCACTGCCGGGCCTGCCGCTCAGTGTGCCGTCGCAGCTGTCGCTTCCGGGTGACCTGTCTGCGCTGGCCACCGGTGTCGTCCCGGGTGCGGCGGCCGCCCCTGCTGCGCCCGCGCCGGCGACGGCTCCGTCGCTGCTTTCCGCCATTCCTTGAGCAGCGTTTTAGTCGGCTGATCCACTACCAACGATCCACTACCACCAACCGGAGGACACGATGTCAAACACTTGGGAACTGTCCAAAGGTTTGGCCGCAGTCGTCACGGCGTCGGCTGTTGCGTTCGGGCTCTGCCCGAGCGCGGCAGCCGACCCGGTGGCAGCGCAGCCGACACCGCAGCCGAACTCCACTCAACAGCTGCCGGGCCTGCCGGCCTTGTCGCAGCTGAGTCCCATAATCCAGCAAGCGGCGGGCAACCCTGAGCAGGCAACGCAGCTGCTGATGGCCGCCGCGCAAGCATTCACCAGCCATAACCCGACGGCACCCACCGAGTCCAAGAACGTGGCCGCGTCGGTGAACCAGTTCGTTCAGCCAGGGGCCGCGGTTCCCGGTGCGCCGGCTCCCGATGCCGCGATCGCGCCCCCCAGTGGCCCGGCGCCGCACGTGCCCGCAGCGGGCATCGAGCCGGGCCTGCAGTCGCACCTGCCGGCGGGTATCGATCCAGCCCACGCGGCGGGTCCCGCGGCGGCAGCAGCGCCCGCGCCCGCAGCGGCAGCGGCGCCGTCGCCCGGCGCGCCGTCCCCTGCCCCTGCGACCGCCCCGGGTTTCGGCCCCGATTCGCCGACAACGCAGGACTTCATGTACCCCTCGATCGGGACAAACTGCCTGGCGAACGGCAGTAACGCCCTGGCCGCCGCGCTGTCGGTGGCGGGGCCTGCGGCCATTCCTGCTCCCGGTCCCGGTGCCGGCCAGACGGCGTACGTGTTCACCGCCGTCGGAACCCCCGGGCCGGCCGAAGTACAGAAGCTGCCGCTGAACGTCACCTGGGTGAACCTAACCACCGGCAAGTCCGGGAGCGTGACGCTCAAACCGCGCTCCGATATCAATGCGGAAGGGCCGACGACGTTGACCGCGATCGCCGACACCGGTTCGGGCAGCATCATGTCGACGATCTTCGGGCAGGTCACCACCAAGGAACGGCAGTGCCAGTTCATGCCCACAATCGGCACCACAGTCGTGCCTTAAAGCCTGCCCAGCACCACCCGGATCAGTACGCCATGAACAAGATGGAGTCGCGGTCGTAATCCAGGCCCGGGTGCACGCTGGCGAGGTGCGCCTGGGTCAGTTCAACCAGCTCGTCCTCGTCCTTAGCGGTGATGGCCTCGCCACATGGACACGTTATGTGTGTCTTCACGTTGTCGCCTTTCCCTTACTTCTGTTTGGACGCCTTGGCTGCTGCCTTCAGCTGCTGCTTATAGGATCGCACCTGCCCAAGCGACTTGGCATCGACGATATCGGCTACGGACACGTGCGTGCCGGGCTTGCCGAACTCTCCGGCCGCCGCCTGCCACCCCTTCGGCGTCACGCCGTACTGCTTGCCAAGCAACGCCAGAAAAATCTTCGCCTTTTGTTCACCAAAGCCGGGTAGGCCCTTGAGCCGCCGCAGCAGCTCGTTCCCGTCGGGGTCGCCAGCCACCCACAATGCGGCCGCGTCCCCGTCGCAGCGGTCCATGATGATCTGCGCAACCGCCTGGATACGTTTGGCCATTGACCCCGGAAAGCGATGTATCGCAGGCTTTTCCGAGCACAGCGCGGCGAACTTGTCCGGGTCGTAGTCGGCGATCTCGGCGACATCGAACCCGCCCATGCGGTCAGCGATCTTCTTAGGCCCACGGAAGGCCACTTCCAGTGGAATCTGCTGATCCAGAACCATCCCGACAAGCAACGCGAATGGACTATCGTCCAGCAGCTGATCGGCCTCAGGATCCTGGGCGAGCCAAAGCTTCAATGTCTTCGACCTTTCGTGAACTTCCTCCGCTTGAACACCCTAAGACCGATGATCGATTGTTGAGACACTACCCACGGCAACGGCGCCAACGACCGAGTTATCGTGGCGTGGTGGATGAGGCCAAATTGGCACTGATGCTGGCCCGGGACGAACTGCATCAGCTCGTCAATGCCTATTGCCGGGCCGTCGACCGCGCCGATTATGAAGCCCTTCGGAGCCTCTATCACCCCGACGCGACCGACTCTCACGGCTCGTTCTCGACGGGCGGCGTCGAACAGTTCATCGCGCAACTACAGGCCGCGGAGCCGTATGTGCTTGTGTCCCAACACAACATCACCACCACCAACTTTGTGGTCGAGGGCGACTTCGAAGGAGGCATGGCCCGCGGTGAGATCTACTGCATGGTGTTTCACACCTTCACCGGGCCCAGAGGCGACTCCAAAGACGACATTGACGTCATCATCGGCGGCCGGTACCTGGACGAATACACCAAGCACGATGGCAACTGGAAGTTCAGTCAACGCACCATCGTGGCGGACTGGGCATACCAGAACGACCCGTCCCAAGTGAACTTCGGACACCCCAGCACCCGAGGGAGCCTGCGCGGCAAACCGGGCCAGGCCGATCCTTCGATTGGCCTGTTCACACCGCCCCGAGGATGATTATCCGCCGCCGCCCCTGCGACGAAATTCCCGACGGTTCTCCAGCGGACCTTGCGCCCGAGCCTGCTTACCGCCGGTGTCTTTGTGATCGGATCCGCCCGCGGACTTCGCCATCTTTCGGTCCAGGGCTGCGCGGAACTTGCTCTTGGTGTCCTCCGGCTCCGGTGACTCCGCCGACTCAGGAGATTTAGCCTCTTGCGAGGAGCTCGATTCAGCCATAACGGCAGCCTAGCGTGCTCACCGGATGCCCGGGGGCATGCCGTAGACGTGTGCGATCGGAAGCGTCAGCAGCACCCGCCGATCGGTGACCATCGCCTGTCGGTAGTCGTCCCAGTCCGGATGCTCGCCAGCGATGTTGCGATACAAGGCAATCAGCGCCTCGACCGTGTCGTCATCGGGTGCAGCCGCCGGCGGCGTCAGCTCGGCCGTGCCCTCAGCGACGGCGTACGACCATCCATCGTCGGAGTCGACCAGGATCGAAGCCCGCGGGTCGCGGCGCAGGTTACGCGTCTTGGCCCGCGGCTCGGTGATCGATACCCGCACCACCACCTGACGCGGGTCAAAGTGGTAACTGACATTCGACAGCTGGGGCCGCCCGTCGCCTTTGATCGTGGCGAGCACCCCGAGGGAGTTCCCACTGATCAGGGCCAACAGCTTGTCGTCGAAGGCTTGGCGTCCCATGTCGAAAGCCTACGTCGCCTGCCAACCCTGCCGGTCCCGGCTCGTGCCGTGCACCGCCGGACTGGTGGAATCGGCTCATGACCCGGTTCGCGGCATTCCTGCGCGGCGTCAACGTCGGCGGCGTCAACCTCAAAATGGCCGACGTGGCATCGGCGTTGAACGATGCCGGATTCAGCGAGGTACGCACCGTCCTGGCCAGCGGCAACGTCCTGCTGGAGTCGGGCTCCGGGGTGGCGGCCGTGCGCAAGAAAGTCGAAGCCGCGTTGCGCGAGAGGTTCGGCTACGAGGCGTGGGTGCTCGCCTACGACATCGATACCGTGCGCGACATCAACGAGGCGTACCCGTTCGAACGCGAGGTCGACGGATACCAGTCCTACGTCACCTTCGTCGCCGACGGCGCTGTGCTCGACGAGCTGGCCGCGCTGGCCGACAGCACCGGACCGGGCGAATTGATTCGCCGCGGTGACAGTCCTGATTACTGGGTCATCTACTGGCAGGTGCCCAAAGGCGCCACACTGGACAGCACGATCGGCAAGACGATGGGCAAGACGCGGTACAAGTCATCGACCACCACCCGCAACCTGCGCACGCTGGCGAAAGTCCTGCGGTAACCGACCGTCGGTAGTGTTGGGTCCGATGAGCATTGCGAAAGATTCCACACGACAGCAAGTCAACCTTTCCGGCGTCTCCGAGACCGCCCTTCTGACGCTGAGCGCCCGAGCCGGGGAGGCTCGGCGCCCAGATAGCGTCATTGACGACCCGCTGGCAATAGCCCTGGTCGATTCGATCCACTTCGACTTCGCCAAGTTCGGCCCATCGCATCAGGGCATCGCACTGCGCGCGCGGGCCTTCGATATCGAAACCCAGTCCTTTCTCAGGCGGCACCCGTCGGCCACCGTGGTGGCACTGGCGGAGGGCCTGCAGACCAGCTTCTGGCGCTTGGACGCAGCCATTTCTGACAGCCAATTCCGTTGGCTGACGGTCGATCTTCCACCCATCATTGATGTTCGGACGCGACTGCTACCGCCGTCGCCGCGGGTGTCGGTCTGCGCGCAGTCTGCGCTGGACTACAGCTGGATGGATTCCGTCGACCCTTCCGGCGGGGTGCTCATCACTGCCGAGGGATTGCTGATGTACCTGCAGCCCGAGCAGGCGCTGGGGCTAATCGCCGAGTGCGCCAAGAGATTTCCCGGCGGCCAGATGCTATTCGACCTGGCCCCGGCCTGGTTCTCCAAAGTGAGCCGCTACGGCGGCCTGCGCACCTCGCGTCGTTACAAGGTGCCCCCGATGCCGTTCAGCCTGTCAGCTGCGCAGACCGCGGATCTGACGAACACGGTGCCGGGTATCCGCGCGGTCCGCGATATGGCGCTGCCACGGGGTCGCGGCACGCTATTCAACGCCGCGACGTCTTTCTTCTACCGCACGCCGCTCTTTGACCCGCTGCGTCCGTGCATGACGCTGCTGGAGTTCGGCTGAGCCTTACTCGTCGGGGACGTTGGTGAGGTAGTGCGCCGCGTCGGACTTGGTCAGTCCCAGCGCCCGAGCCACATCGACGTACTCTTTGGCCGCAGCCGCCATCGCGGCGTCGGTCGGATCGACGCGGGAGATGAAAGTGCCGAAGCGCCCGCGTGTTTCGACAATGGCCGCAGACTCCAGCTCGCGGTAGGCGCGGGCCACGGTATTGGTGGCCACACCGAGCTGCCCGGCCAGCTCACGCACCGTGGGGAGCCGGGTGCCAGGGGCTAGCGCGCCGGCCCGGACTCCGTCGATGACTCCCGTTCTGAGCTGATCGAACAACGGCGTGCTCGCGTCGGCGTCGACCCGCAACAGATCCCGCAGCTCCACATGGCCAGTATCCCCCACCCTCACCCGACTATCTTGGTGGAATGCGAGTGACGGTACTGAGCGGCGCAGGGATATCCGCTGAAAGCGGCGTGCCGACGTTCCGCGATGACAAAAACGGACTGTGGGCCCGCTTCGACCCATACGAGCTGTCCAGCACACAAGGATGGCTGAACAACCCCGAACGGGTCTGGGGATGGTATCTGTGGCGCCACTATCTGGTGGCCACCGTCGAACCCAACGACGGGCACCGCGCCATCGCAGCCTGGCAGGACCATGCCGAGGTCAGCGTCATTACCCAGAACGTCGACGATTTACACGAACGCGCGGGCAGCAACCCGGTGCACCACCTGCACGGAAGCCTTTTCGAATTTCGTTGTGCGCGTTGCGGTCTGCCCTACACCGAACCGTTGCCCGAGATGCCAGAACCGGCGCTCGAGGTGGAACCACCGGTCCATCACTGTGGCGGGCTGATCCGGCCCGACATCGTGTGGTTCGGTGAGCCTTTGCCCGAAAAGCCCTGGGAGCGCGCCGTCGAGGCGACGCAGGCCGCCGACGTGTTGGTGGTGGTCGGGACCTCCGGCATCGTCTACCCGGCGGCCGGGCTACCCGATTTGGCGTTGGCGCGCGGCGCGGTCGTCATCGAGGTCAACCCGGAGCCCACGCCGCTGTCCGGGAGCGCCACGATCTGCATCCGCGAGACGGCGAGCCAGGCGCTGCCCGGATTGCTGCAGCGACTGCCCGCGCTGCTGAAATAAGCTCCGAACCTGCGCTGGTGGCGCCGAAACTGCGCACAGATCGCGTCCGAGCGCGAAACCCACGCCCTCAGTGCAGTTTCGACGCGAGAGGCTACAAAACTCTGCGCGCGCGACCGAGTGCCAACTCCGACACCGGCATGGGCGACCACACTGGTAGCGACCACTCGCGGCGGGAAGTGCGCACCTCGAAACCGGCGTCGACGACGGCGCGCTCGGTATCTCGATGCGTGTGGCAATTCCCCAAGAACCTCGGCCACACCGTCGCGTCGAGAAACCGCTGCCACCGGCCGCGGGCGCCTGCGCTGGCCACATGCTCGAGATAACGCAGCTCACCGCCCGGCAGCAGCTGCGAATGCAGATGCTGCAGGATCCCGGCCGGGTCGCAAACCGAGCACAACACGAACGAGCACACCACCGCGTCGAACTGCTGCCCGGTGCCGAACTCCTCTGCCGTCTGACCGATCACGTCCACGGGCACCGGCGCAGTGGCAGCTGCGACAATTGCCCGGGCGGCCAGTCGCGGTTCGGGCTCGATGGCGACCACCTGCTCGACCGACGGCGGATAAAAGGCGAAGTTGGTCCCGATGCCCGCGCCGACTTCCAATACCCGGCCTGACAGGCCGGCCACGTTCTCCCTGCGAAGGGTCCGAATCGAGTCCGCTTCGTGGGCGGCGGCGACCGGCCAGACGCGTGCGAAGAACGGGTTGTCGATCGTCTGAGCCACAGCCCGCGTCATAGTCGAAACTCCTCAGTAGATCGGTGCAAAACCGTTGCGAGCGAGTGATCTTTAGTGGTCACGCGTCTCGCACCCCATCTCGGGGTTGTTCCCCGGCTCGGTGGCCGGTTCCCTTCCGCGCTTCACAGCCACCAGCCCGGC
>Ga0182014_10006792_pt1 | contig 12170 bp, 12 predicted proteins | sample 612S2DmetaG_FD_120489 | JGI IMG/M metagenome (GOLD analysis project Ga0182014, IMG submission 120489) | Permafrost microbial communities from Stordalen Mire, Sweden - 612S2D metaG | ecosystem: Environmental > Terrestrial > Soil > Wetlands > Permafrost | place: Sweden: Stordalen | collected... | reverse complement strand
GTGCCGATCGGGATCTGAGACGAGCACAGCCGGCCGAAGACCATCGGGAGTGCTCACGGGTGTTATGTTCTGGCGGGCGAGCGCTGGGGTGCCTAGGTGGCGATGTTGTTAAGCCATCCGTCGCGGTAGGCGAGGATGGGGTAGAGATGTCCCATCGGCACATCCTGCTCTCACTCGGACGCGGGATCCTGAAGGACATGTGCTGAGACCACGCGTCACAGTCCGATCTGGCCAACTTGGGACCCGGCCTGAGCTGACAGCTGGGTTCTCATGGGCGCAATTTCAGCTGTGGCGGCGCGCCCTGTCCGCTCTTGCGCTTCTCAACGGCGACTATAGAAACCTGATGAGCCTGATCGATCGTGTTCGCCGCGTCCGTGTCGTGGGTGCAGCCACGGATGGGTTCGCTGGTGGACCCCTGCGGGTGGGTTCAGCGCTGGCTGGCGTGTCTGCGGCGCTGGTGTCGATGGTGATCATCGTGCTGCCGGCGCTGCTGGTGTGGTTCGCCAGCCCACAGAGCACCGTGGTCTGGCCGCAGGCGTTGTCCGTGGGTTCTTGTATCTGGTTGCTGGCCAACGGGGTACAGCTCAGCGCCGGGCATGCCACCATCTCGCTGACGCCCATGTTGCTAAGCACCATCCCGCTGGTTGCTGCCACCGTCTCAGCACGACGGATCCTTAGGAAGCTCGATGATCGGCGTCCGCAGCGGTTGAAGTGGTGCGGGGGCCTCCGTCGCGACGTTGCTGACACCGGTGTCGTCTTCGTCGGCTCGTACGTCGCTGTGGGGTTCGCCGTTGCTCTTGTCACAGCTGGCGACCCCCTGCACGTCCCCGTGTGGGGCTCTGTCATCGGCACGGCTGTCATGGGCGTGGTGTCGGTGCTGATTGCTCTCGCGCTGGAGTTTCGTGGGCAGGTCGGTTCGCTGGCGCCTGATCTTGCACGGGTGCTGAGTGCCCGGGTGCCGATACATCTACGCCGGGCAGTCCTCCCGGGGCTGGTGGGGGCATTGGCGGTCTTCGGCGCCGGACTGGCTCTGACCGTCCTGATGGTCGTTACACACATGGGCCGCATCGGACAGCTGTACGACATTCTGGGCGCCGATCCTGCCGGTGTGGTCATCCTCAGCCTGGGCCAAGTGATGGCCCTGCCCAATGTCGCGCTGTGGGCTGCTTCCTGGATGGCCGGGTCCGGCTTTGGTCTCGGGCAGGGCACCGCAATCACCTGGTCGCACTCCAGCCCTGGGCTGCTGCCGCTCATTCCCGGTCTGGGTGCCGTGCCCGCCCAGGGTCCGCTACCCGCCGGTCTGTGGCTCAGCGCCCTGGTCCCCGTTGCGGCTGGTGTGCTGATCGGTTGGCGGGCTTTGCGTGTGGTGGCCCGGCTCTCGTCCTGGCAGGCCAAGGCCGAGACCGCCGGGTCGGCATGTTTGGTCGCTGCGCTGGTCCTGACGTGGGCGAGTGCTCTGGCGGGCGGTTCGCTGGGTGCGGCCAGGCTTAGTGTTCTGGGGGTACCGTCGTTGATGTTCGGTGCGACAGTGTTGGGGGAGCTGTTGCTCGGGGCGCTTCTTGTCGTCGGCTTCAGCCACCTGCGCGCTACCCGAAATTGAGAAAGCTACCCAGGACAGAGTTGGGGCCGCTGTCGTAGCGCGCATTGCAGTCTGCCGCAGCGATTGCAGTATTCGCCCCGTGGGTGCAGTCCTGCAGGCTTTTGGCCATGCTGTAGAAGGTGTAAGGCGCCAGCACGATCACGGTGAGAAGGCACACCAGAACGAGGTTTACGACGCTGGATATGATGCCACGGGTCGGCCCCTGGGCTGCGGACCGGGTACGGATCGCGAGGACGGACTCGACCCCGGCCCACACCAACGGGACCACGGCCACCGAGGAGTAGGGCAACGGGGACCACGCGGCGACCAGACCGGCAAGCATCAGCATGGCCGATCGCCGTGAATGTGTCATCCCTGGTGGTAGGACGCGTGACTTCTGAGACGAGGCCAAAAGGGGCTCCTGGGATGGGACGGTAGACAGAGCACGTGCGTTGTCCGATATCGTCTCTCAACGTGACGAATGTGACGGACACTGGGTCGACTTCCGGCTGCATCGTGGTCCTTGTTTCGGGCCGTGGGACCAACCTCCAGGCGCTCATCGACGCCACTGCCGACCCCGCGTACGGCGTGCGGATCGCGGCGGTGGGCGCTGACCGTGATGACATCAAAGCTTTGACCAGTGCCCAGCGTGCCGGGATCCCCACTTTCGTGTGCAGAGTGGCCGACTTCGCGACACGCGCGGAGTGGGACGTGGCGCTGGCAACGCACGTGGCGACCTACCGCCCCCAACTGGTGGTCTTGGCTGGCTTCATGAAGCTGGCCGGCGAAGTGTTCCTGACGCAGTTCGGTGGACGCATCGTCAACACTCATCCGGCGCTGTTGCCGTCATTTCCTGGCATGCATGGTCCGAAGGAAGCGCTCGACTATGGGGTGAAGGTCACCGGTTGTACTTTGTTCGTCGTCGACGCCGGGGTCGATACCGGTCCGATCGTGGCCCAGCGGATCGTCAATGTGCACGACGACGACACCGTCGAGGTCCTGCATGAACGCATCAAGACAGCCGAGCGCCAGATGCTCGTCGACTGCGTGGGCCGAATGGTCCGCAATGGTTTCTCCGTAACCGAACGAAAGGTCACCATCTTGTGAGCGAGTCGAAGGCTACAGACAAGCGTGTTGTTCACCGGGCGCTCATCTCCGTCTACGACAAGGCAGGGTTGGAGGTCCTAGCGCGGGGCCTGCACGACGCCGGAGTCGCCCTAGTGTCCACGGGATCAACAGCCGCGCGGATCGCTGATGCCGGCATACCGGTAACGCGGGTTGAAGACCTCACCGGCTTTCCCGAGTGTCTCGACGGTCGGGTTAAGACCTTGCACCCCACGATTCACGCAGGGATCCTGGCCGACACCAGCAACCCGGACCACGTGGCACAGTTGAGCGACCTGGGCATCGAGCCGTTCGACCTGGTTGTCGCCAACCTTTATCCGTTCGCCGACACGGTGAGTTCGGGCGCCACACAGGAGGAGTGCGTCGAGAAGATTGACATCGGTGGACCCTCAATGGTGCGGGCCGCGGCCAAGAACCACGTGAGCGTGGCGGTCGTGACGAACCCTGCCGAGTACGGTTCGGTGCTGGTTGCTGTGCGTGGCGGTGGCTTCACTCTCGGGCAGCGCAAGACCCTTGCGGCAGAAGCTTTTGTATCCACTGCAAGCTACGACTTCGCCGTGGCGAGCTGGATGGGAAGCGTTCTGGCTGACACCAGTGACGGCACCGGCTTCCCGGCGTGGGTCGGCGCGACGTGGACCAGGGCGACCGTTCTTCGTTACGGCGAGAACCCGCACCAGAGGGCTGCCCTCTACTCTCACTGGCGCCCCGGGATCGCCACCGCCGAGCAACTTCACGGCAAGGAGATGTCCTACAACAACTTCGTCGACGCCGATGGGGCTCAGCGCGCGGCCTACGACCACGTCGAGCCCGCGGTCGCCATCATCAAGCACGCGAACCCCTGCGGGATCGCGATCGGCGTTGACATCGCCGAGGCATATCGCAGCGCTCACGCGTGCGACCCGCAGTCGGCCTACGGCGGCGTCATCGCGACCAATCGCCCTGTCACGGCCGCAATGGCAACGCAAGTGGCCGACGTGTTCACCGAGGTCGTCGTGGCTCCGGACTACGAGCCTGAGGCACTTGAGATCCTCCAGCGCAAGAAGGCGATTCGTCTGCTGAAACTGCCCGCAGGGATGGAGCGTGGCGACCAGGTCGACTTCCGTGCGGTCAGTGGTGGTGTCCTGATGCAGACTCGCGACAAGATCGACGCGGTCGTTGACGGCGAGACTGGCGGTGATGACCCGTCGCGCTGGGTGCGTGTGTGCGGCGACCCGGCCGACGCGGCGATGCTGGCCGACTTGGGGTTCGCTTGGCGGGCCATCCGCGCAGTGAAGTCCAACGCCATCTTGCTCGTGAAAGACCGGGCCAGTGTCGGGGTGGGTATGGGCCAGGTCAACCGGGTGGACTCCTGCCGGCTGGCGGTCTCCCGCGCAGGCGTGGACCGTGCGGCGGGCTCGGTGGCGGCATCGGATGCGTTCTTCCCGTTCGCGGACGGGCTTCAGGTGCTGCTGGACGCTGGTGTGCGGGCCGTTGTGGCTCCTGGGGGGTCCGTTCGTGACCCGGAGGTCGTAGCGGCTGCTGCATCGGCCGGTATCACCATGTACTTCACCGGTACCCGGCACTTTGCGCATTGAGCCAGCAGTCGGGACGGGCCGTAGCCGGGACTCACCGCAGCCCGGCTGTGGCGTCGCATACTGGCGATTGACGGTTTGATGGGCTTGCGCCGAGCCTTTCCGAACGCAAAACTCCTGAGGGCGACCGCGCTCATGGGGTATTGAGGCCGCGCTAGAGGATGACGATCTGTCCGTGTCAGCCCGGGCGAGGTGCTCAGATCTACTGTTGCCCGGTCGTTCGTGTCACCGCCAGGCCGTATCTTGGGCAGATTGTCAGGGCGCGGGGCCGGCAAAGGTGGGCGGCCCACGTTGTGAAAAGATTCAGGACATGACCGCGCAGATCTTGGATGGCAGGGCGACCCTCGCAACGATCAAGGGCGAGCTCAAGGCTCGTATCGCAGCGCTGGCAGAGCGGGGTATCGTCCCGGGCCTGGGGACCGTCCGAGTTGGTGAGGATCCTGGGACCCGGTGGTATGTCAATGCCAAGCACAAGGACTGCGCCGAGGTCGGCATCGCGAGCATTCGGCACGACCTCCCGACGGGGTCAAGCCAGTCCGAGGTCGAGGCTATCATCGACCAGCTCAACGCTGACCCGGCGTGCACCGGATACCTGGTGCAGCAGCCGACAGGGCTCGACGAGTTCGCTCTTCTGTCCCGAGTGGACCCGAGCAAAGACGTCGACGGACTGCATCCGTACAACCTCGGGTGTCTCGTCCTCGGGCAGCCGGCGCCCCTGCCGTGCACCCCTGTGGGCATCATCGAATTGCTGCGACGCTACGGTGTCCCGATCGCCGGCGCCCACGTCGTCGTCGTCGGGCGTGGCCTGACGGTGGGTCGACCGCTTGGCCTGCTACTGACCCGGCACCGTGAGAACGCAACCGTCACTGTATGTCACACAGGAACTCGCGAGCTGGGTCAGCATGTGGCACAGGCAGACATCGTGGTGGCAGCAGCCGGGGTGGCCAGCATCATCCGGGCCGAGATGGTAAAGCCGGGGGCAGCGGTCATCGACGTGGGCGTCAGCCGCCTTGTAGACAACGGCGGCACGTCGCGAGTGGTGGGCGACGTCCACCCTGACGTAGCCCAGGTCGCTGGTTGGCTGACCCCGAACCCCGGCGGTGTCGGGCCGATGACCCGCGCCATGTTGCTCGTCAACGTTGTCCAGGCTGCCGAGTGTGCGGCCGGCATGTGACAACCGCCCGCTTCGGCGCGCTATGGCTGGTCGCCGTCGCTCTAGCCTTGGGGCTGGTGGTGATCGGCATCGGCGATGTTCGCTGGGGTGGGCTCATCATCGCCGTGGCCACGTTTGCGGCAGCTGGGTTCAGGCTGGTGCTACCGCCAGGACGGGCAGGGGGTTTGGTTGTGCGCTCTCGCCTGGCGGACGTGTTGTTCCTTCTCGGGATGGCCATTGCGTTGTTTGTCATAGTTGTTGCCCTGGATCTGCAGCCCAGACCCTGAGCCGAGTGGCACAGACAACTGCCCATCGGCATGAAGTGCTGATGGGCAGTTGTCTTGATGGGTGGTCGGGTCGTGCCTTACTTGATCAGGCCAAGGTTCCTGACGGCGTCGCGCTCCTCGGCCAGCTCAGCCGTTGAGGCGTCGATGCGCGCGCGGGAGAACTCGTCGATTTCCAGACCCTGGACGATCTCCCAGTTACCGTCCTTTGTGGTCACCGGGAAGGAGGAGATCAGGCCCTCGGGAACCCCGTAGGAACCGTCGGAGACGACGGCCATCGAGGTCCAGTCCTCGGCGGCGGAGCCACGCAGCCAGTCGCGCGCATTGTCGACCGTCGCCGATGCGGCCGACGCGGCCGACGATGAACCACGGGCGTCGATGATGGCTGCACCGCGCTTCTGTACGGTTGGGATGAAGTCGGCTTCCAGCCAGGCTCGGTCGTTGATTAACTGGGCTGCGTTCTTTCCATTGACCTCGGCGTGGAAGATGTCCGGATACTGCGTCGCGGAGTGGTTGCCCCAGATCGTCATTCTGCGGATGTCGTTGACGCTGACACCGGTCTTGGCGGCCAGCTGTGCAAGGGCACGGTTGTGGTCGAGGCGGGTCAGTGCAGAGAATCGCTCGCGGGGAATGTCCGGTGCGTTGTTCATCGCGATGAGGGCGTTAGTGTTGGCCGGATTGCCTGTAATCGTGATCCGTACGTCATCGGCGGCGTGGTCGTTCAGGGCCTTGCCCTGGCTGGTGAAGATCGTTCCGTTGGCCTCGAGCAGGTCGCTGCGCTCCATGCCGGGACCGCGCGGACGGGCGCCGACGAGCAGGGCGAGGTTGACGCCCTCGAAGATCGTGTTCGGGTTGTCGCCGATCTGGACAGCGGCAAGGGTCGGGAAGGCGCAGTCATCGATCTCCATGACGACGCCCTCGAGCGACTTCAGTGCCGGCGTGATCTCGAGCAGCCGCAGCTCCACGGGAGTGTCGCGGCCGAAGAGCGCACCACTGGCAATATGGAAGAGCAGGCTGTAGCCAATCTGGCCGGCGGCGCCGGTGACGGCGACTTTGACGGGAATAGTGCTCACTGGGTTGTGCCCCTTTGGCTTGCGCCCCTTCGGGCGAAGAGTGTAAATACCCCGTCGACGTTAGCAGCGACGCTTGCGGGGCGTCTCAGGCGCTGCGATGAAGCCCTCTGAATGGGATCGACTGCCGTGTTGTGTCGAATGCAAAGTATCTTGATGTCAAGGTAATCTGGATCAGGTCAGCTGAGTAATTCGAGGTTGAATCGAGGAGCCACGCATGAGCAAGATCAAGGTGCAGAACCCCATCGTCGAGCTGGACGGTGATGAGATGACGCGAATCATCTGGCAGTTCATCAAGAACCGCCTGATCCACCCTTACTTGGACATCGACATCAAGTACTATGACCTGTCGATTCAGAAGCGCAATGAGACCGATGACCAGATCACGGTCGACTCGGGTAATGCGATTAAGAAGTATGGCGTGGGTGTCAAGTGCGCGACCATCACCCCGGATGAGGCTCGCGTCAAGGAGTTCGGTCTGAAGAAGATGTGGGCCTCGCCCAATGGCACGGTCCGCAACATCCTTGGCGGCGTGGTTTTTCGTGAGCCGATCCTCATTGGTAACATCCCTCGGCTGGTGCCGACCTGGACTAAACCGATCATCATCGGCCGCCACGCGTTTGGTGACCAGTACAAGGCGACCAACTTCAAGGTTCCCGGCGCGGGGAAGGTCACGGTTTCATGGCACCCGACCGATGCCTCTGCTTACGAACCCATTGAGATGGACGTCGTGGACATGCCGGCCGACGGCGGCGTGGTGATGGCCATGTACAACTTCAACAAGTCCATCGAGGACTTCGCCCGCGCATCCTTGACCTACGGCTTGGATCGCAAGTATCCAGTGTACTTGTCGACCAAGAACACCATCCTCAAGGCCTACGACGGCGCCTTCAAGGACATCTTCCAGCAGGTGTTCGACTCCGAGTTCAAGGACGCGTACGAGGATGCAGGTCTGACCTATGAACACCGCCTGATCGACGACATGGTGGCTGCCTGTATGAAGTGGGAAGGTGGTTACGTCTGGGCGTGCAAGAACTACGACGGGGACGTGCAGTCCGACACAGTGGCGCAGGGCTACGGCTCGTTGGGCTTGATGACGTCGGTGCTGATGACTCCGGACGGCAAGACCGCGCTGGCCGAGGCTGCCCACGGTACGGTGACCCGGCACTTCCGCCAGCATGAGCTGGGCAAGCCCACCTCCACCAACCCGATCGCCTCGATATACGCGTGGACCGGTGGCCTGAAGCACCGCGGCAAGCTCGACGGGACCCCTGAGGTGACGGCCTTCGCCGAGACTCTCGAGCGCGTCTGCGTCCAGACCGTCGAGCAGGGCAAGATGACCAAGGACCTCGCCCTGTTGGTCGGCCCTGACCAAATCTGGTTGACCACTGAGGACTTCCTCACTGCGATCGACGAGAACCTCGCAGCGGCGTTGGCCTGACCCGCCGGGTCGGCGGAGGTTCCCACCCGCTGGGTACGAATCCCCGCCGGAGTTCGCCCAGCCGATGTCCGTGCCAGCCTTTCGGTCGCCTCTGGTGACCGAAAGGCTGAGATGAACCCCAAAGCCACGATGGCATCGAGCGTTCATCACGACGCTTGAAGTATGAGATGTGGACCCAATTTTGGACTGAAAGCATTTACTCGTCGCCTTGGGGGTGTGGTGGTGATGGTTCTTGCCCTGGGGCCCGTGGCCTTCATGGCGGCTCCCTCGGCGCAGGCTTACGCCTCCAGTGCGGCCACGAGAGGGGCCTACCAAGCTCAGGTGCTTCACCAGATCAATGTCATACGGGTGAGGGCGCACCGGAGCAGCCTGAAGCTGACATATTGTCCAACGTGGTTTGCAGCGCGGTGGGCGTACCACCTGGCGAGCACCGGGACCTTCTACCACCAGTCGATGTACCCGATCCTGCAGGTCTGCCGTGCCACCGTGGCGGCCGAGAACCTGGCACGCGGCAACGTCAGTGCCGAAGCCATCGTGGCTGCATGGATGGCTTCTCCCGATCACCGCGCGAACATCCTGGACGGCCGGTTGAACCGGGTCGGCGTGCGTGTCTACTACGCCCGAGGCGAGTGGTATGTCGCCGCTGACTTCACCCGATCCTGACGGAGCTCGGTATCAGGAGCCGGACGTAGCGGCAGGGTGGCCGCTGCTGCACCCGCGACGGGACGCTGGCCCGTGCCCGTTGACCTGGGTCGGTCGGGGACCTCGCACCCCCACACGGTCACCGGACAGGCGGACGCGACAGAATGATGTGTATGCGTGCGCACGAGATCCCCAAGGCCATCCGCAAGCCGCGTCTGCTGTCCGGTATGCAGCCGACCCACGACTCGTTGCATCTTGGCAACTACCTCGGCGCGCTACTCAGCTGGGTGGAGATGCAGGAGACGCACGACGCGTTCTACGCTGTGGTGGATTTGCATGCGCTGACCGTTGAGGTAGCCCCGGCCACGCTGCGTGAACGCACCCGTCGTACCGCTGCGCAGTACCTTGCGGCGGGGGTGGACCCTGACCGGTCCACCGTCTTCGTGCAGAGCCACATCGGCGAGCACGCCCAGCTGGCCTGGGTTCTGTCGTGTCTTACCGGATTTGGTGAAGCTAGTCGCATGACACAGTTCAAGGATAAGTCCGGCAAGCAGGGCGCCGAAGGCACGACCGTGGGACTATTCACCTATCCGGTACTCATGGCAGCGGACATCCTGCTATACGAGGCCGATCAGGTTCCGGTTGGCGAGGACCAGCGTCAACATCTTGAGCTGACCCGCGACCTTGCAGGGCGGTTCAACAGTCGTTACGGCAAGACCTTTACCGTCCCCGAGCCGCATATCGTCGCCTCAACCGCCAAGATTCACGATCTGCAGGACCCGACGTCCAAGATGAGCAAGTCCGCGGTCAGCCAGAGCGGGGTGATCGACCTGCTCGAAGATCCCAGGACCATCGCCAAGCGCATCAGGTCGGCGGTCACCGACGCTGGACGCGATATCCGTTTTGACGAGGCACAGAAGCCGGGTGTCTCCAACCTGCTACGCATCTTCAGCGCACTGTCCGGGCGGTCGATGCAGGATCTGGAAGTCGACTACGACGGAAAGGGCTACGGCCACCTCAAGAAGGACGTCGCCGAGATCGTCGTTGACACCGCGACGCCGTATCGTGACCGCACCCTTGCGTTGCTGGCCGACCCTGCCGAGCTCGACCGCATCCTGGCGGACGGGGCTGAGCGGGCCAGTGCTGTGGCGAGCACCACCCTGGCCCGAGTCTATGATCGTGTCGGCTTCTTGCCGAGCAAGCGATAGCGTCGTGAAGATAATTAGCGTGTCTATTGCTGTTCCACCCCCGTTCGCTCGTGAGCTGCAGATGATGCGGGTCTCGTTCGGTGATCCGTCTGCCAAGTCGATCCCGACCCATGTCACGCTGCTTTCGCCGACGGAGATCGCAGATGACGAAGGTCCTGAAATCCAGGGGCACCTCCAACGAGTGGCCGACGCACAGCAGGCGTTCACCATGTTGCTGCGCAGCACTGGCACCTTTCGCCCGGTCTCCCCGGTTGTCTTCGTCCAGGTGGCCGGTGGAATCAGTGCGTGTGAGCGGATCGAGCAGGCCATCCGCACTGGCCCCCTGAAACGGGACGTGGATTTCTATTACCACCCGCACGTCACGGTCGCCCATCATGTCGATGACAGAGCGATGGACCGGGCCTTCACTGAACTAGCCTTGTACGAATGCTCATTTGAGGTCACCGCATTTGACCTGTTCGAGCACGGTGACGATCTTGTCTGGCATTCGGTGAGTACCTTCGACTTTGGAACAGAGGCGAGGAACAGCTCACGTCGCAGGTCGTGAGGTGCGCGGTCGCACGCTTCACGACGAGCCGGCCAGGGAGGGCGTGGAAGCGTTACGCCGATGCCCGCGGCAACATTCTGGCCGCAGGAGTGGGCTACTTTGCGTTCTTCTCGGTTTTCCCTGCCACCGCACTTGCGTTCGCGGTGTTCGGGTTCGTGCTCCGGGGGCACCCCCGTCCTGTTGCACTCGATCTTTGAGGATCTTGGCGCGTACCTGCTGGGTTTGGTCAGGGACACCCGGCACCTTCAAGGGCTCATTCCTATTCAGGCTCCGCAAGCGCTCGCCCTGTCGATCACCGCTGTCCTGGGTGGGTGGTGCCGAACGGGTGTCTGCAGGGCTGGGGTGATCGATTCGGGCGGCCATGAGTGTTCCAACGGGTGGCTACAGTTTCTCAATCCTGGTGGTGTCAAGTGGGTTTGGGGGTTGTTGTGAGCTGTTGATGGCGCATGAGGGCCACCAACTGTCATGCCATCGGCGCCTGGGGGTTCCCCTGCTGGGCCAACTGGGGGCCACTGCCCACCCCGGCCCTGCTACCCGGGTGAGTCCGAGCATGCCGAACCGGGCCAGGTTCATCGCGGCAGCCAGTGAGGCGAAGCCAGCGCCGACGTTGTTCTGACCGCGGACCCGTGCCCGTCTACCGCCGTGGCGGCGCGTTACGTGCCCAAGTTTCCGCTCGACCTTTGATCAGCCTCCAGATCGGCTTCCGCGGCGTGCAGGTCTTCGGTGAGGGTGCCGTGGTCGGTGTTGGTGATCAGCACCGACCACCCTTGGTGGTGGGGTTACGGGGTCCAGTAGGGCTGTGTCGGTGGCGGCCAGGGCTTGGTCGCACCTTGCCCTGGCGGCGAGGACCTTGGTGTGGCTTTCTTTTTGGCGGGGATGCGGATCATCCGGGTGGGGTCGTCGTCGGTAGTGGGATCTGCGTCGTGGGAGTCGAGGTCGACGTGCATCCGGTCGTATTGGAAGTAGTTCTCCTGCCGCTAGCGGGAACCCATCGGGTAGATGACCTGTTTGACGGGCAGGTCGGTGCGGGTGCTCAGGATGTGGATCTGCCGGGTGGTGTCCTGCCCGTCGGTGTCTCGACTGGTCTTGGTGTCCGGGACGGTGAGGCTGACCTGCCGCATCGTGAACACGTCGCCTGCGTCGTTTGTGGGCAGGGCGACGGTGATGTCCGCTACCAGCCAGGTGTGCCCGCGCCCCATCTCGTCCACGTACGCAAGGTCGGCGAACTCGCCCTCGTCAACGTCCTCGGCGGAGCCTTTACGCCAGGTCAGCACATTAACCCGCCGTGTCTATGTGGGCGAACAACTTTGGTGGGCAGCCGCCGAGGTCGAACCCGGCCAACACCCGCCGGGTGTTGCCCACAGCGCGGCGTAAGTCTGGTAGCAGTCGGCGGAGCTTCATCACCAGGGACGCCCCCGGGGGCGTCCCTGACCACCCATACCGGGTCCTCGGCGGCGTCACTGACCCAGGTTTCTACGGTGGCGGGGGCTTTAACCGGGATAGGTGGGCCTCGGCGATCTTGGCCCCGCCTTGGGGCGCGGGCGTGCCCG
>Ga0182014_10006788_pt1 | contig 12173 bp, 9 predicted proteins | sample 612S2DmetaG_FD_120489 | JGI IMG/M metagenome (GOLD analysis project Ga0182014, IMG submission 120489) | Permafrost microbial communities from Stordalen Mire, Sweden - 612S2D metaG | ecosystem: Environmental > Terrestrial > Soil > Wetlands > Permafrost | place: Sweden: Stordalen | collected... | reverse complement strand
AGGCGAGCGGGGTGCGCAGTTCGTGGCTGGCGTTGGCGATGAAGTCGACCCGCATGCGCTCGAGCCGCCGCTGCTCGGTGAGGTCGCGCAAAGTCAGCAGCGCCGCCGCGACGACGCCGGGGACGGCCTCGAGCGGCGCGACGCAGACCTCGAACAGGCGCTCGATCGGCACCCGTTCGCTCCACGGCGCCGTCTCGGCTTCGCCGTTCGCCAATACGCGGCGCATCGCATCGATGACGTCCGGGCTGCGCAGCGCCAGGATCAGCGGCTCGCCGAGCTTCAGGCCCGGCAGCAGGATGAAGGCCGGCCTGTTGGCGACGATCGTGCGGCCCTCGGCGTCGACGACCACCGCCGGCTCGGGCATCGCCCCGACCAGCCGCCCGGCGATCGACGAATGAAGCTGCTCGGCGAAGGTCGGAACCTTGTCGTCGTCGGACATGCTCGTCCCCCGATCGGCCGGCGGCCGCGGCCTAGTCCTCGTCGTCGAGGCTCGAAGCCGCCAGCGCGTCGCGCAGAGAACGCCAGCGTCGCCTCGCTTCATAGGCGCCCAGAAGCGCCATCGCAAGGATGAACGGCGCGGCGTAATAAATGGCGCGGAACAGCAGCAGCGATGCGAGCAGCGGCTCGCTCGACCCGCCGATCCCATCGATCATCGTCGCCTCGAACACGCCGAGCCCGCCTGGCGCGTGGCTGGCGATGCCGAGCATAGCGGCGAAAGAATACAGCGCGCTGAAGGTCATGAATCCGAGCCCATGGCCCTTGGGCAGCAGAACGTAGAGCGCGCCGGCGGCGCTGCAGACGTCGATGACGCCGAGCGTCATCTGGCCGAGCGTCAGCAGTGGGCCGGGCGGGACGAAGTTGAACACCAGGGGCCGACGCGTTCGGCGGACATAAGCGACCCAAACGAGATAGGCGACGAGCGCGGCGAGGATCGCCGCGCCGATCGTTTGGTTCGCCAGCGCGTGAAAATGGTTGATCCCGCCGATCGCCGTCGCGTCGAACAGGAAGCCGACGCCGAGGATGAAGCCCATGCCGAGCCAGAAGGTGATGCCGGCGACGACGGTGAGGCTGGCGACCTTGCCGGCTGAAAGCCCGGCCGGGCCATAGATCCAGTAGCGCACCGCGCCCCCCGTCACCAACGGGAAGCCGAGGGTGAACGAGACGGCGTAGCTGGTGAAGGAGGCGAGCGCGGTCAGGCGATAGGGCACGTGGACCCGCAAATGGAGCAACGCCAGCGCGTCATAGCCGGTCAGCGCGAGATAGCTCAACGTCGAGAGGCCGAACGCCATTGCGATCTGGTCGCCGCCGGTGGCGGCGAAGGCGGCCTGGAACTGGCCGAGGTTGATGCGGATGAGGACGCGGAAAAAGATGATCGCCGCGAAGAGGATGATCGTCAGGCTGAGGGCGAAGCCAATGCGATGCAGCAGCGGGCGGCGGGCGGCGATCGCCCGCTCCCAGCGGGCCAAGCGGCTAGCCCCTGGCGCCGGCCCTGCGTCGTCATGACGCCGTGCGGCAGGTGCGCGCTCATCGGTCTGCTGGGCCATGCCCCGGTTTTTCCCCTGGCTCGCGACGGCCTATAGGCCGGCGGAGGGGCGCCGGGCAAGTTCAGACGGGACGGAATAAACAGCCGAACTCAAATTCGGCGGCGCGACGCGAGCGGCTGTTCCGCTACCTGGCGTCGTTCGCCGAGGGCTTCGCGCCGTAGCGCAGGCCGTCGACGAGCAGGGCGACCATGCGTTCCGCTTGGCCCGGCCGATCTTCGCGGGCCTGCGTCCAAGATGGCCCTCAACGCCTTGACGGTCGCCATGGCGATTGAGCTCGAGCCGGAGGGGATCAAGGTCAACGCGGTTACGCCGGGGTTCACCAAGACGAACCTTAACGGCTACGCGGGAACGGAGACCGTCGAGCAAGGCGCCCGCGAGGCGGTGCGCGTTGCGCTGCTTGGCCGGGACGGCCCGACTGGGACGTTCACGCGCTGGGAGAACGAAACGGTCCCGTGGTGAGTGGCGACAACTCCACAGGCATGGCTCGGCCGGGATCTACGCCGCGGCTCTTCGCGCTTCGTCTGAGAGGTCCTGTTCGCCTGCCTGGCGAATCTGGAACTGACCCACGAGACCCGAAAGCTGTCCGGTTTCATGCGACAGCGATCGACTAGCCGCCGTGGCTTCCTCGGCCATCGCCGCGTTCTGCTGCGTCGTTTGGTCCATCTGGCTGACTGCGATGTTGACTTGCTGCAGACCCGTCGCTTGCTCCTGCGCGCTGGCGGCGATTTCGCCGACAATCGAATTGATCTCCGCCACTTTGGCGACGATCCGCGCCAGGGATTCGCCGGTCTTCGCCACCAGCTTGACGCCGTTGCCGACTTCGGTGCTCGCAGCGGCGATGAGCGCCTTGATTTCCTTGGCGGCTTCGGCCGAGCGTTGCGCCAAGGCGCGCACTTCCGACGCGACGACGGCGAAGCCACGGCCCGCTTCGCCCGCCCGCGCTGCCTCGACGCCGGCGTTGAGCGCCAACAGATTGGTCTGGAATGCGATCTCGTCGATGACGGCGATGATCTGGCCAATGCCTTGTGACGACTTCTCGATCCTGCCCATGGCGTCGACGGCATGGCGGACAATCTCGCCGCTCTTCTCTGCATCGCCGCGGGCTTCCGCAACCACTGCGCGGGCGTGCGCTGCGCCTTCGGCGGTCTTCTTGACCGTCGAGGTAATTTCGCCGAGCGCCGCCGCCGTTTCCTCGAGACCCGCCGCCTGGAGTTCGGTGCGCTTCGACAAATCGTCCGATGCGCTCGAGATCTCGTTGGCGCCAGAGCGGATCGCGATCGCGCCATAGACGACTCCGCGCATAGCCTGCGTCAGCTTGTCGGCGGCGTGATTGAAATCGTCTTTGATCTTGGCGAACTCGACGGGGAAACCCGCGTCGAGCCGCGCGGTGAGATCGCCCTCGGCGAGACGCATGAGCCCGGCGCCAAGCGCCTGCATGGCGGCGCCTTGTACGGCCGCGGCCTGCGCCTTCTCACTCGCTGTCCGTTCGCGCTCGGAGTCGGCTGCGGCGCGCGTCCGCTGCGCGTCCGCTTCGAGCTTTCGCCGTTCGATCGCGTTGGTCTTGAAGACCTCGACGGCGCGCGCCAGGTCGCCCATTTCATTACGCTCGTCGGCATGCGGCACGACCACGGAGAGGTCGCCTCGCGCAAGCGCGCCAGCTACGACCGTCACGCCAGCGATTGGCCGCCGGATGCCGCGGATGATGAGAAACGCGACCAGAAGCGCCAGAGCCGCGCCGCCCGAGGCGATTCCGGCGCTTACAGCCATCGCGAGAGCGGTGGCGCTCTTGACCAGGTCTTGAGCGTCGTCCGCAGCTTGGCCGTAAGGTCTGGCGAGGTCGCCGAGGCTCCGCACGATCTGGTCGCCCATCCGACTCACGTTGGCCAGCGCGGCGGCGCCGCCGGTGTCGCTCGAAGCCTTGGCGAAGCTCTCGTAGCCGCGCAGCTCTTTGACAGCTCCAGCAAACGCGTCGAGCGCGGTCAACAGCTCAGCGCCTTTCGCTTTGCGCTGGTCGTCGTGCGTCGCGTCGGCGAGTCGCCGCAATTCGCCCGCCGTTGAAGTCAGTCTTTTGCCGCCGTCGTCCCAGTACATCGATTGCCCGTTCGCCAACGCGCGCCAGATCATCATCCGCGCGTTGAAGAACTCGGCTTCGACTTGCCTCGCCACGGCATTTTGCCGGCCTTCGCGGGCAAGATCGTCGACCAGCGTCTCGGAGCGGTAAGCGCTGACGAAGAAGACGATTGACGACGAGAACAACAGAACGATCAGGGCGCCCATTCCGAGAGTGAGCTTCGCGCGGATCGTCAGGCGCCCGAACCAGCGTCCCATTACACCCTCCAGATGACGGCTGCCGCCGGAACGGCCGACACGGACCGACAAAACGGGAATCGAAATGGACAAAGGTCGTCCGATCCGCGAACGGATTGAGCGGACAACTCCATGCCTTCGGCCACGCTGGTCGACCCCAGTTCCCGCCCATTCTTGGCGCCGAATGATTTCCGGGCCGTAAACCAATGTTCGCCGACGTCGATTCCGGGCCGTTCAATTCATCAATCAATCGTTTGACTCAATCAATCGATTGATATATGCGTGGCGGCATGAACAACGAGCCGCCTCTCTCTCGTCCCCCGGGCTCAGAACGTGGCGACGCCGCTAGGGCGCGGCTGATCGAGGCGGCCATCAAGGTCTTCGGGCTGCTTGGATTCGAAGGCGCTTCGACCCGGGCCGTCGCCAAGGCGGCCGGCGTCAACCTTCAAGCGATTTCCTACTATTTCGGCGGCAAGGACAGCCTCTACCTCGCTGTCGCGGACCACATTCTCGGACGCCTCACCGCCTACATCGGGCCGACGCGCGACCGGGTGCGCGCTCGGCTGGCCGAGGCGCGAAGCGGCGGCCCGGCGATTGCCGCCGAGGAGGCGCGCGAGCTGCTGACGGCAATTCTGGCGGCGATGGCCGTCGTGTTCGTCGGCAAGGAGTCCGAGAGCTGGGCGCGGTACATGATCCGCGAGCAGATGCAGCCGACTGAGGTCTTCAACCGAATCTACGGCGCGCTGATGGAACCGATGCTCGAAGCGCTGCGCACGCTGATCGGCGTCATCCTCGGCGAAGATCCGGCAAGCGAGCGCGTGCGACTGCGCGCAGTGGCGCTCGTCGGCAGCGTCATCATGTTCCGGGTCGGCCATGCCGTGGTGGTCGCGCAACTGGGATGGGCCGAGGCCAAGCCGGAACACGTCGCCAAGGTGCAGGCGATCGTCCGCGAGATCGTCGACGGCATTCACCCCGTCAAGGAGCGAGCCAAATGAATCGGCGCGTCATCATTCCGCTGGTCGCGCTGATCGCGGCCGGGGCGGCGGCGTCGTGGTATTTCGGCGTGCCGCAACGCCTCTTCGGCGCGCCGGCCGCAGTGGGGCGCTTAACCCTCTACGGCAATGTCGACGTGCGCGAGACGCAGCTCGCCTTTCGCGTCGGCGGACGAATCAAGACCATGGCGGTCGACGAGGGCGACGCGGTGAAGGCCGGCGAGACGCTCGCTGTCCTCGACGACGGGCCGCTGGCGGCGGCGGCAAAGGGCGCGGAAGCCAACGTCGCGGCGCTCCAGGCGGCGCTGGACAAGGCGATCGCCGGGCCGCGGCCGGCCGAAATCGATCAAGCCAAGGCGCAATGCGCTCAGCTTGAAGCCAACCTCAAGCTTACCGAACTGACGCTCGGGCGGACGCGGCTTTTGTTGCCGACCGGCGCCGCCACGCAGGCGACGCTCGACCAGTCGCAGGCGTCGCATGACGCCGCCGTGGCGAGCCTCGACAGCGCCCGGCAGGCGCTGAAGTTGCTCGAGCAGGGCACGCGTCCCGAGGATATCGCGGCGGCGCAGGCCAATCTTGCCGCGGCGACGGCCAACCTCGCCAGCGCGAAGATTGCGCTGCATGACGCGACGCTCACCGCGCCGGCCGACGGCGTCATCCTGACCCGCGTCGACGAGCCCGGCGCTGTGGTGGCGGCGGGCGCAACGGCCTACGTGATGGCGCTGTCCAACCCGATGTGGGTGAGGGCCTATGTCTCCGAGTCCGATCTCGGCAAAGTCGCGCCGGGGATGAAGGTGTCGATTTTCACCGACAGCGCTCCGGGCAAGGCCTATGCCGGCACGATCGGCTACGTTTCGCCGGTCGCCGAGTTCACGCCGAAGACAGTCGAGACGCCCGATCTGCGCACCGACCTCGTCTATCGCCTGCGGGTCGTCGTCGATCATCCCGATGCGGCGCTGCGGCAAGGCATGCCGGTGACGGTCACGGCGCCGCTTAGCGTCGCCGGCGGCGCCACAGGGGCGTCATGACCGCCAGCGCCGAGACAGAGGGCCGCGAGGTTCTTGTCGACTTGGCGGACGTCAGCAAGCGGTTTGGCGCCGCGACGCCGGCGCTTGATGGCGTCACGGCGCAGGTGCGGGGGGCAGAGATCACCGGACTGGTCGGGCCCGACGGCGCCGGCAAGACGACGCTCATCCGGCTGATGACCGGGCTGATGCTTCCCGAGGCGGGCAGCGTCGTCGTGCTCGGCTACGACAGCCGCCGGCAGCCGGCGGCGATCCAGAACCTCATCGGCTACATGCCGCAGCGCTTCGGGCTTTACGAGGACCTGTCGGTTCAGGAGAACCTCGATCTCTACGCCAATCTGCGCGGCCTTGCGGTCGCCGAGCGACCGGCGGCGTTCGACGAACTGCTGGCGTTCACCGATCTCAAGCGCTTCACCACGCGATTGGCGGGGAAGCTTTCGGGCGGCATGAAGCAGAAACTTGGCCTTGCCTGCGCGCTGCTGAAGAAGCCGCGCCTTCTGCTGCTCGACGAACCGAGCGTCGGGGTCGACCCGATCTCGCGGCGCGAATTGTGGAAGATGGTGCAGGCCCTGAAGAACGACGGCGTCGGCGTGCTGTGGTCGACGGCTTATCTCGACGAGGCCGAGGCCTGCGACCGGGTTCTGCTGCTCGACAAGGGCAAGCTGCTGTTCGCCGGCCGGCCGAGCGAGGCGACCGCGCGGGTCGATGGACGCGTCTACAAGATTTCAGGGCTGACGGATCGCCGCGTCAAGCTGGTCGAGGCCCTTGACCTGCCGGGCGTCATCGACGGCGTCATCCAGGGCGAGGCGCTGCGCCTGGTGTTGGGGCCGGGCGCCGATCCGGCGACGCTGAACCGTCTCGGCGCCCATGTGGCGGCGACGCGGCCGCGCTTCGAGGACGCCTTCATCGACATGCTGGGCGGCGGGCCAGGCGGGCGGTCGAAGCTGGCCGAGGCTTCGCGTACGATCAACGGCGCTGGCGCGGTGATCGAGGCCGCGGGGCTCACCAAGCAATTCGGCGACTTCACCGCCGCGAGCGGCATCACCTTTTCGGTTTCGCGCGGCGAGATCTTCGGACTTCTCGGGCCGAACGGCGCCGGCAAGTCGACGACGTTCAAGATGCTGTGCGGCCTGCTGCGCCCGACGACCGGGACGGGACGGGTCGCCGGGTTCGACCTGCGTCGCGACGGGGCCAAGGCGCGCAACCGGCTCGGCTACATGGCGCAGAAATTCTCGCTCTACGGCGACCTCACGGCGATGCAGAACCTTGCTTTCTTCGCCGGCGTCTATGGGCTCGAAGGCGCCGGAAGGCGCGAGCGCGTCGCGCTGATGATCGAAGTGTTCGATCTCGCCGACTACGCGTCGATGCCGGCCTCGCAACTGCCGCTCGGCCTCAAGCAGCGGCTGGCGCTGGCCTGCGCCGTGATGCACGAGCCCGACGCGCTGTTCCTCGACGAGCCGACTTCGGGCGTCGATCCGATCACCCGCCGCGAGTTCTGGGCGCACATCAATGGTCTGGTCGGCAAGGGGGTCACGGTGTTGGTCACCACCCACTTCATGGACGAGGCGGAATATTGCGACCGCATCTCGCTGATCTATCGCGGCAAGTCGATCGCCCTCGGCTCGCCCGACGAACTGAAGGCGCGGGTCGCCGGCCCGGCCAACCCGGACCCGACGATCGAGGACGCGTTCATCGCCCTGGTCGAGCGCTCGGAACGGGAGGCGGCGGCATGAGGCGATGGCTTGCCTCGCCGTTCGGCGGGTCGCGCGCGATGCGCTTCTTCGCGCTGGTGCGCAAGGAAACGCTGCAGGTGATGCGCGATCCCTCCAGCATCACGATCGCTTTCGTCCTGCCGGTGATCCTGCTGTTCATCTTCGGCTACGGCGTGTCGCTCGACGCCATGTCGACGCGCATCAGCCTTGTCGACGAGAACCCGACGCAATTGTCGAAAGATCTGGCGGCCAGCTTCATCCATTCGCGCTATTTCGCGGTTACCGTCGGCAGCGACCGGCGGCAGTTCGAGGACGCGCTGATCGCCGGTCGGACGCGTGGAATCGTGGTCATTCCGGCGACGTTCACCGCCGACTTTGCCGCCGCCAACAGCCCAGGCATCCAGGTCATCGTCGACGGCGCTGATACGAACACGGCGAACTTCGTGCAGAACTACGCCGCTGGCGTCGTCAACGCCTGGGCGGCGGGGCGGCGCGCCGAGTTCGGCGGTTCGCCGCCGGTGATCGACGTTCAACAGCGCGTCTGGTTCAACGCCGCGCTCGCCAGCCGCAATTTTCTCGTGCCGGGGTCGATCGCCATCGTGATGACGCTGATCGGCACGATGCTGACCTCATTGGTGGTGGCGCGCGAGTGGGAGCGCGGCACGATGGAAGCGATCATGGCGACGCCAGTGACGGCGGTCGAGCTTCTCGCCAGCAAGGTGCTGCCCTACTTCATTCTCGGCATAACCTCGGCGACGCTCTGTCTTGCGCTGGCGGTCTGGCTGTTCGGCGTGCCGTTTCGCGGTTCGGTCGGCGCGTTCTACGTGCTTGTGGCCAGCTTTCTCGTTCCCTCGCTCGGCCAGGGCATGCTGATTTCCGCCGCGACCAAGAACCAGTTCCTCGCTTCCCAGGCGGCGCTGATCAGCGCGTTCCTGCCGTCGTTCCTGCTCTCCGGCTTCCTGTTCGAGATCGATTCGATGCCGACAGCGATCCAGTGGCTCACGCTGGTCGTGCCGGCGCGCTACTTGATCCCGAGCCTGCAGTCGGTGTTTCTCGCCGGCGACATCTGGCCGCTGTACCTGCAGGACATCGCGGCGATGCTGGCGATCGGCGCGGTGTTCTTCCTCGGCGCGGCGCGCACGACCAGAAAGCGGATCGCCTGAGATGTGGACCCGCCTCAAGGCGCTGATCGTCAAGGAACTGCTGGCGGTGCTGCGTGACCCGAAATCGCGCACCATCATCATCGTCCCGCCGCTGATTCAACTGCTGGTGTTTTCCTATTCGGCGACGCTCGAGGTCAAGAATGTCGACCTCGTGGCGCTCAACCACGACAGCGGTCACTGGAGCCAGGAACTGATCCAGCGCATTGAGGGCGCGCCGACTTTCCGCCACGTGACGATCGCCGAATCCGAGGCGCAGGTGCGTCGGACAATCGACATGCATCAAGCGATCGGCGCCGTCGTCATCGGGCCGACCTTCTCGCGCGACATAGCGGCGGGGCGAGGGGCCAACCTTCAGATCATTCTCGACGGACGGCGATCGAACGCCGGGCAGATCGTCGGCGGCTATCTCAATGCGATCGCTGAGGGCGTGGCGCAGGATGCCGCGGCGGCAAGCGGCGCGCGGCCGCCGCCTCAGGTGACGATCGCGGCGCGCAATTGGTTCAACCCGAACCTCACTTACCAGTGGTTCCTGGTGCCGAACCTGATCGCGCTGATCGCGCTGCTGATCGGCCTGCTGGTGACGGCGCTGTCGGTCGCCCGGGAACGCGAGCTCGGCACCTTCGATCAGTTGATGGTGTCGCCGCTGCGGGTCCACGAAGTGCTGCTCGGCAAAGTTCTGCCGCCGATCCTGATCGGCCTGTTTCACATCACGCTTTACGTGCTCGCCGCGATCTTCATGTTTCACGTGCCGCTGCGCGGACCGCTGCCGATGCTCTATGTCGCGGGGCTCGTCTATCTCGCGGCGGTCGCCGGGGTCGGGCTATTCATCTCGTCGCTGTCGATGACCCAGCAGCAGGCGATCCTCGGCGCCTTCCTGTTCCTGGTGCCGGCGACGCTGCTGTCCGGTTTCGCCACCCCGATCGAGAACATGCCGGCTTGGCTGCAGCCGGTGACGGCGATCAATCCGCTGCGCTATTTCCTCGTCGTGGTGCGCGGCGTGTTCCTGCGCGACATGCCGATCGGCGAAATTCTCGCCCAGACGCTGCCGCTGGTTCTGATCGCCTCGGTGACGCTGACCGCGGCGGCGTGGCTGTTCCGCCATCGCATGGAGTGACGATTCCGCCGCCGCTCCAGTCTGGCGATCCGGCGCGTCTCCATCCGCCAGAGGTTCGCTGACCCAACCCCGGCGCCTGAGTCACGTCGTCGCATCAACCATGCCGAGGTCGGTGCCCACGAACCCGAGCAACGCGAGCAAATACCGCACACAGCAGCGATTCGCAGTCGCTCTTGGCTGCCGTTGTCACAACCGCGCAGAGACTTCGCGACACGACCGGAACCCAAACCTTAACGACTTGGAGACCAACGAAAGCCTAGCTCGAATGGCCCATCCGTCTTCCGTCGCGGCTATCGGGCATGGTCAGTTTAGGCGGACTTGAGCATGCCGGGTATTTCCCGTCGCAACTTCGGAGGAATTGCCGGAGCCTTTGCCGCCTACGCCCTGACCATTGGCAAAGCCGGCGCCTTGAGCATCCAAGTCCGGCCCAGGAAATACCCGATCGACACGAATGTTTCGACGACGGCGGAGCGAACCGTCGTGCCCGGCCCAACCCCCTCCGTCAAAATTCGCCCCGACGCGGTTTCCCAATACAAGTCGTGCGGCTACGGCGCTTGGCGCTACGGTTCGCCGCTGAAACATGAGAAACGGCTCGATATCGTTCCTGCGACGTATACCGGCGCCGCCGTCACGAACGACGCGAAGCTGCTGCGGTTCTTTACCATCAGCGACGTCCATATCTCTGACAAGGAATCCCCTTCTTCCGCGATCTACCTCGGTCTCAAAGACGGAATTTCCCCGGGATATTCGGCGGTTATGCTGGACTCGACCCACGTCCTCGACGCCGCCGTCCAGACGATCAACGCGCTGCACAAGCACAACGCGTTTGATTTCGGCATTGCGCTGGGCGACGCCTGCAACGACACTCAATACAATGAGTTGAGGTGGTATATCGACGTCCTCGACGGCAAGGCGATCACGCCGAGCTCCGGCGCTCACGCAGGCGCTTCCGCCATCGACTATCAAAAACCCTATCAGGCGGCCGGGCTCGACAAGTCGATCAAGTGGTATCAAACCCTCGGCAATCACGATCACTTCTGGATGGGGACGGCCCCCGTCACCGATCACATAAGACAAACCTACGTCGGCGAGGACATCCTCACGCTGGGAGACATCTTCGTCGAACCTGACGGCATCAATAACCGCGAATTCTATATGGGCGCGCTCGACGGTTCGACCGTCCATGGCGACGTCGTCGGCGCGGGACCCGTCGGCAATTTCAAAACGCCGCCGAAGGTTGTCGCGGATGAGAACCGCCGTTCGCTGCTGAGAAAGCAGTGGATGAATGAGTTTCTTACGACGTCGTCAAATCCTGTCGGTCACGGCTTCAGTCCGGACAACGTCGCCAACGACTTTGCCTGCTACAGCTTCCGTCCGAAGTCTGACTTGCCGCTCAAGGTCATCGTCCTCGACGACACCCAGACGGATCAAGATATCAACCCGCCGCATTCCGAGACCACTTCGCCCGGCTATGGCCACGGCTCGCTCGATGAAAGGCGGTTTAACTGGCTGGTGAAAGAGCTTGCGGACGGTCAGGCCGCCGATGAACTGATGATCGTCACCGCCCACATTCCGATTGGCGTAGAGCCCCCGAGCTCTTTTGTCGGTTGGAATTCAGCCGCATATGTCTCGGAAGAGAAGCTCTTTGCGACGCTTCACCAATATCCGAATCTCATTCTGTGGGCCGCCGGGCACCGCCATTACAATACAGTCACGGCCTTCAAGTCGCCTGACCCGGCGCGGCCTGAACTTGGGTTCTGGCAAGTCGAAACGGCATCGCTTCGGGATTTCCCGCAGCAGTTCCGCACGTTCGAGATTGTGCGAAACAGCGACAACACGATCTCGATCTTCGCCACCGATGTGGATCCCGCCGTCAGGGAAGGAACGCCTGCCGCGGCTTCGCGGTCTTACGCGATCGCGTCGGCTCAGATCTACGGCGCCAACAAGCTCGCCCAGAGCCCGCCGCCTCTGAAGCCGACGGGTTCGTACAACGCGGAGCTCGTAAAGCAATTGAGCCCGGAGATGCAGGCGAGGATGCAAACGTTCGGAACGCCGATCCGTGGGTAATCTCGAAGCGTGCGTGGTCAGACTCGGAAGGGTTTCTCGCCGCGATGGTCTTGGTGATCGTCGAGACGAACCGCGGCCGTGGGTGAATTCCGCCATCCTCGGAGTCCGTCCGGAAAGTCCCGTGTAGGATCGCTTTTCTGGAGATACATGCTATGCGGCCTGGAAAACATACGCTGATTCCGCTCCTTCTTGCGCTTGCTGCGCCCATCTCGCACGATGCGCTCGCCAAAACGCCCCACCGCTTGGTCT
>Ga0182014_10006786_pt1 | contig 12176 bp, 13 predicted proteins | sample 612S2DmetaG_FD_120489 | JGI IMG/M metagenome (GOLD analysis project Ga0182014, IMG submission 120489) | Permafrost microbial communities from Stordalen Mire, Sweden - 612S2D metaG | ecosystem: Environmental > Terrestrial > Soil > Wetlands > Permafrost | place: Sweden: Stordalen | collected... | reverse complement strand
TCCCCCGCCAACCTCATCACCGGCCAATCCGAATCACTCCCCATCAAAATCCCGACCACCGGCTTTAAATTGTCACCGGCAAGCGGCTCCGTCGTATCCCCAGCCGCAATTCCCACCAAAATGTTTTCACTCTTACTCTTGCTCTCACTCGTTCTCTTGCTCTTACTCCTACCCTTGCTCGTACTCTCGCTCATAACCGAAATTCCTCCTCAAATGGACGCCCACCATAACCGCGTGCAAACTACCACCACCCGCCCCAAAAATCCGCCTCAAAACTCAACCAATTCCCACCCGCCGCCGCCGTTCGGCGAGTCGTCTCGACAGAGACGGATTGCCGAGGCTACAATTCCGACCAACACGGTCAGAAACGTCATCGCGACATGAAATACAAACTGACACAGCACGCGCGCGACGTACTCGGAGAGCGCCAAATCGCAACCGCATGGATCGAACACGTCTTGGACTCGCCACAGCGCATCGAATCTGACCCGGATGACCCCCAGCTCGAGCATCGCTTGGGACGCATCGCCGAACATGGAAACCGCGTCCTCCGTGTGGTTTGTAATAAAACCACTAGCCCCCCACTCGTTGTGACTGTATATTTCGACCGCGCCATGAGGAACAAGCTATGAAGGTTAAATTGGACCGCAAAGCGGATGCACTCTACCTGCGTCTCGACGACTCCAAAATCATCGAGTCCGAGCAGGTCGCCCCGGGCGTCATCGTGGACTTTGACAACAAGAGCCGCGTCGTTGGCGTCGAGGTTCTCGACGTCTCCAAGCGTGCCCTCGCTCGCAAACACGCTTCTTCCCGTACCGCCGTAGCCTCGCTCGTCCGCGAAAAACGCGCGAAGTACGGTCGGAAGTAGCCCGCTTGGCTTTCCGTTGTAGCCGCGGGCGCCGACCGCGGACCGGCCGTCCCGTCTGCCCGTGTAGCCACGCCGCTCTGTCGGCGTGCCCCCTACCCGACCGGCCAGATGCCTTCGTGGTCGAACCGCGTTTCGATGACCTGATGATTCACCCCAAATCGTGGGGCGATGATGATGACGATGACGACCTATTAGAGCGGCGTACCATTGCCGTCAACCACAGATATCAAGCCGATTGGAGGAGGCCCCGAACAAGGGGTCCGCGCTTTACAATTAGTACTTTCCACAACCCTGTGGGGCAGATGGGGTCAACGCTTTACAATTTACAAACGGGGATCCGGGCTCACGTCTCACCATCGCAACATTTCAAACTTCCCCTCGTTTACCCTGAGCAAAGTTTACCCCGATTCCTACATCGGGGTCGAAGGGCCCGCCCTGAGCAAAGTTTACCCCGATTCCTACATCGGGGTCGGACCGATTCCTGACCGCCGGCCTCACCCCCAAAAAAATCACGAGCATTTTCCCCACTCCGTGGTAAACTGCCCCACCATGAACCGACACACATTGCCACCATCCCTGCTCGGTCTCGCCATCGCGTTCCTCCTCACCGCCTGCGCGAGCACCCCCAAACAAGACACCCACCTCTACCCCTCCAACCTCGCAGCCCAGCAGCCATTCATCGCCGCCGAAGCCGGCGGCCAAATGCAGATCGTCCTCAAACAAGGCGACTCCCGCGACCAGGCCATGGCTGTCCTCGGACCACCCACCTACACACTCAAGCCGCGCCAACCGTTCGCCCTCTACGACGAACAATGGACCTATTTCCCAAAAACCCACTCCGACACCTACCGCTACCTCTTTTTCAAGGACGGCAAAATCGCCGAAATCAGGTACGTCCCCATCAGTCAGTAAAAGGCGTCACGCAGGCCACGTTTGCGCTCCGCGCATCACGTAGCACCCCCCTTTAACGTTGAACGCTTGTCCGCCGCAGGTTTACCCCGACTTCGAGGTCGGGGCGGCCCGTGGGGCGAGTCGAGCGGGCGCGAGCGAGTGCAATCGGGCAAAGATCGAACCGGCCGTTCCCTGCGATCTCTGCGTGAGAAATGTTTTTGATCTTCCCTCCCGCCCCACTTTGTGCTATCATTCCCAGATAACATAAATACTATACAAAACGATGCAGCCTAAACTTTACCCCGAATTCTTTTCGGGGCCCCACCCGGAGAACCCCACGCCATGAAGCCTCAACCATCAACCATCAACCATTGACCATCAGCCATCCGCCGTATCCACGCGGAACCCGAGTCCTCGAGACGCGACCTCGTCGTGCCCCACGAGCAAGCCGAGTCCGACGGAGCCGAAGGCGGCACTAGCCGCCGAGACGCGCCACGGACGTGCTGGTGGCGCAAACCCCGCGCCCCTACCCTCTCGGAAATCCCGCAGCCGCTTCGCCCTCCTCCCCCAATCCGTCCGCGACGAACTCAACCGCAAACTCGACGACGGTTGGCAGTACGAACAAATCCGCCACTGGCTCTTCGCAGAGAAAGCCAACCGCGATATCCCCGCGCTCGAATTGAAAACCGGCGACCCCTATTCCCTCGCTTGGACCCGCACCAATCCCGACGAGGAAAAACTTATCCGCAACTTCGGTGTCGCCCTCTCGAGCTGGTACCACACCCACTTCCAACAATGGCGCGAGGAACAGAACAAACGCGTCCGCGAAGGCTACCTCCGCATCGTCAAGTCCGCCGATGACCTCGCCGCCACCGTCGGCACCACCGCGCCATCGCCCGCCGCCACAACCGGCGCCCAACGCCTCATCAGCTCCCTCCTCCTCGATGCCCTGGGCAAAACCTCCAAAATCGACAACCCCAACCCTGCCGATCTCTCCCGCCTCGCCCACGCCTGGGCCCGGATGAACCAATCGACTCTCGCCACCCAACGCCACCATCTCACCACCGAAAAAACCATCGACCTCGCCCTCAAAGCTCTCTACAACGAGATCAAAGACAATCCCAAAGCCATGGAAGCCTTCCACCACTTCTACGCCGCCGTCAAAGAATCCGCCCCCACCCCCAATCCCTCCTCCAACTAGTGTCCTGTCCCAGAGGTAGCTTTACGGTTTTCCAGCCCCCTCACCTTAATCCTCTCCCCCGCAGGGGAGAGGAGACGGAGCGCGGTCCCCTCGCCCTTCTTAAGGGAGAGGGTCAGGGTGAGGGTTCGTTTTCCAGCCGTGACGCACCCATCAAATCAAGTGCGTCGCAGCACTAGCCCGCCGTCCTCAGCGTCGTTGGTAGGGACGTCTCGCCGAGGCGTCCGCTTCTTGTTGCGCGCCGGTCTCCCGAGCGCGCACAATTCCCCTGGCCCGATTCACGGACACGTATCGCTCAATTTGTTCAGATTCTCGTGATCAATCGCAAAAGCCACCGATTCCCGTCCCCCGCTCCGAGTGACCTTCACTACAAAGATGCTGTCGTAATCATCGTGCGGCCAGGGAGGAACTTGTGTCGGGTCTCCGCCATGGGATTTCAGCAAATCCTTCACAAAATCATCGAGCAGATAATGTTCCCACGCTACAAAAATGGTGGCGTTTTGGTATTCCCGTTTCTGTAGTTCCGTTTCGAGACCTTTGATTTCCTCGTAACCGAATTGTGTGTTGACGGGCAGGCCGCACCGAATCGCCGTCGGCTCAATGGTCGTCACGGGCCGCACATAAAAGTATTCGTTGTGGTCCTTCCCATCCACCTTTTGGGTGGGATTGGGCGCAAACACAAACTGCGGCGCACCATATTTCGCCAGCAACACCGTGGGCAGGGCCAGCGACCGATTGAGGCCGCGGCAGGTCAATTGCCCAAGCCCCCCGGACGGTTTTTCACCATGCCGAATCGTGACAATCGTTTCCACGGTCTGCGCGGATCTCGCCGCCGAATTCGTTTGCCCGTTAACGCGAACACAAACCGTCAATCCAATAAAGAGAATGCCAAGAAATTGCCCAAGTCGTTTCATGTCCAGCAGTGTAGGCAACCCGAGATTCCCCGACAAGCCCGCAATGCCAGCAAAGTGGTTAGCCACCCAGACACTTGGGCGCTTTCGCGTTCCCCTCGTCCAACCCCTTCAACACATTCTCCAGTTCCACCCGCTTCCCCTCAAACTCCTCATCGCTCAACCCCGCCGCCACCACCACCGGCGCCCCGATCCGCAGCGTCGCCCGCGCAAACGGCATCGGCACCACAAAATTATCCCAGCTATTCATCACGATCTTCCGCGTCACATCCCACGACACCGGAACGATCGGCGCCTGCGTCAACTGCGCCAGGCTGATCACCCCGCTCTGGCACACATACTTCGGCCCACGCGGACCATCCGGCGTGATCCCCGCGTCGTACCCAAGATTCACCAGCTCCGTCATCTCCCGCAATGCCTGCTTCCCCCGCCGACTGCTCGACCCCCGCACGCAAATCAAATCAAACTTGTCCAGCACCCCCGTCAGAAACTCCCCGTCCTTGCTCGCGCTCACCAACACCGCCACCCGGTCCCGCTGCCGCGAATGCCAGTGCTTCCGAAACAGGTACGGCAACAGAAAAATCCGATTGTGCCAGAACGCAAAAATACACGACCGCTGCGGCGTGTCCCTCAGCAACCCCGACGGATCCTCCACCCGCCAGCGCAACGTGCTGCCGATGCACGACACCAAAATACGCAACATCCACCCAATCATGGAATCCAATCGTCCCCGAAAATCCAACCGTCAAAACCGTTCGAACCGCTACAGGCCATAGTAATCTCTCCCCACAGCACCGGAAGTATGTCCCCGCTCCATTCCACCCGTCAAGCCGCCGGTGGAGTCGAGTCAGACGGAGCCCGCTCCCCTCTCCCGTTTACGGGAGAGGGTCAGGGTGAGGGCTCACTTCCCGCCGCCGCCCCTCCCCGGTCGTTCCGCTGTGGCGCCGCTCTACGAACGCCGAGCCTCTCCAAATTGTGGGGCGATCATACCGGTTGCGGGCGCGGCTGTCCTCTTTTAGGGCCGTCCCCTTGTGAAACTTTTTACTTGACGTTTCGCGCCCTGCGTTATATTTCTCGAAATATAACGCGAGGCAGAGGCAGGCTTCCAGCCTGGTTCACCGAACGAGTTGTTAGCCCCCTGCCATCGAGTGCGCCGGAACGCCGGCCGCACCGGTAGAGCGTGACGGAAGCCCGCGGACGGGATGCTTTTGCGTCACGGGCAGTTTCCTGGCAACTGGATTCAGGGCGCGGTCTGCGGTGTGCCACCGGTGCCAGTAAGAGAAATTGAACAAACATACTGAATGGGATTGGAAAGGAAAGGGAGCAGACATGAGTAACGCAAAGTATTGCATGATTGCCGCCATCGTGGCGGTCCAAGCCGCCGGTTCCGCCGGCTGGGCGCAAACCACGATCACGTATCAAATCACTACGGACACGTATCTCGACAGCTCGGTCCCCACCGAGAATTTTGGGTTGTCCGGCTCGGACAAGGTGGTTATCAACAGCACCTCCGCCTGCCGCACGCTGTTCGATCTTCCCACGAATCTCTGGTCGTATACGCCGAGCGCCATCGAATCGGCCGTCGTCTCCTTCTATGTGTGGAGCGATAGTACCGCAACCTACAATGTGTCCCTGTTCCCCCTGACGAGAGCCTTCGGCGAGGGGACATGGAACGGCAAAGGAACGCCACCGACGCAGGCGAACGGCGCCACCTGGAATACCTACGACGGGACAAACTCATGGACCACCGCTGGCGGCGATTTTGATTCCGCCAACTCCGTGGTCGGCATAAAGGGAACCCTCGGGGTCAACCCCAACGACAGCAACGGCCGCTTCTTCACCTGGGACATCACGTCGCTGTTGACCAATTCGACAACCGAGGCCGAACTGCAAGACTTCGGTGCCATGCTGAGTATTGATGTTGGCCAAGCGATCCCATCCAGCGGCCAGCGCTTTGCGTCGTTTACAAGCGCCAACAGTTCGAGCTACACGGCCCCCTATCTTCCGTCCGTCGAGTTGACAGTCGTACCGGAGCCATCCTCGCTGATACTGGTCGTGGTCGGTTTGGCGGCCATCGCATGCTTCCAGAAAAAGCGCCAAGCGCGGCGCTAGGACGAAACGAGGCGGTGGCAAGAGTTCGACGAGGTAATCCCATCAAAGACAGTGCGCGACGGTTTCCGGCGGAGCCTGTGGCATTCACGCTGGTGGAATTGCTGGTCGTCATCGCTGTGATTGGCATTCTGGCGGGCCTTCTGTTGCCGGCGCTGACCAAAGCCAGGGCGCGCGCGATGGAGGTAAAATGCGCGGCGAACCTGCGTTCTTGGGGCCAGGCGTTCTACCTGTACGCGTCTGACTACAACGGCTACCTGCCGCACGCGGATGATGAAGGACGGAATAGTCCTCCATTCACCTACGACGCCCGGCACCCGGAACACGAATGTTGTTACGTGGACGTGCTGCCTCCCTACATGGGCCAGCGTCCCTGGCGGAATTATGCCAACGGACAGAAACCGACTGGCGGTGTCTGGCAATGCCCGTTGGCCAGACCGTTGCCGGATTCGGCCTACAGCGCCTCCTTCAAGCCGTCCAGCCAGGGATACCACAGCTACGTAATGAACTCCTACCTGGAGCAGGATTTTCTCTTTGGACTGCCATACGGCGGCAGTCTGCAGCCCAGTTTCCTGAAGTTGGAGTTTTGCGCATCCACGTCGAAGACAATCCTCATGTTCGAGCAAACGCTCGATCCGAGCCAGGGCTATGGCCAGGCGGGTGGGTTCAACATCGCCGGTTGCTACACCGCCGAGGATGCCCGCGCGCTCGGCGAACGCCACCGACACATGGGTGGACTCGGGAGCAATGTCCTCTACCTCGACGGCCACGTGGATTGGCGCAACGACCTGTGGAACAGAACGCTCGTTAACCCCCGAATCCCCACACGAGGAGATTTGACATGGTTCCCTTATTATTACTAATGAACGCCGCAACGCAACGTGGTCGGCTGGCCGGGTTGCGACGTTGTTTACAAACGTCGCTGATCGTGCTGGGAATTGCCTTCCTTGTCCCGTCGGCACAAGCCCAAACCTTTGTGACCAATATCACCACGACTACGTACATTGACAGTTGGGTGATAAACCAAACGAACAACTACGGACACGCCCATACCGTCAAAGTGGTCATCGACGGCATGGGCCAGGGAGACCCCACCAAAGATGGCTCCATTTGTCGCGGTTTGTTCCAACTCCCTCCGCAGCTCTGGACCTATTCGCCAGGCGACATCGTGTCGGCCAGTGTGTCCTTCTATGTGTGGCAGGACAACACGGGAACCCTGAATATCACGCTCTATCCCCTGACGAGGAGTTTCGTGCAGGGAACGGGGTACGGAACATACCCGCCCGATGGCGCGACCTGGTTCACCTACGACGGCACCAATTCGTGGACCAACCCCGGCGGCGACTTCGACACAAATTACTCCGTCATCGCCGTCAAAGGGCCGATCCTCTCCGACGAGAACGACCGCTTCTTTTATTGGGACATCACCGCACTGCTCCAAAGTTCAACAAGCCGGGCGGAGCTGCAGAATTACGGGGCGATGCTGAGAATCGATGAAACTCCAGTGCCCGCCACCGGCATGCCCCGCGCGCCATTTACCAGTTCCTACGACCCCAGTTACACGCCTGCCTATTGGCCGACTTTGCAATTGACGGTCCGGCCCACGGTGTTCAATGTGAGGATCTCGGGCGGGGCCATTTCCCTTGGTATCACCAATCTGACGGTTGGGGTGACCAATACGATCGAGCGATCGTTTAACCTGGCAACCAATGGTTGGACGGCGGTTACGAACATCGTGGCCACCGGCATCTCGACCAATTGGTCAGAAACGATCCAGCCGGGATGGACGAATGCGTTTTACCGCGTTCACAGTCAGTTCTAAAGAGACGGTTGCACCACAACGTAACGCCACGCATGATCGCTTCTGATATATGAATGCAATTCAAACCGAAAAGCGCGCCGGTCGGCTCGGAACAAGACACTGGGTTTTTATCGGCTCGGTCGTGGCTCTGGACTTCGCCGTTGGTCAACTCTCCAAATCCCTGCTGCACGCCTCGGGAATCACCAACTTCGTCCGCCTCGACATGTTCCTGCCCGTCGTCTTGTGGATGCTGACCCGGCTCATCGTCGATCGTTTCGGGGTGCTCACGGCCTATCAGTTTGGATGGGGTACGCTGGCCATCTTCGCGTTCCCCGGCGCAATGTTGCCCGGACCGCTGAAGCTCATTCCGGCTGTGATCCAAGGATTGCTGCACGACGCGGGCTTTTCCCTGTTCCGGCGCTTCCCCCGAGGACGGGTCTTCGTGTCCGCCATCGTCGGCGGATTCCTGAGCAAGGTTGCCGTGATGCTGCTCCGCGTCCAGGTGCTGGGACTCCCGTGGACGAAAGTGACGCAGGCGCTGTTCGGGGTGCAGGCCCTCACGTCAATCGCCCTGGATGCGGCGGCGGCGGGTCTGGCATTGCTGATATGGGCGCGCATCCGGAACCTGCAAATCACGCGCATGATGAGGGTCGACGCCTGATCCGCACCGAAAAGTTGGGCTTCCGAGCGGCCGGCACGGACGGGCCGCTTCTGGAAGACATATCCCTGCACATCCAGCCGGGGGAACGCGTGGGAATCATCGGCCCCTCGGGCTCCGGCAAGACAACCCTGGGTCTACATCTGACGGGGCTGCATCGAGTGGCCTTGTTGGGCCAAACCTCCGGCCGCCTCTGGCTGAACGGACGCGATTGCACCCAAAACGGCTGCGAGGGATTTGCGGGCGTTGTCCTTCAGAACCCCGAGATCCAACTCTTTGGCGAAACGGTTGGGGAGGAAGTTTCCCTGAGCCTGCAGCAGCGGACGGGGGACTTCGATCGCGAGCGCGAGCTGGATCGCTGCCTGAAACTTTTCAATCTCGGGGCGGTGCGCGACCAGGCCGTGACCACGCTCTCGTTGGGGTGGAAACAACGTCTGTCCGTTGCGAGCATGTTGGCACTCGACCCGAAAGTCCTGTTGCTCGACGAACCCACCAGTTACCTCGACGAAGCGACGGCCGATCTCCTGTTCGACGTGCTGGCGGCGCAGACGGAGCACACCGGACTGACAGTCCTGCTCATCGAACACGACCTGCCCCGGCTCGTGCCCTGGGCCTCGCGTTTGGTGGCCATGCGGCAGGGCCGGATCGTGTTCGACGGTTCACCAGCATCCTATTCACCTCCACCCGGATTGTTCATGGAACCCGCCGACGCCATCGGGACAGGCCGTTCCGGCTGTGGTGGAGAACGCGTCCTCTCGATCGAGCGGGTCAGCTTTGGCTACAACGGTCGCAGGACCGCGTTGGATAACGTCTCGCTCTCGGTAGCGGCGGGCGAGATCGTCGCCGTGGTCGGCCCGAATGGATCAGGCAAAAGCACGCTGCTCAATCTGGTCAAAGGACTGCTGGAGCCTGACGCCGGGCGGATCATCTGTGCCAGCCCTGCCCCGCGCATGGATGCCGTGGGCCTGGTCTTCCAGAACCCCGACAGCCAATTGTTCGCGCATTCCGTCTTCGAGGAGTGCTCGTTCCTGCCGCGCAACCAAAATCTCCCCACACAGGAAGTGTCCAGCCGAACCCGGCGGGCATTGGCGCAGGTGGGATTGCCGTCACAGGCCGAACGCGTTCCGTTTTCGCTCAGCTACGGCGAGAAGAGGCGTCTCACACTGGCTTCGACGCTGTCGGGACGATCGACCCTGCTCTGCCTGGATGAGCCGACAGTGGGCCTCGACGGCGATTGCCTCAGTCAGGTGGCCAAAGTTCTCAGGCAAATCAGCGCGGAGGGCGGAGCCGTGCTACTGGCAACGCATGACTCCGATTTTGTCAAGGCCGTGGCCACTCGCGTGGTAACGCTTCGCGCCGGCCACGTCGTGGATGATACGGCCCGACAGGGAGGCGCTGCGTGACTGCCACGTGGTGGACGAAGCTGCATCCGCTGACACGGCTGGCGTTGTTCCTGACCGTGTGCTTGCACGCCGCCCTGGGGCAGGAGTTCCTGCCGCAATTGTTATTGTTCTTTGGACTTCTCTTGCTCTTACTCGCCTGCGGAGCCGCCGGGGCTCACTACCGTCTGCTTATCTGGGCGCATTTGCTGGGATTGCCGGGGACCCTGCTTCTCTTTATTGCCATCGGATACGAACACACGCATGTGTGGTCAGAGGCCCTGTCCTGGGGTGTGGTTGAAGGCGCGAGATACGCTTTGCGGCTGGAGTGCCTCTTCCTCGCCAACCTCGTGTTCATCAGCACCACCAGCACGCGGGAGATCATCTCCCTGTTCTCGCACCGATGGATGCCCACGGCGGCCGGGACGCTGTTGTCCACCGCCGTGCGCTTCGTGCCCCTTTCATTGACGGAAGCCCGGCGGATCTACGACATTCAACGTTGTCGCGGGCTGCGCTTGCGTCCGTGGACGCCACGAAGCTGGTTGCCCATCATTGTCCCGTTGTTCGTATCGCAAATGTGCCGGGCGCATGACACATCGGTGATGCTCGTCGTGCGGCGCATGGCGCCGGGGACCGGGGCCGCTTCGGCTCGAAACCTGGGAGCCGCGGACTGGCTTGTCCTCGGGCTGGCGCTTGCCATTTCCATCCAAATGCTGCTGTAATGGAGAGACCACATGCCGATCAACCGCGAAATCCTGTCACGCCTGCTGGCGCAACTGCCCCAACCCGTGCCACGTTTGAAGGACTTGCACATCTTTCTGCACTGGGTCATCGCCAGTTCCGACCGATATGCCATGGCGACGTTCTTCCGACCGCCCAATGCAGGGGACACGTGTTACCAGAGTTCGTATCTCGGGGACCTGCTCGGTCGGCCCGTTACGGAAATCGCCGAGATGTTCGCCGATTCGGATGACGCCCTCCGATTGGGAATGGTCAAGGCCTGCCTCAACGGGTCGCTGCCGCTCCCCACCGACATCTTCACGGCCAACGCGATGGATCCATTCACGGAAATGGTCAAACACTGCCCGAGCTGCTTTATCGGACACTTCACCCAGGCGGAAATCTGGCGCGCCCGGGGATATCCCGTGACCATCATCGAACTCCAGCCGCGCCCCGGCGACATCCACTGGAATGACTCCAAGCCTGCGCTCCGTCAGGCGGAGATCGTCTTCATCACGGGCTTGACGCTCATCAATGACACGTTCCTGGAAGTCGTCAGCCGCACGCCCCAGGCCAAGTACCGCGTCTTGCTCGGACCGACCGTGCCCTGCAACCCGCTGTTCTTTGACTATGGGGTTCACCTGATCGGGTCGACCCTGATATCCGACGTCGATCTCGCGATCCGCTATTGCCAACACGGAGGAACGAGCGTCCGCCACGCGCCGCCCGGCGCCTTGCGCAGAATCAGCCTGACGAACCGGCCGGAACTAAAGATGGAATTCGACCGCGCGACCAAACAACCCGCCTCAAAACGTGCTTGAAATAGCAATTTCCAACTTCCGGTGCTGCGCGGAATCTGGTTCAGGCTCGAGATAAGAACTCCCGGGTAAACGACCTGCAAAAAAAGCCCGCACTCATTTCTGAATGCGGGCTCTTGTGAAATTACCCCGGCAGCGACCTACTCTCGCGCAAGCTATACAGGCACTACCATCGGCCCTGCAGCGTTTCACGGCCGTGTTCGGAATGGGAACGGGTGGGACCACTGCGGCAAAGCCACCGGGAAATCTTCGAAGCCGTCGGCGATCGGCGTCTCGCCTACCGCCGAAACGGGGCGGAGGGCCAACAACCGACAACTTCTCATATCGTATGAAAGAACACTGTTCTCTGATAATTGCATACAGCAAGCGGGACCACAACGGCTGAGGTTTGTTTAAATCACTGACCCTCCCTCTTGCGAGGAAAAGTTTAAGTGATCAAGCCTCACGGCTGATTAGTACCGGTCAGCTCACGTGTTGCCACGTTTACACACCCGGCCTATCAACGGGGTAGTCTTCCCCGAGCCTTTAGGGTCTTGCGACCGTCAGACGTAATCTTGGGAGGCGCTTGGCGCTTAGATGCTTTCAGCGCTTATCGCTTCCGCACACAGCTACCCGGCGCTGCCCTTGACAGGACAACCGGAATACTGGAGGTGCGCTGTTCCCGGTCCTCTCGTACTAAGGAACAAATCCCTCACGTCTGCTGCGCCCACAGTGGATAAGGACCGAACTGTCTCACGACGTTCTGAACCCAGCTCGCGTACCGCTTTAACCGGCGAACAGCCGGACCCTTGGGACCTTCTCCAGCCCCAGGATGCGATGAGCC
>Ga0182014_10006785_pt1 | contig 12176 bp, 12 predicted proteins | sample 612S2DmetaG_FD_120489 | JGI IMG/M metagenome (GOLD analysis project Ga0182014, IMG submission 120489) | Permafrost microbial communities from Stordalen Mire, Sweden - 612S2D metaG | ecosystem: Environmental > Terrestrial > Soil > Wetlands > Permafrost | place: Sweden: Stordalen | collected... | reverse complement strand
TTGCGAAATAACCTGTGCATTTCAGGTTATTTTGCTACGGCCCTTTAGGCCGGGGCCGAAACGGCCTGTTCAGGTTAATTCTAGACAACGGCTTTTCATCCGGAAGGAAGGCGGGGCGTCACAGGCCCGTGACCGCCCGCAATCCCTCGAAGCTGCAGATCCTGCCGGCGAACGCGCTGGCGGCTACGGTGGCGGGGCTGGCCAGCCACACCGGGCCCGGACCGCTCCGGCCTGGGGAATTTCGGTTGAACGAGCCGATGGTCACCTGGTCCGGCCGGGTGGAGATGCCCGGGCCGGCGTGGATGCAGGCGCCGCAGCCGGGGCTGATGACCCTGGCCCCGGCCTCTTCGAACGCGCTGATCCAGCCGTGGTCCTGGGCGTGGCGGCGCACGTCCTCGCTGCCCAACTGGATGAACAGCTGGACCTGGAGGGGGAGCATCAGCTGGTGGTCCAGGGCCCAGCGCACCACCTCGTGGACCCGCTCGATGTCGTCCCGCTTGCCGCCGGTGCAACTGCCCACGTAGGCGATGTCCACTGCCACCTTGCGCTCCAGTTGGTGCAGCGGCAGGGCGTTGCCGGGGTTGCCGGGGGCGGCGATCATGGCGTCGACCTCCGTGCAGTCCACCTCCAGCTCCAGGGCGAAGGCCGCCCCGGGATCGCTGCGCATCCAGGGTTCCAGGGGCACTTCGAGTCCGCGCCGCTCCTGGAGGAACCGCTGGGTCTCGGCGTCCGGCGCGATGATGCCGGTGAGGGCCCCCGACACCGGCGCCATGTTGGTGAGGGTCGCCCGTTCATCGGTGCTGAAGCCGGCCAGGGCCTCGCCCTGGAACTCGATGATGTGCCCAGCCAGCCGCCCTTCGCGCAGGGGCGCGAGGGTCATGAGGTGGAGCGCCAGGTCCTTGGCGAACACACCGGGGTGCAGCGCGCCCCGCAGCCGGACCAGGGCGGTGGACGGAACGGTGACCCGCACATCTCCGTTGACCCAGGCGTTGGCCATGTCGGCGGCGTCCACCCCGAAGGCCAGGGCGCCCAGGGCGCCGCCGTGGCTGGCGTGGGCGTCGGTGCCCAGCACCACCTGGCCCGGAAGCACGTAGCGGTCGGTCATGAGCACGTGGCTGATGCCCTCGCCGGTGCCGTCCGGCAGCTCCCCGTGCAGGCGGATGCCGTGCACCGAGCAGAAGGAATCCTGAAACGACTGGAGCCGCCTGACCACTTCCGGGAAGCCGGGCTGGCCCCCGTCCTGGCCCAGGAACCGGCCGGCGAAGCTGAGGTGGTCGCGGAAGGCGACGATGTGGGCGGGATCGGCGAAGGAGGCCTGCTCCACCAGGAACATGTCGAGCATGGCGGCGGCCAGGTTGGTGGCGGTCTCGTGGGAATAGCGCCAGTCCACCTTCACCAGCAGCCCGTCCCCGGGGGCCACGGCCGGCAGGCCCCAGGCCGGCCAGGCCAGGTCGATGACGGCGGCCCGGGCCAGGATCTTCTCACCCAAGGTCATGGGCCTGGGGTCCCGGACGGGCAGCGGCAGCGCGGCGGTGCCGTTGAGCCGGGCATGGGTGTAGCCGAACAGCCCGCCGTTGCGGATGATTTCGGCGGTGAAGGGATCCTGGCCGCGGGTGAACAGTTCCATGGGCAGCGGCTCCCCCCGCCCCAGGGGCTCCAGGATGCCCAGGTCGGTGCTGGTGAGCAGGCCGATGTCGTGGCAATGCCTCAGGTACTCCGGGTCGAAGCTCTTGGCGACGACCAGGCGGATGCCCGCGGCGAACTCGGCGAACAGGGCGGCCTCCCGGGCTCCGTGGGTGCCGTGGCGCTCCCCGGATACGACCACCTGGAACCCACCCCGGACCACTGCCCCTTCGGTGACGGGGAAGCGGCCTCCGCAGTCCAGCCCAAGGTACGGGAAGTCCTCCAGCCGCTCCCCGAAGTAGTAGCACACCCAGGTGGGGGCGATCTCATCCACCGAGACCTCATCGCGCAGGGGTAGCGCCGCACTGAGCGGGATGTTCTCCCCATGAATCTGCCGTTGGATCTTGGAGGGGTCTTGCGAGAGGAATAGCACGCGACCCGGCAGCTTGATGCAGTCCATCGCCATGGGGTAAGGATGCCATGAATGGCCGTAGCCATAATAGCGCCATGATCGATCCAAACAAACATGCCGCGAAGGTTCAGTTTCGCGGCATGGCTTGGGCCGAACGGTTGTTACTGATAACTCTCTAGTTACTTGCCTTCCTCGGCTTCGAGCTTGGCGGAGAGTTCGTCCAGGTGGGCCAGCAGCCGCTGGGCGAAGGCCTCGTCCTCCAGCATGGTGAAGTCGTCGCCCTTCACCTCGAAGATCTCGATGGTGAGGTTGTCCTCCTTCTCGTCTTCCTCGGCGCCGCTGTCGGAATAGGCCTGGACCTCGGCCAGGGGGGCCATGATGGCGAAGTGCCGGTCCTCGAAGTCCACTTCCTCGAGGATGGCGAACTCTTCCTTCTCGCCGTTCTCGTCTTCGAGTTCCACCACTTCGATCTCATCGGCATGGTCTTCACAGCATGGATCCTCGGGACCGCAGCCGCACTGGTGGTCAGGATTCTGGTGGTCATGTTCATGGGCCATTGGCGGGCTCCTGTTCGAGCTACCAGAGTAGGCCCTTCACCGGGTTTCCACCAGCGCTAATTGGCCGCCCACTGCACCCGCGCCTGGCCGGGGCCGGTGACCACGGCCTGGATGCTCTTGTGGGAAGTGGGCATTTCCAGCCTAACCTTTTCCCCCATGGCGCCGCCGGACCGGGCCAGGGTCTCCACCTCGATGACCAGGGCGCCGCTCACCATCTCCAGGCGCACCTGGTCGCCGGCGGTCACCACCGGAATGATCTCAAGATCCGGCTGCACCAGGAGGTGGCCGATGGCCACCGGGGTGCGCAGCCGGTAGCCGGCCGGGACCTCGGTCAGGTAGCCCACCGGCGGGTTGCCCTCGAAGGACACCGGCTCGAACTGGCCGGGGGACAAGGCGCTGTTGCGGGGCAGGGCCTCGCGGCAGCGCAGCAGCTTGCCGGTCCATTTCCCCTCCATGTCCACCCGAATCAGCCCCATAGGCCGTCCGTCCACCTGCAGCTTGAAGGTCACGAAGAAGGTGCCGCCCAGTTCCTTGCGGCTCAACCGGGTGGGCTCGAAGCTGAACTTGGCGCCGACCGCGGTCCGCGGCAGCGTGGGCGGCTTGACCACGTGGAAGGTGTAGGTGCCGGTCAGCGCCGAAGCCTGGGCCTCCACGTAGCTGAGCGCGTCCATCTGTAGCTGGTCCACCGGCGGCAGGGCGACCCTGTCCTCGGCCGGGACGATGCCGCCCCAGAGGGCCGCGCTGACGCATACAATCAACAGGAAACGCATGGCTCACCGCTTGAGGTTGTTCACCAGCTGCAGCATCTGGTCGCAGGTCTGGATGGTCTTGGAGTTCGCCTCGTAGGCCCGTTGGCCCACGATCATGTTCACCATCTCCGTGGCCATGTCTACGTTGGACCCTTCAAGGGCGTTCTGCTGGATGGTGCCCAGCCCGGTCTGGCCGGGGACGCCCTGGATGGGGTCGCCGCTGGCCAGGGTCTGCTGCAGGAGGTTCTGCCCGAGGGAGGTGAGGCCGTTGGGGTTGATGAAGTTGGCGATGGTGATCTGGCCCACCTGCTGCGGGGTGGTCTGGCCCTGGGTGGTGATGGTCACGGTCCCGTCGGTGGCGATGGTCACGCTGGTGGCGTCCTGGGGGACGGTGATCTGGGGGTATAGCGAGAGGCCGCTGGAGGTCACCAGGTTGCCGTTCTGGTCGGTGGTGAAGGAGCCGTCCCGGGTGTAGGCGTAAGTGCCGTCGGTCATCAGCACCTGGAAGAAGCCCTCCCCCTGGATGGCCATGTTGTATGGGGAATCGGTGGACTGGGTGGTGCCGGTGCTGAAGTCCTTGACCATGGCCGACAGCTTGGAGCCGGCGCCCAGCTGGAGGCTGCCGGGCTGGGTGGTGGTGGAGGAGGTGTTGGTGCCGGCGACGTTGATGGTCTGGTAGAGCAGGTCCTGGAACTCGGCCCGGGTGGACTTGTAGCCGTTGGTATTGAGGTTGGCCAAGTTATTGGAGATGGCGTCCATATTCGTGGTTTGCACGTTCATGCCTGCTGCGGCGGACCACAAAGCTCTCATCATGGCGGGCTCCTGGAAGGGGGGAAATTAATGTCCGGTGGAAATGTCGGTGATGCTCTTCTCATCCATGTCGTTGGTGATCGTGGAGGCTGCCTTCAGGCTCATCTCATACATGCGGTTCATCTGGATCATGTCGATCATGCAGGTGGGCAGGTCCACGGTGCTCTGCTCCAGGGCGCCCTGGGTGATGGTCGCGGTGGAGGCCGTGGCCTGGGCGCCCGAGATGTCGAAGCGGCTGGAGCCCACCCGGCGCAGGGCGCTGGGATTGGTGAAGTCCTGGACGTTGATCTGGCCCTGGGTGTTCTCCCCCTGCAGGACGGTGCCGTCCGATTGCACGGTCACCAGGCCGCCGGCCGGGTCGATGGGGATGGGTAGGTTATTTTTGCCCAACAACGTCGCCCCGTCCCGGGTCTGGAGCTGGCCGGTGAGCCCGATCTGCAGTTGGCCGTCCCGGGTGGCCTGGGTTCCCTGGGCGGTCTTGACCATGAAGAAGCCTTTGCCCTGCAGGGCCAGGTCCAGGTTCTGCTTGGTGGCGCGCAGGGTCCCTTGGGAAAAATCCACTCCGCTCTGGGCGATGATGGTGCCGTCGTTCACGTGGGGCGTCAGCGGCAAGCCGCGGCCTTCGGACTTGGCCTTGTTGTAGACCGAATAGAAGGTCTTCTCGGGCTTGTAGGCAATTGTCTGGGCGTTGGCCAGGTTGTTGGAGATGACCTCCATCTGGTAGGCCCGGGCCCTGAGACTGCCTGCTGCGACGTAGTATGCGGGATCCACCTGGGCACCTCTGTCCTGGACAGTGCCAACTCCGTGCCAATCGGGCGGGTTCAGCGCCGCTCGTCGCCCTCCACCCAGGTCTGGGCGCCGTCGGTGTAGCGCTCCCGCTTCCAGATGGGGACCCGTTCCTTGATCCGGTCCATGATCCAGGCCGCGGCCTCGAAGGCCTCGCGGCGGTGGGGGCTGGAGGCGGCCACCACCACGGCGGCCTCCAGCAGGGGGACTTCGCCCAGGCGGTGGTGGATCAGGCACCGGACCAGGCCGAACCGGGCCATGGCCTCGTCCCGGAGCCGGCCCAGCTCGGCTTCGGCCATGGGGACGAAGGCTTCGTAGGCGAGCAGGGCCACCGCCCGGCCCTGGTGGCTGTCCCGGGCGCAGCCCTCGAACAGGACCACGGCGCCGGCCCTGGGATCCAGGGCCTCGGCCCGGATGGCGGCGGCATCCAGCGGAGCTTCGGTCACAGTGATCGGCGCGGTCATGACCCTATGGTAGTCTGGCCGGACCTTGAGGCTCCCATGAACCCTCCGAATTTCCCCCGCACCCGAGTCGAGCTGTTCTGCGACGGCGCCTGCCTGGGCAACCCGGGGCCGGGCGGCTGGGGCTACCTGCTGCGGGTGCACACCGCCGACGGGCCCAGGGAGAAGGAGGCCAACGGCGCCGAGCCGGCCACCACCAACAACCGCATGGAACTGCGGGCCGCCATCGAGGGCCTGGGGGCCCTGGCCCGCCCGTGCGAGGTGGCGCTCTACTCCGACAGCCAGTACGTGGTGAAGGGCATCCAGTCCTGGCTGGAAGGCTGGAAGCGCAAGGGCTGGCGCAAGGCCGACGGGCAGCCGGTCATCAACGTGGAACTCTGGCAGGCCCTGGACGCCCAACTCAGGACCCACCGAGTGGAGGCCCACTGGGTGCGCGGCCACGACGGCCACGCCGAAAACGAAAGGGTCGACCGGCTCGCCAGCGATGCCGCCAAGTCCCTAGGCTGAGCCTGAGATGGACTGGATGGCGTGGGTCCACAGATCGGTGGGCTCGGTGCTCATGAGCCAGGCCGGATTCAGCGGGAGGCGGGCCCAGCCGCCGTTTTCCAGCTCCTGGTCCAGCTGGCCCTCGCCCCAGCCGGCGTAGCCCAGGAACAGCCGGAACCGGGCCGCGGGCTCCACCAGCAGCGATTCCAGCAGGTCCTTGCGGTAGCTGATGAAGTCGGTGAAGTCCAGGACGGTGTCGTCGGCGGAGGGCAGCCCGCCCCGCACCAGGACGATGCCGCGCTGGGGATCCACCGGGCCGCCGCGCCAGGCGGTGGCGCCGTCGTCGCCCCGGAAGGGGAGCCGGCTTTCCTCGCAGATCTGCGCCAGGGTCACCGGCAGGGGCCGGTTGAGGATCACCCCCATGGCGCCGGTGTCGTCGTGTTCGACCAGCAGGATGACCGTGTGGAGGAAGTTCGGGTCCAGGATCCGAGGACTCGCCACGAGGATGCATGGGGCCAGATGACTCATGTCCAAGATCATAGCGCGCTACTCTCTTAAGATGACGACCTCTCCAAAAACCGATCTCGCCAGCCTCAAAGAAGGCACCCTTTTTCTGGCCCGCCGGCCCGTGGCCACCCTGGGCATCGCCGCCCTGGGCATGGCGCTGGCTGCCCTGGCGGCCCTGCTCCAGATCCGCGCGGGCCTGCCCGAGGACCCCCTGGTGGACGCGGCGCTCACCTTCGCCAGCCTGCTGCCCCTGGAACTCTACTTCATCCCCCGCTTCCTCATCGCCGCCGACGCCGAGGCCGGGGGCAATCCCCTCAATGTGCCGGGGGAATGGCGGCAGCGATTCGAGGAACGCTGGCTGCGGGCTTTCTGGGGCAAGGCGCTGCTGGCCCTGGGCACCGGGGTGGGGCTCAGCCTGTTCATTTTCCCGGGCCTCGTGGTGCTCCTGGCGTTCGGCTGGATCCCGCTGCGGATCCTCCTGCGCGGCGAGTCCCTGCTCCAGGCGGCCAGGGGCAGCCTCCTGATGATGGGCCGGGCCTGGCGCAGGGTGATTTTCGCCACCTCGGCCATGGCCATGGTCTACCTGTCCTGCATCGTGGTCCTGTCCTACCTGGTGGGGCTGCGGGTGCAGGACCCCACCGCCCATGTCCGCCTGACCCAGCCGCTCATCTGGGCCGGGAATTTCATTGGAAGTTTCCTAAGCCTCTGGCTCAGCGCCTGCCTCCTGGCCCTGTTCCGGAGGGTGGAGACGGTTCCCGGCGAGGCGGGCACCCTGCCCAAGGCGGGCTAGCTATTTCAGGGCCTCCACCCCGCCGAACACCCGGGAGGGGCTCAGTTCGCCCAGGATGGCGGCATCCCCGGGCCGGAGCTCGTTGGTGACGATGCGGGCCACCAGGGCGCCCACGCCGGGACCGAGCATGTAGCCCTGGCCGCACATGCCGATGGCGTCCACGTAGCCCTCCAGTTCCCTGGAGCGGCCGATGATGGGCGAGCCGTCCGGGGTCATGGGGTAGAGGCCGCGCCAGGTGCGGCGGATCTTCAGGTTGCCCAGCTTGGGCATGAGGTCCACCATGCGCCGGGCGATCATGGGCAGGTAGGCGGAGGTCTCGCGCCGGTCGGAACCGACGATGGCCGGGTTGGGGGTGTAGCAGAAGATCACTTGCCCGGGCCGGTGCTGGTAGAAGTAGAAATTGGCGGAACCCGGGGCCGGGCGGATGTCCACCACCATGGGATCCAGGAACGGCGCCACCGGCTCGGTGATGCCGCCCTCGTGGCAGTCCGGGGCCACCGGGGCGTCCAGCCCGCCCGCCTGGGCCACCGCCCGGGCCCAAGGCCCGGCCGCGTTGACCACGCAGCCGGTGGCGAAGCCGCCCTTGTCGGTGCGCACGCCCACCACCTTGCCCTTGCGCCGCATGATGTTGGTGACCCGCTCGTTGAAGCGGAAGTCCACCCCCAGCTCCGCGGCCCGGGCCTTGAAGGCCAGGTTGCTGCGCATGGGCGAGGCGGAGCCGTCCTCCGGGGACAGGGTCCCGCCCAGGAGCCCCTCTTCGCGCAGGCCGGGGCTGGCCTTGAGCAGATCGTCCTTGTTCAGCCAGTCGATGTTGAGCCCGGCCCGCTTCTGGATCACCAGCAGGTCCTTGAGCAGCTTCTCCTCCTCCGGCCGGTAGGCCACGAAGGCGTAGCCGCCCTTGTACCACTCGATATTGTAGCCGTAGGTCTCCTCCCAGGTGGAGAACACGTCCAGGCTGTCCAGGCAGAGCTTGATCTTGGCGGGAGCGGAATGGGTGGCGCGGATGCCGCCCAGGGCGCACTTGTTGCTGCCCTGGCCGCTGGAGGCGAACTGGTCCAGGCAAAGCACTTTCAGGCCCCTCTCGGCCAGGTACATGGCGGAAGGCATGCCGATGCTGCCGGCGCCGATGACAATGGCGTCATAAACGATGCTGGTCATCACAGACCTCCCTGGAAGGCGTGGACGGCGTGGGCTTTGGCCACATCGGGCACGGGACCTTCGCCCGTGACCAGGCCGGCGAAGGCGCCCATGGGCACCTCCATGAAGATCGGCCGGCGGGTCAGATCGGTGACCTCCCCGGGGGGGACGCCCTCTTCCCGGAACAGGCGGGCGATGAGGCTGGGGCAGGTCTTGCCGCCGCAGGCGCCCATGCCGGCGCGGGTGGCGCCCTTGAGCTCGTTCAGGTCGCGCACGCCGGCGCGGATGCGCGCGCGGATCTCGCCGGCGCTCACCCGCTCGCAGCGGCAGACGATCTCGTCATCGTCCAGGCGCTTGACGGTCTCGGGCATGGCCTCGCCCACCCAGGGCTGCTGCACCCTTATGCCGGCGATCTGCTTGGCGATGGACAAAGGCGCCCGCACCTTCACCAGCACCGCGTGGTCGGCGAACTTCGGCGCCCGGGTCTTCACCACGGGCACGTTGCCCAGCACCTGGCCGAGGGTGTCCAGCACGGTGACGCTCTGGCCCACTTCCAGGGTGTTGATGGGGAACTCGTAGGGGATCGACACCAGGGCCTCGCCCACCTGCTTGCGGTAGTCCACCAGGGTGACCGCCAGGCCCGGGCACACGGCCACGCATTGTTCGCAGGCGATGCAGTCCTGCTCGTTGAAGGTGGGCACCCCGAGGATGTCGCCGCCCTCGATCTGGATGGAGCCCTGGGGGCAGATGCTCGTGCAAGGGTTGCAGGGGATCTCCTGGCTGCAGTGGAACACCGGGAACACCCCCTGGTCCTCTTCGGGGATCTCCTCGGTGATGGTGGCGCCGGGGCGGGACTTGAGCACCGCCGCGGTGCGGTGCCACTCGGGCGGCACTTCGCCCACGTCCCGGCCCAGGCTCTTGGCGATCTCCAGGCCGCGGATCTTGCCGGTGAACATGGCGGCGCTGGCTTCGGCGATCTCCTCGGCGTCGCCGGCGGCGAACACCGGCAGGCCGAACTCCTTGGCCTTGAGGTAGAACTCGTTCACCGACTCCAGCCCCACCGCCACCAGCACGGTGTCGCACTTGAAGGTCCGCTCGGATCCCGCCACCGGCCGCCACGCGCTGTCCAGCTGGGCGACGGTGACCGACTCCACTTCCTCCGCGCCGTTGGCGGAGAGCACGGTGTGCGAGGTGTAGATGGGCACACCCATGCGCGCCAGCTTGTCCTTGTGCACTTTGTAGCCGCCGCACTCGGGCAGCGCCTCGCACAGGCCCACCACCTCGATCCCCGCCTGCAGGGCGTGGTAGGCGGCGATCAGGCCGACGTTGCCACCGCCGATGATGAACAGGCGCTCGGTGGGCCGCACCATGTCCCGGTTCACCAGGGTCTGGAAGGCGCCGGCGCCGTAGACGCCGGGCAGGGTGTTGCCCTTGAACACCAGCGACTTCTCCCGGGCGCCGGTGGCCACCAGTAGCACCTGGGGCGCCACCAGGAAGTAATGGCCGTCCCGGAGCACGCCCACCTTGCGGTCGGAGAACACCGCCAGGGCGTTGCTGTTGTTCCAGATGCGCACGTTCTCGTAGGCGCGCAGCTCCTTTTCCAGCTTGGCGCCGATGTCCATGCCGCGGGTGCCGGCGTGGCAGGCCTCGATGGAGCCGAAGAACTTGTGGGTCTGCAGCACCAGCTTGCCGCCCAGGCTGGCCTTGTCGTCCACCAGGATCACCCCGACCCCGGCCTTGGCCAGTTCGATGGCAGCGGAGAGGCCCGCCGGTCCGCCGCCCAGGACCAGGCATTCCACTTCCAAAAGCTCGATGTCGCGGAAGCGCACATCACCCTCGTCCACGTCCGGAAGCTGGGGCTTGCCGTCCAGCGGCAGCACCGCCATGCCCTCCCGCACCGGGACCATGCAGGACTTGACCGACAGGCCGTCGGCGATGACCGCGCACTGGGCGCACTGGCCGTTGGCGCAGAAAATGCCCTGGGGCGCGCCGTCCTTGGGGTGGTGGCCGAACACCCGGATGCCGTTGGCGAACAGGGCCGAGGCGATGGTCTCCCCCTCCCGCGCCTGCAACGCCTTGCCCTGCCAAGTGAACCCGACGGTGGGGTCCGGCGGCACGGCCAGAATGGGGTGTTCCTTGATCCGGTAGTCCGACATTCCATCATCTCCATGACCGGGAAAAGCCCGAACTTGATAGATCCAGTTAACCACCACCCGCCGGCGACCATCGGACTCCCGGGCCACTTGTGACTTTTATCTAAGGCTGGCGGTATATTTTCAGGGAAGGCGTTTAGGGGTCGTTACGAAATTACCTGCGCTTTTCAGGTAATTTTGTTACGGCACCTTATGCCGGACCGGCACCGAAACGGCGAGATTTATTTGGACCCAACGGCTTATGACCCGCGACCCCGACCCCATTCCCCAGCGCCAGGAGCATGACTCGCTGGGGGCCATGGCCCTGCCGGCCGCGGCCCTGCACGGCATCCACACCGCCCGCGCCCTGGACAACTTCCCCCTGCTGGGGCGGCCGGTGCACCCCGCCCTGGCCCGGGCCTTCGGCGCGGTGAAGCTGGCGGCGCTGCGCTGCAACCGGCAGCTGGGCTTCTTCCCGGACGCCGCCAAGGCGGACGCCCTGGAAAGGGCCTGCCGGGAGCTGCTGGACGGGACCCTGGCGCCGGCGATCCTGGTGGACGCGCTCCAGGGCGGGGCCGGCACCTCCACCAACATGAACGTGAACGAAGTCCTGGCCAACCGCGCTCTGGAGCTGCTGGGCCTCTGTCCGGGCGAGTATGGGCGGATCTCCCCGCTGGATGACTGCAACCTGCACCAGAGCACCAACGACACCTTCCCCACCGCCCTGCGCTTGGCCGCCATCGGCGGGCTGCGCGAGCTGGAGCGCAAGGTGCTGGCCCTGCAGGAGGCCTTCCAGGACCAGGAGAAGACCCTGGCCCACGTGGTGAAGGTGGCCCGCACCGAGTGCCAGGATGCGGTGCTCACCACCCTGGGCCGGAGCATGGGCGCCTACGCCGAGGCGCTGAACCGCGACCGCTGGCGCCTGGCCAAGGCCGAGGAGCGGCTGCGGGTGGTGAACCTGGGCGGCACCGCCATCGGCACCGGCCTGGCCGCGCCCACGGCCTACATCTTCCAGGTGGTGGAGGAGCTGCGCGAGATCACCGGGCTGGGCCTGGCCCGGGCCGAGAACCTGGTGGAGGCCACCCAGAACCTGGATGTGTTCGTGGAGGTCTCGGGTCTGCTCAAGGCCCTGGCCACCACACTCATCAAGGTCTGCTCCGACCTGCGCCTGCTCTCCAGCGGCCCGGAGGCGGGCCTGGGCGAGCTGAAACTGCCGCCCCGCCAAGCCGGGAGCTCGATCATGCCCGGCAAGGTGAACCCGGTCATCCCCGAGGCGGTCACCCAGGCCGCCGTCATGGCCATGGCCCACGACCAGGCCCTGAGCGCGGCGGTGGCCATGGGCTCACTGGAGTTGAACCCCTTCATGCCGCTGGTGGCGCACAGCCTGCTGGAAAGCCTGGACCTGCTGGCCCGGGGCTGCGACCTCCTGCGCCGCCACTGCGTCCTGGGCCTCACCGCGGACGAAGCCCGGTGCCGGGCCCAGGTGGAGAACGGCACCGCCGCCGCCACCGCCCTGGTGCCGCTGCTGGGCTACGACCAGGCCGCGGCCCTTGCCGTCGAGGCCCGCCGCACTGGCCAGGGTCTGAAGGCCGCCGCCGTGGCCTCGGGCCTGGTCACCGTCGAACAGTTCGACCAGCTCACCAGCCCCGAGGCGGTGGGCCGGCTGGGATGGAGGAAATGAGCATGCAGCCCGCCCCCAAATCGCTCCGCCTGCACATCGGTCTGT
>Ga0182014_10006784_pt1 | contig 12176 bp, 9 predicted proteins | sample 612S2DmetaG_FD_120489 | JGI IMG/M metagenome (GOLD analysis project Ga0182014, IMG submission 120489) | Permafrost microbial communities from Stordalen Mire, Sweden - 612S2D metaG | ecosystem: Environmental > Terrestrial > Soil > Wetlands > Permafrost | place: Sweden: Stordalen | collected... | reverse complement strand
GCACGAGTTCCTGATGCAATACCGCTATGCCAATGCGACCAATCAGGTCGACGCGTCCGATACGGTGACCGGCGCCGCCAGCGAGAATCAGCCGTACCCGGACACGCGCCTGCTGGTGGCGGCGCTGCGTGCGCAGACGCCGCCAGAACTGCAATATCTCATCGACGATGGCTTCGACCGGATCGTCCTGTACGACAACAAGATTCTTTCCGCCGTGTCGGAGAAGACGGCGGACGGCAAGTATCGCGTCACCTTGAAGGTGCAGGCGCGCAAGTCACAGGCGGACGGAAACGGCGTCGAGACGCCCATGGCGCTGGCGGATTTCATCGAGATCGGCGTGTTCAGCGGTAAGCAGGACGAGGAGAAGCCGCTGGTCATGCGCAAGGAGAAGATGACGCAGGAGTTCGGCACCTACACGGTGATCGTCGATGAGCCCCCGACGCGGGCGGGGATCGACCCGTACAACAAGCTCATCGACCGGATCGCGGACGACAACATGATGGATGTGAGCGAGAAGTAGCGGAGAGTGGTTAAAGCGCGAAATGGCCTGGCTCGACCGGGAATCGGAGCGGTGACGGCCATGCCGCAATTCCAGGGTTGAATTGCCGCATTTGTGTGGCAGAACCGTCGTTTTTGTATGGCAATGTTCCTCAAGTGCTTGCGTCCTCCGCGTAGCTGTAGAAATATACAGTATGGGCGAGACGTACTCAATTTCGGTCCGGTCGATGTGCGAGTTCACCGCGAAAAGCGGCGATCTCAGCGTGCGTTTCACCCCCGTGCCGACCGCGCAGCAGGGAATCGCCGGCCACCACATCCTGGCGGCCCGCCGCGGCGCCGATTATCAGCGGGAAATCGCGCTGACCGGCCGCTACGGGGCGCTCATCGTGCGGGGTCGGGCGGATGGCTACGATCCCGAACGGCAGGTGCTCGAGGAATTCAAGACGCATCGGGGCGATCTGTCGCGCATGCCGGCCAACCAGCGGGGCCTGCATTGGGCTCAGTTGAAAATATATGGCGCGCTCCTGTGCGTCGAGCGGTCGTTGACGGAGCTCGACCTCGCCTTGGTGTATTTCGACATCAAGAGCGAGGAGGAGACGGCGCTCGCGGAGCATTACACCGCGGCGGAGTTGCAGTCTCACTTCGAGGATCATTGCCGTCGATTCCTGGACTGGGCGATGTGCGAAATGGCGCATCGCGCGCGCCGCGACGAGTTTCTGGTCGCGCTGACCTTTCCCCACGAGGCGCTGCGTGCGGGACAGCGGCAGATGGCCGAAGCGGTGTATCGCGCGGCGGTTGGCGGGCGGGCTCTGATGGCGCAGGCACCCACCGGCATCGGCAAGACCATCGGAACCTTGTTTCCGCTGCTCAAGGCGGCGCCGAAGCAGAAGCTCGACAAGGTGTTTTTTTTGGTGGCCAAGACGTCGGGCAGGATGCTGGCGCTCGATGCGGTCCGGCAATTGGCGCCGGCGCAACTGGCCCCAGCGCAAAGCGAGTGCGACGCCGGTGCCGAGGTGCCGCTGCGCACGCTGGAGCCGCCGCTGCGCACCTTGGAAATGGTGGCCAAGGAAAGCGCCTGCGAATATCCGGGCCGCGCCTGCGAGGCGGCGAGTTGTCCGTTGGCAAGAGGCTTCTATGATCGTCTGGCGTCGGCCCGGGCCCAGGCGCTCGAATCGGCGATGCTCGATCGCGAGGGGGTTCGCCGCGTGGCGCTCGAACATCAGGTGTGCCCGTACTATTTGACCCAGGAGCTCGCGCGATGGTGCGACGTGCTGGTCGGCGACTACAATTATTTTTTCGACACCAGCGCCATCCTGCATGCGCTGACGGCACAGAACCAGTGGCGTGTGGGATTGCTGGTCGACGAGGCTCATAACCTGTTGACGCGCGCGCGGGACATGTATTCCGCCACGCTGGATCCGGCGGGATTGGAGGCGGCTCACACCGGCGCGCCGGCCGCGATCAAGGCCCAACTGCGCGACGTGCAGCGCGCGTGGCGTGCGATTCACGGGGTACAGATCGAGGACTACGCCGTTCATGCCGAGATACCGGTGGCGTTCATCGCGGCATTGCAGCGCGCCACCACCCTCATCGCCGACGACATGGCGGTCGATCCGGCGACCGTCAACGAACCGCTGCTGCGGTTCTATTTCGATGCCATTCATTTTTGCCGGACGGCCGAGGAGTTCGGCAGCCATTCGTTGTTCGATGTCACACAGGCCGGTGCGGATTCGACCATGTGCATCCGGAACGTGAATCCCGGACCGTTCCTGAGCGCCCGATTCGGCGCCTGCGTGACCTCGACCCTGTTCTCGGCAACGCTCGCACCCCAGGCGTATTATCGTCAGTTGCTGGGCCTGCCCGACAACACGGAATGGATCAACGTGGATTCACCGTTTCACGAACGCCAACTGCACGTGCGCGTCGAACCGCGCATCTCCACACGCTACCGCGACCGGCCGGACTCCGTGGCTCCCATCGTCGAATTGATGGCGCAGCAATACCGCGCCGAGCCCGGCAATTACCTCGCCTTCTTCAGCAGTTTCGACTACCTGCAGGCGGTGTTGCGGGTGTTCGGCGCCCGCCATCCCGACATCATGACCTGGGAGCAGGTGCGTGGCATGGCGGGCGCCGACCGCAACGCGTTTCTCGCGCGTTTCACGACGCACAGCCGCGGCATCGGCTTCGCGGTGTTGGGCGGGGCGTTCGCCGAGGGCATCGACCTGCCCGGCGAGCGATTGATCGGTGCGTTCATCGCGACGCTGGGGCTGCCGCAGGTGAACGATGTCAACGCCGAGATCGAACGACGGCTCGAGACGCTGTTCGGCTCCGGTTATGAATATACGTACCTGTATCCTGGACTGCAAAAGGTGATCCAGGCGGCGGGCCGCGTCATTCGCACGACGTCCGATCGGGGCACTGTCTTTTTGATCGATGATCGCTACATGGGCGCACAGGTGCGCGCGTTGCTTCCCGAATGGTGGCGGGTGCAATGCAATTAGCCGCCGGTTCCGCGCCCGATCCCTGGTATTACGTGAAGAACTTTCAGACGATGCTGGATACCCTGCGGCAGCGCGACGGGGACTTGCTGGCGGCGGACGAACTGTCGTTCATGGATGGTTTCCTGCGGTTGCCGCCACAGGCCCGGGCCTTGCTGGTACGCATGGTGATGCGTAAGGGGCCCTTGTTCCGCGCCAGCCGCCTGGTGTATCCGGAGATCGGCGCGACGGCGGAGGCGGTGGCGCCGCTGGTCGCGCTCGGGTGGGTGGATGCACGGCCTACGTTGACATTGGATGAGCTGTTCCGGCTGATGACCAAACGAGCGTTGGTCGATCACCTGGGGCTGGCCCATCAGAAGGCCGCGCTGCCCAAAGCGCGGCTGCTCGAGGAGTTGCGCGAGACGTTGCCCGGTGCTCGAGCGTTCGATCAATGGTGTGACGCGACCGATACCGTATATCGTCTGGAGTTGGGCGCGCTGTGCACCCGGTTGACGTTGCTGTTCTTCGGTAACTTTCGCCAGGACCTCACCGAGTTCATCCTCGCGGATCTGGGGATCTTCAAATTCGAGACGATCGATCTGCGGCCCGAGTCGCGGCCATTTCGTACCAGACGGCAGGTGGAAGAGTTTCACCAGCTGCATCACTGCCGTGATCTGCTCCACGAAGGGGCCGATCCGGGCGAGATCCTGCGCGCGCTGCCGCCGGTCAACGAGGATTGCGAGTGGTTGCAGGACCGGCGCGAGAAGCTGCGTTTCCAGATCGGCCGCGCGCTCGAGCGGGCGGGCGCGGTGCAGGAGGCGACCGAAATCTACTCGAATTGCGCGTACCGGGAGGCGGGCGTGCGCGCACGGCGTCTGCTCGCCAAGCCCGGCGGTGGGTCGCGCCGTGGCGGGCAGGACGCACCCAGCGCGCCTGAGTTTCGGCTGGTGCTCGCCGACCCGCGGGACGGTCGGTCCGTGGAGCGCCTCGTGCTCGAGGCATTGACGGCGGCGGAGCCTGGGGAGACCCAAGTTCATTATGTGGAAAATGGACTCATCAACTCGCTGTTCGGATTGTTGTGCTGGCCCGCGATTTTCGCGCCCGTGCCCGGCGCGTTCTTCCATCCCTTTCATCACGCACCGGCGGATATCGCCAGTACACGTTTCTACGAGCGCCGGGAGCGCGAATTCAGCCGCTGTCTTGCCGAACTGCGTTGCGGCGCTTACAAGGACACCATGCGTCGGCGGCTGGCCGAGAAACTCGGTATTTCATCACCTTTCGTGGCGTGGGGGCTCGTCGACGAGACGCTGCTCGAGACGGCATTGCAATGCTTTCCCGCCGAGCATCTCGCTCGATGGTTCGACTGGATCGCGCGCGACGTGACCGCCAACCGATCGGGGTTCCCCGATCTCGTACAGTTCTGGCCGCACAGCGCGCGCTATCGGCTGGTCGAGGTCAAGGGGCCGGGCGATCGATTACAGGAGAGCCAGCGCCGTTTCCTCGATTTCTGTCTGCGCGAGGCCATGCCCGTGTCGGTATGCCGGGTGCGGTGGGCCGGGATGGGCGCGTCGGCCTGAGGGACACCTGAATGGCAAGCTATCGCCGCCACGCTTTCGCGATTATAGTAACGATCGTTACATGTCGTTCATGGCGAAATAATCATCGGCAAGGATCGTCATCATGACTGAAAATACCGAAGCGCCGCGTCTTCAGTCGGAGCGGACCGACCGTGAACGACGCAATCTTGCAATCGCGCGGGAGATGTACGAGAGGGTGCTCATGCCCTTCGATTCGACCAATCTCGACCGCTACATTGCACCCGATTACATCCAACATGGAGCGCTCGCGGCGGACGGCCGCGAGCCGTTGCGGCGCTTTCTGGATGAAGCCAGGCAGAAATGGCCGAAGGCGCGGCTCGAGATCCGGCGCGAGTTCGTCGATGGAGACTTCGTCATCTTTCATGTCTTCGGCGCCCTCCGGCCGGAGGATCGAGGGTCGGTCGTGGTGGATATCTTCCGGATGCAGAACGGTCTCATACAAGAGCATTGGGAGGCCATCCAGGAGATACCGGAGACGCTCGCGCACCAGAACGGGATGGTGTGAGGCGCGGTTCGTCTGGTGGGTATCCGCATGCCGCAAGAAAGGGGATGACGAGACGGGGGAGTCTTGTGATATGGCTTGCTGCGGCATGCGGTGCCCGAGGTACAAGGTATCTCAGCCGCCAATTTTCACAACGACCGATTGGTTCTGTCGGCATGCCATTTTGTAATTGCGGGTTTGCTGGATGCGCCGTGAACGTGTTCCTGGATGGTGGTTCGGGGACCGTTTGGAACCAGGATCCGTTGAACTCCTCGGGGATCGTGCCCTCGACGATCAAATCGCCGATGTCTGCCTCGATCCGGGAGGGCTCGTTATGGCCGATGAAATCCAGCGTATTCGGATATGCCTGTGGCATGGAGATCGCCTTTAAGGTTGTGCGCCGCCGCGCTTGATCACGAGCTCGGGCGGACGCTTGCGGGGAACCCATTGACCTTTTCCGGGAAACCGACTGAGGGCCGGTCCATCCCAGAGACGTACGATGCGTCGTTGGAAGAGCCATCCGCCGTCGACCTTCAGCAGCTCGTCTTCGTAGTATCCGGCAAATCGCAGCGTGTACGGGGGCTCGCCATGGCACTCCGTGACGAAGGCGAAGGATTTCGCCTCGCAGCGCTCCGCGGTGCCGGTAACCAGCAGTTGCGTCACGTGGTGTTGACGTCCCGGGAAGCCGGGCGAATTCTTGTAGTGATTCGCCAGTTCCCGGATCCCGTCGCGGCCCTCCCAGCGATCAGGATCCTCGAACACCTCCTCGATCATCACCGCATCGAGTGTGAAGCATTCCGCAAGCGCATCCACATCCCCCGTATCGAGGGCCCAGGCATACTCCGCGAACAGATCCTGTATCGCGAACCGGTCGTCTGCCGTCAGCGAACTCTTTATTTTCATCGATTTGTCCCTCTGCATTGCGTTCCGTGTTCTGTCATGCGAATTGCCTCGCCGGTGGGACCACCGCCTGGGTGCCGTGCCGGTCGGCGGGCACCCGCCAGACGGCATCCACGTCCGCCGACAGGGCCGGACGGCCCAGCACGAGGTCCGCGCCTTTTTCGCCGATCATGATGGCGGCGGCGTTGGTGTTGCCGCCGGGGACCGTCGGCATGATGGAGGCGTCGATGACGCGCAGTCCTTGAACCCCGCGAACTTTCAGTTCCGCGTCCAACACCGCGTCGGGCCCTGTGCCCATCGAGCAGGTACCGACCGGGTGCTGGGTGAGTTGTACCGACGATCGCACGAAAGCGTCGATTTCAGCGTCCGATCGAATCTGTTCGCCCGGCGTCAGTTCGGCGCCGGTGAGTTCGGCTTGAGGGCTGGTTCGGTACAGTTCGCGCACCGCCCGGATGCCGCGTCGGATCGTGGCGACGTCGTGAGATTCCTGGGCGAGATTCATGACCAGTCGGGGCGCCGCCGTCGGGTCTGCGGAGTGGAGTTCGACGTGGCCGCGGCTGTGCGGGTGCAAGGCAACGATGCCGACCGAAAACAGGTGCTGCTTTCGCTCCGAGAAGCCCGGATACCAGACATCGGCGTCGAGCCGCACCGGGTTGCACATCAGCTGCACGTCGGGCCGGTCGAGACCGGGTTCCGTGCGAATGATGCCATTGCAGCTGTTGATCAACGTCGAGAAGGCGCCGCCGCCAAAAATGGCCCAGCGAGCGGCGGACAGCGCCGCGCGGTCGGCGCGTAATTTCGACAAGAATGTGTTGGCGCGGGTTGCGGCGAATTCGACCATGCTCACGGCATGCTCGGACAGATTTCGGCCGACGCCCGGCAGATCGGCAACGACCGGGATGGCGTGCCGGTTCAAGTGGGCGGCCGGGCCGACACCCGAGAGCATCAGCAGCTGTGGCGAATTGTAGGCGCCGCCGCTCAGGAGAACTTCCCGGCGGGCACGCACCCGCGTGATGCGGCCTTCGCGCGCGTACTCGATGCCGACCGCCGTCTGCCCCTCGAACAATACCCGGGTGGTCAGCGCGTTGAGTTCGACGCGCAAGTTTGGACGTTTCATGGAGGGATGCAGATAGGCGCGTGCGGCGCTCGAGCGCCTTCCCCGGCTGTCGATCGTCACTTCGCCTCGAGCGAATCCTTCCGGAACCTCACCGTTGATGTCGTCCGTGATCGGGTAGCCACAGCGCTTGGCGGCTTCCATCATTTCCTCGTGAAACAGGCCGTTCGTATTCACGGGGATCACGTGCAGAGGTCCTTTCGAGCCATGATAGCGGTCCTCCCCCCGCCAGCTGGTTTCCGAGCGCTTGAAGTAGGGAAGCACGTGTTCGTAGCCCCAGCCGGTACAACCCACGGCAGCCCAGCCGTCGTAGTCGAGCGGATGGCCTCTCATATAGAACATGCCGTTGATGGAAGAGCAGCCGCCCAGCACCTTGCCGCGAGGAATCCACAGCGGCCGGCCGCCGAGATGGGCCTCCGGTTCGCTCATGAAGTTCCACCCGAATCTCGGATCTCGCACCGCGCGCAGGAATCCCAACGGCATCCGCAAATACGGATGATCGTCGCGGCCGCCGGCTTCCACCAGGATCACCGACGATGCTGCGTCCTCCGACAGTCGGGAAGCGAGGACACATCCGGAGGAGCCGGCACCGACCACCACATAATCCGCTTCTGCGTCGTAACGGGCCATCACGGTCCGACCGGGTGCGGATTGGCCGTCCAACTCGCCTGATGCGCCAACATGATGTCATGCAACGGCGTGGGCTTGCGTCCGGTGATCAATTCCACGTGATCGGTCAGCACGTCGAAGTAACCCTCTCGAATGGATTGGCCAAAGGTCACCATATCGTCGCTCGACCAAGGGATGGCGCCTCGAGGGCGGACATCGGAGGCGTGACGCGGCACTCCCAACGCATCGAAATACTCGAACATCTCGTCGTCGTTGACGCGCTTCACGACGATGGGCTTTCCCATCATCAGGGCCGCCATCTCCACACCTTGCGGAATGGAGAGTAGTTCCGGTCCGGTGATATCGTAGGCCTTGTTCGCATGGCCTTGTTGGATGAGCACTTCGGTGGCGCACGCGACGCAGTCCTGTCTGGCGACGAACGCCACCCGGCCATCCCCCGAATTGTCCCAACAATGTCCGGCGGCCAACGCGCCCGGGATGATGGCCCCCGCGACCGCCTCGGCATATTGGCTGTCCCTGAGAAAGGTCCAGTCAAGCCCGGATTGCTCCAGGTGCACTTCAGTCGCGCGATGATCCAGTTTCACGATCGCGGGATTGTCCGGTTCGGCGGCGCCGAGGACCGAGGTGTAAGCGATGTGCCGTATGCCGGCTCTGGCGGCGGCGTCGATCGCGTTCTTGTGTTGTCCGACCCGGGTGCCGACACGGGCGGTGCTGATGAGCAACAACTTGGTGCCGCCCGCGAACGCGATGCTCAATGAACCGGGGTCATCGAAATCAGCGTAGCGGACGCTCGCGCCGCGCCTCGCGAAGTCGTCGAGGCTCGCCGGCGTCCGCGTAGTCAACACGAGTTGCGAGCCCGGCATCCGGGACAGCAACCGCTCGGCGGCGGCCCGCCCGAACGCGCCCGACGCGCCGGTGATGATGACCCTCTCGTGGGTGGGGACTGCGTTGCTGCTCACTGTACTGCGCTCCTGGGTTTCATCAGCCACGTCACTGCCGTGACGTCATTCGTCTGTCCAATCCTCGTCCAGCCGCTGCCTGCGCCTCTGGACGCAGACCCGGTTGCGATGTAGGTGGCCAGCACCTCAGGCCATGAAGCCGGCTGCCGGGCGAGGTCCCCTTCACAACCTGTCAGTTCGCCGTGGCAATGATGCTGCACGCCATGGGTGCCGTGGCCGACCAATCGGTAATGCAATTCCTGGATCGTGCCCGTCAATACGAGGAAATCCGCGTATGTGCAGAGGCCCGCGATCATGTCACGGCGATCGGCCATGGCGAGAAGCCCGCGCGCGAAGCGATAGCGATCGCCGGTCATCGGGTGACAATCCGACCCGTGTTGCCGGGCGACGGACGCGAAACGCACCGCGGCGTCCACGTTCGGATCGAACACCACGCGAGGCGCGGGCGACCCGCCCATGGGGGCCGAGGACGCCGGCCGAAGCGCGAGCGTGGCCAGCGCCAGCGATGACGTCACGACGAAGCGGCGCCGGGAGAGCGGTACATGCCTGTTCATCGGTGCTGCCTCGAGTTGTCTTCGAGGTAGTTGGCGATGGCGTCCAGCTGCAGATCGCTCACTTCACCCCGGGTGATCGCCAGCATGTTGCCCAGGCCCACACGCGCCACGCGACTGACGAACGCGGCGGACAGATCACCGCGCAACAACAACTCCGGTGGTTGGACGCGGCGGCCGAGCAGCCCGGTCCCCATGCCCTGCTTGCCGTGGCACATCAGGCACTTTTCAACGAACAGCGCCTGTCCATCGAGAGGTGCGCCCATGCCTACGCGTGCGCTCAGCAACCCGGCGGCAGCCAACCAGAATACCTTCATGACTTCTGCTCCCGTTGATGAACGGCCGGCCAAATGCCGCTTTTGCCGGGCGCCAAGATGCCTTTCGGGTCGAGCGCATTCTTGACGCGCTCGTTCAGACGACGCATCGCGTGGTCATTGAAATCGTAGGTCTCGGCCACGGCGTCCATGTAATCCAGGTGGGTGCGATATTCTCCATACCCGTTCGACCGCGCATCGGCGATCAAGGTGCGTAGAAAGGGATCGACCCGCTTCATCATGGCGGCGTCGTCCTTGTCGAGGAGAACGGAGTTGACGTTGATGAGATGCCGCTCGCCGAACGCGAAGCTACCCTGATAGTCCATGCCGAACTCGTGGTACCGCGCATAGGTACGTTTGAACTGTTCCACGGCCAGCCGACCGGACTGCGGAAGCACGGGCGAGAATCCGACGTGACCACCCCGTCCCCCATGCCAGTTGGCGCTTTGCAAGGGAAACGTCATGGGAACGCCCCCGACGATGGCCTCGCGATCGTCGCCGTCCTTCCAGGTGGTGCGCTTGAGCGTCATCGGGCCGAGCGCCGTGATCGCCTTGTCGATGATGTTCATCGATTCGCGGGCGACCGCCGTTCTGCCGTACACGCGCAGGCTGACGCCCCACCAGCCCATGCCGAATTTCTTGCGAATCGCGCTGATCACATCGTCATCGAGGGCACCGGGTTTGGTCGTCCATTGATTGCGGGTGGTCACCACCGCGGCGGCCCGCAGCCAGTTGCCGATGGTGGGCGATTGCTGCAGCACTCCTTCGCGGCGCAGCGGTCCCAATGTATCGATGAGCGGTCCGAGGTCCTCGGGACGATCGAACTCGACGTCGAGACCTAGAACGGATTCCGGGGCCGGCATCAGCCACATGCCCATCTTGGTGACGATGCCGAAATTCGACTGGCAAAACAGCTGATCCCAGGATGGCCCGTATCCGTAGCGATAGAGCTGCCAAGTCGGCGATTGCGTCAGGGCGCCCATGCCCGTCCTCAGCAGATCGCCATCCGCGAGCACCACCTCCATGCCGCAGATCCTTGCGGTATTGTCGCCATACGGCGTGTAGCCGACGCCCCGGTCGAGCGCATTGCCGACGACCGAACCCCAGCTGTTGGCGGGAACCGACAGCCAAAGTCTGATGCCCTTCGTCTGCAGGTGATCGTAGAGGTCATAAAAGCCCACCCCGGGTTCCACGAGCACCGTGCCATTCGCTTCATCGACTTCGATCTTCTTCATCCGGGAAAGATCGAGCACCACGGAACCGGCCAGCGCGGGGGCGGAGCCTCCATAGCCGAGATTCTTTCCACGGCTGATCGGCCACAAGGGAATGCGGTGTTCCGCGGCAACCTTCACCAGAGCGCGTATCTCTTCCACGGTCGCAGGCGCGAGCGCGCCCGACGGGTGATGCGCCGCGTCGTCGATCGCAAACTTGTCCGCATAGCTTGCGCGGTCGAGGTCGTCGAAGAACGCGTATTCCTCCCCGACGCATGCGGTGAATTGCTTCACCGCCGAGCGAAAGGCGGTATTGGAAATCCCGTTCGGTAGTATGGTGTTCACCGCTGCTGCATTCCTCGCTGACGCATGAAGGTTTGTTCCGATGTCCTGGTGTGCAGGGTTTATTGGGCGAAGGCGCGAACGGGACGCATCCCGACTCCGACACTCAGCAAGAGCGCGAGGACGAAACTGGAGGTGACCACCATGAGCAAGGGGGCCACCGAAAATGCCGGGAACCAGGAAATAACGGCGCTTGCGGCGGCGGTCACTGCCAGTGTGAGCGTGCCGAGCGTCGCCGCGGTCGCACCGGCGCCGCCGGTGCCGGCGTCGAGCGCGCTGATGGCGGCCGGCGTGAGAATGAGGCCAACCAGTGCGAACGCCAGCATCGAAAACAGTTGAAAGGTCACCAGGCCCACGACGTCGGCAGCGATCATTGCCCCGAGAACGACGCAGGCCATCGTTCCCAGAAGGGTCATGCGGACGAGCAATGTGCGCGCACCCCAGCGGCGCATCAACACGGGTGACAGTTGCGACATGCCGATCGAGCACAGCGAATCGATGCCCAACAGGATCGAGTAGCCGTGGCTGTCCAGGTGGAATGCCGACGGAAATACGAAGGGCGCGGCGGTCACATACGCATAGGGGATGGTGGTGGCGAGACCGGCCACCACCGCGGCAAGCAGGAATCGTCGATTCCTCGCCAACCCGCCATAAACACGCCAGACGGCGACGCCCGCGGGTCGCCGCCGTTCCGCCGGCAGTGACTCCACGAGAGCGAAGCGCACGACCAGCAACCCGAGGATGCCGGTCATGGCGAGCACCGCGAACAGTCCGCGCCACGGCATCAGGATCAACAGATAACTGCCGATGAGCGGCGCGAGCACCGGGGACAATCCAATGATGAGGAACGTGAAGGCCATGAGCTGCGCCGCGGCCGCGCCGCTTCGCAGATCACGAATCATGGCGCGGGATACGGCGGTTCCGGCGCAGATCGAGCATCCCTGGACGAAACGCTGGGCAATCAGCATGTCGATGGATCGACTCGCGGCGCATGACAGGGACGCGACGACGAAGATGGAAAGACCAATATATAACGTGAGTTTTCGGCCATGGCGGTCGCTGAACGAGCCTATGGGTATCTGCGCGACGGCAAGCGCGAGG
>Ga0182014_10006783_pt1 | contig 12177 bp, 10 predicted proteins | sample 612S2DmetaG_FD_120489 | JGI IMG/M metagenome (GOLD analysis project Ga0182014, IMG submission 120489) | Permafrost microbial communities from Stordalen Mire, Sweden - 612S2D metaG | ecosystem: Environmental > Terrestrial > Soil > Wetlands > Permafrost | place: Sweden: Stordalen | collected... | reverse complement strand
TTGGTGTGACCTGATGAAGTCGGTGCCGGGTCTCCGCTCCCTGGTGGTCCCGTCGACTCGAGGGTTGCGGTTCAGGATACAGTCACTCTGGTTCCGCTCTAGGTTCTTCGCGCGAGGTGCGCCTTGTTCACGCCAGGCAATGCCGTTTACGCTCTCAAGTCCGCTCTTGTCTTTCTTCCTCTGGCCGCCGTTTCCGCGTTCAGCGCAGTGGGTCAAACGGTCACTGGGGAAATGCCCCACCCTGCGGCGATGCAGGCTCTTCAATCGCCGACCGGGTTGACCGCGCACAACGACCGTGAAGTGCTGGAAGTGACGGTTTGCGGCGACTCGATGGTCCACGTAGTAGCCAGACCGGCCGGGGCGCCATCCTCGACCGCGCCACGGCCATGGATGCTTGCACAGGCGCAGTCCTGCCCCGGATCGAGCTTCCAGTTCAGCCAGTCCGGCGACTGGACCACCCTCACAACCTCACGCCTGACCGTCTCCCTGTCCGCACGGGAGGGCAGCCTGAGCTTCAAGAACATCCAGGGCGAAGCGCTGCTCCGGGAGAACGGCGGCCTGCCGCGGACATATATTCCCGCGCAAACGACGGCCATTCCGTTCCAATCGACAGCGCTTTACCAGGTTGAGGACCGGTTTTCGCCCGATGCAACCGAGGCCATCTATGGGCTCGGCCAGCACCAGAGCGGACTGTTCAACTACCGGGGCAGCACTTTAGAGCTGGGGCAGAACAACACCGATGTCGCCATCCCGCTGCTGGTCTCCAGCAAGGGCTACGGAATCCTCTGGAACACGGCCTCCTTCACCTACGTGGATAACCGCTTTCCGCTCGACCTCAACTTTGAATCGATGGCCAGCGACCAAGTGGATTACTACGTGCTCTACGGCCCGGACATGGACCGGATTATCCATGAATACCGGTCGATGACCGGGCACGCGCCGCTGTTTCCGCAATGGGCCTATGGTTTTTTCCAGTCCAAGGATCGCTACGCGTCGCAGGCCGAAATCCTGGACATCGCCAACCAGTACCGGAGCCGGCACATCCCGCTGGATGCCATTGTTCAGGACTGGTTCTGGTGGAAACCTGGCGGCGAAGGCGATCCGGAGTTCAACTCCGGCTACACCGACGTGCCGGCCGAATTGAAGGCGCTGCATGACGAACACGTTCACGCGATGATCTCGGTGTGGGGCATGATGGACGCGAGTTCAAAGAACTTCAAGGAGATCCAGAGGCAGGGGTTTGAGATTCCGGGAACGCACGTCTACGACCCGACCAATCCCGCGGCGCGCGACTTCTTCTGGAATCAACTTGCGGGCAAGCTGTTCGCGCAGGGATGGGATGCTTTCTGGCTGGACAGCGCGGAGCCGGAGGAGCACTGGCCGCACGGGGGCGACGCGATTCTGCGCTATAAGCAGTTGCATATCGGCAGCGGCCTGGAATTCACGAACATTTTTCCGCTGGAGCACACCGGCGGCGTTCAAGAGCACTGGAAGCAGACGACCGGGGAGAAGCGCGTCTTTCTGCTGACGCGCTCGGCGTTTCTGGGCCAGCAGCGCAATGGAGCGACGGTATGGTCCGGCGACGTTTACAGCACATGGTGGGCGCTGCGTCACCAGGTGCCCGCGGGCCTGAACTTTGCACTCTCCGGATACCCCTACTGGACTACCGACATTGGCGGCTACCATCAGCCTTTCAACGGCGCGGCGAACGAGCCGGCGTACCAGGAGCTGTACGCGCGGTGGTTCGAGTATGGGGCCTTCTGTCCGGTCTTTCGTACGCATGGGCACCGGGATCACAACGAGTTGTGGACCTACGAACGGGTCTATCCCGCACTGCTGGCAATCGACCGTTTGCGCTACCGGCTTCTGCCCTATGTCTACTCGTTGGCGTGGAAGGTGACGAGCGAGGATTACACGATCCAGCGGCCACTGGTGATGGATTTCCGCGAGGACCGCGCCACCTGGGAGATTGGCGATGAGTTTCTCTTCGGTCCAGCGATCCTGGTGAGTCCGGTGACAAAGGAACACGCGACAGAGCGCACGGTCTATCTGCCGACCGGGACTGGCTGGTACGACTTCTGGACTGGAGCGCGGGCAGCGGGCGGGGCGGAGGTGAATCGCGCGGCGCCCATCGAGCGGATTCCACTGGATGTGCGCGCCGGTTCCATTTTGCCGCTGGGGCCGGCAATCGAATATGCGGGGCAGGCCGCCGATCCGATCGAGCTGCGCATCTATCCTGGCGCGGATGGCGATTTCAATCTCTATGAAGACGAAGGCGATAGTTATCGCCACGAGCATGGAGCGCATGCCATCATCCCGATCCACTGGGACGACGCCAGCCGGACGTTGACGTTTGGCGCACGGGAGGGAAGCTATCCGGGTATGGCCGCGGGGCACACCTTCAACGTAGTGATCGTGGCGAGCGGGCACGGCGTTGGGGGTGAAGTTACGGATGCGCCCGACAAGGCCGTTCAGTATGCCGGGACGAAGGTCTCGGTGAAGTTCTAGAGTGCGCCGGGAGCCGTTCCCTTCCGGCCTTTAGCTTCTGGCTTTCAAGGCAATTCCAGTGGAGTTTTGCGTTTCCCGCCTCTGCGGCGGAGAAAGGCTTTAGTGCGCGCCTTCCTTGAGGATCTGGTCGGCCAGGTAGTTATGTACCTTGGCCTCGTCGCGAAGCATCTCGAAGTAGGCGTTCTTGAGCAGTTGAGCGTGGCCATCCCGGAGGCCCTGGCGGATGAGTTGTTGCACGCGCACGTCGTTCAATGTGCGCTGCCCGGCCGCTTCCTTGGAGATGAGCTTGTAGATGGCGTAGCCGATGGTCCGGCGTGAGGAGGGGTCGATGATGGGAAGAACATCGGTGAATTGGCCCGGCTTGAGCTTGCCGATGGCGTTGTAGACTTCCGGTTCGGCATGCAACTGCGACTCGGGCACAAAGCCCATATCGCCGCCATTCGCGGAGGTGTCCTTATCCTCTGAAAAGTTCATGGCCACGGCGCCGAAGTCCTCGCCGCTGTCGAGCTTGTTGTGCAGGGCCTGAATCTTCTTCTTTGCATCGGCGTCGCCGGAGGCCTTGTTGTTTTGCAGGTTGGTGGTTTTCGGCGAGGGAGTTGAGGTGACGGCGATCCTGGCAATGTTATAGCGGGGCTCAATGAGATTGAACTCCGCCTTGTGCGCCCCATAATAGCCGCTGATCTCAGCGTCGGTGATATTGATCTTGGACTCGATCTCCTTGTTGAGCAGCTTGGTAGTGGTCAATGACCGGCGCAGGTCGCGTTTGAAATCCTCCAGCGTCTCATTGCGCAGCTTGAGTTGCTTGTCGAATTCCTCCTGGGTGTAGGGCGCCTTAAACTCTGTGAGCTTGGCGTTGACGTCCTCGTCGCTGGCGGCAAGGTTGAGTTTGGCGGCCCGTTGCTGCAGGATTTCATCGTCGATCATCTGCTTCAGGATATTGAGCCGGACAATTTCTGCCTGTTCAGCGGAGGGCTCCTGCGGGTTGTCTCCGAGGCTTGCCTTGTAATACTTCTCCAGATCGGAGCGCAGAATTTCCTTGCCGTTCACGGTGGCCATCACGTCGGGAGCAGGCGAGCGGTGGCAGCCGGCGATAGGGGCCAACAGGGCTCCGCTACAAAGAATGAGGACGGCGAAACGGGAACGGGCCGCGAAAAACGATTCGACTTGCAACCTCGTGTCTCCTATGGGGCCGAAAAGGCCCCGGTATTCAAGGATAAATCCACAGGCCGGCGCGGCGATAGCGGCGCAAAGGCCTATTTGCCGGCTCCGGGAGGCTGAGACGGGCTGGCCGGAGCAGCCGGAGGCTCAACGCCTGCGGCGCTCAGGGCGCGGTCGATGACCAGCCAGAGCTGGTCTTCGGGAACAGCGCCGTCGATCCGCTCGCCATCGACGAAGAGCGCGGGCGTTCCGTCGATCCTCAGCGACTCCGCTTCGCGGGCCGAGGCGCGGACCTGGGTCTCGTCCTGGCGTGCGAGGCAGGCGTCGAGCTTGCCGGGGTCGAGTTTGGCCAGCGTGGCTTCCTGGCGGGCGATGCGATCGAGCGCGGCAAAGCTCTTTGCCGGGTTGCGGTCCTCGCCGCTGATCGCCTGGCCGTGGGCGTGGAGGTAATCGACGTAGGTCCAGTAGACAGAGCCGCTCTGCGCGGCCACGCAGTTGGCGTCCACCGAGGCATGCATGGCCCAGGGGTGCAGTTCGGTGAGCGGGTCGTCTTTGTAGATGAAGCGGACCTTGTCCTTGTAGCGCTCGATGGTGGCGGGAAAGAGCGACTGGTGCATTCGGGCGCAGTAGGGGCATTCCAGGTCGTCGAAGTTGATGACGGTGACCTTGGCGGCAGGATTGCCGCGAATGGGACGGCCGGTCACGTCGATCGAAAAGATGGGGTCCTGGGCCAGGTCGAAGGTTTCCAGGCGGGCCAGCGTCTTGCCGTCGGTGGAGATCAGGAAATCGACCACAGTCTTCTTCTCGCCGCGGGAAAGGGTGACGGGCAGAGCGTCATAGCCGGAAATCTGGCTTGGCTTGCGGGCGCCAAGGGTTACGGCGTAGTCCGGCGGCACGTTGAACTGAGAGCGGACCATGACCTCGATGTGGCGGTTGAGCGCGGGGGCAAGCGGTTGTTGCGGGGCAGACGGGGCTTTACAGCCTGCGGTCATGCAGAGTGTGAGCAGGCCAGCCAGTAAACGAATGCGGGACAAGTTGAATTCCTCTCAAGAAAGGATACTCCAGCCGGGGGTGGGGCAGGCTGGTGGAGGGGATGGTCGGCTTGGTGACAACCAGCTGACGCGGGAGTGGGCGAAAGGCAAGCACGGGGGCTTCGGCCCTGCTAATACGCCGGCGGGAGGGTGGAATCGCGGAAGACGGAGTTGGAGCGGCGGATGTCGCCGACGGAACCGAAGTTAGCCAGGGTGAAGCTGTAGAGGTACTCGGTCTCGTCGCGGACTGAGCCGAGCTGGAAGCGGCGGTAACCGAAGGTGAGGCCGCAGCAGTTCCAGTTATAGGTTGCCTGTGCTCCGCCGTATTGCAACTGGCCGAGGACAAAGTCGTATCCGGCGTTGGCGGCTAGGTTGAAGCCGGCGCCGCTGGGCTTGCCGATGGAGAGGAAGGGCTGCAACTGCTGGCTCTGGATGGTGGAGGCGGCGCTGCCGTTTTCGTCGACGGCGTTGAGCAGTGCGTGGCCCACGCCGACGGTCGTGCGGCCCCAACTGTAGCCGGCAAAGAGGTTATCTGAGTCCAGGCGTCCGTTCTTGGGGTCGAAGTCCAGGTCCCACTCGATGCGGAGATTGTCAATGGCCTCGAAGCGCAGGCGCGAGGTGAGGGGCGCGAAGTTGCGCGAGGAAGTGAGGAAGGCGATGCCGGTCAGGTCCAGAGTGGAATCGAAGACGTTGCGCCGGTTGGGGATGAGGGCGCCGCCGAAGTTGGGGTCGATGAAGAACTTTTGCGCAATCTGCCAACTGGCCCACTCGCGCGGCTTGGAGGGGCAGTCGCCGGAAGGCTGAACATCTTCGGGGGCGCAGTGCTGCTGGCCGATGGGGCGCAGGTAGAAGCGCTGCGTGAGCGAGAAGCCCACTTCGTTGGTGTTGGCGGCGATGTCTGTTGTGTCGACCAGGAGCACATTGCGAGCTTGAGCGCCGATGCCGCCGACAAAGCGGTAAGTCAATTCAGGCTCGATGACGTGGCGCAGCTCCCGATTCCATCCGGTGAGGGCAAAATCGCGCTCGATGGCCGGCGGCCGGATATCTACGGAGGCCTCGACATCGGAGCGGTTGAGCGAGTCGTGGCTGATGGTTGGAGTGCCGCTCCTTGCGCCTGTGAGATCGGGGATCTGGCTGATGGAATAGAAGGTGTCGCGCAGTGCGGCCTCGGGAACCACGCTCCAGCCGCCGGCTGCAAAGGGCAGGGAGAGATGCGGGTAGAAGTCGATTCGGCCCACGTTGCGGGCGTGGAAGCGGGGCTCCGAGCGGTTCAAGTAGCTGAGCGACGATCCTAGCCCCCAATAGAGCGGCGAGGCGCTTAATGGCCGGTCGAGAACGTCATAGCGCAGGCTGGGCAGGTGGAGAATTCTCGCTTCGGCGCCGTTGGTGGAGTTGGCAAAGGTCTGGAAGCGGTCCAGCGCGACGGACGGGATGAACCCATTGTATTCATGGGTGAGCGAGAGGTCGCTGGCCACCTCGGAGCTGACGGCCTGCGAGTAGTTGTCGTTGAAGACCAGGCGGTAGACGTAGCTGGAGAGATATTCGACGATTCCGGCGACACGGGTCTGAGGAGTAAGGTCTTTGCGGCCGAGGGCGACCATATCGACGCCGCCCTGGTTGACGGGCTCATAACCGACTGGGCCAGGCAGGTGGTCGGCTGGCTGAGCGGCTGCGGTTGTTGTTGTGGCGCCTACCTGTTGTTCCACGCCGCGGTCGAGCAGGGCATTCCAACGCACGATCAGGTGGTCGATGCCTGGGCCCTTGTAGCGGAAGTCCCCGTTGGGCGCCCAGCCGCGCTTGCTGTAGTATTCGGAGCCGACGATCATGTCCATGCTGCGATTGATGACCCAGTAAATCTGCTCGCCCACGATGAAGCCCTTGATGGATGAGTTGCTGAGGACGGGGATCAGCAGGCCGCTCTCGCGGCCAGTCTCGTCCACGGGATGGCGGAGGTAGGGCAGGTAAAAGAGAGGCACGCCGAGGAATTCGAAGAGGGAGTTGGACGTGGAAGCCTTGCCGTTGGAGAGGTCGATGGCGCGGGAGATCACCCGCCAATCCGGTCGGGGCAGGCGGCAGTTGGTCATGGAGCCGTCGACGATCCGGTAGTTGCCCTCGCCGTTCTGAAGCAGAACCCTTCCCGAGAAGAGGAACGGGTTGGCCGTGGAATAGACCACGGTGTGGCCGGCGGTGCGGACACCCTGGGAGCCGTTGACGTTGTAAAAGCGCGCGGTGTGCATGTTGAGGCGCATGTCGCCGTGATCGGCGTTGATGAGCACATCGTTGGGTCCGCCGGCAACCTGCAGATGGCCTTCGGCCTCCAGCTCCGAGGTGGACTGGTTATAGACGACCTTGTCGGCGCGGAGAATGTAGTCGCGGTAGTGGAAGACCACATCGCCGGTGAGGGTAAGGACGTCGCCGGCCCAGTTCTGGTGGTTGGCGTCCCACTGGACAGGTACGCCGGTTGCGGGCGCCGGCTCCGGCTGGGCGACGGGCAGGACCTCTTGGCCGGGGTCGTCAGGAAGGGACGCGCCGGGATCGTCTGGACTTGGGACGGCTGGGCTGGACACACTGGCGTTGGCGGCGCTTTGCGACGGGGAAGGTAACGCATTGGTCAACGTCTGCCCCCCAAGTTCGAGGTGACAGAGGGCCAGCAGCGTGATAAACACTAAGTTGCGAGGACGCATCCCAGGACCAAGACCAAGACCGGACCAAGGCTCAGCATAGCAAAAGCGAGCCATTTTGGATCGGACGCGCGCCGCGCAGCTCTGGCAGCAGGTAAAAATCGGATTGAATTTGCCCCGCACGGGTCCCACGATCCGGGACGCACCTGTGTACCCCCGCGATACCTCCCTCTTCTTTTTGACTGCAAAGTCTGCAATGTCCCGCTACGATGGGCTTGCCGACTGGAACAGCGGTACAGGACTTGCAAGCAGGGCGTGTAAGCAGGCCTGAAAGCCGCGTCAGAAGGGACAATGGAGCTTTGAGCACATCCGCAAGCCAAGCCGACCTCTCACCGTTGTGGAAGCAGGAAGTAACCCGGCGCCTTGCCGCGCACAATAGCCGCAAAGGTTCTTCGACGGCGGAGCCGAAGGCGCTCGTGGAGTCCCATCTGGGCGCAGGCAGCCGAGCCGCGGATGCCGCCGCGCGGGTGGCCGCCCGCTATGCCAAGGCCCCCAGCTACAGCGATATGCTGGCTGGCGAGGCCCGTGCCGCTGTGCGTGCCGCCGAGGCTGTTTCCCGGGCTGCGCTGGAGGCGCAGGCTGCCGCTGAATCCGTCTTGGCTGGGCTGGAAGCTGCAACCCTTGTGGAGCACCCGTGGGAGCCGGAGGCTTTTCATGGCGGGGCTTCAGAGCGGGCTCTTGAGCAGGCATGGGAGGCATCGGCCGAGGCTGCCCGGCCTGCTGCTGCCTCTTCAAGCCAAACGCTTGAAAGGCAATCGTTTGGAATCCTTTGGGACGCGGATATGCCGGTGCGCGAAGCGGAGCCCGCCGCTTTCCGTGCAACGCATGGGCCAGGCGCCTCCCAGACTGCTGTGGAGGACTGGTGGGAACCGGCGTCGCCGGCGCAGGATGGGCAAGATGCGCTGGGAGGGGACGAAAGCATTGAGGTTGTGGAACCCGCCCAGCCGATTCACGCCAACCTGATCGAGTTTCCCCGTGAGCTTGTTGCTACGCGCAAGGTTCGCCCGCGGCTGGCCGAAGGGCCGTATGCGGCGGTGGGCGATCCTGTGGGGCAGTTGAGCATCTTCGAGGTGGACCCTGGGAGCATCTCGACCCAACCGGCCGCGGCGGAGGCTGTGGCCGCGGCGGCGGCGCCCGCGTGGCCGGGCTCGGATTGGTCGAGCATTCAACTGGACGAGCAATCCCTCGAGGAGACGGCGGTCGAAGCGGCAGGGGCGGGGGCGGTCCGGGTGGCTGCGGCTTTGCAACAGGCGCCTATGGGTCTGCGGCTGATGGCGGTCGTGGTGGATGGCGCGCTGATTCTGGCAGCCTTCCTGGCGGCAGCCCTGGTGGCAATGGACAAAGCGAAAGACCTGCCCAACCTTCATGAGATCGAACTGGGCGCGGCTGTGACGCTGGTGGCCCTCGCCGTGCTTTACCAGCTGTTCTTCTTCACGCTGGCCGCGGCTACGCCGGGCATGAAGTGGGCCCATATTTCGCTGTGTACGTTGGGCGACGAGAAGCCCACCCGCGGGCAAAGGTGCGGCCGCCTGGGGGCGCTGGTTCTGTCGCTGCTGCCGGTGGGACTCGGCGTGGTCTGGGCGATCTTCGACGAGGAGCATCTGAGCTGGCACGACCGGCTGTCGGGGACCTATGTGCGGAAGCGCTGAGGGCGGAGCCGAATCGCAGCCTGCCTTCAAGACCAGGAGTTTTTCCGCAGCCTGTTGTAGCGCCTGACCCGTGGCATTTACATGTGTATATGCCAGTCGAGGGGGAGGGTGCGATGCAGCGTACAGCCAAGGTTTTCATGAACAACCGGAGCCAGGCGGTCCGGCTGCCGAAGGAGTTCCAGTTCCAGACCTCTAAGGTCTTCAATCGGAAGCAGGGCGACGAGGTGATTCTCTCTGCGCGCCCCAAGGATTGGTCTGCCTGTCTGGCATCGAGCCCCGTGGCCTCGGAAGAGTTCATGAAGGGGGTTGAGGATCTGCCTGTGCAGGAGCGCGCGCTCTGATGGCGGTCTTTATGCTCGACACGGACATTTCGTCAACCATCATGAAGCGCTCCAGCGACGCTGTGTTGCGAAGGCTTCAGACCGTCGCTGTTGCCGACGTCTGCATTTCCGCGATTACAAAATCCGAGCTCGTGTACGGGGTCGAGGTGTCGCCTCGGCGGCAACAGGACCAGGCAGCGCTGGATGCGTATTTGCGGCATGTCGCGGTTTTGGATTATCCCGGCAAGGCGGCTCTGGATTATGGCCGAATACGTGCCGATCTCAAGGTGTGCGGAACAATGATTCGCGGCAACGATCTGCTGATCGCGGCCCATGCCCGCTGCCTTGGACTTACACTGCTGACCAACAACACGCGGGAATTCGCGCGGGTTCAGGGCCTGAAGATGGAAAACTGGACCGAATAGAGCGGCTGAGTGCCTATCCAGGCGGGCGCCGGGATAGGTGGGCGGCGGAGCGGTTCCAGTTTGTCGGCCTTTGTGGTCTCCCAGGTAGGCGAGACCTGGTGCACCCAGCTAAATGGGATGCGGAGTGGTGCTGTGGGCGCTGGTGACGTTGTCGGGCGTATCCGTGAACGATTTGCCCGCTCCGTAGGCGCGCTTCTGGTATCCGGAGCCGACCTTGCGGATCGCATCCTGCGCGCCATCATCCCAGGTGACTCGCGCCTCGCCGTCTACGTAGACCCACCTTCCGTGCACGTCGCCGAGCGACCGCTTGGCATCGCCATTGTCCTCGAGCGTGATGAAGAAGTTTTCTCCGTTGCCCTCGCCAACTTCCCATTTTCCGAGGAGATGCCGTGGAAACCTGGAGTTGACTGGTGCTGCCTCAGCGGCTGCTTCGGCGGCTACAGGAAACTCGATCCGCACAATGTCGGAAAGATTGAAGGTCTGCCGGTGGCCATCCTTGAAGACGATCACGATGGTGCCTGGGCCGCTTTTGGAGGCCGGGGGCGTCCCGGCAAAACCACCTGGAACCGCGAGACACAGCATTGTGGCCAAGCCAGCAACGCGGACGAACTTACGCATGGGATTCTCCTTGGCAATCAGCAGCCCGACGGTGATCTGTGCTGGGCCGCGCCAATCTCATCTACGCGGCCGACGTGTCAATTGTTCCCGGGAATCCATGCGGGGTGATTTTCGAAATGGGCGTGTGGTTGTTTGCCGGAGTTAAAACTCCGGCAAACCGGCCCGGCCTGGGGAACCTCTCAGTCAGTTCGACTGCCGCGCCATCTTTCCCTCGGGGGCTAAAGCCCACATTCAGTTTGCTGCTTTTGCGGCACGGCTAAACAGACTGCGGAAAAACTCAATCGAGCGGTAGGTCGGGACTGGTAGGTCGGGCTTTAACCCCGGCACATAAACCTAGCAAAATCAACGGGGGCTTTAGCCCTTGAGGTATGCTTTTCGGGAAATTCGCTTGCTGTTTCCCCTTTTTTCGCAGCCTGTAAAGCCGAGCTCCTTCAAAGCTCCGGTATTTTTGGAGCCTCCCTGAGCCAGCAGCCTTGACGCTACGAGGCCAATGCGCGGACTGCGCTCACTCCTGCGCCGAGGAGCACGGTTGCGTCGTCGGGGGGCAGGATTTCGAGCGAGAAGCTTTGCAGGGTGCTCATCTTGACCATGGATTCGATGTGGGCGCGGAGCACGGGCAGCTCCAGGAAGCCTACGTTGTGGCCGGTGAAGTAAAAGCGGCCGGGGCCCGCGAGGTGGATGAACGAGGCCGTGGCTGCGGCCAGCGCGCGATGCCAGAGATCGACGAACTCCCGGCAGCGTGCGTCGCCCTGGCGGGCCTGGGCAAAGACCTCTTCCGGTTCAAGGTCGAGGAAGCGCTTGCGCATGGCGCGGTAGCCCATGATGCCTTCAAGATGGCCGATGCCGCCGCAGCCGCAGAAGCGTTCTTTGGGATCGAGGCTGACGGTGATGTGCCCGCCCTCCCAGACGCCGTCGATGTAAGGCCAGCGGCCGTAGCCGATGCCGTTGCCGATGGTCCAGACGCGGGTGAGCTTATTGAGCTGGCCGCGGGTGGCGGCGACGCCGGCGGCGATGGCGTCGGCATCGTTGGCCACGTGCACGGGGGCCGCGATGCCGCGGGCGGTGAGGACTCTGGTCAACTCATCGGCGAGGCGCATTCCTTTGATCTGGGAGAGGTTGGGCGAGTCCTCGACCACGCCGGAACGGATGATGCCGGGAACGGCGACGCCGATGGCGTCCACGGGCACGGCCTCGCTGGCGGCCAGGGCGGCGATTTGCGTGGACAGCAATTCGACCAGTTCGCTGCCGGGGATTGCCGCGAGCGCGTCCAGCTCGTCTGAGTCGCTTGGATAGCGGAGGAGCTTGCCGGTGAGGCGCTGGTCCTGGAGCCTGCCGGCTACGATATGTTCGGTCATTACGACGCCGATGGCGGTGGTCATTGCGCCCTCCTTGGGGATGGGAGCGATCATATTCTGGCTTACTCCGCCTGGTAGCGGTGGAGGCGGCCGAGGCCGTTGAAGGCTGCGACCTTGTAGCACTCGGCGAGGGTGGGGTAGTTGAAGACGGTGTCGATGAAGTAGTCGATCGTGCCGCCCAGGATCATGACGGCCTGGCCGATGTGAACCAGTTCGGCGGCGCCCTCGCCGATGATATGTACGCCTAGAATCTTGCGGGTGTCGCGATGGAAGACGAGTTTGAGGCGGCCGGTGGTGTCGCCGCGAATCTGGCCGCGGGCGCTCTCGCGATAGTAGGCCATGCCCACTTCGTAGGGCACGTCCTCGCCGGTCAACTGCTCCTCGGTCTTGCCGATGAAGCTGATTTCGGGGATGGTGTAGATGCCGTAGGGA
>Ga0182014_10006782_pt1 | contig 12178 bp, 6 predicted proteins | sample 612S2DmetaG_FD_120489 | JGI IMG/M metagenome (GOLD analysis project Ga0182014, IMG submission 120489) | Permafrost microbial communities from Stordalen Mire, Sweden - 612S2D metaG | ecosystem: Environmental > Terrestrial > Soil > Wetlands > Permafrost | place: Sweden: Stordalen | collected... | reverse complement strand
CAATTTGCGAGGCGGGAACCTTGATCTTCCATGGCGCGGCAAAACCGTCCCCAGGGCCAAAGTGCCGCTTGCCCACGCTTGAGCCGTTCACCAGCACCTCCACATCGGAGGTGTTGGCCAGCTCTCCGCTGAGCGCCAGATAGTCGGTCAGCCCCTCGATCACCATCGCCGTCTGTTTGGTCGATTCCCAATAGCCGCCGCTGCGATGCTTGCCGAGCCACTCGGCCGCCTTGGGCAACAACCCGCTGTTGCGATCCCGCCTGACCAGCAGCTTGAGCGCAAAGGCCGTGGTCTCGTTGGAGGTATCGTCCCAGTAGTCGAGCAGGCCGTCGTAATTTCCTGTCCAGTATGCATCGGTATCGGTGGTCTTGGCTTTCTTCTCAAGCAGCAGCGCCGCCTCAATGGCGCGGGTGTCTCCTACCGCGTCGAGAGCCAGGCCGGTCAGCGCCAGCCCTTCGTCGCTCAGCTTGGCGCGGCTATCCCACGCGGCATCGAGCGCCTCCTTGGGCGCGCCGCCAGTGGTGGCCAACGCGAAGACCACGTAGGCGCGCAGATCGGGAACCATATTGGAATGCCCGGCCAGCGTGGATTGGAGCCAGGCACGGCCTTTGTTCATGCGGTCTTCGTCGATCTTGTATCCGGCGCCGCTGGCCTGGCCCAGGCCGCTCACTACATAAGCCGTCATGAAGACGCGGCTATCGTCGTTTGGCCACCAGCCCCAGCCGCCGTCGTCGTGCTGGAAGCCATAGAGCCGGTCGAGTCCGGCGTGCACCATATCGTTCAGCGTGGCGCGGTCGATGGGCGACTTCAGATGCAGCTTGTCCACCGCCTGCGCCACGATCAGGTCGGGCAGGAAGCTGGACATCGTCTGCTCCGTGCAGCCCCATGGATAGCCGGTGAGGTAATCGAGGGCATCGAAGACCGTGCCCGCCACCGAAGGCGCGATGGTCACAGTGAGTCCTCGCGATGGCGCATCGGAGCCGGCGGGATAGCTGAAGGACCACTGGTTCTGCCCCGCGCCGGAGAAGACGACTCCCGAGCCGGCCGCCCGCTGCTTCACGCCAAAAGGCAGCACCGGCAGGGTCATCTCCAAAGCATCGGACTCCTCGTTGGTCAGCGCCTTGGCGGTGAGCACAGCCTGGCCCGCGGCGCGTGCGCGCACACGCCACTCCACGAAGTTCTCGCCGCGAGCGGGGATATTCACCTTTTGCGTCTGTCCGCTGGCTACGTCAACGCCCGCCACGTCCAGCGCGAAGGTCACGTCTTTCGCATCCTCAAGATAGTTATGAGCGATCACTCGCAGCGTCACTTCGTCGCCCACGCGGAAAAAGCGCGGAGCGGCCAGGCGCACGATCAGGTTCTTGCGCGTGAGCACCCGCGTCACCACGCCGCCGGCCTTGCCGTCGTCGGTCATGGCGCGGATGGTGGTGCGCCAGGTGGTAAGCGAATCGGGGAAGTTGAACTCGACCTTGGCATGCCCATCCGGACCGGTGCGGATATTGGGATTCCAATAAGCCGTATCTGGAAAAGCCTTGCGCACCTTGGGAATCACCAGGTCCGAACCGGGCTTGACCTGCGCCATGCGCGGATGGAACTGCGCCACTGCCAACTGCGCAAGCAGCGGCGATTTAGTACCCGCATCGCCGGAGAAATAGAAATCGAAGGAGTTTTGCGTCTCCAACTGCGCTTCGCGGTGCGGGTAGAAGAACGAGACAATATCGCCGCTTTCGTCGGGACGCACCGAATAGAGCGCCTCATCCACTTCGCCGAAGCTCAGGTCGGCCTGCACCGGCTTGCCCGCGCTGTCGAGCGCCAGCACATCGAAGCTGCCCTTCTCGCCGGGAAGATACTTCGGCTTCGATGGCGTGGCCGTAACGGTGAGAGTTCGCTCCACCAGCGGAACCTTCAGGCTCTTGTGCGCGGTATAAACCTGGTTATTGCGGACGAAGAACGCATTGATCACCAGGTTGGGCTGGGCCAGACGGGTGATGGGCACATCGAAGGCGACGCTCTCGCCCGTGGCGTGCAGAAGTTGCCGCGACTGGATGGTATTGCCTTCGGTTGTGACCACCGCCCACGACTCGGGCACGCCGGTCAGCAGCAGCAAATGCGCGGTATCGCCCACCTGATAGCTCTTCTTGTCGGCGACGATGCGGGCTTGCGTATTCTCGTTGCCCCATTCGCCGCCACCACTCCAGATCCACACCCAGGTGGTGGCCTCCACGGTACGGTTCTCCGGCGTCTGGGCGGTAACGGTCACTTCGTAGTCGCCGTTGCCGCTCAGGGGTAGATCGATCAGCGCGCTGCCGTCGGCGCCCGTTGTGGCGTCGCGAGTGGCCATGGTTGAGTGCGTCCAAACTCCGGTGCCGCGATCCCAATGGTTCAACGTCACCACGGCATGAACCTTCGTCAGCACGGGCTTGGGGTCGTAATCCTCCGCCTGCACCTTTATGCGCACCGGGTCGCCGGACTTATAGACATAGCTCGTGGGCTGCACGTCGATGTGGAACGAGCCATATGTTGCCAGCACTGTCACATGGCCGGCCACCTCGCGATTGGCCGCGTCGGTCACGCGCGCCTCGATGCGGTAATCCATATCGCGCGGCTTGGCCTCAACGGCCACCGGCAGGGAAACGGTCAGCTTGCCATCGGCGTCCAGCACACCTTCCTGTTCCTGCTGCTCGGTCTGGTCCCACGCATAATCCGAGTCGCCTTCATCGGATTGCTGCTCTGCATCCCCGCCCGAATCCGAGTCCGAGTCCTCCTCATCCCACCAATAATGCTGCGAGGTATGAACCACGTACTTCACCTTGGCGTTGGCCACCGGCTCACCAAAGAAGTAGCGCGCATCGATTACCGCCTGAATGCTGTTCCCTTGCAGCACGCGCTGCGCCGAGGGCGTGACCTTCACCTGATACTCCGGCTTTTTGTACTCCTCCACATAGAAGCTGCTCTGGTTTATTTCTGCCGCATCGCCGAAGACTCTGACGCTGTAATAGCCAAGGCCGGCGTCGGAGGCCAGCGTCAGGTCCGTCGCCATTGTGCCATGTGGGCCGATCGGCAAATCCTGGCTGAGAATGGTCTTGTTATCCGCGTCCATCACCGCGAGCGTCAAGGTCTTGATGTTTGGCAGCACCACATCGTCGTCCTTGTTCTGACGGATGACAGCCTTGATGTGAACTGTGTGGCCGGGCCTGTATACAGGCCGGTCGGTATAGATGTAGGCCGTCAGGTCGGTCGTCTGGTCCTGCCCAAATCCATAGCTCCACGGTGTGACGATCGCCACGTCCTGCCCATGCCGCGCCAGAATCCAAAGATTGTCGACTGCTTTGCCGGCAGGGAGATTAGTGGCCAGCGAGGCCAGGCCATCGTCGCCGGTACTTCCGGTCGACTGCTGCTTTCCATCGGCCCACAGCGCTACTTCGGCCTTGGCCACGGGAGCGCCGGTGGCGCGATCGGCAGCGTATAACTCCGCGCGGTTGTTTAATGTCCGCTCCACCAAGGCAATCTGCGTAACAATTGCGACGGTATAGGCCTTATACGTCCCATCGGTGGCTTCGATGAGATAAACGCCGGAGGCCAACCCGTCGATGGGCAACTGCTGCGTCTCTGAGACGATGGCCGGCGGAGTCACCAGCTTCCAGCGCGCCACCAACTGGCTTGAATTCAACAGCGGCACCTGCGCAAACTCCGTCGCGCCCACCACCTGGCTGCGCTTGCCCAGCTTGCCCTGCCCTTCGCGGAAGCTGTCGCGGGCCTCATCGGTAAACTGCCCGCGGAAGAAGTGCCGCACCCGCCACCAAAGATCCGCCTTGAAGTCGTGCAACCGCTCGATCCAGGTGCGCTCATCGATCTGCTCGCCGGGCGAATAACTTTGCACGCCGAAGCTATGCGGATCCTTGAGACCCGCAAAGAACTTCTGCGCATCCCGCACCTTGTAGACGCGAAACTCAAGCGCGGGAACGTTGCGCGCATAAAGCTGAACCTTGACGCTTTCTCCCGGCGCGAAGGTGCGCGAGGTGGAGAGCGAAAACGAACGCGGCGCGTCCTTGGCCGCCGCCGAGAGGGCCAGCGGCAGAGCGAGCAGAAGAGAAAGAAAGCGGAGTCTCATGGATTGCCTCGCAGAATATTCCAGCGGTAGACACCGAGAAAGTTGGGATTGGCGGCAATGGGCCGCCAGCGTGGGTCGGGATGGTCAAGCAATTCAGCCAGCGTCACGCGGCGAATCTCACCGGGAACGCCAGGAGCCGGTTTTTGTCCGTGGGGTGGTTCGCCTAAAACGCCGCGATCCGGGCCGGTGTGGTAAACCACCCCCGGCTCCGAACCGATGCGTGTGACGATCATCGAGTGCCAGGGCGAGGATTGGCCGAACTGGCGGAAGAAGAGAAGGTCGCCGGGCCGTGCCTGGCGAACGTTGCGGCTGACGAGGAATGCGTTGCGCTCGACCAGCGTCTTTGCATCGGCAAACTGGGCGAAGGCTCCGTTGCCAACGTCCGCCGCATCGAACGGCCCCGGCGCGACGCGAAACAACCCCGTCTTCAGCGGCGTCTCAGGATAATGCCAGGCGCGAATCTCTCCCGGCGGCGCTTGAATCTCGATGCCGGTGACCAGAAACCAGGAGTCGTTGTGGCGCTTGAGGGCCTCGCGATACGAATAGCGCAGAAGCCCGGCGCAGTCGGAGATTTCGGCGGGGATTTCGGCGCGGGGACGGACCGCCTGGTAGTCGGCAATGAGCGTGAACCAGCGGCGGAAGGACTCGCGGTCGGCTGAGTCGCCAAGACGCATAAAGTCCGGGGTTCCATCGCCAAAGCTGTCGCTCCAGCCGCTCGCCCGATTGGTGTCGCCGGCCGGAGCGGCATAGGAACTCGGACGATACTCCGGCTGCGGACGCCGGACGCGATGCTGCGTAAAGACAGCCATGCGCAGCAACAGCAGCAGGATCGCGAGAGCTACAAACACGAGAAGGAGTAGCCGTCTGAATCTTTCGTTCACGGGAAGGGGTCCCCAACGGATGCTAACATCCTAACGCCCGGCGGGCCGTTTTGGCCCGCAGCGATGCGTAATTTCATTGAAGCCGCGGATTTGCAGGCCATAGGTTTCTGACCGTATGTAGTCCTACCAATGCTGGGTGCCCCAGGTCTCGATTTCTGAGACCTGGGAGAGCACAAGTTCAATCTACGAAATAATCCAGTCAGAGACCTTGCGGCGATTCGAAGATGAAACGTGGAATTCGGGGAACAAATCGGCACTGGGGCGCGTAGTTGAGATTGGCGCGGCCGAGTGTGTCGGCATCGCGCTCGTCATTGCAAAGGAGAATCTCATGCGGAAGTTCCTCAGCCTTGCCGGCTTGGCTGCATTCTCTTGTCTCGCGGTTTCCGTCTGTTCTGCCGCCGCGCCCCCGGCGTCGAAGGGCGTTCCGGGCACGATCGTGATCGTCTTCAAGGATGGCCACCGGCAGAGCTTCAATCTTTCCGATATCGAGCGGGTCGAGTTTCCCGCTTCCCCTGCCGCGGCCAGTGAGACCGGGCCTAACGGCTCTGCGCTGCCGTCAAGAGGCCGCTACCTGGGCAAATGGGAGGTGGGTGACGGTGGCGGAAACAACTTCTTCATCACACTGTACGACGATGGCACTGCTCGTAAATCGCAAGGTGATTCACGCGGCAAGTGGGCCTATGTAGACGGCGAGGCGCAGGTTACCTGGGACGATGGCTGGCGCGATGCCATTCGCAAGATCGGCTCAAGGTTCCAGAAGTTTGCTTATTCGGGTGGCAAATCCTTCTCCGATGAGCCCGACAACGTCGCCAACGCTCGCAACACTACTCCCCATCCGATTTAGCGCCGCGTCTTGATCATTTCGTGCTTTCCCAGGTCCCCAAATGCGAGGGACCTGGGCCACCCAGGGTTTCTGCTTGAATTACGAAATCTCACGAACACAGCACTAATTGCCAGAAGTAAGAATCCTCCGGTAAAGCCGGAGGCTTTAGGCTTGGTGGCCCCGGAAAGGGGTCTGCGCCGGCGCGCTCAATACCGGCGGTAGTCAGTCGCCCGCGCCGCAGGCGCAGTGGTTGTTAGCCCAGCGCTTTAGCGTTGGGTTGGAGAAACCATTAAATCCTCCGGAGTCCCGCAAGGGACGGCGCTAAGGCACCGCGTTTATCTAATCTTTTCTACAGGCATGGAAATACACAAACCGGGATCGGCTCCCCATAAATGTCAGATTTCTACTGCCACCCCGGCAAGGCAGGGGGCGCATTGTCTGGCCACTGATCGAATAGGCTATTATTTCAATGATCCGTATTTGCGCAATCTGGAAGCGGGCAGTCCGACCGATTTGAGCCGTGAAACGGTTGCGGAGATGAATAATCTGTAAGCGGAAGAAACCAATCGCCGAAAGTACTGCCGCCGTGAATGGCGACAAAGACTTTTCCACCACCCTGTCTCCGCGAGGATGACGTTTATTTCCTTGCAGATGCTCCGAATCACAAAGACTGGCGACTATCGCCTTCAGTCCACCTGTAACTCTAAGGAACTTCATGTCGAAATTAAACCCGTACGTCGTTTTGCTCACCCTCATCGCTACGCTGGGCGGATTGCTTTTTGGATATGACACGGCCGTAATCAACGGCGCGGTGGGCAGCCTGAAGGCTTATTTCATCGATCCGCGATTTGCGGATCTTGCCAACCCCGCCCAGGCCAACGCCGCCAATTCGATGCTCGGCTTTGTGGTTTCGAGCGCGCTGATCGGTTGTATCTTCGGTGGACTGATTGGCGGCTGGGTGAGTACCCACATCGGCCGCAAGCGCGGATTGGTCATAGCCGCTGTGCTCTTCCTGCTCTCGGCCCTGGGCGCCGCCGCGCCGGAGTTTCCCTTCGCCCCCATCGGCCACGGCGGCCCCGGATACATGACGAGCTTCGTTGTTTACCGCATCCTTGGCGGCATTGGCGTGGGATTGGCTTCCATGCTGTCGCCGATGTATATCGCGGAGATCGCACCGCCCAAGGTCCGGGGAAATCTGGTGGCGTGGAACCAATTCGCCATCATCTTCGGCATGCTGGTGATCTACTTCGTCAACTTTGGAATCTCCAAAGCGGGGAGCGGCGATACCTGGCTCAATTCCATCGGCTGGCGCTACATGTTCCTCTCCGGCACCATTCCCGCGGCCCTCTTTCTGCTTCTCCTGTTTCTTGTGCCGGAGACCCCGCGCTACCTGATGCTGAAGGGAAATGAGAGCGGCGCGCGCGCTGTGCTGGCCAAACTGGTGACTCCGGAGGAACGCGAACAGGAACTCTCGGAGATCCGCGCTTCACTCAGCGAGCATCACTCCGGCAACTTGTTTTCCTTCGGCGTGCTCCTGGTCTTCATCGGCGTCATGCTGTCGGTCTTCCAGCAATTCGTCGGCATCAACGTGGTGCTCTATTATGCGACCGATATCTTCAAAGGCATGGGCATGTCCACCAATGCCTCGCTGCTGCAAACGATCATTGTCGGCGCGGTCAACCTTGCCTTTACAGTGGTTGCAGTCCTGAGTGTCGATCGATTCGGCCGCAAGCCGCTTCAAATTATCGGAGCGCTGGTCATGGCGGTGAGCATGATTGCGCTGGGCGCCGACTTCTGGCTCGGCGGCAAGGGCATGGTCGCGCTGGTAGCCATGCTGGTCTACACCGCCGGTTTTGCCGTTTCCTGGGGGCCGGTCACCTGGGTGCTCCTGAGCGAGATCTTCCCCAACCAGATTCGCGGCAAGGCCATGGCCGTGGCAGTGGCAGCGCAGTGGATCGCCAATTATCTCGTCAGTTGGACATTTCCCATTCTCGATGAAAATCCCTATCTGGTGCAGCATTTCAAGCATGGATTCGCCTATTGGATCTATGGCGTGATGAGCGTGATCGCCGCCTTGTTTGTGTGGAGATTTGTGCCGGAAACCAAAGGCCGTTCGCTGGAGCAGATGGAAAAATTGTGGCATGTTGAGGGCAAGGAGACGTAATAGGTCAGATTGCAGGGTTGATCCATTGAAGGCTTTTAATGCGCCTACCCTGCATAAAGTAGGAAAACACTTGCCGAGTGGCGACCGAAGAGGCATGATGGAAGCAGACAGAGAATTCCCAGTTTCCCCTGGAGGTTCAAATGAAGCGTGTTGTTTCTCTTTTGGTAGCAGTTTTTGCTCTGACCGCCATTGCGGCTAGAGCGGCCGACTCATCCAAGATCGACGGATGGATCTCCGATTCGATGTGCGGCGCCAAGCACACGGGATCGGGAGCTGACTGCGTGAAGAAGTGCATCAAGGGCGGCATGGCCCCGGTGTTTGTGGACGAGGGCAAGAAGGCCGTCTGGACCATCGACAACCCGGATGCGGTGAAAGACTTCTATGGTGACCATGTAACGGTGACCGCTACCGCCGACGACGCCAAGAAGAGCGTCCATATCGAGGCCATAGAGGCAGCGAAGTAGAACGCCGCCCCTAAAACTGCCTTTATCCCCTCAGCCTTGGTTTTGCCAAGCCGACTTGGCCGTGTGCCGCAGCCATCCATCGCGGCGCGCGGCCAATGTGCGGCGTTGTGCCCTCGCCTGTGTGTTCTCTATCTCTCATCCAGGCACAAAATTTAATGACAGGCGCGAGAAATCCTTTGTCCCCGCGTCCTCCCGAAGAGATCGTTTACCGTCTATTCCCATGCGAACAGAATCATGGCGACTCTCACGGGACAAAAAATTCAGAAGAAAGATTCGGCCACTGCTCGCTTGCGGCTGCCCATCATCGTTCTGGTGGCGCTGGCGTTGCGCCTTGCCGTGATTCCGTTCAACAGCTTCCTCTTCGAAGATCTGATGGATGCCAGCCACATCCACGCCTGGGAGCAGGGCAATGTGGCGCGGGCGCTTGTAGCCGGCCACGGCTTCGGCAGCCCGTTCGGCTTTCACCAGCAGCCCTCGGCGGTGATGCCGCCGGTCTATCCGCTGATTGTGGCCGGATTCTTCCTTCTCTTCGGCGTCCATACCGCCCAGTCGATCTTCGCCATTCATGCCTTCGACTGCCTGATCAATTCGCTGGCCTGCATTCCCGTCTTCCTGCTGGCCCGGCGCAGCTTTGGCGAGCGCGCGGCGTGGTGGGCGGCCTGGGGATGGGCCCTTTTTCCTTACGGGATCTACTTCTCGGCGGCCTGGGCCTGGTCAACGCATTTGTTGCTGCTTTGCCTGTGCTGGCTTCTCTATCTGGCGCAGGATCTGGAGCGCTCTCCGCGGCTTAAGCTGTGGGCCGGATTTGGCCTGCTGGCCGGGTTCGCGGGCCTGACCGAGCCGTCGATTCTCATGGTGGTTCCCTTTCTGCTGGCGCAGGCGGCCTGGAGGCTGGCTCGTGCGGGCCAGCGCTGGCTGCTGCCGGGGACGGTCGCCTCGCTTGCGATCGCCGCGGTACTATCGCCCTGGCTGATTCGCGACGCCATGGTCTTCCACCGCTTCATTCCCATGCGCGATAGCATGGGCCTGGAACTTTGGATGGGCAACAACGGCGACAACCTTCGCTGGACGAGCGACGATCTGCACCCCCTCCACGATACCCAGGAACTGGCCGCATACAACGCCGGCGAATTGGCCTACATGGACCACAAAGCGGCTCAGGCCAAGGCATATATCCATGACCACCCCGGCTGGTATGCATGGATGTGCATGCGCCGCGCCGTCTATCTCTGGACCGGTTATTGGAGCTGGGATCAGCGCTATCTGGCGATGGAGCCGGCCGACCTTGAAAATGTGCCGTTCGCGACCTGTCTGACGCTGCTCGGAGTCCTCGGGCTTTTCCTTGCCTGGCGGGAGAAACCCTTCGAGGTCATTCGTTACGCCGGAGTCCTGTTTCTGTTTCCCGTGATGTACTACTTCACCCATCCTGAGCCGTACGATATGCGCGCGATCGATCCCTTGCTGGCGATACTTGGCTGCGCCGCGCTTGTAACCCTGCACGAGCGGGTCAGGGTAAGCGCCCCGATTGCGACGGCCGCACCGGAGAGTGGCGCTCTTGCAGGCTCCATGGAGTATTGAGGTGAGTGAAGTACGCTGACCAGGTCATTGCTATCGACGGCCCCGGCTTTCAGCATCCAGCTACTTATGCTGCATGGCGAGCTCGGTCATATCCAGCCCGCTGCGCGCCCGCGCATTGTTGGGGTCGCAGGCCAGCACCGCGTGAAACTGCCTGAGCGCAGCGGGGTAGTTGCCTTGCTCCCGGCTTCTCTCTGCCTGCTCAAGCATCTTGGGAAGCAATGCCGCGTCTAGATCGCACTTGCCATTCGCGGCTTTGGGTTGGCTTCCCTTGGGAGTTGGCATCATCTGGTCCGCCGGCTCTGCGTGCCCCTCCGCCGACCTGGACTTGTTGGCCTGGGATTCCGCGGCGTTTGAAGGACTTGTGTTGCCTGGCGCAGATTCCTTCTGCATTCCATCGTTTTGCGTCTGTTTACCTGACTTTGCTCCGGCACTCGCAGGAGGAACGTGCTTGACTGGCTCGCTTGGCAAAGGCTGGGCATCGCCGGCGCCTTGTCCGGACTCGAGCCCATTGGCTGAAGAGGCCTGAGACAGAGGCACCGTTGCCGGCTCTGGCGTCCGTTTGTGGGCGACGGCGACGATCGCCACGAGGATCAGCAAAATGGCCGCGGCGCAGGCGGAGATCACAAGCAAACGTGGCCTTTGGCGAAGGCGCGAAACCAGGCCTCCAGCATCCGTCGCAATCGGCAATGCGGACGAACCCCGATCCGCTCCGACTGGCTGTGCTTCCGTGGGAGAAACGGGCGGCTCCAAGGGACGGATCGAGGCCTCGTTCTCCAGTCCATTCAGTTGGATGAACCGGGAGAGTGCCTCCTCGTCGGAGGCGCGGGCAGGAGCCGGATCAGAGGCGCGCCACTCCAGTTCGCACAGGCCCGTCTCCGAGACGGACTGCAAGGGCAAGCCAGGCAGATCGCGCAGGAGCTCAGTTGCCTGAGGAGTGAGCAGGATTTGTCCACCTGCGGCATTCTCCAGGGGCATCAAGCCGGCGCTGTCGGTCTCCAGGGCAGGTAAATCGGCGGCCGAGTGAACCAGAACCGCTGCGGCTGCGCCAGAGGTGTCGGCTTCGGAGAATCCCGTCAGCGCCCATTGAAGGCGGCGCGCCGTCAAAACCGCCGGTAGAATGCCGGGGAAGGCGGCCACAAGGAATCTGCCGCGCGGCGCGGGCGCAACCCCGCCTTCGGCCGTAATCAAATCCTCAACGAGAGAGACGGCAAGATCTCCGCTGGTCCAGAGGAGATCGCCGGGCTGGCCATCGCTACCGGCCCTCCACAATCGTACCGAGAGCGCGGCTCCGCTGCGGGAAGAACTCTCCCCAGTCAGTGGAGTGGCCTGTGTAGCCGGCTGGTCGGGCTGTCGGGATTGCTCGGAGGCGTCCATCTTCTCCAGTTACGCAAGTCTACACGCTCCGGTATGCCGGTGCGCAATATCGATTGCACCTCCGCGCGGGAGGATGGTAGTTTAACAGACGTAGCGAACGCGAGTGAAGCGGCTTCGCGGAATGCCGGTCAGATCCCCCATCGCACCGGTCTTTCTCTGGATGAATTCCGTCCTGAGGCATTCCGTATGCAGTAAATGCAAGAGCGGGCCGGATCAATCTGCCGGCATGTTTAAAGTCTCGGGGAATTCATGGCATTTGGGATCGTTATGAAAGAAGCAAGATCGCAGCGCAATCTTCTGTGCAAGGCTTTCTCACTGGCGTTGCTTGGGTTGGGATGGAGCACGCCTGCCGCCCTGGCAAAACCGGCTTCGCTTACGGCCATCGAGCTGTACGATGGGCCGTCGGGCGCGGCCTATGTGCAACTGGCCGATGTGCTGATCAACGGTAAGATCGAACTGCGCGATTGCTCCCAGCTTCAGGCGGCGGCCATCGACAAGTCGGCCTACGGCAAGATGGAAAAGCTGACGCTCGCTCCGGGCGGGGTTCTGGAGCGCGGAACCGACGGTGTGTTGCGCTATGGAACGGACCCGGCTAAGATGGCGTGCGTAGCGCCCGAAAACGTGAAATTCGAGCATAATGCAACCTATTCACTGACCGAGCTGGCTGACCACGCTGTTTTAACCGGCACACCGATCGCACCCTCGACGATTGCGCCAGGCGCATTGCCGCCCTTGAACAAAGGCGTCAAGCTGGTCATTGTTGCGGCTCCCGATGTGGAGCTT
>Ga0182014_10006780_pt1 | contig 12180 bp, 12 predicted proteins | sample 612S2DmetaG_FD_120489 | JGI IMG/M metagenome (GOLD analysis project Ga0182014, IMG submission 120489) | Permafrost microbial communities from Stordalen Mire, Sweden - 612S2D metaG | ecosystem: Environmental > Terrestrial > Soil > Wetlands > Permafrost | place: Sweden: Stordalen | collected... | reverse complement strand
GAGCCTTCGACCTCTCCAAGGTCGAGACTCCGATCCACATGTTCTACAAGAAGCTGGAGGACAGAGGGGTCGTGGTAGACCCGAGCGTGCTAACTGGGGAGGAAATCATTTGAGGATAAAACAGCCCGACCTGGACTGGGGCATCGTTACTGCTGAGAACTCCGCGAACGAGAGACCGCAGACGGGTAGAGCCGAAGTTTGAGCCAAAAGGCGTTAATATCGTTCAGGGGCCGCACGGGCCAATACGGTGAGATGATTATGGACCTGCCCGTCTTATGGTTGATAGCCGGCGCCATGGCGGTGTTCACCGCATGGCTGCTGAAGAAGGGCTCGACCATGAAGACCCTGACGGACGCTGGCGTGGTCCTCTTCCTCTTCGTGATGATGGCGTCGATGTTCGTCAGCGCCGTGGTCTATCTCTACGTCCCCACATTCGTGACGATCTTCGAACTGGTGGCCCTGAACATGATCTCGATGAGCCTGGGGCTCATCCCCATTCTCACCGTCCTGATCAGGGGCGACAGGCAGCTGGACGAGACACGCAAGGGCAGCACGGTCTCCGGGAGATCGATCGTCATTGCAACGGTGATCGTCCTCGCGATACTATCCGAGGTCTTCATGGGCTGGACCTTCGCCATAATCTCAGGGGCGGCCTCGGTCTCCGGCCAGGGCGTCTTCTCCGCACTCGTCGACTCGATGAGCACGTACTGGTTCATCTTCACGATGGCCTCAGAGATGGCGGTCACTCTCTACCTCGTGGGTAGGAACTTCCCGAGCAGCTTCCGATGGCTCGTTGCCATCCAGACCGCGATAATGGTCCTTTCGCCCACAGCCATCGCCAACACCACGTGGTCGAACTTCACCGTCGCGGGCAACAGCGCCGTCATGATCGTCGCAATAATCTTCATCTTCGAGTACATCTTCAAGAACCGCGCCCTTACCGACGGCGCGTCGAAGTACCTCATCCGCCTTCTGGGCGCCTACGGCCTGATGATGGCCGGCCTCTTCGTCTGGATGCTCTACGGCGACGTCCTGCTCTTCGTACTCTCGATAGTCGCCGAGATGACAATCTACTTCGGCATCGTCCTCGACGAGAAGAAGCTCGTCGCCCCTCCCCTGGTCACTTGGCAGTCGAGGCCGTTCTGGGTGCTCGCGCTCCTCGGGGGAGTCTTCGTGGCAGAGTATTTCATGGGGGGCGTCCTCGATGATCTGGCGCTGGGCAACAGCTACTTCGCCATGCTGCCCTTCGCTTCACTGACGGGCCCGGCGCTGACGGTGGTTGGGGCGGCATTCTACGACTTCATCATCGCAGTTGCCAGCATCACCGCATCGTTCTGGTTCCTCCTGATGATGGGGATAGAGATGGGGACCCTCGTCATCTTCAAGATCAAGTACGCCAGGGAGATGGAGACGAAGGTCAGGCTCCTCCTCGTGGTGGTGGCCTACGCCCTCTACAGCCTTTACGTGCCGACGTACGTCCTTGGGATGTCTGGCATGTCGAGCGTCCCGTGGGTCGGGTGGAGCATGGGGCTCGGGACTGCGGGCGCCGTGGCTCCGTCCGTCATACTCGTCATCCTCGCGACCTACCTGATTTCCGGCGGTCTCTCTTTCTTCTTCGGCTCGAGGCAGGTCTGCTCGCTATTCTGCACGGCCGCCCTAATGTACCAGGGTACGGCCTACGACGCGATGAGCTCGTTCAACAGGACATCCAAGGTCGGCCGTCATCTCCTCACCAGTCGAGTCACTAACGCCTACAGGGCCGTGATCTCTTTGGTCTGGATCTCGCTACTCGGGAGTGCGGTGCTGTCGTACCTCAACTCGGTCGGGACGATCAGCTTCTCGCTATTCGGAACCGACGTCAGCTACTTCTTCTTCGCCTTCTACTTCTCCTTCCTCTGGTACCTCGTATGGATCATGATCCCGTTCATCGGGACCTACGGCTGCGTGACGACTGGGGTCTGCGGCTGGGGCTCCTTCAACCAGATCGTCTCGAGGTTCGGGATCTTCAGGCTCAAGGTCAAGGACAGCAACGCGTGCATAAGCTGCAAGACCAAGGACTGCGCCAAGGTCTGTCCGGTCGGACTGACCGACATGCCTGGCGCCTTCATAGACAAGGGGGAGTTCAGGAGCTTCAAGTGCATAGGGGTCGGCGACTGCGTCTCCGCCTGCCCCTACGAGAATGTATTCTTCTTCGATGCGAGGAACTGGGTGAGGACGAAACTGAACCGGCCGCTGCCGCCCCTCGCGAAGCCCGTTAGGACGGAGCCACTTGAGAGCCCGATCGACTTCGGCGCTCTGGCCAAGACCGAGTGATGGGTCGCTCCGAGGGTAAAGCTATGAGCCGCGGTCGGAACGACTGACGGGAGCGGAGAGCCCACTTGTCCTACCTGATCTACTACCTCGTGCCCGTCGCGTTCCTGATGGTGGCCTTCATCAGCTGGCTCATCACGAGGTGCGCTAGGGCGCGGACCGGGATCGACAACCTCATTCTGCTCCTGCTGCTCGCCATGATGGTTGCCATGCTCGTGGGCCCTGCCTACCTCTACCTGGCCACGCTGAACTTCACCATAGGCGACGTGGCTATCTGGGAGATCGCGGTCTTCATGAGCGTCGGGATGATGCCAGGGGGCGTCCTGCTCTTCGCGCAGTACTGGATGGAGGGGGACCCTGAAAGGAAGGGGCCGCTCCCCTTCTCGAACCTGCTGCGCCACGTCACGAGGCTCAGGGCGGCATACATCCTCCTTCTCCTACTCAGTGAAATCCTGATGGGCTGGACCTTCGACCTCGCATCGGGGCTCATCTCGCTCTCGGAGGGCTACACGGCCGCCGCTGTCATGCGCGAGGTCAGCTACAGCCTCATCACCTACTGGTTCGTCTTCACGATGGTTGGAGAGATGACCCTGACCCTCCTGGCGTTCCGCAAGTCGATACGCCGAGACCTCCTGGCCCTGCTGGGCCTTCAGACGGTCATCATGTTCTTGACGCCCACCGCACTGGCCTCTCAGCTCTGGCAGACGTACGCCCTCTACCTCGAGGCTGCTGTCATGACCTGTGTCATGGTTTTCGCCATCGATTATCTCAGGAGGAAGAAGGAGCGGGACCATGCCCTCCTGAACTACCTCGGACTCTTCATCGCCGCGAACGCAGTCATGATGGCGGGCTACTTGTTGTGGCTCGTCTCGGGCGACACCCTCCTCTTGGCCCTCTCCCTCGCGGCAGAGACGGTAGTCTACTTTGACGCGGTCCTCACAGGTGCCGGACTTGGAAGGAGCTTCGTCCTAGGCCCGGTCGTTGTAGGACCGCCCGATCTTCACCCCCTCCCTCAGGTCATCGACTCCCTGGCCAATGCGAGCTAGGTCCCATCTCAGCTGACGACGCTCGGAATCGCCGGCCCCTTTCCCTCGTTGGACATCTCCATGTTCGCGGTTATCTTGCCGACGGAGTAGAGGTTCAGGTAGAGGAGGGCAACTGCGAACGGCGGGAAGAGGAAGTAGGTCACGTCGTAGACCCAGAGCAGGGACGCGAGGGCAGCCGCCGAAGGGACGACCACGGTGAACAGAAGGGGGACGCTTAGGCAGCAGGAGGCACCGAATGCGATCCCGAGAGCCGGAAACAGGACCATCGACCTAGACCTGGCGCCGGTCGAGCAGGCCTTGCCGAGCTCTCTGGTCTTCCCTATGTTCGCGACTATCAGGACGTCGATTATCACGGCGATCACCAGGCTGTAGAGGCTGAGCGTCGTGCTGAAGATGGGCGGGATCGTGATCGCGATCCACGGGTTGTACCAGAGCGCGAGGACGGCGTTGACCACCGAGGGCGGGGTGAAGACGGTGGTGGTGAGGGTGGCCCCGGCCGCCGTCGAGACGAGATCCTTCCCCAGGAACGAGGTCAGTATTCCCTCGAGCAGAAGCCCATAGAGGAGGATGTGGATGATCAGATAGACTGCGAAGACCGCGGCGCCAGAGGCCGTGCGGATGTACCGCGTGAACTCTCTCGCGGCCGCGCGGAGCGGGTAGGCCAGGAGCAGAAATGCTACGCCGTACCAGAATAGCAGTGGCGCGAGTATCTCCACCGGATTCACGATCGCAGACCCCCACACGTAGGCGAAGTAGGAGGACACGACTGCCAGAGCCACGACCGAGAGTCCGTGGACGGGGACTGCAAGGCTCCTGCGCGTCTGGGGCTCGGCCGTGGCCTTCATGATCGGCTCGAGAGCAAGAACTGGCATAAGTCCTTGTCGGACGGTTCCGGTATCAGCGGCCGTCACCATACCGGACCATCCCGTACTAGGCCGATACCTTGAGCTGTCCGAACTGCATGAAGAAGTGGATCGAGCAGGGTATGGCGCAGTAGATCAGGAAAGACCCGGACTGGCTCGCGACAAACGAGACCTTGTAGACCTGTCCCGGCTCGACGACGTTGATGCTGCTGTCGACGTAGTTGGAGATCTGGAAGCCATGAGCCTGGACGTCGACGTTGCACACCACGATATTGACAGTCTGACCCTCGTTCGCGGTCAGTACGGGCCACGGTTTCGACAGCCCCGCTCCCTGGCTTATGCTGTCGTTGTAGCCGTCGTTGCTCTGGATTATCAGAAAGCCGCCTGCCGGCCTGACGCACCCGGCCGGAAAGGCGACGCTGCTGGTGGTTCCCCCCGTCCTAACGACTCCACCGCCTAGGATGACGCCGAGCCCGAGGACCGCGGCCACCGCGACGAAGGCCACGACCGTCGCGACGGTGAGGACCAACGTGGTCCTTTTCGACGGGTTCACACCTCTCTCCCCTGATTCCGTGTCGCATAAGCGGTTCGGCCTCCATCGTGTTGGTGGTCCGGGGGCGACACGCGACACCCGAGCTGGGGACGCTGTGAATCCGACAATCGCAACAGAAGATCCAAGGGTTCGCGAGCCATAGCCGAACGGCGAGAATACGCTTGCCGTTCGACACTAGTGCTTTGTGGCTCAAATTGCCGTGGCGCGTACCTGCGAGAAATCATCACCGCAAAGAATCCTCGGGGCCTGCCTCTCGCCCTGTTCCCGGTCTCTGAGGCCGCGTCGCACAAGAGGCAGCGTATCTCGACACAGCCCAATTCTCGAAAGTGAAGTGGGGCCTTTCACCGAAGACCCCTCCAGAATCATAGCATATTCAATTTTTGGGTGACGATTTCTCATGCGTTTACTGAAAAAAGTGCGGACAACAGAGTCGCACAAGCAAATAATATTAACCTTGATAACTTACGTTGTTCCGTGGGTAGCCCCTTGACCCGACGGAATTCACTAGACTCTAACGAAAAAAATCTGGCAAATAATGACGCCAGCGATTTCATCCGTCTCTTGCTAAGGCGACAGATTGCACTCTCAAAAAGGAGGGGGTCCTGGTTCAGACTGAATCTCCAGGAGCGCTCCATCATTAACCTGTCCCTAAGCCTCAAGGTCAAGTTCAGAAGCATCGAACTCCTGAGAGCCGTGGTCTCCGTCCTCAAGAAGCTCAGGGACGCCGGCCGGTCCTTCAACCGCGGCCTGCTTCGCGGCAGCAAGATTGCGCGAATATTCTCCGAAGCTGCCGTTAGCTGGGGTAACCAGACGGCGAGGAGTTGGAGATCGGACAAGCAGTACATAGCCTTCCTAGGCAACGTCTTCCAGTCTTGAAGGCGAGCTAAGAGAAAGGAAAGAGAGGTCATCGCAGGCTGAAAGCAGTCATACTGGCAGGCGGAGCCGGCACAAGGCTTCGGCCGCTGACGTACGTCATTCCAAAGGTCATGCTGCCGATAGCAGGCAAGCCGCTCCTCGAAAGGACGATTACCTATTTGAGCTCCTATGGGGTTACGGAGTTCATCGTCTGCGTCGCTTATCTGAAGAAGCAGATAATCGATGCGTTCGGAGACGGCACCGAACTCGGCGTCAAGATAGAGTACGCAGAGGCTGACTCACCCCTCGGGACTGCCGGCCAGTTGAAGACGGCCGAGAGGTTCATCGACGGGACCTTCATAGCCATGAACGGGGACATAGTAACTTCTCTGAACATTCGAAACCTTCTCGATACACACAGCAGACTGGGAGGGCTCGGAACGATTGCCCTCAAGAAGTACGACGTAAAAGTTCCCTACGGCTACATCACAGTCGACGGGGATACCATCAAGAAGTTCGACGAGAAGCCCACGCTCAGTTTCATGGCGAACGCAGGAATCTACGTTCTCCAGCCGCGAATCCTGGAGAGCATCCCCGTAGGACGGACCTGTAGCCTCGAGACAGAGATATTTCCTCTTCTCCTGTCGAAGGGAGAACGCATGAACTCATTCTTCGAAGAAGCCTATTGGGCCGACGTGGGTTCCATGACGGACTTCGAGAGGGTCAACGACGAGGCGCTCGTCAAGGACTCGGAACAAAAGGGATAGGCCGCCTTTGATGAAACAAGCTTACGTGGTTCTCGCGAGCCTCGTCACATTTGTCATCCCAAACGCCGTCGCGCTCGGGGTCTGGTTCCTTGCAGGCGATCTGGATCCGATCATCCGGTCGCTGGGGTCCATCCTAGTGTGGGTCGTGGCGTTCGGTCTCAGCACGCAGCTCTTCTGGAGACTCGTGCGGGGGCTCTTCCGGAGGGACACTCAGTGAATCTACCAGCCGTCGCGGGGGTCGGGCTGCTGGCTGTGGTGCTCTCCTACGTGTCCGCAAGGTACCTTTCGACGAAATTCGTCAAGATGGGGATAACCGGAAATGACATCCACAAGCCGGGCAAGCCAGTGACAGCGGAGATGGGTGGCCTCTCGGTTCTCTTCGCGTTCCTGACCTGTTCCGTCGTCATCATGCTCGCGACCGGCTCCCCAATATCGCCTCTTGTAGCAGGAGTCGCGACCATAGCGGGCGCCGGTGTGGTAGGGATGGCCGACGACTTCACCAACATGAGGCAAAGGTACAAGCCGTTCCTCATCGGTGCGGCTGCGATTCCGCTCATCGCTGTCCTGTGGGGACCGAGCAGCATTGAGATGCCCTTGATAGGCGCGCTGCCGGTGGGGTACGTCTTCCCGCTCGCGGTCGTGCCGCTCGCGGTGGCGATCTCCGCCAACTTCACCAACATGCTGGCTGGTTTCAACGGGCTTGAGGCCGGCTCGGCGGTCATCGCCCTCGCAGCCCTGACCTTACTTGCCGCGCTCAGGAGCAGCTACCCGGCGACGATCATCGGCGTCATTCTCGTGTGTGGCTATCTGGGCTTCCTGGTGCTCAACTGGTACCCCGCCAAGATCTTCCCGGGAGACACCGGGACTCTTATGGCAGGGGCCGGAATTGCCACGATTGCCGTCCTGGCTGGTCTTGAGTTCGCCGCAATAGTAGTGAGCATTCCGGCGGCGATAGATTTCACTCTGAAGATGGTCGCCAAGAGGCCCTTCGGGGGGAGGCGAGTCTTCGGGGACACGACCGTCGGCGAGGACGGGCACCTTAGTGCGCCTGCCTATCCCGCCCTGGTCCACGCGTTCATGAGGGTAGGACCATTGACCGAACGAGGCCTCGTCCTCTCAGTGCTGGGCATGCAGGCCTTCTACTCGGCATTGGCCGTAACGATCACACTATTCTTGAGGTAGAGATTATGCAGGACAAGACTTTAGGTCCGAGACAGGTAAAGAAGATTTGGGTGGCCATGAGCACCCCCTTCCAGGCCAACTTCTTCGCGCCCCTGATCAAGGAGTTGGAGGGAGAGTATCAGTTCCTCGTGACCGCAAGAGACCACGACGGCATCCAGTCTATCCTCAAGTCGAAAGGCATCGACTACGTGAGCGCGGGGAAGCACGGCGGAAAGCGACTTGAGAACAAGCTCGAGGCCTATGCTGAGACTATCCAGCAGATGATTCCGCTGGTCGAGAAGGAGAAACCCGACCTCCTCCTGACGGAAAGATGGCCCGAGGCCGTCCGCGTCGCCTTCGGGATGAACATCCCATCCTGGACCATCTTCTATGACGAGAGGGAGAAGCACGTGAACCAGATGGTCTTCCCGCTCGCAACCAAGATCTTCATCCCCCGCTTCTACACCTTCCAGGAGCTCTATCAGCAAGGAGTGACCGACCTCGACAAGGTGGTCTGGTTCAACGGCTTCCATACGGGGTACCTAAAGGGCGCCGCGGTGGAGAGTGAGAACCCGTTCAAGAAGATGGGGATCGACTCCCCCGTCGTGTTCGTCAGGCCCGAGCCCGAGTTCGCGAGCTTCTTCCCGGAGCGACAGCCCATCCTCGAAAAGTCGGTGGACCTCATCGTCAAGAAGGGCGCAGCGACGGTTGCGGTTCTCCCGAGGACGGAGGAACAGCGCAGGCACTACGCGGGGGTGAAAGGGGTCCACGTGCTTCACTCGTCGATGAACGACAGCCCGGTGGCGCACGCCGACGTCGCTCTCGGGGCCGCGGAGACGATGCTGATGGAGGCCTTCACCCTCGGGACACCGGCCGTGAGCGCGATCTATTGGGAGCCTTCAAAGCCCGTGATCGAACTCCACCGCTACATACCTCATTCGACAGAACCGAACCAGATAGCGAAGTACGTAGACACATATCTCGACGAGGGCGAGAAGAAGCTGTTCAGCGACAAGGCTTCGCTCATCGTCAAGAACATGGACAACCCCGTACGACTCATAATCGACGAGATCAGGGGATTGTACGAGACGCCCCGCGAGGAGGCGACCCTCAAGAGGAGGTCGAAGATGGAGATTCGGATAGACATCATCCAGTCCACCTCCCTCAGGCCGCTGAGGACCACTCACATCATGAAGGCCGCCAACATCTCCTACACCGAGCTCAAGACGATCGTCGACGACCTCGAGCGGAGCGGACTAATCAGCATGGAGGTGACGCTCGGTGGGAAGTACTATCAGGCGACGAGCGAAGGCCTGAAGGTGCTGCAGGACTACAAACTGTTCAAGGAAAGGCTTTTCTCTTGAGGAGTGAGCCGAGAGAAGGGTGTGCGGAAATGCCCCCAGACCTCAACGGTCACGAGGGCAGTTTCCTTAGCCCCCACACACCCGAATGCGATTGCGAGCTTTTTCCAATTTAAGGCTAGTGAAGGCTAGATTCATGGTTGTGGTTCTGAACTTCATGGGTCTCGGACAAGGTCAGTGACCTGAACTGGGCCCCAATCTCAAGCGGAGGATGAAGAACGTCGTCCTTGACGGCGCCCGACTATCCGCCTCAGTGGGCGCAGGCTTTGTCACTCGGAGAATGCTCAGGGAGATCAGGATCGCCTACGACGCGTCTCCTCGCGGGACCCGCTATCCTGGTGGTGCAAAGGCCGCCGCGTGCATCTCGGTCGATTTCGACGTGACCGAGAGCCACAGATATGGACCCAATCGCGCCGGAACGGAGAAACTTCTCGAGCTCTCGCAGCGTTACGAAGTCCCGCTTACGTGGGCGATATGCGGGAAGACGGCGGTCGAAGACATGGATAGCTACCACCGGATACTCGATTCTCCGGTCAGCCAGGAGATAGGAATCCACACCTATTCCCATATGGACGCGCTCAAGAGTGGTCCCACCGAGTTCGAAGAAGACATCACGAAGTGCCTGGACGCGCTGGACATGCGGTCCGCGCCGAGGACGTTCGTGTTCCCCTGGAACAGGGAGAACCACTTCGAGGTCCTCTGCAAGCTGGGCTTCAAGACTTACCGAGGGAAGGAGAGGGTTATCGGACCGCCCGACCACAGCAACGGGCTCTGGAACGAGAGGCCCGTCTACTACGTCGACCAGAAGTCCTTTGGGGCCGAGTCCCTCATCATGAAGTACGTCGACCTGTGTTCCCGGACCTCGGCGGTCTTCCATCTCTGGACCCATCCGTGGAGCATCGTCATGGAAGGAGACCCGAATCCCATGCTCAAGACCCTGGACCCTGTCTTCAGTCATCTGCGCGAGATGAACCGACGGGGCGTCCTCGCTCTGTGCACGATGGGGGAGATCGCCGACCACTTTGACTCGATTATGGCGTCCAGATCGATGGTACCCCCGGAAAGCAACTGAGATGGCCCAGATGGTGTCTGACCCGAGGAAGAGAATTTGAAGATCGCCCAAGTGAACGTGTTCTTCACGCCCTTCATGGTCGGAGGAGCGGAGTGGTACGTCTACAACGTCTCGAGGGAGCTCGCGCTGAAGGGGCACGACGTGCACGTCTTCACTGCGGCTAAGTGCAACGGGACTGAGGCCAAGGCGAGCGAGGTCATAGACGGGATAAACGTGCACAGGCTACCAATGAGGATAGACTGGTCCTATCGCATGAAGGTCTGGAAGGGCCTCGGAGAGGCTCTGACGGCCGGATCGTTCGACGTAATCCACACCTACGACTACGCCCAGCCGCACAGCCGGGTCGCTCTCAGGGCAGCGGAGAAGACCGATAGTGCAACGGCGCTCACCGTCTTCGACGTTCACTCCATGATTCCCCGTATCTGGTACAAGCAGTTCCCGATGAAGCTGATGGAGGGCTATCTCGGGAAGAGGACGCTACCCTCCGCCGACAAGGTCCTAGTCCGGGCCCCCAACCTCATCCCCCCTCTCCTCAAGCTGGGCGGCGACGCGGACCGGATGGTCGTCACGCCTTCGGGCGTCCGCGACGAATCGCTCGGGGTCTTCGACGGGAAGTCATTCATGACGAAGCACCAGATTACCGGCTGGCCGATCATCCTCTTCCTAGGGCGGCTCAACCCGCTCAAGGGCCCCCAGCACCTGCTCGAGGCGGCCCCGTCGATCCTCAAGGAGTTCCCTGACGCGTCCTTCGTCTTCGTCGGGGCCGACCAGTCGGGATACTCAGAGACGCTGCGGACACAGGCCTCGAAGCTGGAGATCACCTCTGCCGTCCGCTTCCTCGGACCGATCTACGACTTTCAGGAGAAGATGCAGGCCTACGCTTCAGCAACGGTCTTCGTTCTGCCGACGACCTACGAGGGCACGAGCCAGGCCATATTCGAGGCCATGTCGCAGGCTAAGCCGGTGGTGGCGACGAACGTCGGAGGAATCCCATACCAGATCACGGACGGAGTGGAAGGCTTCCTGGTCGAGTACGGGGATTCAAGAGCACTCGCGGGGAAGATCGCCGAGGTCCTGAAAGACCCGGCTCTGGCGGCCGAACTCGGAAGGCGGGGCAAGGAGAGGGTCCAGGGGAACCGTTACTCCGTGCTGACGGCAAACCTCGAGAAGATCTACGAGCAGGCGGAGGCGGGAAGCTGAACCTCGACGGAGCCGTGGTATTAGTCACCGGTGGCGCCGGATTCATCGGATCCCACCTGACGGAGAGGCTGCTCGGGATGGGCGCGTCGGTCACGGTGTACGACCGCTTCGACGAGTTCTACCCGGGGAAGGAGAGGAACCTTGCAGGCGCGGTCAACAACCCGAGGTTCAGGCTCGTCAACGGCGACATCCTCGACGTCGATAGGCTGGACTCGGCCATGAAAGACGTGGACGTCGTCTTCCATCAGGCCGGCCAGGCGGGAATCGGTTTCAGCGTCAAGCATCCGGTGCAGGTCAACAACGTCAACGTCAACGGGACCCTCAACGTTCTCTCGCTGGGTAAGAAGCACGGCGTGGACCGGATCGTCAACGCCTCATCCTCCTCGATTTTCGGCAGGCCGGAGTACCTCCCTATCGACGAGGACCATCCCACCAACCCGACCTCGCCCTACGGGGTCTCGAAGCTCGCGGCGGAGCAGTACTGCAGGGCCTTCCACAGGGTCTACGGGACGGACGTGGTATCGCTCCGCTACTTCTCGGTCTACGGGCCAAGGGGCCGTCCAGACCAGGTGATACACAAATTAACGAAGAGCCTCACAGAGGGAAGGCCGCCCCTCATACAGGGAGACGGATCCCATACACGCGATTTCACCTACGTCACCGATATCGTAGCCGCGAACATACTGGCAGCCCAGAACGACGGGCTCGGAGGCGAGGTCTTCAACATCGGCTTCGGGTCCAGGACCTCGGTCTCGGAGCTCGCAGAGAGACTGACCAAGATCCTAAGCCCGGGGAGGATGATCCCGCCGATCCACGTCGCGGAGGGCCCCGGCGAATTCCCGGACACACAGGCGAGCAACCGGAAGGCGGCCGAGCTGCTCCACTGGAGGCCGGGCGTCGACCTCGACGAAGGGCTGAGGATGTTCGTCGATTGGTTCAAAACGGCGACCGAGGTCGTGGGTGAGGCGCGTTGAAGCAGGTCATAGCACGAG
>Ga0182014_10006778_pt1 | contig 12181 bp, 9 predicted proteins | sample 612S2DmetaG_FD_120489 | JGI IMG/M metagenome (GOLD analysis project Ga0182014, IMG submission 120489) | Permafrost microbial communities from Stordalen Mire, Sweden - 612S2D metaG | ecosystem: Environmental > Terrestrial > Soil > Wetlands > Permafrost | place: Sweden: Stordalen | collected... | reverse complement strand
TTCTTCGACAGCGCGGTGCGCGCGCTCCGCCAGGCGACGTTCAATATGGACGTGCCGATCACCATTGGCGTCACGCTGGCGCTGGTGCTGTCGGTGGCGCAGACGCTGCAGCACGGGCGCGAGACCTATTTCGAAAGCGCGGCGATGCTGGTGCTGTTCCTGCTCGCCGGGCGCTTTCTCGATTCGCGCATGCGCCGCAAGACGCGCGACGTCGCGACCAATCTGGCGGCGATCAAGGCGGAGAAGGCGATCAAGCTCACCGACGGCGGCGAGGCGGTGGAAACGCCGATCGAAGCGGTGGCGCCCGGCGATCTGGTGCTGGCGCGCGCCGGGGACAGGATCGCGGTCGACGGGATCGTCGAGGACGGACGGTCGGAGGTCGACCAGAGCCTGGTGACCGGCGAGACCGCGCCCATCGCGGTCGCCCCGGGCGCGCTCGTCTACGCGGGCGCGCTCAACCTCACCGGCGCGCTGCGGGTGCGCGTCAGCCACGCCGCGACCGGCACGCTGCTCGACGAAGTCAACGCGCTGCTGGGCAAGGCGGTCGAGCAGCGCTCGTCCTATGTGCGGCTCGCCGATCGCGCCTCGCGGCTCTACGCGCCGGTGGTGCACCTGACCGCGCTGACGACCTTCCTCGGTTGGCTCGCGGTCGGCCTCGCGTGGGAGCCGGCGTTGGTCATCGCGATCACCGTGCTGATCATCACCTGCCCCTGCGCGCTCGGCCTGGCGGTGCCGGCGGTGCAGGTGGTGGCGGCGAGCGCGATGTTCCGCCGCGGCGTCATGCTCAATTCCGGCGACGCGCTGGAGCGCTTGGCCGACGTCGACGCGATCGTGTTCGACAAGACGGGAACGCTGACGCTGCCGCAGCCGAGCCTCGCCAATCTCGTCGACATCGCCCCCGAGGACTTGGCGCTCGCCGGCTCGCTGGCGCTGGCGAGCAAGCATCCGCTGGCCAAGGCGGTCGCCGCCGCGGCGGGCGCGACGAACCCGCTCGCCGCCCACGAATTCCCCGGCCAGGGCGTCACCGTGTTTCATGACGGCAAGCGCCTCAAGCTCGGCTCCGCGGCCTACTGCAAGGCCGAGGCCGAGGCGGCCGAGGCGGCCGAGGTCGCGGCGCGTTGGCCCGACGCTTCGCTGATCGCCTTTCGCGGCGCGCCTGAGCGCGCCGTCGTCTTCGCCATCCGGCAGGCGCCGCGCCCCGACGCCCGCGAAGTCGTCGCCGGGCTGGCGCGCGAGGGCTACGCGATCGAGATTCTCTCCGGCGATCGGCGCGAGGCGGTCGAGGAAGTCGCGCGCGAACTGGGGATCGCGCATTTTTCCGCCGGGCTGAAGCCGGCCGACAAGATCGCGCGACTGAAGGCGCTGAGGGGCGAGGGGCGCCATGTGCTGATGGTCGGCGACGGCCTCAACGACGCGCCGGCGCTCGCCGCCGCCAACGTCTCGATTTCGCCGATCTCGGCCGCCCATCTGACGCAAGCGCAGGCCGACGCAGTGTTCCTGGGCGATCGGCTCGCTCCCGTCGCCGACGCGCTGCATCTGGCGCGCAAGGCCAAGGGCCTGATGGTCGGCAATCTCTGGCTATCGGCGATTTATAATTTGATCGCCGTGCCGATCGCGATTCTCGGCTTCGCGTCGCCGCTGGTCGCGGCCCTCGCGATGTCCGGCTCGTCGATCCTGGTGACACTGAACGCGCTGCGCGCGCGCAGCGCGGGAGCGCGAGCGTGAACGTTCTCGTCTATCTCGTCCCCCTCGCGCTGGCGCTCGGCGGCCTCGGCCTCGCCGCGTTCCTGTGGGCGATGAGAAGCGGCCAGTTCGACGACCTCGAAGGCGCGGCGTGGCGCGCGATCTCCGACGACGATCTGCCGGAGGACGAGGGCAAGGAGTAGAGGGCGGCCGAGGCGCCCGCCGGGAACCGCTCTCTCCGTCATTGCGGGTGCAAGGAGATGGCCATGCAGCTCAATACGATTCGGATCGACAAGCCGGACGCGACGAATTTCATCCTCGGACAGACCCATTTCATCAAGTCCGTCGAAGACATCCACGAGACCCTGGTCGGCGCCGTGCCGGGAATCACGTTTGGGCTCGCCTTCTGCGAGGCCTCCGGCAAATGCTTGGTGCGAAGCTCCGGCACGGACGCTGCGATGATTGAGCTTGCTCAGAAGAACGCAATGGCGCTCGGCGCCGGGCATTGCTTCATCGTGTTCCTCGGCGAAGGCTATTACCCGGTCAACGTCCTGAACGCGATCAAGATGGTTCCGGAGGTATGCCGGATCTTCTGCGCGACGGCGAATCCGGTCGAGGCGGTGGTGGCCGAGACCGACCAGGGAAGGGGATTGCTGGGCGTCATCGACGGATTTTCTCCGAAGGGGATCGAAGGCGAGGACGACGTCGCGTGGCGGAAGAATCTGCTGCGGCAGTTCGGCTACAAGCTGTGAGCGGCGAAGGCTGCGTTTGACAGCCCGTTGACGAAGTCCCGTTTTCAGTTCGCCGTCGGGTCGACGGAGATACGGCGACAGCGCGCTTAATCAGATTGAGGCAAGCCGGGCAAGGCGGGGATGACGACACGGGCGAGACGGGACACAGAGGCAAAGCTGCAAACGAGGGACGGACGCGTCAATTAAATGCACTGTCACTGTAACCCCTGTAACCCCTGAATAGGATTGCGAGGCACGATATGAATTGGGCAGTTTTGCGAGGGGACAGTTCGCGCCAGCCCTTCTCACCCGGAGCCACCCCGCCCCTCTCCGCCACACGCCAAGCCCTCGACCTCATGGAAGCGTGAACTTCCGAAGTTCTGCGGCTGTCAATGGCGCGCGCATAGCCCGCCGAAGGACGGGCGTCTATCGACGCCCCATGCACGCGCCGCCTCCGGCGGTCGGAGACCATTGACAGCCGCAAAACTTCGGAAAAAGAGGCTTCCATGAGGTCGACGGCGCTCCCTGCCGAACTTGCGGTGGTCAAGCCGCCGCCACGCTTCATCGCGAATACGGTGTCGGAATACGATGACACATACGGGCTTTATCACGATTTTTGGCCCGGGAATTGTTGGCCAACGATAGGGCAGCGCGCATGTCAACCATCGACAACTCACCTGACGACCTCGTCAAGAACTTGATCGATATCATGACGACGAAATATGTAGAACGTTCCTACGACCAAGCCTTGGATTGCGCCATCGTTATAAGACTTATGACAAATAATGACGCCAATCCGAACCGGCGCACTGCGGCGCTGACCTGTATCCAAGAGTGCGCGAAACTCTTGTTGGAACCCAACACGGCGACGGCGCCTGAAGGAAACTCGAGTCCCTCTTTTTCATTTTGTGGACGGCAGCCGCCTGCGGTCAAGTTGGGGGCGGGGCCGTCGGTGTTTATCTGCAATGAATGCATCGCCACGTTTGCCAAGCTCTTGTGAGATCAAGAATTGCGGTATTGTGCAGGTATTACGATTACGCTGGGGCCTGCATAAATCCCTAATTTGTCTCCCCGTCGGCCTTTGTCCTCGCGGCTTGGGACCGCGATTGCGGGGGCCGTGGTCGAAGTCGGTCAACGCGGCGATCGCGGTCGGCGAACGCGCTGCGCACGCGCAGCGCCGGAGCGCGAGCGTGAACGTGCTCGTCTATCTCGTCCCCCTCGCGCTGGCGCTCGGCGGCCTCGGCCTCGCCGCGTTCCTGTGGGCGATGAAGACTGGCCAGTTCGGCGATCTCGAAGGCGCGGCGTGGCGCGCGATCGCCGACGGCGATCTGCCGGAGGAGGGGGGCAAGGAGTAGGGGGCGGTCGAGGCGGTGAGCGTCTGGAAATGGCATATATGCATGTGTCACCGTAATCCCGTAATCCGGTTATGAGTCCGGGCCCAAAGCTCTTGCGGTATTTTCGGGAAGGCCCTATTCGATCCAGGCCCCGTCCGGGGTCATTTCCGGTTCGCCGCCGGTCGTCTCGCGTCGGTGTTCTCTCTTATGGTCGCTCCCGTATCCCGCTGGTTGCAGAGGATTCTGCCGTTCTTTGTGGTGCGTTTCGCTCTGCGGCTGTTTTTCCGCGCGGAAATCCGCGGGCTTGAGCATCTCGCCGCCGCCGGGCCGCGCGTTCTCATTGTCGCCAATCACGTTTCCTCTCTCGACGCCGTTGTGCTTTCGGCTTTGCTGCCGGGCCGAATGCTCTTTGCGACGCACACGGACATCGCGCAGCGGTGGTGGCTGAAACCCTATTGGCGCATCGGCGACGATTGTTCGCTGGATCAAGCAAACCCCATGACGGCCAGGATGATGGTGGACGCCCTCAAACAAGGGCGCGCCTGCATGATCTTTCCCGAGGGACGCCCCACGACGACTGGCGCTCTGATGAAAATTTATGAAAGTCCCGGCATGATCGCCGATAAGGCGGGCGCGATGATCTTGCCGATCAGGATTGAGGGACTGGAATACTCATACTTCTCGATGCTTGGCGGGGTCGTGCGGCGGCGGTTGTTCCCGAAAGTGACCTTGACCGTATTGCCGCCGAAACGGCTTTGTTTGCCCAAGGACATCAAGGGCCATAAAAGGCGCGCCGCCGCTGGCACGCAGCTCTACGATATTATGGAGCGCCTGCCGGTCGACAGTCTCGATTACAAGACAATCCTTCACCATGTGCTGACCACGCGGCCCATCCGCGGCGGCGGCGGCGATTGTCTTGAAGACGCGGACCGGCAGCCGCTGACGCACGACGCTTTCGTTCGCGCCTTTCTTGCGTTGTCCCGGCCGTTGAAGGGACGTTTGGACAAGCAGGAAAAAGTCGTCGGCCTGATGATGCTCAACGGCCTCCCCAACGCCCTTACGATATTCGCCATTCAGGCGTTGGGCCTGCCCGTCGCGATGATCAACTTCACTTCCGGCCCGGACCATTGCGCGAAGGCCTGCGCCACGGCGGCGATAAAGACCGTCGTCACCTTGAAGTCCTTCGTCGCCGAGGGCGCTCTGGCGCAGATTGCGGAAACCCTGCAGGCCAAGGGCGTATCGATCGTTTATTACGAGGAATTGGTCGCCGCCGAGGGATGGGCCGTCAAGACGGCCGCGTTTGTGAAAAGCCGGGCGCCGCCGGGCTGGATCGCTGGACGTTTGGGACAAAAGGCCGACGACCCCGCCTTAATTCTTTTCACCTCCGGCACCGAGGGCGCCCCCAAGGGGGTGGCGCTCAGCCACCGCAATATCGTCTCCAACGCTTTCCAGTTCGGGGCGCGCATCGGGTTTGCCGCCCGCGACAAGGCTTTTGCCTGTTTGCCTATGTTTCATTCGTTTGGAATTACGCTCGGCTTTTTCATGCCTTTGCTCTACGGGGCGCGGGCTTTCCTATATTTTTCTCCGCTGCGCTATCGCGAAATTCCCGAACTGATATACGACACTTGCGCGACGATGCTTCTGGGAACTGAAACCTTTCTCGCCAATTATGCGCGCACGGCTCATCCCCATGATTTGTATTTCCTTCGTTTCGCGATCGGCGGCGCCGAGAAGATCAGGCCCGAAACGCGGCGGATTTGGAGCGAAAAATTCGGCGTCAGGCTGTTCGAGGGATATGGCACGACCGAAGCGTCGCCGGTCATCGCGGCGAACGCGCCCATGTATTACAAGGCGGGAAGCGTCGGTTGCGTCGTCCCCGCTATGCAAATTCGGCTGAATCCGGTCGACGGGATCAAGGACGGAGCCGAACTGGCCGTCAAAGGCCCAAATGTCATGCTGGGATATATCCACTATGGGGAACCCGGAGTGATTCAGCCCGTGCAAGACGGTTGGTACAATACTGGCGATATTGTTTCAATTGACGAACGTGGTTTCATCACACTTCTCGGACGGGCCAAGCGTTTTGCGAAAATAGCAGGAGAAATGGTTTCGCTTGCCGCGGTTGAAGCCGTTATCGCCGCCCTATGGCCCGCCTCGCGCCATGCCGCCGTGGGGGCGCCGAACGCCCGTAAAGGCGAGGTTGTCGTCCTTTTGACCGAATCCGACGAAGTCGACGCCAGCGTGCTGCCGGATCATTTCCGCTTGCACGGGCTGACGGAGCTTTCGTTGCCGCGCAAGATCATCCGTGTGGCCCAAATTCCGCTTCTGGGGTCAGGGAAAGTCGACTTTATCCGCGCCCAGGAACTCGCAGTCCAGGAGAGTTCCGACGCTGACGCCGAGATGGTCGCAGATTAGCGAAGTTACAGAGCGAGAGTGAATTGAGATTACAGAATTGCACCACTTCCCGGATTACGGGGATTACGGGGATTACGGTGACACGTGGGTCACCGTTATACGTACGCCCCGAAGCGTCAATCCCTAACCGCCTTGTCACCGAATTAGCGTGTCTCACACGAGGGGTGCAGTCCAACGGTCTGTCCCCCCTAAACGCTTGGCGGGGCGCTCACGCTCCCGCCGGTCTGCGCAGGCAGAAGGACTCGACCTCGTCATGGCGGTAGTTTGAGACCACGCGGAACCCAAAGCGCTCGTACAGGCCGACATTCCTCGGGTCGCTGGTCTCCAGGCAACAGGCGCGACCTTCCTCGTCCGCCCGCACCAGCCCGGGGTCGATGAGCCGCCGTGCGAACCCCTTTCGCCCTTGCACAGGGTCAACGCCGAGGGCGTCGAGGAACCACTCGCTGCCATCGAGGAGTGGGCCCCGATGCTCGCGCTTGGCGTCCCCGAGCCGAACGAACCGTACGGCGGTCTCGGGGCCCAACGCGAGCAGCGTCCCGAAGAGCCCGGCCCAGACGAGCGTGCCGAGGCCGAAGCCCAGGTCGCTCGCCCGGAACCAGACGGCTATCCCCTCGAGCTTGCTCGAGGGCGCCAGCACTTCGCCGCGCAGCAGTCCACAGCCGATGAAGAACCGCATCACCCACGCGAGCTTCCTGCGCCGAGCGCCAGCGTCCGGCAGAAGGCGGCGAAAGGTCGGGTACTCGTGAAACGCTCGGGCCAGGACCGCAGCGGCGCACGGGAGGTCGGCGGAGGAGAGATGATGGAGCCCGGGTGCGGCGCCACGGTCATGCGCGGAGTGGATCAGCATTGCATTAGGCATTACGCATTACGGTGACACAAGCGTCACCGCAATCCCGTAATCCGTAATCCCGTAATCCCGGCGAAGCAAATGGGGATTCAGTAAGCTGACGCCGTAATCTTGCCGAACCGCTCATGAACCTTGGAGGCCGCGCGCGTTTCAAGGCCGAAAAGCAGAGTTACCGTTGCGGCAAGAAAAAGCCGGAGAGGAGACGAGCTCCCTCCGGCCGGACGGCGCCCCGCGCCGCGCCGATATCGGCCGCGCGAGGCGGAAGAAACGCCGCGCCCGAATGGGCGCGGCCTTTTCGCTTATTGGGCGATGGCGGCGTACTGGCCGTCGTGCCACTGATTGATGTCGAAATGCGGATCCTTGACGTCGCCCTTGGCGTCGAAGGCGATCGGGCCGAGCAAGGTGTCAACCGGCTTGCCGTTCTTCAGCGCCTCGGCGACCTTGGCCGGATCGTCCGAGCCGGCGCGCTTGATTCCCTCGACGATCGCCTGGACGACGCCATACGAGAACAGCGTGAAGCCTTCAGGGTTGTAGCGGGCGGCCTTGAACTGGTCGAGCGCCTTGGCGGCGGTCGGCGAACGGCGCGGATCGGCGGCGAAGGTGAACAGCGTTCCCTCGCCCGCCGGACCGGAGATCGGCCAGAACTCGGCGGTGGCGAGCGCGTCGCCGCTCATCAGCTGGAACTTGTAGCCCTGGTCGGCCGCCTGGCGCAGCATGAGGCCGGCTTCGGTGTGGTAGCCGCCGTAATAGACGAACTCGGCGCCGGCCGCCTTCAGCTTGCTGACGATCGCGCTGTAGTCCTTCTCGCCCGGGTTGATGCCGTCGAACAGTACTTCCTGGACGCCGAGGCCGTTGAGCGTCTGCTTGACGACCGTCGCCAAGCCTTTGCCGTAGGCCGACTTGTCATTGAGGATGGCGATCTTCTTGTCCTTGAAATTCTTGGCGATCCACGGGGCGACGAACGCGCCCTGCGCGTCGTCGCGCGGGAAGTCGCGCATGATCGTCGGATAGCCCTTCTCGGTCAGCGCGGGGTTTGTCGACGACGGGCTCATCATCAGCACTTTGTTGTCGTTGTAGACGTCGGAGGCGGGAATCGACGAGCCAGAACACGCGTGACCGTCGACGAACTTGATCTGCTGGCCAACGATGAGGTTGGCGACCGCGACCGCCTGCTTGGGATCGCAGGCGTCGTCCTCGACGACGATCGTGATCTTGCGGCCGAGCACGCCGCCCGCCTCGTTGATCGCTGCAGCCGCCGCTTCGGCGCCGCGCTTCATTTGATCGCCGATCGCCGCCACCGGGCCGGTAATCGGCCCGGCGACGGCGATCGTGATGTCCTGCGCCTTGACCGGCGCCGCGGCCAACGTCAACGCGAGCGCCGTCAACGGCAGGATCAACGTCTTATGCATGCACAATTCCTCCATATTGTATCGCAAGTTCCGGCATGCTCACGCCCGGTCCCCGCGGCCCGGGCGCCGCGCTCATCTCGGCGAAGCGAAACGCTCGCCGCCTTCGCGCGTCGCCCATCGGCGCATGGCGATAGCGATAGACCGAATTCCGCTTCAGGTCGACAGCGCCCTGCCGACGCCCAAGGTCGGAAGGTCTCGTTGGGGTCATGCCGGGCCGACCGTCGCCGAACCGCGTGACGGGGTCGAAAGCGGCGTTTCAGCGCGCCCCGCGGCCGCCGCGTCTTCGCGTCTCTTGCCCTGGCGCCCCAATTTGCCACATAACGCTCCCCCTCGCCCTCGCTCAAAGGCCAAACCCATGCCCGCACTCCGCTCCCGCACCTCCACCCACGGCCGCAACATGGCCGGCGCGCGCGGGCTTTGGCGCGCCACCGGCGTGAAGGACGGCGATATCGGCAAGCCGATCGTCGCGGTGGTCAATTCCTTCACCCAGTTCGTGCCCGGCCACGTTCACTTGAAGGACCTCGGGCAGCTCGTCGCGCGCGAAATCGAGGCGGCGGGCGGGATCGCCAAGGAATTCGACACCATCGCGATCGACGACGGCATCGCCATGGGCCACGACGGCATGCTCTATTCGCTGCCCAGCCGCGAGATCATCGCCGACAGCGTCGAGTACATGATGAACGCCCATTGCGCCGACGCGCTGGTGTGCATCTCCAATTGCGACAAGATCACGCCGGGCATGATGATGGCGGCGCTGCGCCTCAACATTCCCGCCGTGTTCGTCTCCGGCGGGCCGATGGAGGCGGGCAAGGTCTCCGTCAAGGGCAAGATCAAGAAGGTCGACCTGATCGACGCGATGGTCGCCGCCGCCGACAGCTCGGTGAGCGACGAAGAGGTCGAGGCGCTCGAGCGCTCGGCGTGCCCGACCTGCGGCTCGTGCTCGGGCATGTTCACCGCCAATTCGATGAACTGCCTGACCGAGGCGCTCGGCCTGTCGCTGCCCGGCAACGGCACGCTCGTCGCGACCCACGCCGACCGCCGGCGATTGTTCGTCGAGGCCGGCCATCTCATCGTCGATCTCGCGCGCCGCTGGTACGACCAGGACGACGCCAGCGCGCTGCCGCGCTCAATCGCCAACTTCAAGGCGTTCGAGAACGCGATGACGCTCGACATCGCGATGGGCGGCTCGACCAACACCGTGCTGCACCTGCTCGCCGCCGCCAACGAGGCGGAGGTCGATTTCACCATGGCCGACATCGACCGGCTGTCGCGCCGCGTGCCGAATTTGTGCAAGGTCGCGCCGTCGGTCGCCGACGTGCATCTCGAGGACATTCACCGCGCCGGCGGCATCATGGGCATCTTGGGCGAGCTCGATCGCGCCGGGCTGCTCAATCGCGACGTGACGATGGTCCACGCCCCGTCGCTCGAGCAGGCGCTGGCGCGCTGGGACGTCCGGCGCGGCGCCTCGAAGGCGACGCGCGAATTCTACGCCGCGGCGCCCGGCGGCGTGCCGACGCAGGTGGCGTTCAGCCAAGCGGCGCGCTGGGAGTCGCTCGACGAGGACCGCGTTAAAGGCGCCGTCCGCGACGTCGAGCACGCCTTTTCCAAGGACGGCGGCCTGGCGGTGCTGAAGGGCAACCTCGCCGAGGACGGCGCCATCGTGAAGACCGCCGGCGTCGACTCGTCGATGTTGAAGTTCGAAGGCCCGGCGAAGGTGTTCGAGAGCCAGGAGGACGCTTCGCAAGGCATTCTCGGCGGCGCGGTCGTCGCCGGCGACGTGGTGGTGATCCGCTACGAAGGGCCGCGCGGAGGGCCGGGCATGCAGGAGATGCTCTATCCCACCAGCTACCTCAAGTCGAAGCATCTGGGCAAGGCGTGCGCGCTGATCACCGACGGCCGCTTTTCCGGCGGCACCGCGGGGCTGTCGGTCTGCCACGTCTCGCCCGAGGCGGCCGAGGGCGGCGTGATCGCCCTGATCGAACCCGGCGACCACATCGCCTTCGACATCCCCGCGCGCAAGGTCGAGCTGCGCGTGTCCGGCGAGATTCTCGCGCGCCGCCGCGCCACGATGGAGGCGAAGGGCGAGAGCGCCTGGAAGCCGGCTAAGCCCCGCAAGCGCGCCGTCTCCAAGGCGCTGCGCGCCTACGCGACGTTCGCCACCAGCGCCGCGCGCGGGGCGGTGAGGGTGGTGCCGTAAAAGGCGGGCGCCGCGGATCGTCAGGCAAGCTCACGGGCGCGTCGCGACGTCCGTCGCGCGCAAACGCGCGTCGAGGGAGTCCAGTGAGTCCGGAGGAGTCCGGTCCGGTGACAGGGAGTCCGGTGACAGCGCGCTCTATTCAAATGAGAATTCGGATCATGCGGGGAAATGGATTGAATGCACTGTCACCGTAACCGCAAAAACCTTCATGCGAGTTTCGTCGGCACCGCTCAGTTGCGAAGCGTCGGTTTGATAGTATTCTCAAACTCCGCGATCAAATCCCGCCGAGGCGATGATGCATGATATTCCGAACGTGGCGGCGACCGCACTTGCGCGGCACAATCTTCCTCTATTGCGGCTACGCGGAGCTGCGATCCGCCGAATGGTAGCGGCGTTTGCGATGTGCGCCACGAGCGCGTTGCCCCTCAATGCCGCCGAAGTCAAGCTAGGTAATTTCTCTAACGTCGTCATAGAAGGAAATATCGAATCTGGCGATTACGAAAGACTGCGTACTATTATCAAGGACAATGACAATATCGACTCAATATACCTCGCGTCGCCCGGCGGAAACGTCGCTGAGGCAATCAAAATAGGCCGCTTCGTGCGAGCGTTAAGGTTGGAAACAGAAATTCCTGGCCAATTTTCAAGTGAAACTCGTGATGCACTTTCAGCTGGCGAAGCTAACAAAACTCTTAACGGTGTGGCCGCACGAAACGGTATAAGCAATCGAGAAGTCAATTATATGTGTGCGAGCGCGTGTTTTTTCGTTTTTGTCGCTGGCGTACACAGGATCATAGACGAGATCGGTTTTTTTGATCACGAACCTGCGCTGGGAGTTCATAGACCATTTTTTACGGACTCTGAATTAAACTCTTTAAGTGCAGATGCAGCTATCGCGTCGGCAAAGCAGGCTAGATCAATTATAGACAACTACGCTAATGAAATGGACGTTCCCACGAAGTACGTTGAATTAATGTTTGCTACGCCAAAGGACCAGATTCGGTGGATTACCGGTGCTGAATTTGAGTCAGACCTAGAGGGCTTTATTCCGGAATTGAAGGACTGGGTGGATGCACGATGCGATAAACTCACCGATGTTGAAAAGATCATGTGGGGTGAAGTTAAGGATAAGTTGCCGAAGTATATGACGGCCACGGAAAAATCGGTTGCAACTCTGCTTGGTGATAAGAAAGTTGAGCAAGACGAGTGCGAGGAGAAGGCTCTTAAAGAGCTAAGCCGCGAAGCCAGACTAAAGATGTCCACGGAACAAAAGTGACCCAATCGAAAGTCTTGATTTGTGCACTGTCTGGGCCGCGCGAGATTTTGCCGCTGCTTGCTGACTCGCGCGTAGCCAATCAGCCGTTTTGCGGGTTTCGTTTCGAGACTCATTTATGACCAGGCTAAGCGTCTGATTTATCGAAGGCAAGCGCCATCGTTATAATTCTTGATTTCTGCACGACGGAGCTAACCTAGTGGTGCGAATCAAACGCTTCGATCCGCGCCGATAGGGCGCAAGTCCCTGAAATGACTCAAGCTGGCGGGGACTCTTCCGTTTGATTTTCACC
>Ga0182014_10006777_pt1 | contig 12182 bp, 4 predicted proteins | sample 612S2DmetaG_FD_120489 | JGI IMG/M metagenome (GOLD analysis project Ga0182014, IMG submission 120489) | Permafrost microbial communities from Stordalen Mire, Sweden - 612S2D metaG | ecosystem: Environmental > Terrestrial > Soil > Wetlands > Permafrost | place: Sweden: Stordalen | collected... | reverse complement strand
CACCGACGATAACGAGCGCCAGCGCGAACATACCCTGCGCCACGCCCGCATTCACAACCAGCTTGCCTCCGATCCGCAATACGCGGGCGGCATCGGCTGGTGCGCCTTTGACTACAACACCCACTCCAGCTTCGGCGCCGGCGACCGCATCTGCTACCACGGCGTAACGGATATCTTCCGCGAACCCAAGCCGGCGGCCGGCTTCTACAAGTCGCAGTGCGATCCCTCGGAAGAGATCGTGCTGGAACCGGCGTTTCACTGGGCGCGCAGCGATGAGTCCATCGGTTTCACCAAGGCCGTCTTTTGCTCCAACTGCGACCATCTCAAGCTCTTCGTCCGCCTCAACAGCCTGGAAGAAAACCCGTGGAAGCCTCTTGCCGAGCTGGACCCGGACCGCGTGGAGTTCAACCACTTGAAGTATCCCCCCTTCGTACTTGACTTGACCCAGTTCCAATCCGGGTGGGGCGACTTGCGCATTGACGGATACATCGGGGGCAAGCTGGTCATCTCGAAGTCGCTGTCGGGCAAGGGAGTGGACAGCAAGTTTGTCCTTCTGCCGGACGACCGCGCCCTGCTGGCCGACGGCGCCGATACCACCCGCGTGGTCCTGCGGGTTACCGACGAGTTCGGCGCGCTGCGCACCTATGCGGACGATCCGGTGATCTTCACCCTCGAAGGCCCAGGGACGTTGATCGGCGACAATCCGTTCTCGCTCATAGGCGGAACCGGCGCAGTCTGGATTCGCGCTGGAGAGCATGCAGGGGTTGTGCGACTGACCGCCAAGCATCCGCGTCTCGGTTCGAAGACGATCGAATTCACGCTGGCTACCGTGCCCGGCGAAAGCGTCTAACGTCTGTACGGTCTTGGAGCGGCCACTTCGGTGCGCCCAAGGCCGCACTGCCCTCCACGAGCTGGGTGTGAGATGGCAGTCGGATCTCTTCGATCCGGACGGAACCAGAGTCGAATTCATGGAGTTCAAGCCGGTGAAAGATCCCTGCTGCTCTTCGTTCACCGGCACTCAGCCCGAGCCATCGCCAACCTGGTAGATGCGCTTGAAACAAGACCCTGGAGTTCTCATTGAGCCTCTCCCGCCGCAAGTTCCTGACCACTGTTACCACTGCAGCCAGCGCCGTTCTGGCTGCACCCGGCACCCTTGCCGCGCCCTATCAAGTACCTGTGCAAGGCCGTGACGGGACCGTCACAGAAGCAACCCCGCAAAACACTGCTTCCGGCCCCCATACGCAGGGTATGCCCTTCGTCATTCCATCCACCATGCCGATGGGGTCTGGAGCGCCGCTGGGAGGCATTGGGACGGGCTTTGTCGAGATTCGGCCAGACGGTTGTTTTTACGAATGGCAGATCTTCAATTCCGGCCCGTGGGCGCAGAATGTTCGCTCCACCACCGCGCCGCCCGCGCCAGGGCCGCAGTATCTCCGCTTTATCCTTCGCACCAGAAAGGCCTCCAGCGAAGTTCCCCAGGTCCGCCGTCTTTATCTGCGTTCGGATGAAAACGACCTGTACACGCTGCCATTCGTTCAGGACGTTCAATCGATCGACTACGACGCCTGGTTCCCCATGACCGGCCTTCGCTTCAACGACCCGACTCTTCCCGTACGCGCATCGGCCCAGGTCTTCTCGCCTTTCATTCCCGGCCATGCGCGCGAGTCAGGCACTCCCGGCTTTCATGTTGTCTACACTATCGAAAATGTCAGCAATGAAGCGGTCGAAGTCTCGCTGGCCGGGTTTATGGACAATCCTCTGGCTTCCGGGCTGCCCGATCGCCGCCTCGCCAATTCACTATCGCAGAAGGACGGCGTCACCAGCCTGTTTCTCCAAACCGCGGCTGAAACCGATTTCCCCTCGGGAATCGGCAGCATGTGCTTTTCCGTTACCGGAGGCGAGCACACCTATATCGGTGGCACGTTCCAGGAATACGCACTGCCAGGCAACTGCCGGTGGGAGACACCTCGAGTCAACTACATGTTGCTCAGCGTCATGCAGGAGTTCCTGCAGACCGGACTTCTGCCCAACACAAAAGGTGGAACCGACCCCAGCAGCGGCTTACCCACCAATGCCCGGATCGATTCCCTCTCCTCCACCGAAGTCAGAAGCATGATCGCCAAACTCAGCTCCGATGCTCTGTTGGCGCGCGTCTTCACCGATGCCCGTTCTGCCAAATCCGATGTCGATGGAGACAATGGTAGAGAGCTTCTCAAGGAAGTCCGCCGCAATCTCCTCGGGAAGATGGATGCCCCGCAACTCACTTGGGGAACCGGTGCGCTGTCTTCCAATCTCCGGCTTGCTCCGGGGCAAAAGGTTGATATCCGTTTCACGCTGAGCTGGTTCTTCCCCAATCACCTTACGGCCGATGGCCACCCGATGGGGCATATGTACAGCAATTGGTACCACGATGCCGCCGACGTGAATCGCTTTCTGTGCGCCGGCTACAAGGAGCATCGTGCCGCCACGGAGGCTTTTGCCCGTACGCTTGCAGATACATCTCTTGGCGATGCGATGGCGTTTGCGTGGTCCAGCCAGCTCTCCAGTCTGGTGACCAATACCTGGTGGTCCAGGGATGGCGGCTACGCGATTTGGGAGGGTCTGGGCTGCTGTGGCTTGTCTACCACCGATGTCGATTACCAAGGCAGCTTCCCCGTCGCCGCGCTCTTTCCCGAGTTGAAGCTCTCGCAGATGAAGCGGACCATCGCTTACCAGAACAGCCTGGGGCAGGTGCCGCACAACTTTGCCGGAAGTTTCGACGCCGTCGATCTCCCTGGCTTCGCGCGTGTCGATATGAATCCGCAGTTCGTGATGATGGTGTATCGCGATTTTCTTTGGACTGGAGACCGCGAGTATCTCGCGTTCATGTGGCCGCATGCGGAGAAAGCGATGGCCTTCACCGAGTCGCTGGACAGCAACGGCGACGGCCTTCCCGACCGCGATACGGGCCTGCAGAGTTACGACCAATGGCGCATGAGGGGTACGCCGGCCTACATCGCCTCCCTATGGATCGGCGCTCTGCGCGCTGCCGTCCAAATTGCCACGCATGCTGACAAGCCAGGTCAGGCCAGACACTGGTCGGATTTGCTGGCCAGAGCGTCTGCCAATTTCGATGCCATGCTCTTCAACGGCGAGTATTACAGCCTCTGGGTCGACGGCAAAACACGCGACGAACTCTGCATGACCGATCAGATCTCCGGCGAGTGGTTCACTCATCTTCTCGGTCTTCCCACAAGCATTTCCGAGAGGAATCTCGATCAATCCATCCATAGCATCTTCAAGAACAACTTCAATCCGGAGTTTGGACTGCATAACGCCACTGCGCCCAGGCGCGGCGCCGGTCTTCTGGCGCTGAACAACTTGCAGGCCGGGGGTCTCTGGTCGGGAATCGAATTCGCCTTTGCCTCCTTCCTCATGGATCGTGGCCGATACGCCGACGGAGTCAAAGTCGTCGAGGCCATCCACCGCAGATACTTGCGCGCAGGCCAGCCCTGGAACCATGTGGAGTGCGGCGGCCATTACTCGCGCGCCATGAGCAGTTGGGCCACGCTGCTTGCCGCCACTGGTTTCAAGCCCGATATGCCCAATCAATCTTTGACCATTATCCCCGCCGCGCCGGGAGACTTCCGCGCTCCGTGGGCAACGGCATCCGGCTTCGGCACCATCAGCCGTACCGGCCGGGCGCTGTCGATACACTGCGCCTATGGGGTACTCGAACTGCGGTATCTCAAGTTGCGCCTGGCGCCGCTTTCTATCCGCGTTGAAACAAGCATCCTGGCGGCAAGCATCGCAACAGCCGAAGACTCCGCCATCGTGGAATTTTCCACGCCAATTTCCATTCGCGCTGACCAGGCACTCACACTGCTGTAGGGTTGTTGCTCTCTCTTCCCTGCTCCTCGCCTTCGTTCAGAACCAGGACCGCGGACGAGCGCTGATTCGCGTCTTCACGGATGTAGAATGATCTTGTTGCTCCGGAGGAACAGGCAGTTTCAACGGCTATTGTTGAGCTGTATGGATAAAGATGAAAAAGCAGCATGGTATAACTCCCGAGGCTCTTCCATTGCATTTCGCTGCGAAGGTCGCAGACAACTCCCAGTTTTCGGCCAAGACCATGAGTGCTCGCCTCCTTTCGGCGGTCCTGACGGTCATCGCGGGCTTGTTGATCGTGCCGGTCCCGGCAGCCGCGCAGCCAGCTTCGCAGAATGACCCGAATTCGGTGACGATCAAGGGCACTGTGCGCGACGCGGCGGGCGGGCCGGTTGACAACGCAATAGTGCGGATGGAACTGAAGGGCGCTCCGGGCGTCATCGATGCGAATACTAACGCTGCGGGTGTCTTTGTGTTTTCGGGACTTAAGACCGGGACGTTTGTTCTTCGCGCGGAAAAGTCAGGCGTGTACAGCCGCGCCAGCGCTGTCATTGCAGCCATACAGGGCGATCAAAAGCAGGTCGATCTTGTTCTTAAAGATACGGAGAAGGTCCATTCAGAATCCCCGGCTTCTTCTCCGTCTTCAAACCAGGCAATGGAATTCGCCGATAACCCGAATTTCACAATCGCGGGGGTGACCGATTGGACCGCGGCCGGTGGGCATGGATCGGATTCCACCTTGCGCACCAGCGAGGCCCTCACGCGTGAAACTCTCGCCCTCAAGCCAGACCATGGAAGCAACGCGCCAGCCGCCGCCGGTGGCAGCAGTGCCGACCAGCACCGTCTGGCGGGCGAGCAGAACGAGAAACTTGGCAACCCATTGGCGGCGGTTCACGAGTTTGAGCAAGCTGTGCGCATGGATCCCAACGAGCAGAATTACTTCGAGTGGGGTTCCGAGCTGTTGCTTCATCGCGCCGTGTGGCAGGCGCAGGAGGTCTTTGCAAAGGGTGCGGAGGCGTATCCGAGGTCGGTCAGAATGTTGACCGCCCTGGGCACAGCTCTCTTCTCCAGCGCGCACTATGATCAGGCGGCCCTTCGCCTCTGCGATGCCTCCGACTTGAATCCCGCCGACCCCGAGCCCTACGAGTTCTTGGGCAAGATCGAGATCGCGTCGCCCGATCCACTGACGTGTGTCGAGCAGAAGCTGGTGCGATTTGTACGCGAGCAGCCGGAAAACTCTCTTGCCAATTACCTGTACGCCATGGCCATCTGGAAACAACAGCAGCAGTCGGCCGACCCACAGGCTTTGTTAAAAATGGAAGCGTTGCTCACCAAGGCCGTGAGCCTTGATGCCAAGTGCGCAGACGCCTATCTGCAACTGGGAATTCTGAATTCCTCAAGGCGCGACTTTCACCAGGCAATCGACTTTTACACGAAGGCAATCGACGCCAATCCCGATCTGGCCGAGGCATATTACCGGCTGGGTGTAGCCTACGATCGGATTGGCGATCCGGCAAAAGCCGAACACGAATTTCAACTGCACGACCAGAAAAGGAAGCAGCAAGCCGCGGCAGTGGAGCGCGAGCGGCGCGAGGTCAAGCAGTTTCTGGTCGTCAAACCGGGACAGACGCCCGATCCGCAGGCTCACTAAGCGAGGCTCGCGCTCAAGGCTGGGTGGAAGAAGCGGATTTTTCCGCGTAGACGAATTGCTGCACCTCGGCCCGCTCCTTGTCGATCTCCGCCAGATGCTCCGCGCGCAACTTCTGGTAAACATCGAATTCTTTCTGGGCGCGGTCTTTCTGTCCGGTGTGAACATAATCCTGCCCCAGCCGGTAGTGGGCATCGGCGAGATTCGCATCGAGTTCCAGCGCGCGCACAAACTCCGGGATGGACTTGTCGTATTCATGCTGGTCGGCGTAGAAGTTGCCCAACTGCACGTGGGCTTCGGCAAGCGACGCATCCAGGGCGATCGACTTCTTGAGCAGGGATTCCACAACTCCGGGGTCCAGCTCGGAATCCTGCACGCGCCGTCCCTTCCACAAACTCAGCGCGTAATAGTACTGCGCCAGCGCATTGCCAGGCTTGAGTTCCGCATAGCGCCGAAATCTCTGGATCACATCCTTCGCCTGATTCGGAGAACTGTCATACGCCTTGGAGAGAAACAGGTAGCACCGGGCGTCGGAAGGGTCCAGATCGGCGGCGACCAGCAATGCTTTGACCGCCTCGTCGTACTTGCCGCGCAGATCCAGCGCCATCCCCAATCCGATCATGAGGCGGGGAGACTTCGGGTAGCGCCGGGTGGCTTCCTCGAAGACCTCGATTGCCGGTTCATAGGTTCTGTGAAGAAGCAACTCGCTTCCCCAATCGAAGAGATTGCCCTCGCTTGGATCCAAGTGCGCGGCGGTCTCGAATTCGTTCGCCGCCTCGACGAACTTGCCGTCTTTCTCGTTGATCTCGCCAAGCAGATCGTGCAGTTCGCCGGTGTTCTTTATCCGCGCGATGCTCTGGACAAGCTGCCTTGCCTCGCTCAGCCGGCCGGTGAGAAAGGAGGCCAGCGCCAGATCGTACCCGTTGTCGTAGGAAGACGAGTCGATGTGTTGTGCGCGTTCGAGCAGAGGCAGCGCCTCCGCGATCTTCCCGGACTGCACGTAGAACTCGCCCAGATTGTGATTGGCCTCAAAGTCGTTGGGTTCCAACTCGAGCGCCTTGCGGAACTGCTCTCCGGCCAATTCAGGTTTGCCCGAGCGGCTGAAGGCGGCTGCCAGACTGGTCCTGGCCGCGGCCGAATCCGGCTGCAATCGCACCGCGGTTTCCAGATGCGCGATCGCTTTCTTCTCTTGCGACAGCGAAGCGTAGGACAGACCGAGCAACTCGTGCATCGAAAAACTGTCTGGCGCGTAAGGCAATAGTATTTCCAGTTGGGCAGCGGCCTCCGCGTAATGCCCTGCTTCATATTGAGCGACAGCCTCCTGATACTGGCGATCCAGCTTCTGCTTCTGGCTCTCTTCCGCCGCGGCAAATCCCGCGCAGGCCAGAAGAACACAGAGTATCACCAACCAGGAAAAACGCCGTTTGCTCACAGGTTCCCCTCCATGCTTGCCGCGTGAGCAAAACTCTACGCAGAAGAAAGCCCCGGAAAGGCACCCAAAAGGCGCGCCTTCCCGGGGCTATTTCATTCTAGCCTAGTAGTACAGCTTCAGAGCAAATTGAATCTGCCGCGGATCGTAGGGAGCATCGCGAGTGGATCCAACTTCGCCGAAGTGCGGATCGGTGATGTTGCCCGAACCGCCAATCGCCACGACGCCGTTGCCGCCGAAGTTAGGCGCATTGAAGTTCGGATGGTTGAGGATGTTGAAGAACTCAGCACGGAACTGCGCCGAGAAGCGGTCGCTGATCTGGAAGCCCTTGAACATCGAGTAATCCAGGCGATGGAAGCCCGGTGTTACAGTCTGACCCGCCTTGCCGCCCAGTGCGGCAGAACCCGCCAGAGGTACGCATCCTGTGGGTGAATCTGGGATGGGGCCGTTTGCGCCCAGTTCGCAAGGTTGGTTGAAGGCCGCCGCGTTCCCGATCCAGAAGGGCCTCTGGCCGCCGTTGATCGTCTTCGTTTTCATTCCAAGTTTCTGATCCTGACCGGCGACCCGGAGGTCATTGCAGCCTGTTCCAGAGGTCGTCCCAGTGTTGCAACCGAAGTTGAGCGGCTGGCCGCCCTGCATGGTTACAATCCAGTTTGCGGACCATCCGCCAACCACTAGATTGAGGAGCGTACCCTGATTCAGGAAGCGCTTATCCTTGCCGAAGGGGAGTTGATACCCGCCGCTGAAGTGAAGCACCTGGCGAATATCGAAGTCTGCCAGCGCCCAATCGAACTTGGGTCCCAGGCCCGGCACGCCGTAGGCGCGCATTGTGCCCGTATTGCCGCCATTCAGCAAGTCGCCTGCATCGGACATCGATTTTGACCAGGTGTAGGTGAGAAGGAATGACATGCCGTTCGAGAACTGCTGTTCGAGTTTGGTTTGCAGGCCATTGTACTGGCTTTCGCCATAGGTTGCCTGGTAACTGCCGCTGCCGAAATCGGCAAATGGCAGGTAGGGTGTTGTGCTGGTGCCCGCAGGCAGGATTTGGGCCACGTTTTTGTAGCCGACGCCTCCCTGGAGGTGCGAGCCTTGGGTTCTTACATACGAGGCCTGGGCAGACAACGTGCGCGTCAACGAGTATTGGAGAGTGGCGTTGGCGCTGATGGTTTCAGGGGTCTTGTAATCGAACTGAAGTCCCTGCAGACCCAACCCGCGCGCGTCGACCTTGGCTGGATCGAATGGAATGCAACTGAAGCCGGACTCAAAGGAGGCGGTTCCCCCAGGACCCGATGTCGGGCAAGTGGCAAACGGAGTGTCGTAACTGAGGGGCGCGACCTGTGACGAAATGCCGGAAGGCACAGCCACGCCATAGCCGAAGTTAAACACAAAGGGATAATTCTCGCCGATGTTGGGTCCGTAGCCTTGATTCTCAAACGAGTTGAAGAACATGCCGTACCCGCCGCGCGCGACCAGTTTCGGTGTGATTTGATACGCAATACCAACACGGGGCGCAATGTTGTACTTTTGCGTTTGCAGCAGTCCTTGCCCGTATTGATCTGTCTGCAAGAGAGCGATTCCATCCTTCGCCAGCAAATCGACCAGGCCCATGCAACCGACACCGAAGCAGGTGCCGTTGCCGGGAGTTCCATTGCCCGTGGACAAAGTTCTGTTGTCCTTTCCGGTGGCGGGAACGATATAGGTGGGCTTGGTGATGGGACCAGCCGCGGCCGGGACGAAGTTGGCCTGCCCGCCATTGGTTTCGTCGATCGGACCGAAGTAATCCCAGCGAACACCAAGATTGATGGTCAGCTTGGGAATGACCTTCCAGTCATCCTGCAGGTAACCAGCAAGGTAGGTCTTGGCGTCGTCCGTCTTGTTGATGTTCGAGGCATAAACGTAGTCAGAACCGCCGGAGTAGTCATATCCATTGGGATTGGGATTCCCGGCGATTGTGGCCGGATGCGCCTGCGGAGGCAGCACCATCTGTGCAATGCCGCCTGTGGTGCTGCCCAGGTTGGGAATATCCGTGAAGCCGCCGTTGTAGTCAAAGGAGCCACGCGACCATGCCGGCTGCAGCGTCGCGAACTTGACGTGCTGATACTCGATGCCCAGCTTGAAGGTGTGGCCGCCGTAAATCTTGGTGAAGTCGTCGGTGACCTGGAGAGTCTGGCTCACTTCGTCCGAGGGGAGGAAGTTGTTGCTGCCCAGGCTCGTCAGATTGCTGATGTAAAAGTTGGGAAGACCGCCATTCTCCTGACCTTGCGGAATGCCCTGAATGCCGAATTGCGCGGGGATCCCGTCCACGGCGCCGTCCGGGCCGTAGCGTGTGGTATGGAGGTGGGCAAAGCCGCCGCGCACCTGGTTGATGGTATTCGGAGTGAACACGTGGGTAAATCCCGCCACGGCCTGATTGGATCTTGCTGTCTGGAGGCCATTCTGGAAGGCTCCGCCGTCCGCGATGCCGCCAAACGGTCCCGGAATATACTGTGGGTCATCCGAAAAGCTGTAACGGAAGAATACCTGCTCACTCTGAGTAGGGTTGAAATCCGCACGCACGTCGAATGAGTTGGCATGTTCGAAGAGGGCGGGACTCGACCCGAAAGTAGCCAATCCTGAATTCGGCGCCGGGTAGAGATTCAGCAGCTTGACTGCATTCTGATCGACGCGGGAGGCGTTGACGCCGGTGAACTGGTTCAAGTCGGAGCAGGCGGCCAGAGTAAAGCTCTTCGTGCCCGGTCCGCACACGCTGCTGAACGGATCGCGCGCATAGCCCACGATGGTCCCGGCGGCTACGCCGGCGCCGCAAGCCGGTCCAGCCAAACCACTGACAGGGTCGACTTGGCCGCATCCAACCCCACGCGTAGTGGTTGGATCCAGAATTGTACCCCTTTGGATGGCCCGGCCCAGAATGTCCGTCCTGGTCGTTCCATCGTTTTGCGACAGAATGTCGGAGAGGTCGGTGTAGTTGCTGCTGCGTTCTTTGGCTGTCGGAACCGTGCTGGTGAAGGATGTTCCCTGCACACGCCGCTTGCCTTCCCAGTCGCCAAAGATGAACAGCTTGTTCTTGATGATCGGTCCGCCAATGGAGACGCCGAACTGATTCTGTCGCAGCTCTCCCTTTTTGACCCCGTTGTTGTCTTCAAACCAATCCGCGGCGTCGAACTTGTCGTTGCGGAAGAACTCCCAGGCAGCGCCATGTACGCTGTTGGTGCCGGATTTGATGGTCGCGTTGAGAACCGCGCCGGCGGAACGTCCAAGTTCAGCGCTGAAGTCAGCCGTCTGAACCTTGAATTCCTGAATGGCGTCCAACGGAGGCAGAATGACAAAGTTGGTGCCGTTCAGGAAGTCGACGGCGTTGGAGTTGTTATCAATGCCGTCCAGCAGGTAGTTGTTCTGCGCCGGACGAAGGCCGTTGGCGGAAAACGCGCCTGAAGCCGCATTGCCGCGGGTATCAGCTTGCGGCGTTTGCATGCCGGCGCCGAGTTGGGCCAGGAAGGTAAAGTTGCGTCCGTTGAGGGGCAGGCTGTTCACCGACTCTTGGGTGATCACCTGGCCGACCGACGCTTCTTCTGTCTGCAACTGGGGCGGCGCCGTGGTCACTTCGACGGTTTCTGTCGCAGCGCCCGGTTTGAGTTGAACGGTGACCAGCAAGTGCTGTGCAACGTTCACTATCAGATTCTCCTGAGTTGTCTTGGAGAATCCTTTCGCCGTGGCGGAAACGCTGTAGTGTCCGGTTCTGACCGGCGAAAAGCTGAACTCGCCGTTGCTGCCTGCATTGGTCTGCAGGGTGATTCCCTGGTCCGTATTCAAGAGGGTCACTTGCGCGCCGGGAACAACCGCGCCGCTTTGGTCTTGAATCGTTCCAGAGATCGCTCCTTCATCCACCTGCCCAAATGCGTACTGACTTTGGAAGATGAAGAAGCACATACATGCGAAAGTCAAGTAGCCAACGGCCTTAAACCATTTGACGACGTTGCGATCAAGGGCCATCCTATCTCCTCTTTCTTTCCTCAAGTTGTTCGTCCACACCGCGCGCAGAACCCTGGAAAATCCCCGGATGTGCCTACGCTACGATGTAAACGACTCCATCGATTTGCGTTAACTCGCTTAAAAAACGAAAACTTCGATGTGCCAGCGAAGATAATCTATACGCATATTGTTTGTCAATCGAAAGGTGGAGGAAAATCTACACCCGAATTATCTCCTTAAAAAACTGTAGTTTACGTTGCCATCAACCCGCATATTCCGCGCTTTGCACCGCCGCAAACCCGAAAAGGCGAATTTCCGCCCAAAATGGTCCAGCGTCTTCGCCCGGTGGAATTTGGGATGCGCCCTGCTCCGGTGCTATCCTGTGGTCACTTTGCGGCCTTCACGGATGCCTCCAGAATGACTTCGTTTCACAAGAACGAAAACCAATTTCTTTCCCGGCGCGCACTCCTCAGGAGCATGGGGCTTGCACCGCTGTTTCTTCGCTCCGCGCCCTTTTTTGGTTCTTCGTTTCTCCTCGGCCCCCTGCAAGTCTTCCCCAGCCAGGCCGTTCCTTTCCCTCTCTCCGATCCTCGTGTGATACCCCACTATCCGGCGAAGTCCCCTTTGGCCGATGTTCTCCGCTTGGTAGCTCCCGGTTCGGATGAGTACATCAGCGAGAAGTATGCCGTCGAGATTGAGACGCTGCTGAAGGGATGGAGCCATGCCCTCAGGACTTCTGTGCGCGACGTTGCCGCCCTATCGGCGTTACTGGACCCCTCCATAGAAGCCTCGCCAATGGCTCATGCCAAAGAGATACCGCTGCGTTCCGGTTTCGGGATCGATGCAGTCAAGAGGCTGTTCCCTGTCGGCGTCCTTCCCGGCCGGGAGCGGTTTCTGGGCGAGATTCAGGTTTGGATGGAATCGGTTTCACGCGTGGAAACAGCGGAGTTTGAGATCTACGGTATCGAAGAAATCGCCCGCGCCCCGCTCACGGTCCGCATTGATATCCGCTATGACATGGTCGCCACCCGGACCGATGAGCGCCGTGAGGAGCGGGTTGGCTCCTGGCGCACCGAGTGGGCGCGCAATCCATCGGGGGAATGGACAGCGCACCGGTGGGAAGCGAGCGAAGAAACGGTGAGCATCGCGCACGGCCCCGGGTTTATCGATGTCACGCACCAGGCCCTCGGCGGAACGGAATCCTATTCCAAGCAGATGCTTCGCGGTGTCGACTATTGGCGCACAGTCCTGGATGGGGCCATCGGCGTT
>Ga0182014_10006775_pt1 | contig 12183 bp, 11 predicted proteins | sample 612S2DmetaG_FD_120489 | JGI IMG/M metagenome (GOLD analysis project Ga0182014, IMG submission 120489) | Permafrost microbial communities from Stordalen Mire, Sweden - 612S2D metaG | ecosystem: Environmental > Terrestrial > Soil > Wetlands > Permafrost | place: Sweden: Stordalen | collected... | reverse complement strand
CAGTGCCCGGGGTCCCAGTGCCCGGGGTCCCAGTGCCCGGGGTCCCAGTGCCCGGGGTCCCAGTGCCCGGGGTCCCAGTGCCCGGGGTCGGGGACCCCCCGGACGACGCCGATTCCGAGGGCGTCGGGCTCGGCTGCTCGGTGGGCCGCTCGGTGGGCCGCGGCGTCGAAGCCGCCACGGACGGCAGCTTGGACGCCACAGCGGAGGCCGGCTGCGCGGGGGACGCCGGTGGGGTCGGGCCCGCGCACGTCTTGGACGGGAACGTGTAAGCGCTCTGGGCCGCCGTAGTGCCCGAACTGGAGCTGGAAGCCGGCGTCCTGGAGCCGGAAGCCGGCGTCCTGGAGCTGAAAGCCGGCGTCCTGGAGCCGGAAGCCGGCGTCCTGGAGCCGGTCGGCGTCGGGGCGGCCGAGCCGGTGGGGCTCGGTGTCGGCGCCGTCGTCGGCGTGATGCTCGGCGAGGGAGTTGGCGAAACCGGAACCGTCGGTGTCGCCGAGGAGCCAGCCGGGACCTGGAGCCGCGGCGTCGGGCTCGCCTTCGGCGGGCTCTTGGCCGCCGGATTGCACGTCGCGCTCGGCGCCGGGCTGACCGCCGTGACCTTCCCGTTTCCGGGCGAGCCCGAGGCGAAGCCCGGGCCGCCCGGGAGTCTCTGGCCGCTGCCGTTGCTGCTGGCGCCGCCCGTCCCGGTGCCGGAGGTGGTGTCGCCGGTTGTGGACGACGTGATGTTCCCGATCGCGTGCCGGACTCCCGGCACCGCCACGGCGGTCCCGGCGAACAGGCAGACGGCCGCCAGGGCCAGGACGGGCCGCAGCCAGGCGGTGCCGAACCGCTGGTAAGCACGCCGGAATCCCGAGCTGGCTCCAGCCACGACGCGCTGCATGCCGCTGGGAGCGCCGCCGGCCGCGCGCAAGTGCAGGGGAGCGGTTACCTCGGTGGCAGATGTGGTGGTAACTCGGCCCGACGGTACCTGCCAGACCCGCCGGGCATGGTCAAAAAGCCACGAAAGGGCCTCCGCGGCTACGTACCGGACTCGGTAGCCATATCGCTCCGCGTCCACGCGGAGCCCTCCCCATACCGGGGAGGATGGCCGGGACCTCAGGCGCCGGCGAATCCGGCTCAGGCCGTCTTCGGCGGGCATAAATCTGGCTGCCTCGGTTTTGAGTTCCCGAGCGAGCAGCCTTCTGAGGTCGTCGTCAGACGAGGTCATGTTGCTGGTTCTCCGGTCATGCAGTCTGCTCCAGAACCGCACGGAGCGATGACATCCCCCTCGCAGTGTGGCTCTTGACCGCACCCTTGCTGATCCCCATCATCTCAGCGATCTGCGCCTCCGACATGTCGGCGTAGTACCGCAGGACGAGCGCTTGCCGTTGCCGGTCCGGGAGCCCCCGCAGCGCGGTGATGACCGCGCTGCGCTCCAGCAGGGAGATAGCTCCCTGTTCGGCGCTGGGCATATCCGGGGCGGGCTTGGGCGCGTTCCGGTCCACCACATTGCGGTGCCGCAGCACCGACTTGGACCGGTTCACGACCGCCTGCTTCAGATACGAAAGCGCCTTGTCCTCGTCCCGCAGCCGGTGCCAGCCATCGTGCATGGCAATGAAGCACTCCTGCACCACTTCCTCCGCCGTCGGCTCGTCCCGCACCAGCAGGACCGCCAGCCGGACGAGCGAACGGTAGTGGCCCAGGTAAAGCCCGGTGACCGCCTCTTCAGCGGTCATCTCCAGCTTCGCAGCTGCCGTCCCGATCCCGGGACCGGCCACCAGGGTCTCGGTCACAGAAGTAGGACGCACAGGTCCACCTGCCGGTTCACCGGCGGCCATAGGTGATCTTCACTACCGAAGCCCCGCCCATCTCGATCCGTAGACAGCAGTGACTGCCCAACTTGCCCACCCCACCCGAGTTGGCGATCTACGGTCGCCTCCCAGCGCCTCCCCGACGCCTACACGACCAAATCCGCAGACGCATTGTGCCAGATCACATGCCAAAAAGGGCAGGTATTCTTGGGACTCTCGCACGAAACGCCCCGGATTCCGAAGGCCAGCCTATCTGGGTGTCACTGGATAGGACACTCCGAGCACAGTTCCGGCCGTATCGGTCCTTGCAGTAGGGGCGTTAGTCCCAAATCGGACATAACGGACAGGGGTACGAGGCGGCTCAGATGGGTGCACACTGACCTGCGCGGACGACTGCCGGGCAGGATGGCCGACGTTGGGTGGCTCTGGTCAGATGGCGGCCCGCTAAGCTCACTGCGTGCTTGACTGCCTTTTCTGCGGGATCGCTTCCGGCCAGATTCCGGCCGAAATCATACAAGAGGACTCACGGACTATCGCGTTCCGGGATATCAATCCGCAGGCCCCCGCGCATGTATTGGTCATACCGAAGGAACATTATGTTGACCTCGCGGCGGTTGCCGAGGCCGGCGGCGGCCTGCTCGAGGAAATGGGCCGCCTCGCGCACCGGGCCGCAGTCGCCGAGGGCATCGACCGCTCCGGCTACCGTGCGGTCTTCAACAGCGGCCCGGACTCCGGGCAGGAGGTTCCGCACGTTCACGCGCACGTTCTCGGCGGCCGGCGGCTGAGCTGGCCGCCCGGGTAGCGCTCGGAGGTCTGCCCGGACTGCGGCGGCGCGGGCCTGCCGGGGTAGCGGCCGGCGGGTCTGCCCGGACTGCGGCCCGGGGCCCGGGACCGAGGCCGCCGGGGGCGTCCCATAGCGTGGCTTCTGCCTCAGTGCGGGCGGATACCATAGGCGGAGCCTATGAGAACAGTCCAGCGGGCGATCCGCCGGACCTTCGAGAGCGGCCAATTGACAGATATCTCAAATAATCTGCGCGGCGACGGCGAGCCAGGAAACGGGCGGTCCCAGGTAAGGATCGTGATTCCGGCTGACCACTCGATGGTCAGCCTGCTCGGCTCGCGCGACGAGCTGCTGCGCGTCATTGAGCGGGAGTTCGCCGCCGACATCCACGTCCGCGGTAACGAGATCACCGTGACTGGTCGGCCGGAAGAGACGGCCCTGGTGACCGGCCTGTTCGACGAGCTGATCGAGCTCCTGGCGAACGGGGCCGAGCTGTCGGCGGACGCCGTGGAGCGGGCCGCCGCCATGCTGCGCCGCGAGCGGGGCATCCGCCCGGCCGAGGTGCTCACGCTCGACATCCTCTCCTCCCGGGGCCGCACCATCCGGCCGAAGACGCTGAACCAGAAGCGTTACGTGGACGCGATCGACAGCCACACGATTGTGTTCGCGATTGGCCCGGCGGGTACCGGCAAGACGTACCTCGCCATGGCCAAGGCCGTGAAGGCGCTGCAGGCCAAGGAGGTCAACCGGATCATCCTGACCCGGCCCGCGGTGGAGGCGGGGGAGCGGCTGGGTTTCCTGCCCGGGACGCTGTACGAGAAGATCGACCCGTACCTGCGCCCGCTCTACGACGCGCTGCACGACATGCTCGACCCGGACTCGATCCCGCGGCTCACCGCGGCGGGCACCATTGAGGTCGCACCCTTGGCGTACATGCGCGGCCGCACGCTGAACGACTCGTTCATCATCCTCGACGAGGCGCAGAACACCTCGGCGGAGCAGATGAAGATGTTCCTCACCCGGCTCGGGTTCGGGTCGCGGGTCGTGGTGACGGGCGACGTGACGCAGGTGGACCTGCCGAGCGGCCAGGTCAGCGGGCTGCGCATCGTCCAGGACATCCTGGAGGGCATCCCCGACATTCACTTCTGCCGCCTGAACAGCCACGATGTCGTCCGGCACCGGCTCGTCGGCGATATCGTCGACGCCTACGAACGGTTCGAGGTCCGGCAGCGCGACGCCGAGGAGCTGCCCGGGCCGGGTGCCCCCGGCTCGCGGCGGGCCGCGGGCCAGCACGGTGCGGCACGCGGAGGGGGGAAGCGCGGTCACTGACGGCGCGAACCTGGTGAGCATTGACATCGCCAACGAGTCCGGCGTGGAGGTCGACGAGCTCGCCCTGGCCACGATCGCCCGCTACGTCCTGGACGAGCTGCGCATTCATCCCCTTGCGGAGCTTTCCGTGCTGGTGGTGGACGAGAAGGCCATGGCCAAGCTGCACAAGGACTGGATGAACGAGCCGGGGCCTACCGACGTCCTCGCCTTCCCCATGGACGAGCTGCGGCCGCCGCACCTGGGCGGGGTCAACGTCGGCCGTGCGGGCGCGGAGGAACCGGGCCCCGATCCCGGCCTGCTCGGGGACGTGGTGCTGTGCCCCCAGGTCGCGGCGGTCCAGGCCCGCGACGCCGGCCACAGTGCCCAGGACGAGCTGGAACTGCTCGCCGTACACGGCATCCTGCACCTGCTCGGCTACGACCACGGGGAACCGGACGAGCGCACGGAGATGTTCGGTCTGCAGGACCGGCTGCTGCGCTCGTGGCGTGCCAGCCGCGCGGCCCCCACCGCGGATAAGAACGCGGGCAACAACGCGGGCAACAACGCGGGCACCGCCGGGGACGGCCCCGGCGGCACCGCCGGGGACGGCCCCGGGGACGGCGCGCCGGCCGAGAGTCCCGGAAGGCAGGAAGGTACGGGGTTATGTCGCCCCAGGGCTGGCTGATAGCGGCCGCGATCGTCCTCGTCCTCATGGCGGGCTGGTGGGCGAGTGCGGAGGCTACCCTGGCCCGCCTGTCCGCCGTCGGCGCGGAGCAACTGGCCGGGTCGGCCCGCCCGGCGGCCCGCCCGGCGTCCCGCCGGCTGCGCGTCGTCTTCGCGGACCTGCCGCGCTATCTCAACATCCTGCTGCTGCTCCGTGTCACCTGTGAGACCTCGGCGACCGTGCTGGTGGTGGCCGCGTTCGTGCACTGGTTCGGGGCGGGCTGGAGGGGTTTCCTGATCGCGCTGGCCGTCATGGTCGTCGTCGGCTACCTGGTGGTGGGCATCAGCCCCGTCCCGCTCGGGCGCCGCGGCGCGGAGCGCGTCGCGCTCGGCGCGGCCACCGTGCTCTACCCGCTCGGCGTGCTGCTCGGACCGGTACCGAGGATTCTGGTCGCCGCGGGCAGCGTGCTCACCCGCGGCAAGGGCACCACGGTGGGGCCGCTGGCCGGCAAGTCCGAGCTGCGCGGCCTGGTCGACTTTCTCGAGCAGCGCAGCGTCATCGAGCCCGGTGAGCGCGAGATGGTCCGGTCGGTCTTCGAACTGGGGGACACGATCGTCCGTGAGGTGATGGTCCCGCGCACGGAGATGGTGTTCGTCGAGCGGGACAAGACCCTCGGCCAGGCCCTCTCGCTGCACCTGCGCAGCGGTTTCTCGCGTATTCCGGTGGCGGGCGAGAACGAGGACGATGTGGTGGGCATCGCCTACCTCAAGGACATCGTGGCCTGGACCCACGAGCATCCCGGCTCCGAATCCGGCACCATGGTCGACCAGGTGATGCGCCCGGCCACCTACGTCCCGGACAGCAAGCCCATCGACGAGATGCTCCGTCAGATGCAGGCGCTGCAGATCCACGTCGCGATCGTGATCGACGAGTACGGCGGCACCGCGGGCCTGGTGACCATCGAGGACATCCTGGAGGAGATCGTCGGGGAGATCACCGACGAGTACGACCAGGAGCAGCCGCCGGTCGAGTGGCTGTCCCCGGACGTGGCCCGGATCACGGCGCGCCTGCCGGTGACCGAGCTGGCGGAGATCTTCGGTGTCACCATCGAGGCCGAGGACGTCGAGACCGCCGGAGGCCTGCTGGCGCACGCCCTGGGCCGCGTGCCGATCGCGGGCTCGGAGGGGACGGTGGGCGGTCTGCGGCTGACCGCCGAGAACCTGTCGGGCCGCCGCAACCGGATCGGTTCCGTCCTCGTCGAACGGCTCACGCAAGAGGCCGATCAGGCCGATCAGGCCGAACGATCCTCCTCCTGACGTTCACCCGCCAGAGGAGTGCGCCGGGAGTGCGCCGGGAGTGCGCCCCGCCCGCCCCGGCCGGCGTCCTCCGCCCGCCGGCCCCCTCTCCCGTGTGTCCCCGGCCCCGGGCCACCCGCGGCCCCTACACTCGACCGGGTGAGCGACGCGCGACTCGGCCCCGAGGATCAGAAGATCATTACCCTGGCCCGCTCGACCCGCGCCCGGGTCGCATCCGCCGAAGGGGCAGCCGTCCGGGACGAAACCGGCCGCACGTACGCGGCGGCCGCGGTAGCCCTCCCGTCGCTGCAGCTGTCCGCGCTGCGCCTGGCCGTCGCGATGGCCGTGTCCAGCGGGGCCGTCGTCCTGGAGGCAGCGGCCCTGGTCAGCGACGCGGCCGAGCCCGACCCGGGCGACCTTGCGGCCGTCCGCGACATCGGCCCCGGCGCCACCGTGTTCCACGCCGCCCCCGACGGCACCCTCCGTGCCGCCCTCCACCTCTAGCCCGGCTCTAGCCCCGTCCGCACCAACCCTGAGCTCGCCCTACCAAGGCACTCATCGTGGAAGGTCCCCTCGGGTGGACGGTGGCGCTCTCCAGAGGTGCACTTACTCCAGCCTCACTCGCCACCTGTACCTTGGCGCTCATCCGCCAGTTTCGGGCGCCGCCTCCGGGCTGTGCTTTCCGCGGAAAACCGGCGCCGAACCGCCCGGCGGGCCAACCAGTCGCCTGATGCGCGAGAATCATGGGGTGATGTCGTCGCAGGAGGCCGCGGACGCCGGGGCGCGCCCGGGCTTCCGATCGGGCTTCGCGTGTTTTACCGGCCGGCCGAACGTCGGGAAGTCGACTCTGATGAACGCGCTGGTCGGCGCGAAGGTGGCGATCACCAGCAGCCGTCCGCAGACCACCCGGCGGGTGATCCGCGGGATCGTGCACCGGCCGGACGCCCAGCTCATCGTGGTGGATACGCCCGGCCTGCACAAACCGCGCACGCTGCTGGGCGAGCGGCTGGACAGCCTGGTACGGTCGACGCTCACCGAGGTCGACGTGATCGGATTCTGCGTCCCCGCCTCGGAGCCGATCGGCCCCGGTGACCGGTATCTCGCACGCGAGCTGGCCGGGATCAAGGGCACGCCCATCGTCGCGATCGTGACCAAGACCGACGAGGTCACCCAGGACCGGGTCATCGCCCAGCTCGTGGCCGTGGCCGAACTGGGGGAGTGGGCCGACGTGGTGCCGGTGTCCGCCTTCACCGGGTACAACCTCGACGTGCTGGCCGACGTGCTGGTGTCGCACCTGCCCGAAGGGCTCCCGCTGTACCCGGAAGGCGAACTGACCGACGAGCCCGAACGGGACATGGTGGCCGAGCTGATCCGGGAGGCGGCGCTGGAGGGGGTGCGCGAGGAGCTTCCGCACTCGATCGCCGTGGTCGTCGAGGAGATGGGCCCCCGTCCCGGCCAGGAAGACCTCACCGACGTGCACGCCGAGATGTACGTCGAGCGGCCCAGCCAGAAGGCCATCGTCATCGGGGCCAAGGGCACCCGCCTCAAGGACGTCGGCAGCCGGGCCCGGCAGCAGATCGAGGCGCTCCTGGGCACCCGGGTCTACCTCGACCTGCACGTCAAGGTGGCCAAGGACTGGCAGCGCAACCCAAAGCAGCTCCGGCGCCTCGGCTTCTACGACTGATCCCGCGCATCCCGGGCCTCGGCGCACCTACTGCCCCGCCGCCCCCCGGACGCTGGGCCCCGCCCCCCCCAGCCCTAGAGAATCGACCCGACCGGCAGGCGCCAGAACGTCCACTGGCTCAACACCCGGTACCCGAGCGCGTCGTTGATCGTGATCATGTGCGCGTTCGATGCGGCGTTCCCGGTGATGATCCATCTCAGCTGTGGCTCGCGCTCGGCCAGCAGTTCGAGCATCGCCACCTTGAGCAGCAGCCCCAGCCGGTGCCCGCGATGGGCCCGGGTCACCACGGTCAGCTGCTGATGCCCCCACTCGGGCTCAGCCTGGTCGACGGACAGTTCGGTGAGGCCGGCTAGTTCCCCGGTGCCCTCGTCGCGGACCGCCACCGAATACTGCCGCAATCCCTGCGCCACGGCGCGGACCTCGACCGCGCGGACCCGCGCGGCATTCCAGCTCTGTTCCTCTTCGCCCGGGCCATGCGGCGCGTCTCCCATCGCCTCGTTGAGCCGTGCCACCTGGTCGAGGTAGGCGCCCGGGTAATGGCTCGCCCAGTTCATAAGGGCGTACCCGGCCGCCGCGGCCTTGGTGGACGCACGGAGCTCCGCCAGCAGACCGGACGGGATCTCCCCGACGTCGAGCTTGCGCACTATCTCGGCGAGATCCGCGACGGCCCCCGCCGTGCGCGCGAAGCCGTCACCAGCCGAACCGTCACGCGTGAAACCGGTCAGCGTCGACCGGCCCGCATCCCTGACGCGCGCCGCCGCGTGCCTGAGCAAGCCGGTGCCGAGCCCGGCCCGGCGCCTGCCCGGGGGGACCATGGCCGTGACCGCCGCCCGGTCCCGGTTTTCCCGATCGGGCAGCTCCAGGATGTACCCGCCCACGGCGTCCCCGGCCACGGACGCGAGCCACGCCTCGTGCGGCTCGGCCGTCCAGCCCTGGGCCAGGTAGCCGCGGAACACCCCGGGTGACTTCGGCGGAAAGCCGGGGTCGTCCACCGGCGTGTTCTCCACATGGATCTGATGCAGCGCCCGCGCCGCGCCCTCGTCCCTCGCGGGATCAAACCGTTCAATACGCACGCCGCCAGGAAAACACCCTCCGTACCCGCCTCGCACCTGGTTATTGACCGCCCCAGCGAGCCCGCCGCGATCGCCGGGACCCGCAGCGGCTTACGGCGAGGCCCTCGTACCGGCCCAGCGATCCGGGCCTTCAGGCCCGGTGAGTGGCCGGTGTGCCGGCGAAGTACCACCGCGGGGCGCGGAGCGCACTGGGGGTTCCGGGGGGTCGCCCCCCGGGCCAACACAGTGATCCGGGCCAGCGGCCCCGGTGAGTGGCCGGTGCTGTCGGCGGGGACCGCAGCGGGTTACGGCGAGACGGTCGTTACCGGCCCAGCGACCCCAGGCCGAAGGCCTGGGTGAGTGGCCGGTGTGTCGGCGAGGTACCGCAGCGGGGCGCGAAGCGCATGCGGGGGGAATCGGGGGGTCGCCCCCCCGGGCTGATACAGTTACTTCATCATGCTGCGCGAGCTGCTCCTCCTTAGTAGCCGCGGCGGGGGCCGTTAAGGCCCGCTCCCTCGCCGCGGAGTCTTCGCGTGACCGCTGGCCAGATCGTGGCCGGGCGTCCGGCCAGATCCTCCGCAGCCTCGATGAGGAGCAGCATCCATCATGATTCCGCAGCAGTCGTCTGCGCCCGGCCAGCAGCCGGTATCGAAACCTTCCGTACGGCAGCGGTCCATCGGGGCCGGCGCCATTCAGCCGCAGCCGAGCGGCATGCCCTGTCACCGTTACACGCCCTTCAAGGCCATCGACCTGCCCGACCGGACGTGGCCGGCCAAGGCGATCACGAAGGTCCCGCGCTGGCTGTCCACCGACCTCCGGGACGGTAACCAGGCGCTGATCGACCCCATGAGCCCGGCGCGCAAGCGCAAGATGTTCGACCTCCTGATCAAGATGGGCTACAAGGAGATCGAGGTCGGCTTCCCGTCGGCCAGCCAGACCGACTTCGACTTCGTCCGCGAACTGGTCGAGGGCGGCCGTATCCCCGGCGACGTGCAGATCTCGGTGCTGACCCAGGCCCGCGACGACCTCATCGAGCGGACCGTCGAGTCGCTGGCCGGCGCGCCGCGGGCCACGGTGCACCTGTACAACGCGACCGCGCCGCTGTTCCGCCGGGTCGTGTTCGGCGTGGACCGCGAGCAGTGCAAGGCGCTGGCCGTCGACGGGACCCGGTCCGTGCTCCGGCACGCCGAGCGGCTGCTGCCCGACTGCGACTTCGGCTACGAGTACTCCCCGGAGATCTTCGCCGACACCGAGCTCGACTTCGCCCTCGAGGTGTGCGAGGCGGTCTCGGACATCTGGCAGCCGGAGGCGGGCCGGGAGATCATCTTCAACCTGCCGTGCACCGTCGAGCGGTCCACCCCGAACGTCTACGCCGACCAGATCGAGTGGATGAGCCGCCAGTTCTCCCGCCGCGAGCACGTGTGCCTCTCGGTGCACACGCACAACGACCGGGGTACCGCGGTGGCCGACGCCGAGCTCGCGGTGATGGCCGGCGCGGACCGGATCGAGGGCTGCCTGTTCGGCAACGGTGAGCGGACCGGCAACGTCTGCCTGGTCACGCTGGGCATGAACCTGTTCAGCCAGGGCATCGACCCCATGATCAACTTCTCCGATATCGACGAGATCCGCCGGACCGTCGAGTACTGCAACCAGCTTCCCGTGCACCCGCGCCACCCGTACGCCGGTGACCTGGTGTACACGGCGTTCTCGGGCTCCCACCAGGACGCGATCAAGAAGGGCTTCGAGGCCCTGGAGAAGGAAGCCGAGACGGCCGGGGTCCCGTTCGCGGACTACCCCTGGGCCGTGCCGTACCTGGCCATCGACCCGAAGGACGTGGGCCGCACGTACGAGGCCGTGATCCGGGTGAACTCCCAGTCCGGCAAGGGCGGCGTCGCGTACGTGATGAAGGCCGAGCACCAGCTGGACCTGCCCCGGCGGCTGCAGATCGAGTTCTCCCGGGTCATCCAGGCCCGTACGGACGCCGACGGCGGTGAGGTGCCGCCCGCCGAGATGTGGGAGCTTTTCTCGGCCGAATACCTCTCCGACGGCCCGGTCGCCCTGCTCGGGCACCGCGCCTCCTCGGTGGTCGAGTCCAAGCACGTGCTGACGGCCGAGGTCCGCGCGGATGGCGAGGCCCGGCAGATCGAGGGGTCCGGCAACGGCCCGATCTCGGCGTTCTGCGACGGGCTGGCCGCGGTGGGCATCAAGACCCGTGTGCTCGACTACACCGAGCACGCCCTGTCCGCCGGATCGGACGCGCAGGCCGCCGCGTACGTCGAATGCGAGATCGACGGCCGCACCCTGTGGGGGGTCGGCGTCGACGCCGACACCGCCGGCGCCTCCATGCGCGCCGTCCTCTCCGCCGTCAACCGCGCCCGCCGCAGCTGACCGGCCGCGCCGGCTCCTGACCGGCCGCGCGCCCTCTGATCGGCCGCGCGGCTACAGACTGGCTGCGCCGTAGCTACCCGCCGCGCCGCAGCCAACCGGGCTCCGCGGGGGACCGTGCCGACCGTACGGCCCCCCGCGGGCCCGCACCACGCCCGTCATCGAAATATGTAACGGACATAGTGCTCCTGGTCACCGACGCAGGGAGCGTGTGCCCTGCGGCCCCAAGGAGCCCAGGGCCCCGCGACCGTGCGGAGCCCGCGGCCCTCAGAAGCCGCCATGAAAGGTCGACCCTGTGGCCACAAGGAACACACGGGTCACTGTGACCACAAGAGTGCACGGCCCCTATGTACGTAAAGGTGCCATCACGTGTATCCCCTTACACGTAGAGGTGCCATCACGTACAAGGCCGGGTGGGCGCGTGAGCGGCGAGCGGCCTCCGTCTTGCCCCGGGATGGTGAGCGGCCCCCCGCTAAACGCTGGCCAGGGGGAAGCGGGCGGCCTCCGTCCAGTGCCCTCCGGCTGACGGCTGGGTCATCAGGGTGACTTCGGCGGCGTGGCCATCGATGGGCAGTTGCGCCCGGACGGACTCCTCGGCGGCGTGCAGGTCATTCAGCGGGTGGCCGTGGCCGATGGTCAGGTGCGGGACGACCTCGTCGAACTGGCCCTCGAACGGGGGAAATGCCGGGAAGGCCCCGAAGACGTGCTGGGTCAGGGCCCGGAAGGGGCCAGGAGCGCGCGGAGCAAGCCAGAGCACGTCGTCGCCGAACCAGTCCGTGTGATCCAGCTGGAAGCTGAATCCGCTGACGGCCGCGAACAGGCGCTCAAGCTCGGTCAGCACTGCTGTATCGAGCGTCTGGGGCGGCATGAACGGGAAGAGCACCGTGATGTGGGCCGGGATGCCGAGCGGGGCGCTCGCATCGAGGCGTTCCCGGTGCCGCCGCACGGCGAGTTCAGCGTCGGGGACCTTGATGATCAGGACGCTCTGGGGACCTGGGCTCGTCACGCGAGGACCTTAACCCCGTCTGGTCCGACTCTACGGGGCAGCTCTCCGGTGACCGGGCGCTGGCCGAGCCGCTCCTCCGGGTCCGCGGCATCATCGTCTAGGACCGCAGCCGACCCGCGTGCTTGGTTGTACCGGGCACGCTCTGAGGTTTACGGCGCAGGTAAAAGGGGCTTATTAATACCCATGGCTTCTGAGGAGGATGGACCTTCCGCGGCTCAGGT
>Ga0182014_10006773_pt1 | contig 12184 bp, 9 predicted proteins | sample 612S2DmetaG_FD_120489 | JGI IMG/M metagenome (GOLD analysis project Ga0182014, IMG submission 120489) | Permafrost microbial communities from Stordalen Mire, Sweden - 612S2D metaG | ecosystem: Environmental > Terrestrial > Soil > Wetlands > Permafrost | place: Sweden: Stordalen | collected... | reverse complement strand
CTCCAGATCTGCAAAGCTCACCGACTCGCCCCGTGCAACAAAATCATGCCGCCAGCAACGCTTTCGGCGATCTCTTATCGTCCAAAACGCCTTCCGCCGTGCCTTCACGAATAATGCAGGCTAGAGCTCTGGGAAATCTTTGTACGTGATTTGAACGGGAGATTTGGAGATCATGGCATTCTGTGCAATGCGGGACCCAACCGGCCCTAAAGTCGTATTCACACCGGAACCGCTCGCCATCATGGAGCCGAAGCGGGAAAGCCGGACTTGAAGGGCATCGTCACCGAAGACATTCCCCCCATACTGCGAAACCCCGTAGTCCCGTCAATGAATATGGAAGAGGTGGAGATGCTCACCGCTCCAGGCAAAAGCCAGCTGTAGAATTCCATGGAGTTGGGAAAGATTGGTTTCGCTGCGGATCGAGAGGTGCCGCCAAACCAGCGGGCTCACATCCCGAAACACCCCTCTAAGTTGATAACCTTCCGCCATTTGGGCAGTTCATCGGATGTTCCCCTAAAATGGCACAACCAAACACCGGGATTCTTCCGCTCTTTATCGTGGTTGGGCACGCTATTGTCCCAATTGAGAAAGGCGCGCAGAAAAGGCTCTCTCACCTCTGCGAACTGCGCCAAGTCGACCGCACCCCCTCCGCCGCACAGCACCATGCAAAAAGGAATCATCAGCAGCCCCTGAAAATCATGCAGATCGGCTTTGCCGCTTCCGGGCTCGTCAAGACCCTCCCAACACGCGGAAGATTGATCCAAGGTTTCTTCACGGGACCTGGCATGGGCCTCCTGCAAAAAATCGCGATTCGCAATCTCAATCCCGGAAGTGCCTCCGCTGGTTCAACGAAACTCCAAAGGCGATTGCCTGCAACCATACCTTTGTATGATTGTCAGCCGTTCTATTTGCGGGGTAGTGTTTGTTCTGTCGTCGAGAGAGCACTTTTCAGATGCATGTCGGCTCTGTTGTCCCTTTAACTGCCACCAGTTCAACAAGGAGTTCTTTATGTCGTTTGTTCGAAAGTCGATGAAGTCGGCTGCCGCTCTGAACTCACGACCGACAGCAAACCTCGCATCGCGGCTTACCACGCTTGCAAGCAAACCAACCCGGACACATTCCAGGAAACCTCGGATGATCAGAGTCGGCCTCAACCTATTATGCTTCCTCTGCAGCACGGGTCTACTCACGGGCGCTTTGGATGCGCAGACGGTTACAGTGACGAATGTTCCGGAAAACGGCTACCTGTACAGCTTCTTCCCTGGGGATTGTCCCGCTGGATTCAACATTCCGAGCGGACAATACCCATCCTCCATCCACTTGGAGCGGCCGCACGCCATTTACAACCACACGACTGACCAGTGGGTGCTCTACGCACATTACGAAAATAGCAACTACACTGTAGCGGAGGTTATGGTTGCAACCAGTGCCAGCGAATGCGGTCCATACACAGTTCAGAGTGCGTTCCAACCAGAGGGCTACCAGTCCAGAGATGAAAACATTTTCGAGGATGACGACGGTTCAGCCTACCTGATCTCCGCTTCCAATAAGTACGGAGGCGCCAATGACACGATGGCTATCTTCAAGCTCGCGAGCGATTATCTCAGCGTGGATTCCTCTGCAGGTGTGACCTGGTTGTTTGATTACCAATACCGTGAGGCTCCTGCCGTCGCGAAATCCAATGGATCCTACTTCCTCATAACGTCTCAAGCTGCGGGGTGGTTTCCGAGCCAGGGCGGCTATGCCGTAAGCAGTGCGATGATGTCGGGGTGGTCGTCCCTGATGAATCTCGGAAACGCTTCCACGTTCGGCGGGCAGAGTTCCGACATCTTGACGATCAAAGGGACTCACGCTACTACATTTGTCCTTGTCCTCGATCATCTAGGTGGATACATCTCCTACGACTCGGGAAGCATGTGGCTGCCGTTATTGCTGAATGGCAACGCGAAGACAGCCACCCTCAACTGGTACAGCTCTTGGAAAGTGGATATGAAGACCGGCATCCTTAAATTGCCCGTCAACCCCGATGTCGCTTTGTGGGGAACTGCCACTGCAAGTTCAAGTTTATCGACTAATCCGGCGAAGCTCGCCTCAGATGGCAACTACGGGACCGAATGGGTTTCAGCGACGAGTGGGTGCAATGATTCCAGTTGCTTCCCTGCCTGGTGGATGACGGATCTTGGCTGGCCCCAGCCTGTTGCGGAGGTTGATATTTCCTGGTACATGGTCAAGGGCTCTGAGGCCTACTATGAGTACAAAATCAGCTACAGCAACGACGGCGTAAACTTCAAGAGCATCGATCGGACCAGCAACCAGTTCTACGGATTTACTTCCGATCCGGTCAATTTCACGGCGCGGTATGTAAGAATCGACTTAGTGAATGCGGTCCTCCAGAACAACCCGAATAACAACTGGTATACGCCTCAGCTCTGGGAGGTTCAATTGGTGAGGGCGCCTGAGCGCCGCGGTGAGCTTGAGCATGCTTCTGTTGAGGTTACGGCGTCTCCATCCAGCATTACTATAGATCAGCCAGTAACCGCGACTGTGACGGTATCGGGACCGCGTTGTGCACCGGTTCCCATCGGCACCGTTACGCTAGCAGGCGGAGGATATGTCTCGCCCGCGCTTGCTTTACTAGACTCCGTCGAAGCCGGGGAGTCCGCGTCTGACGACGAACGCGACTGCCACCGCCATGCCAGCCGAAGTGTTAGTCAGACATTCACAATTCCTGGAGGGGCGCTGGTTCCGGGCACAGACGTCATGACTGCCACCTATACACCAGCATTGCTGAATCGCGAAACCTACGGAACGGCCTCAGGTGAAGCCTCGGTGTCTGTCAATGGCGGGGGCCCGGGCGGGGGATATCTGATTCCAAACGGAACGTATACTTTCATCAATCGAAACAGCGGCCTTGCCATGGAAGACCCGGGGTCGTCGAATACCCCAGGCGCGAATATCGATCAATACACAAGCAACGGAGGGAATAATCAGAAGTGGCAACTGACCAATGTTGGGGACAACAACGTTAAGCTCATCTGTGTATCCAGCGGCCTTGCACTGGACATGGGAGGGCAGTCGAAGTCTCCCGGCGGGACGGTAGATCAATGGCCATGGAACGGAGGCAATAACCAGATATGGCATATCATCTCTCTCGGAGGAAGCTACTACGAGATCACCAACCTGAACAGTGGTCTAGCACTTGAGGTGCCTGGCCAGTCGACAGCGCTCGGAACTTGGCTCGACCAATGGACGTGGAACGGGGGCACCAACCAGCAGTGGAGCGTCCAATAACGAGCTTGGCCCCAACGACAAATGTCTGCATACAAGCAGGCGCAGGTGAGAGTCTGCGCCTTTCATTTTTGACGGACCGTCCCAGCTAGATAGCTGCCGGCCAGATGCGACTCAGCCCTCCAAAAGAGTCGTAAGGAAGTGCCCCCGGTGATGTGTTGCAAATCGCGGGCATTGATAAGTTTCTCTGGGTTACGGTGCGTGTTCGAGGCGAATTCGCGCTAATCTTGTTAGTCCCGCACCGGCGTTGCCGACCCACGGGAGATGAAACGGGCGTCCTGCAGTTTTCCCTTGTTTTGTTGAACTTGCATTTTTGTTTCTTTATAGATCTCGTTTCAAAAACACCTCCTGAGCGTGATCCATAGGCAAGTTACGTAAGATCTTTACCAGAGCTACATTCACAAGGGCGGCAGCGACCGGCATTACATGGCAGTGGGCCGATGGGCGACAGTGGGTGGGATTCTGCTGCCGATTGGGACGGCTTCCGCGGCGATCAACTTCAACAACATCATGGACACGTTGCAACTGGTGTTCAGTTTTGTGAACGCGCCGCTGTTTGCGACGTTCTTGCTGGGGATGTTCTGGAAGCGGGCTACGGGACACGCGGCATTCTCCGGGCTGATTTCGGGAACTTTGGCCGCGGTGCTGCACCACGGATTGACGCTGCCGATCGAATCGCGGCCGGGCATTCACGGCGGATGGATCGCCGTGCTGCATCGTTATCCCCGTGACATGGCGCAGAATTTCTGGACGGCGATTTTTGCGTTCGGCACCAACTTTCTTGTGACCGTGGTGGTGAGTTACTGCACTAAGGCGAGGCCGGAGGCGGAATTAGTTGGCCTGGTTCACTCGCTGACGCCGAAGCCGAAGCGTCCAGAAGATGAAGCTTGGTGGAAGCGGCTCGAGGCGCTGGCGGCGACCGTTCTGCTGGGTGCGGTGGCGTTGAACATTTTCTTTTATTGAGAACTTTTCCGGGGCGGGACCGGGAGGATAGGAGAGAGCGATGAGTCTTGATTTACGCATTCCGATGGGGTTGATGTTCACGCTGGTCGGCGTGATCCTGGCTGCCTTTGGATTTGTCACCAGGAACAACGAGGCGCTCTATGCCCGCAGCCTGGGCATCAATATTAATTTCTGGTGGGGAGTAGCAGTACTGGCCTTCGGGCTAACCATGTTCCTCCTAGGCCGTATAAATCAGAAACAATTGGCTAGGGCTGCGTCTATAGAAGCGAGCCCAACACGGCGGGAACACTGATTCGACCAGCGTGATCACGGCTCTCCGCAAAACCCGGCCTGATTCGACAGTGGTCCCAGCGGCAAGAACCAGGTAGAGATGGTGCAGTCTTTGGATCGCATGAATGTTGGTCGCAATGCTGACGAGGTGGAGGAATGGGCAAATGCATAATAGATTGAAGGAACAACCAGGAACGAACACTTCGCGATCATTCGCAGCGCCGGCACGCGTAAACCTCATCGGCGAACATACAGACTACACCGGCGGCCTGGTAATGCCGATGGCCATCCCATTTACTACCGTCGCGTCGATCAGTCTGACCGACGATGGCCTGTATACCTTCAGAAGCGATAGCTTTGAGAGCATACGAACAATGGGTCCAGATGATCACTCCGCAAAGTCAGGGGATTGGACTGATTACCCCGTAGGCGTATTGCGAGAACTGCAGACTCTAGGAATCGCGCCTCGACCGTTCATACTGCAGTTGAGTGGAAATGTTCCTCTTGGTTCCGGTTTAAGCTCCTCCGCCTCAGTCGAGGTTGCGACTGCAATGGCTCTGCTGGCGCACAGCGGAGCAGAATTGGCGCCCAAGGCCACCGCAATGCTCTGTCAGCGCGCAGAGAACAATTATGTTGGTTCGCCCTGTGGCATTATGGATCAATTCATTGCGACTCTGGCAGTTGGCGGTTCTGCGCTCCTCCTTAATACACGCGATCTGAGTTACGAACTCCTTCCGATGAACAAGGACGCCCTTGCCGAATGCCGCGTGCTGGTGGCGAACTCCGGTGTAAAGCATTCGATTGCCGGCGGTGATTATGGACTGCGGCGCCGGGAACTTGAGGCGGGCCAGGCAGCGCTGGTCCGCAAGTTTCCTTACCTGCGCGATCTGGGCGATGCCACGCTGGAACAGCTCGCCAGTTGCGAACAGGAAATGTCTGCGGAAAGCTTTCGGCGCTGCCGTCATGTGATCACCGAAAACGCTCGGGTTCGCGATGCCGGGAAAGCCATGCTCGCTGGAGATCCGGAGCGACTGGGCGCAATCATGACGGAGGCTCACGCCAGCCAACGCGATGACTTTGAATGCACTGTTGAAGAGGTTGACTTCCTTGTGTCGACTGCAATTGGACTGAGTGGCTGCTATGGTGCGCGTCTCACCGGGGGCGGATTTGGCGGATGCACTGTGAATCTGGTCAGCGCAAAGGATGCCGAGGTGGTTGCTGCCACGCTCCGGGACACATACTACGAGCGCTTTCATCTGAATGCAGAGAAGTATATTTGCGAAGCGGTAGATGGCGCAATAGCGCGCAATGAATCACCCAATAGGGATTCACATCAAGGGGTAGTCTCATGTTAGCGGGGTTTGCGGAATCGCCGCATCGCCGTTGGAATCTGCTGCGGCGAGACTGGGTGTTGGTATCGCCGCACCGTACGCAACGTCCATGGCAGGGCCAGACGGAGGAGAAAAGCGCCTCGAAAGCGCCGGAGTATGACCCTGCGTGTTATTTGTGTCCCGGCAATATGCGAGCGGGGGGACATCGAACACCGTCTTATACCGGAACTTACGTCTTCGAGAACGACTATGCCGCGCTGAAGAGTGACGTCCCTCAGGTCACAATGGATGTTGATAAAGCGGGGCTTCTGCGAGCTGGAACGGAGCGAGGCATTTGCCGCGTACTTTGCTTCGATCCGCGGCACGACCTCACGCTTGCGACCATGAGTACGCAGGCCATTCGGCGCGTAGTCGATGAGTGGGCCTATCAGGAAACCGATCTTGCGGCCCGCAGCGACATTAGCTACGTTCAGATCTTCGAGAACCGTGGAGCGATGATGGGGGCCAGTAATCCTCATCCGCACGGACAGATATGGGCCACCGAACACATCCCAAATGAGCCATCCTTGGAACTCGCCTCTCAGCAGGACTTCTTCGACAGCCATGGATCATCCCTACTGCTCAAATACTTGCAACTTGAACTGCGGGAGGCGGAGCGTATCGTTACGCAGGCTGAAACATGGGTTGCGCTGGTGCCGTTCTGGGCAGTTTGGCCTTTTGAGTTACTCCTGTTACCCAAATATCCAGTGAGTACATTGCGCGAACTTGATATAGAGGGCCGGGATGGATTGGCCGATCTATTGGTGACAATAACGGCCGCTTACAACCGCGTGTTTGATACTCCGTTTCCTTACTCAATGGGCTTCCATCCGGCCCCATGCGACTCCAGTTCCCACCCCGAGTGGCAGCTTCATGCGCATTTCTACCCACCCCTTCTGCGCTCCGCAACGGTGAGGAAATTCATGGTTGGATTTGAATTGCTTGGCTCGCCCCAACGGGACATCACGCCTGAATCCGCAGCTCTTACGCTTCGTAAAGCCATAGAACAGCAATTATGAGAGGGCAGGAATGAACTTATTGGTAACTGGTGGCGCCGGGTACATCGGCGGCACCGTCGCGACGATCCTCATACAGGCTGGCCATCACGTGACGGTGCTTGATAACTTGTGTCATAGCAAGCGGCATCAAGTGCCCGCGGATGTGAAATTCGTCGAAGCCGATGTCGCAGACCGGCCCCGTGTTGAAGCTCTTCTCCGCGAGTTGCAACCGGATGGCGTGCTTCACTTCGCTGCCCTGATCGAAGCCGGTGAATCGATGCAAAAGCCGGAGATTTACTTCCGCAATAATACCGCCTCGACTCTAGCTCTGCTTGAGGCGATGCTCGCCACGGGGGTCAAGAAGCTGGTCTTCAGTTCCACAGCCGCGGTTTATGGCGAACCGGAGTACGTGCCCATCGAGGAGACTGCCAAACTTGCTCCCACAAATGCTTACGGAGAAAGCAAGCTGCTCGTAGAGCACATGCTGCGGTGGTTTAACCGCATTCATGGGTTGCGTTACGCATCGTTGCGCTACTTCAACGTAGCGGGCGCGCTGAATGGCCGCGGCGAAGCACACGAACCTGAAAGCCATCTCATTCCTTTGATCCTGGACGTGGCGCTGGGGCGCCGTGAGCAGATTTTTATTTTCGGCGATGATTACGATACGCCTGACGGCACCTGTATCCGCGACTACATTCATGTCGCGGATTTAGCCTCGGCGCACATTCTGGCCCTTGATGCCTTGGACATACGTGATCGCGTGATTTGCAATCTCGGCAATGGGGAGGGCTTCTCAGTGAAAGAGGTAGTTGAGGCAGTCCGCCGGGTCACGGCACACCCCATCCCGGTGGTGATTAAGCCTCGGCGCGCTGGAGATCCGGCTCGCCTTGTGGCTGCATCGGCTCGTGCGCAAGCTGAACTTGACTGGAGGCCTCAAACACCAGAAATCGAAGCGATTATCGCTTCCGCCTGGGAGTGGCATCAGCAGCGCTACGCCACAAAGACGGTTGAGCAACATTAAAGAAAGAATGGGGTTCCGTGGAGTGTGAGGCCGAGGCTGCGCAATTCGCCCTACGCATCTACTATCGCTCTGCTGAGCGCTGCATCAATGCGTACAAGCGTCTCGGAGGCCAGCGACACACCGATGACCCGAACATAGTCCGCTGTCTGCTCCGGGCGGGAAGCGCCAATCATTGCCGATGTTACCTTGGAGCGGCGCAGCACCCAGGCTAGTGCCATCTGCACCATGGTGAGCTTCAGGGGCGAAGCAATGGCTTCCCCAGGCTCCCTCATAACCGGAGCTGTGGCGGCTGTGAACAACCCGATGGATTACAACTTCTCAGATGCAAGGTGATAGCGCCGATGAGGATCTTGCGGCCCACTTCCAATCTCCACAATCACTCCTCGCTCTACGAGCGATACGAGACGTGTTCGTGCCGCGCGTGGAGAGAGCTTGATCTGCTTTGCGATCTGAGAGGTTGAGAGTCCAACCTCTGAACTTGCGGCGAGTGCGGCAAGGATGGCCTCGTTCCGAGCGTCTGTTGCTGGCGCACTGCGGGGTATCGCGGAGAGCGTGACTCGAAAATGCGTCCCTATCTCTTCAAATTGGGGAGCATCCAGCCCGCTATCCCGGCAGGCCGCGGTCATCCGCTGGATACCACTCCCCCAGTGCTCGATCAGTCCCAGCTCCTGAAATACTCGGCCCAGGACGCGGTTGCGGAGTTTAGAAATGCCCTTTTGGATGTCTTCGATGGTGAGTCCGAATGGGAGCAGGCCAGGGTTCTCGATCTCCAGGCGGTCGTCAAACAGGGCAACGCGAATGGGTGCGCCGCGCTGAGCGTAATCCGCGTGGACGATTGCATTCATGATCGCTTCGCGGACCGCAACCACCGGAAACGTCCACCTATCTGTTCGTTTCACGGGGCCTATGACTGCCTCACGAGCCATGTGCTTCCGCAAGAATGCGATCACATCCTCGGCAGCCCCCGGAAGATAAGAGCGCACTTCTGTGGAGTCGAGTATCCGGCGCCGGTCGCTGCCAGCGAATCGGCCTGCTTGAATCCATGCATCCGGGTAGTGGTTTAGCCGATCGGCACCGAATAGGAGGATGCCTCCGATAGTCGGCACGATCCGGCCTTGGTAGTTCGTTACGATTTTGAGAGTCTGCAGTTCGGGACGTGTCAGTTTGCGAATTGGCTTGAAGAACTCGGAAGCAGCTCGGAAGTCGATTGCTTCCGAGTTCAACTCCGGCCTGGGCTGTTCGTCGAACGAGGAGACCTGGTTGTAGCGCCGCATCTCCTCGACCAGAAACAAATCCGCCCGCCGATTCGTTGAACCCACACGAACAAAGACACCCTCCTCCGGACCGAGCCGATTCAAAAAGTGTGGCCGACCGGCGCTCGGGTAAATCTCGACCGCCAAGACCTGAGTCTTTCTCCAGGGCATCACTTCGATGGAAGGGACTAGCCTTGGGGAGATGCTGTCCGCAATCAGATTGGCAAGACGCTCTTCCTCCGCCAATATGTTGGGGGTGCCCTTGACCCTCTTCGTACCGTCCTCGACCCCCAGCACAAGAACGCCGCCAGAAGTGTTTGCGAACGCAACGATGGCCTTCAGCGCGCCGTCCGGGGACGAGAGATGAGAGATCCCGCTTAAACTCCAGCGTCTTGCCTTCGGGTCTACTGAGGAGGGTGATCAGGTCCACGACTCTGCATTCTACTCTGAAGCATGGTTGCGGATAAACATTCCGAGTTGAAGAATGCCGCGCGATGGCAGGGGATTCATGCCAGATCCGACCTCAATTCCCCCTCGCAGGATACGCACCACCGGACGGGAAGAGTGTATTCTGACTGATAGATGCGCGGGCAGGAAGACAGCAACTGCTATGCTCAAACTATGCTCGAACAACCCCTATCGGCCTGCACAAAACTCTATGGAACCTAACCCCATACGCCGCGTAAGTCTTTGTAAACAAAGAAAACAGGAAGCTTACGGAAATCTCACCGCGGACTCAAAATCCGCCGACCCTTGCGGTCATGGGGGTTCGACCCCCCCTCCCGGCACTCTTTAACTAATTTATAATCAATCGTTTAGGAGATTTTATGTCTAACTGTCCTTTCTGCGTGCGGATGGAACATTGACCGATCATGGCGCATCGGCACTCTGGCACACTCTCCCATGCTGCACGCATTGTCCCGGCAGTTCATCATTCCTAAAACCAAAAGGAAGCTGTAGGATTCGCGCAGCCTCTATCTGGTCCGGGATAACCCGATGCCACGTCGAGGCTGCGCTTTATACAACCTTTGGGACCTTTCCCCTGAGATCACGCGAGGTCGAAGCGGTCAAGGTTCATCACCTTGCTCCAGGCCGCCACAAAGTCACGCACGAACGCCTGCTGCGAGTCGCCGCACGCATAGAATTCCGCGAGGGCTCGGAGCTGAGAGTTCGAACCGAAGACAAGATCGACTACGGTGCCCGTCCACTTGAGCTCGCCGGTCGCCCGATCCCGCCCCTCCAACACGCCTTCAGATGTAGCGGACTTCTGCCACTTCGTGTTCATGTCGAGGAGATTCACGAAGAAATCATTGGTCAATGTTTCGGGCCGCTTGGTGAAAACGCCATGTTCGGACTGCCCGAAGTTTGCATTCAGGGCGCGCATGCCACCGATCAGAACCGTCATCTCGGGAGCGGTGAGCGTCAGCAGGTTCGCCCGATCCACCAGCAACTCAGCCGCCGATCCCTCGTGTTCCTTCCGGAGGTAGTTGCGGAACCCGTCTGCGGTCGGCTCCAGTGCGGCAAACGAGTGCACATCGGTCTGCTCCTGTGATGCGTCCGTCCGTCCTGGCGAGAAGGGAACCTTCACGTCGTGGCCGGCCTTCTTTGCAGCCTCCTCGACGGCTGCGCAGCCGCCCAGAACGATCAGGTCAGCAAGAGAGACCTTCTTCCCACCGGATTGCGCGCCATTGAAATCCTTCTGGATCGCCTCCAGCGTCTGAAGAACCTTCGCCAGTTCGGCCGGCTGGTTGACTTCCCAATCCTTTTGCGGCGCCAGGCGAATGCGCGCCCCGTTAGCCCCGCCGCGCTTGTCGCTGCCGCGGAACGTTGCAGCCGACGCCCACGCCGTGGTCACCAGTTGGGAGATGGAAAGTCCGGATGCGAGGATATTGGCCTTCAGGGCTGCAATATCCTGCGCATCGATTAGTTTGTGATCCACTGCGGGAACGGGATCCTGCCAGATCAGGTGCTCCGCAGGAACAAGACGGCCAAGATACCGCGCGATAGGCCCCATGTCGCGGTGAGTCAGCTTGAACCAAGCCCTGGCGAAGGCGTCTGCGAACTCCTGCGGATGATCGAGGTAGTGCCTCGAAATCTTTTCGTAGCTGGGGTCTATTCTTAGAGACAAGTCCGTCGTGAACATGATGGGGGCGTGCTTCTTCGACGGATCGTGAGCATCCGGCACGGTACCCGCTGCAGCTCCGTCTTTGGGCACCCATTGTTGAGCACCGGCAGGGCTCTTGGTGAGCTCCCATTCATACTTGAAGAGGTTTTCCAGGTAGTCGTTGTCCCACTTTGTCGGGTTGTCGGTCCATGCGCCCTCCAAGCCGCTGCTGATCGTATCGACGCCCTTGCCGCTGCCAAAGCTGTTTTGCCAGCCCAGGCCTTGCTCTTCGATGCCTGCACCCTCGGGTTCGGGGCCGACGTACTTGATCGGATCGGCAGCGCCATGAGCTTTGCCGAAGGTGTGTCCGCCGGCGATGAGGGCAACAGTCTCCTCGTCGTTCATCGCCATGCGCGCGAACGTCTCCCGAATATCGCGTACCGCAGCGACTGGATCCGGCTTACCATTGGGTCCTTCCGGATTCACATAGATCAGGCCCATCTGAACAGCGGCGAGAGGATTGTCGAGCTGACGGTCTCCACGGTAGCGTTCGTCTCCCAGCCACTTGCCCTCAGATCCCCAGTAAATGTCTTCTTCTGGCTCCCAGATGTCCTCGCGCCCACCGCCGAAACCGAAGGTCTTCAATCCCATCGACTCCAGCGCCACGTTACCAGTGAGAACAATCAGGTCGGCCCAGGAGAGTTTCCGACCGTACTTCTGCTTGATCGGCCAGATCAACCGGCGCGCCTTGTCGAGGCTCACGTTGTCCGGCCAGCTATTCAGCGGTGCAAATCGCTGCGCTCCAGAGCCCGCGCCGCCGCGGCCATCGGCGATACGATAGGTGCCTGCGCTATGCCACGCCATGCGGATGAAGAACGGCCCATAGTGGCCGTAGTCCGCGGGCCACCAGTCCTGCG
>Ga0182014_10006772_pt1 | contig 12185 bp, 5 predicted proteins | sample 612S2DmetaG_FD_120489 | JGI IMG/M metagenome (GOLD analysis project Ga0182014, IMG submission 120489) | Permafrost microbial communities from Stordalen Mire, Sweden - 612S2D metaG | ecosystem: Environmental > Terrestrial > Soil > Wetlands > Permafrost | place: Sweden: Stordalen | collected... | reverse complement strand
GGCCTTCCAGGAGCGTCACGTCGACGCCTTGTCGGGCCAAGCCGCCTGTCGTTTCCAGGCCCAGCAACCCGCCGCCGATGCACACGCATTTTGCACCGCCTCGGGACGCCGCCAGGAGTTGCCGGGCGTCCTCCGCTGTCCGCAGGCTAGTCACCCCTTCTCGATCCGCTCCGGGCAGCGGTGGAATAAAAGGATGAGCACCGGCCGCCAGCAGCAGCTTGTCGAACGGCAATTTCTCGCCGTCGTGCAGTTCCACGAGGTGATCGTCCAGGTGGATCGCCGCTGCCTCGGCCCCCAACACGAGTCGGACCCGCTGCTGCTCGTACCATACAGCCGGGTGGATCGGCAAGTCCTCCTCGCCGATTTCCCCGGCAAGATAGCGCGTCAGGTTGAGACGGTAGTAGGGAAGCTCGGGCTCCTTCGAGACGATGGTAATCTCGGCCGTGGGCGAAGCGGCACGCAGTGACTCGACGGCGGTGATCCCGGCGATTCCCGCGCCGACGATGACCGCTCGAACCGCTTGGGCGGCTACGGTCACGGCCTGGGCCGCTTCGCGGACCGGCTCAAAACAGTCGGCGCGCGCCCCGCATTCCGGACACGCCGCAGGCGGCTGCGGACCGACGTGAACGTACCCGCAAACCAGGCACCGCCACTGGCTTACCTCAGGCTCGGCGGCGGGCAAGAGGCTATCGCGCTGCGGCTCGAAAAGTTCCCGCGGCGCCCCGCAAACCGGACATGTCTCGGGCGGCTCGGGTCCCCGATGGATGTATCCGCACACCGTACAGCACCATGCCTGGTTCGTGCCCGGCATTGTCGCCCCCCAGGCCATCTTGGCCGCGAAGAAGAGGACAGGGACCGTCGTCGCAAGCCGCTTTTTTCAGTGAACGCCCCTATCGTAGCCACGACGTCCGCAAGTGGCAAGGTACCGCGCCGATAACGGGGATTGCACCGGGTTACGCTAAAATGTATCGACGGGCACGACCGGTCCGAGGTCTTCCAGCTCGATGTCGTCGTACCACACGATGCCGGTCGCCCAGCGCAGTTGAAAGCTGAACGCGACCGACCGCGCATAGGCATCGGTGATGAACGTCAAGTGCCGCTGCTGCCAGTCGAAGGTTCCGCGCGGCAGCGGCGAGCCCTCGCCGGCGAAGCTGTGGTACGTTCGGCCCTGTTTAGTGCTGACAACGTTCATCATGAGGATCGGACCGGCGTCGGCATTCTCGATCCGCTCGCCTTTGACCCACCAGCGAACCACGTAGCGGCGATTAGGAAGAATCGCCGGTTGGCCGCGTGCGTCCGTCGGCTCGGTGGAATACTGCAACACGGTGATGTCGCGGGAATCGCCGTTTTCCAAGCGGGCTGAATAGCGGCCCGAGTGTTTGACGGTGGCATCGGGCAAAATCTTGCCTGTCAGGCCCTGCGATCCGCCGAGTTCCCGGCCGGGGGTCCAGCCTTCCGGGGCAAGGTGATCGGCCGTGAGGACGACGTTTTTCACCATTGCGTCGCGTTGCCGCTCCGCCGACAATGGCGACCAATGCTCGAAGCCGCCATTGAGGACCACCGGGCCGGGCTTTCCGGGCGGTACCGCCGCCGCCGCACTACCAGTACCTTGTGGCGGTTGCAATGGTGAGTTTAGCGGCCGAGGGCACGTCGGCCCTGTCCGTTCGCTCGTGGCCGACGTGCCCTCGGCCGCCAAACGGGGAGCCGCCCGACTCGATGGCAGCGTGCCGATCCGCACGCGATCGACGACCATCCTGAGCGAGGGTGTTTCTTCCGGCGTACGCGGCCAAAGCTCGATGCGGTTGGTCTGGCCGGGCTTCGCCCACGGGTAGAGGTTCACCTGCATGATATTCGGATACGGATGCAGCGACTGGTTGTAGGAGATCACGCGGCCGTTGACCACGAGGATGCCGACCCAACGATCGGCGACCTCGAACTCTAGGTAGACGTCTTTGCCTTGCCACTGGGCCGGCACGGCGACGTCGGTTTCCAGGTGCCGGCCGGCGGCCTTCAGCGGCAGCGAGACCGATCGATAATGCTGGTTGTCGTCGTAAAGCCTCCATGCGTCGCGCAAGTCCCGCGGGTCTTCCAGCTTCTCTAAGGGATAGGCCACCAGTTGCCCCAGGTAGCCGCCGCGGACCTGCTCCGCTTCGACCCGTACGGCAAGTCGATTTTCGCCGGGCACGAGGTGCGGCGTGATGTCGAGGACGTCGAAATTGGACCAGCCATGGCCTATGTACTGTCCCGCCGCGTGGCCATTGACGTAGAACTCGGCCTTTTCGAGAAAGATCGGCGAGTCGTACGACATGCAGGCCAACAACACGCGCCGTCCGCGCCAAGCCTCCGGCAACCGGAACGCCTGGCGATAGAGTCCCACGCCGTGAGCCGGTTGGCCCTGCTCATCCCAAAACCCTTGCCCCAGAGGCTTCCACGGCCGCCGATCGGTCGGCTCGTCGAGCCAAGCGAGGTCCTGCCGCGCGCCGCCATCGGCGGGGCGAAATCGGAAGTCGCCAAACACGATCGAGGTAGCCGGCGGTGAGGGCGGTTCTTTCGTAAGACGCCGTTCGGCATTTTGTGGTGCGGCCGTCCCGGCTGCACCGGCAGGCGAGACGCCTGCACCACAAGTTATTGTTGGACAACCGCCGCGCTTGATTTCGGGGGCCCGCTCCTCGTAGTGGCATTTCTCCGCGAACCAGTGGGCGACGGCCGTCAGCCCGCTGGGATTCTCGACGGCCAGCACGCGGACCGCGCGGCGCGGGAGCGTCAGCCCTGAGAGGCGAACTTCGCCGCGCGTCCACGTGAACTCGACGGTCTGGCCTGACACGACGTCGACGACCCGCCGCGGGCGCTGGGCCAAAGGCATGCGAACCGTCAGGTCCTGAATTGGGCCTCGCCCGGCGTTGAAGGCCACGACCCATTGTTGCAGGCCATTTTTCGTGACCAGCCGCCGCACCCAAACGTCCTCACTGCTGGCGTCGACCTGGCGACGGACGCCCAGGCCGGTTAAGAGATCGGTCAACAGCGTGCTTTGCAGGCTTTGTTCGAGCCGCCGGCCGTCGGCCGTTCGGTCGGCGCCGCTCCGCCAGAACGACGATCCGAGCACCACCACGTGACCTCGCCCCAGGCGTCGCATCGCGGCGGCCGCGGCGCCGTCGCTCCAGCGGGCGAGGATTTCGGGCGCCGCCTCGCCGCTGGCAATTTCGGCCGGAGTCATCGCCAGACCGTCGCCCTGAAAGGCAGCGCCCGCCAGGTGCGGCAACTGCCGCGAGTCGGCCGGAATCGCCAGACGCATGTTTTCCCGCGTGCCCAGCACCCGCATGCCCGTCAGGCGCGCGATGGGCCATGTATCGGGTTCCAACAAGGCGTGCCGGCCCGTGTTCTCGACGGCCACCAGCGTTCCGCCGCCGCGGACATAGTCGGCCAGGGCCCGCAGCGTGGCCTCGTCGAGCACCGCATTGCCGGCATCGAGGACGACCGGGTAATCGCGGACCAGGCCCGCGCGAATCTCCGCTTCGGTGACGTACACATTGGCGTAATGGGCTGCCTGGAGCACGCCGCGGCCCAGTTCACCCGCCTCCCGCGAGTCGTTCTCGGGAAAGTAAAGTTCATTGCGGGCCGAACGGAACACGGCTACCGAGGGCCGGCTCCAGCTCGCTTTGCCGACCAATTCCAGCAGCCGGCGATGGCGGGAGAACCAGCCGGACTCTTTCTCCACCCGCGCGTAGTCGATCGCCGAATAGTAGAAGTTGTGATGCCCCTGACCGTTCAGCAGCATCCAGGCCAGTTCGTTGTCCAACAGGTTGGGATCGGTGATCGTGCCGCCTTCCTCCGAGGTCGCGTACGCACCCCAGACATAGCCGATGCCCGGCCACCACGGCATGTACGAGGAGCCGCCGCCGGTAAAATGGAGCGACTCGATCCCCAATTCCCGCTTCAACCCCAGAAACTGGTCCGACAGCGCGAGACTGCTGCCGGGGCAGAACAAGAGCGGCACGTCCGGCGCCGCCTGACGCGCCTCGCGGGCGCCTCGCTTCCATCCCAAGACGAGCTTCTCGGCCGTCCAGTCGCGGAGATCGATCCAGCGGGCGTTTTGCTGCGCGCCGAGATAAGGATAACGCCGCGGCTCGTGTCGGGTGAGGAACACCGGCCCGCGAATGATGCCGTTCTGCACCTTCAGGCAGAGGACGTTCTGGCCGGGGCTCACCAGGGCGGTGGCGCGAATGGCCACGGGCCCGGTGCGCACGGTCCGGGGACGGATCGGTCCCAGGTATTTTCCGTTGAGGAAGACCTCCACCGGCTCGTTCTTCGTATCGCCCACCTGCGCGACGAGGTAAATCTCGCCGCCGGGCTGTTGGGCCAACCACGCCGAGGGATCGAACTTCTTGCGAAACCAGGCCACGGTGCTCTTCCCTTGCCGCAGCCGCGCGTCGCTCCTCGAGCCGAACAAGAAAAGCTGTTTCATCGAGGGCGCGAGGTCGGTCGGGGTCCAGGAATCGTCCTCGCGGTAGTCGGGCCGGGGCCAACCTTCGGCTTCGGCTTGCGGGGCGTCAGGCCGCCACGACCACTGGGTGAGCAGTTTCAAGCTGTCGTCGCCGAAGCGGCCGAAAAACTCGAAGTGCGAAGGCAGCATCACCTCGTCCCACGAGCGGTATCGGCCTGGGTTGCCGAACCAACGCCGCCCCAGCGAGGCGAGATCGAGACCTCGGGCGTCTTGTAGCCAGCGGCGAAAGGCCCGCTGACCGGCCTCGTCGTAGTCCATCAGCTCGGTGCTGGCGTGGTGGAAGGCCAATTCATCGCCCGGATGGCCGCCGGCCACCTCGCGGAAACAGCCCAAATGGTCGCCCGCCGTGGCTTTGAGCGATTCGAGGGCATGCCGGCTAAACCGTTGGGTATAGGCAAAGGCCTCGTCCGAAGCGTGTTGGCTCAAGTGCGTGCCGGCCATGGCCGCCAGCCCGATCCAACCGCTGATGGCATGGGGGTCCCATTGGACGATGTCACGGGGGAAGCGATTGCGCATCCACCACGGCGCGGCATACTGGCCCAGGTGGCTCATCACGATGGCGTCGTCGGCCACCGCCTGGCGGATCATCCACTCATGGGGAAAGAAATGCTCGGCCCCGTCGGCCAACTCGTCGAAGCCGAAGTAAGGGCCGAAGAAACTGTGCCCATAGCCCGAGGAATGCCAGAAGGCGCTCGTTTGCCCCAGCGGCCCGGCATCGTAGCGATGTAGTCCCTTGGTGAGGTCGAGCACGTTCAGCGGCAGGTAGTACATGCTCACCGCCCGCAGATCAAAGAAATCCAATGACAGGGGATGGCGTTGCTGGGCCTTGAACTGCGCGTGCTCCCCGTCGAGGTTCAGCCGGACCCTTTGACGCTCGATGGCCTCGGCCGATTCGCCGCTCAGGGCGTAAACCGTCGGCCCCTGCCGGGCGAACAACAGCAGCCCATGCGGCGCGACCTTCAAGGCGGTGACGCCGTCGGCCAGCGTTTGCTGCTGGGGGCCGGTCAGACGGTCCCAGGAAAAATCGGCCAACAACTTGCTCAACAGCCGATCGGCCGCCGCATCGTTCTGGCAGCGGAAAACGGCGGGGGCGTCGTCGGTTTTGGCAACCTCGAAGCTCACCCGCCCGTAGCCCTGCAAGACGTGTGGCCCCGGTTCCGCCGCGCCCGCGCCGGCAATCCACAAGCTCATGACGAAGACCGATGCCCAGGCGGGATTTGTTCGTGCCGTATGGAATCTCATTTCCAACCCCATGTTTGCCAGATCAATGCCACTCGGAGATGCTCCCAGCAGCCGTGCTTCTGCCATGTTAACAACATGCTGCGTGACCTTCCAGGCTACATCAGGACGGGCGGCGAAACCAGCTTTTCGGCGAAAGAATCAGCGGGTTTACTGGAAGTCGTCGCAGCTTCCGGTTAACATGGGGGAGTTGCCGTGCGGAGCGTGTGCGAGCAAAGGGGAAAGACCGGGCAAATCAACATGAAGTTCTCATACAATCACGGTATCGCGCGGAGTTTAGAACGCCGTCGGCGATGGGCCGCGGCGGTCGGTTGCCTGGGGGCCTTGCTCGTCTCGTCGAAGGTGTTGGGTGCGGACTGGCCGCAATGGTGTGGGTCAGATGGCAAGAACCTGGTGTCGGCGGAAAAGGGCTTGCCTGCTTCGTTCGTCCCCGGTGTGAAAGATACGCCCAGTGGTGCGGTGAAACCGGGCACGACGAAGAACGTGAAATGGGCCCGCAAGCTGTGCCAGGCCATTTACTCCACGCCGGTGGTTGCCGGCGGAAGAATCTTCGTCGGCGGCAAGCGGGGCGACCAAGGGCTGCTGATGTGCCTCGACGAGCGAACGGGAAAACTCGCCTGGCAGTGGCAAGGACCAGCAAAGTACGTTCCCGACATGATTGACGGATGGTCCATCGGTATCAGTTGTAATCCGCGCGAACTGGGGGTCTGCTCGTCGCCTATCGTCGACGGCGATCGCGTGTACTTCGTGACGCATTGCTTCAAAGTCATGTGTATGGACGTGAAGGGGCAGCCAGCGGGCCCCGAGGCCGGCAAGGCGCGGATCCTTTGGACGTACGACATGTGGGACCGCTTGGGCGTATTTCCCTGCGACGCCGCCAACGGCTCCCCGCTGATCGACGGCGATCTGCTTTATGTGATCACATCGAACGGGATCGATCACAATATGGATCCCTACAAGGAGAAGAATCGCAAGCTGCCTGCGCCCGGTGCGCCGAATCTGATCGTATTGGACAAGCGCACGGGCCGTCTCGTGGCCACGGATGATACGAAGATCGCGGCACACATGTTGCATGGGCAGTGGTCTTCGCCCTCGCTAGGCACGGTGCACGGTCGAAAGCTGATCTTCTTCGGCGGCGGCGACGGGCTGTGCTACGCCTTCGAGGCCCTTTCCTCCGTGCCCGATCAACCGGTCAAGCTCAAGACGGTCTGGTCTTACGACTGCAACCCGCCGCAATACAAATGCTTTGGGAAGTTGGACTGGGTGACCAATTATTGCCTGGGCGACAAACGACGCCCCAACGGCAGAAACACGAAGAACGACGGGACCTTCGTGGGCATGAGCACGATTATTGCCACGCCGGTCTTTTACCACAGCCGGATCTATGTGGCCATCGGCCGCGATCCCGAGCACGGCCGGGGCCATGGCGCACTGCACTGCATCGACGCGGCCAAGACGGGGGACGTCACCCGGACGGGCAAGATCTGGGACTATCTCGGCCTGGACCGAACGCTCTCGACGGTGTCGATTGCCGATGGCCTGCTCTACGTCTCCGACGTCGCCGGCCGCTTGCACTGCGTGGATGCCGAGACGGGACGCTGCTACTGGGTCCACGAGACCAGGTCGGAGGTCTGGGGCTCCACGCTCGTGGCCGATGGGAAGGTCTTTATGCCCACGCACAAGGGCTTGTTTGTCCTGGCAGCGGGCAAGAAGAAAAAGGTTCTCAACCACGTCAATCTCGGCGCACCCCTCTGCTCATCGCCGGTGGTTGCCAACCGGACCATGTACCTTGCCACCAAAGGCGGCTGGATGTGGGCGGTTCAGCGCGAGTTGCCATAATCGGGAATCCCGCGCGACGAATCTTGTGCTCTTACACCGTAACCGTTCACGGGGCAACACAGGCACTTTCCCAGGGTGTGAACGGTTACTCTTGCACCTGCTGGTTGCGGCAGAGCCGTGACAAGACACTTTTTGACGAGAAGCCGATGAGTACGACGGGCGAACAACACCGTGCGATCTTGCAGAGCATCGCCCGGCGGGTGATGCTCGAACGAAGATTGCTCCCCGACTTCTCGGCCGCAGCACTGACCGAACTCGGCGGGATTCAGACCTCGGCGACTCGCACGGCAGCCGTGGTATCGTCGTTGGTTCGGACCATCGATGTTGGACTGCCTGATACAAAGAATCCACGGTGTCGATGTGACCGTGGTGGACAACAGTCCGCCACGACAGCCCGAGCAGGGCTTCTCATTGTGTTCGGCAGACCACAGGCGTCCCCGAGGGGGCAAGGCTGGCGATCTATCGGCGTCCGTCAGGCAAGGTTTCCCCCTGCTTCCCGCTACTTGCTTGCCGAGGACATGACCTTCTCTGGGCGGAAATCAGCGACGTCCGTTGCCGGCAAACGCCACGCGACGAAAACAAGCGAATTGTCCTTACGGATCACCTTCAGCGGCGGCTCCGGGAAGGAAAGCTCACCGATCGGTTTTAGAACCGGATACTGTCCTGGATCGTGGAGTACGATGGAGCGAAGGTCCGCGCGTGGCGCCAGGAAGACGCCCGCGGTATGCGTCCACAGTACTTACTCGATCGGCCGTCCGCGTTGCCGGCAGTACGACAACAGGGCCTTCAGAGCATTGGGTGATGAAACGACCTCCCGGTAGAGACGACAGTTCGCGGTGAGCATGTCGGCGGCAACAATGCAGTTGTCGGCGCAAAAGGCCGTCGTGCCCGGATAGTCAGCCACCAGGATACCCGTCTGATGCAGATTCTCAGCACGGATGAAGTCTGCGATCGCGGGCTTGGGTGACCGTTCATAGATCTGGTCCGTCCAGCGACAATGGATAGAGATCGTTGCGAAGGCGGCCAGCACCCCTGCGCCAGCGATTGTCGCGCCCACGCGACCTCGCCAGCCCCGCCAGAACCGACCGTCCTGCAAGCGGTAACGCAGGTCGAGTTCCCGCAGGCCTGCGCCCATTATCAGACCCAGCAGCACCACGGGCTCGACATAGTACCAATAGAAATCCGTGTCAAAGCGGGTGTACAGCCCGATATAGACAAAGTGTGTCACCGCTCCCAGCCACAATATCCAAAGAAGCTGAGAGAGTTGAGCGGGAATCCGGCGCGCCCAGATGAGCACCCACGGCGAAAGAACGATCGGCACGATACCAAAAGCGATGTTATAGCCGAACAGACACGTGTCTAGCCCTCTCCAAGGACAACGTTGCATGAAAATCGCGGGAAAACTCGATTTTATCCAACCGGAGATGGGCGTTGGTGACCCAAAAACAGCCAATTGCTCACGACATACGGCACTGCCAGGACAGCTACCCCAAAGGTGAACAAGACAACCGACCTAAGACGGCGGACTTGCCAAACGTACCACAGGCCGTAGATCGCGACCAGAAACATTGAATCCAAACTCGCAAGGAACAGCAATCCCCCGAGCAATCCCACGCGCAATCCCTTTCGCGCCAGCGTGTCGACATCGCTCGTGCTAACCCTTATCAGCCAAGCAAGCATGGCGAACAAGACATGTCCTTCGCTGTACAGGACCCCAAAGACCATGACGAACACCAGCGGGAAATCGGCAACCAACAGCCGTGAGAGGTTCCATCGCTCGGCAACGCGAGACAAGTTCCATGCTCCCCATAGCGCGAACAGTGCGGAAAGGGGAATGGCAAATCGTATGTTCCAGAGAAGGGTCGGATCGATCCAGGAGCAGAGGTAACCATAGAGCGCCAAACAGTATAACCAGAGCGGATGCACGCCGTTGGTCGGATATATCCCCGAAAACGTCTGCTGACCGGTGAGGACGATGTTGCGGACGACGACGAGATAGAACAAGCTGTCGTCGGCAATATAGTTGAAGGGGTACAGCCACCAACTCAAGACGCCGAAGCTTCAGATGAGCAGCAGCGGCCAGCGGGAAGAAACGGTCTTGACCATGGATGATTGTGTATCCCGGGTTGGACGGCAAGCCTTTTCGATAAGGGGTGAGGGACGGGAACCGACCGCCCACGCCAACAAGGGGCAGGACTCAATTATATCGCATCTACCCACGTCTGCCAATAACCACTCGGTTGCCCAGCTTCCACGTCGGCCGTGTCGGACGCACTCCTCGAAGCACGCTTTCATCCGTTGAAGAATGGGCAGCGCCTCCCTCTGACGCAACGCCCGCCGCTCGTCCGCGGACATCTCCCGAGCACGATCCTCCAGGTCATAGAGTTGCTGCGTCCAGACCATAGTATCTTGATCCAGCAGTATCTTGGTCCAGCGGGTAACTTGGTTCCCGGAATCGCCGCTTCAGAGCCGCGGGGGCCATGTGCCCAACACGCGCTATCGACTAACCGACCCGCCGAATCGTGACGCCGTCCGATCCGCTCCAAAATCGCTGCGATCAGCGGTCGCGGCGTCGCCATCTCCGCCAACTGAAACGTCACATACTTCGAGTGCCGAGTTACCTTCGCTCCGATCCTTACCAACTTCTCCCGACGCGTCATCAACGACCACTGCCGAAATACTCTTGGGAAGTGCCAGCCGCCGCAGAAAATTGGCCAGATGGTACTGGGCCAGTGCGCAGCGCGGGTGATGCCAGGAGTGGCGCAAATCCCATGCCCAGCGAAAGAGAGCTGTTTGGGAAGTATGCGGTAATTGCGCAGACGGCTTGCCTAACCTCGCCAGAATGTGCAATCGAACAAAGAAACGCCTTCTCCTGCGTGATTTCGGCGTCAGCCCAGCACTTCTGCGTGATCAAACGTCGTTCGCTCCTTGACTCCCCCGCAAAGAGCAAGGAAAATTAAGAACTATTATTTGTTGTCCCGTCGCTCGTTGTTGGTGGGGAGGATCTTTGGGTTGCACATTTGCCGTGCGGGCATGCGCCGCACGCTGGTAAAGGACGTCATTGATGACCGTTGGTTCAGAGACACACGCGGACTTGTCTTACGTTGTTACGCAAACCGTGTTCGACCACGTGCGGCGCGCACTTCCGCAAGACGTGCCTTGCGATATTTCGCTGGACAGCCCCCTGGACGAAATCGGGCTCGACTCGATCGCCAGGATGGGCATACTGAACTGCCTGGAAGAGGCGTTTGGCCTGCGTTTTACCGAAGACTCGCTGTACGACATGGTAACCTGCGGCGACGTGATCGAGTACATCGAAACGCACGCCGGCGGCGGACGTCCACGTCCGTCACCGGTTGCCGCGGCCGCCGTATCGCAGCCGTCCCCACAGCCGGCGACCGCAGAAATCCCGGCGGAGCATTACGACGTGACTCAATTCCCCGAGTGCGTCGCCTTGCAGCAACGATTGGCGGGCCTGGCGATGCCCGGTTTGAAGAACCCGTTCTTTCGTGTCAAAGAGCGCGTCAGCAAGGCAATGGCCACCATCGCCGGCCGCGAGGTGGTGAGTTTTACGAGCTTCGATTACCTGGGAATGGCCAGCGATCCGGCGGTCCGGGCATCCGCCAAGGCGGCCATCGATCAACTTGGAACGAGTGCCTCGGCCAGCCGGCTGGTGGGGGGCAACCATGCGATTCTCTCCCAATTGGACGAAGAACTGGCTCGATTCCTCGGCACGGAGGCGGCCACGGTCTTCCCCAGCGGATACGGAACGAACCTCTCCGTGCTGGGGCATCTGTTTGGCCAGGAAGATCTGATCCTCTACGATGAATTGGCCCACAACAGCATCGTCCAAGGCACGCTCCTGTCGAAAGCCGAGCGACGGCCGTTCCCCCACAACGATTTCGAGTTTGTCGACAAGCTGTTGCGGGACATCCGCAGCGCGCATCGTCGCGTCGTCGTGGCCACCGAAGGGGTTTACAGCATGGACGGCGACTACCCGAACTTGCCGCGATTCATCGAGGTCAAGCGGCGGCACCGGGCGCTGCTCTACGTCGATGAAGCGCACTCCCTCGGCGTGCTGGGCGCAACGGGGCGAGGCATCACGGAACACTATGGCGTCGATCCGGCCGACGGCGACCTTTGGATGGGGACCGTCAGCAAGGCTTTGGGAAGCGCCGGAGGATTCCTTGCCGGCCGCGAGGTACTCATTCAATACTTGAAATACACCACACCCGCTTTCGTTTTTGCCACCGGGCTTTCTCCGGCCGACGCCGCAGCCGCCTTGGCGGCCCTCCGCCTGCTTCAGGCCGAGCCGGACCGCGTGGCACGACTGCAAGATCGCGCGCGATTGTTTCTGAAGTTGGCCGACGACAGCGGTCTGAACACGGGCAACAGCCAAGACACGCCGGTGATTCCGATCATTCTGGGTGATTCCTTACGATGCATTGGCGTTGTATCGGCCTTGCACGACCAGGGCGTCGACGTGCAACCGATCCTCTATCCGGCGGTACCGGAAAGTCAGTCGCGGCTCCGGTTCTTTATCACCGCCGGGCATACCGAGGAACAAATCTTCCGTACCGTGCAATTGTTGACCGATTGCCTGGCG
>Ga0182014_10006771_pt1 | contig 12185 bp, 5 predicted proteins | sample 612S2DmetaG_FD_120489 | JGI IMG/M metagenome (GOLD analysis project Ga0182014, IMG submission 120489) | Permafrost microbial communities from Stordalen Mire, Sweden - 612S2D metaG | ecosystem: Environmental > Terrestrial > Soil > Wetlands > Permafrost | place: Sweden: Stordalen | collected... | reverse complement strand
TAGCCGAGGACCACACCCTTCTTGAGTCCGGCTGCGGCGAGCAACTCCGCATCACTGTACTCCGGGTCGCCCTGGAACTTGATGGACTTGGGGAGAAACTTCTGCGACACGGCGGGGCGCACGGCGACACACACCGAGATCGCCACAAGGAGCAAACAAAAATGGCGGCGCATGATGGGAAGAGATTAGCACGGGAAGATTCAGAGCTGGAGCATTTTCAGACTCGGGGGGTCTGCTAGATTGGGGATGGCAAGAATAAGAACGCGAACTTGAGGAGCGATTCTGTGGCAGAACTGGCGCCATTTGGCATAGAGCCCGCGATTTCGCCGCGCCCATGGGGGTTCCGCGATTTGCGTCCCTGGTACGATCGCGTGGCCGAGGGCGAACCCATCGGCGAGATGTGGCTGACGGGCGACGATTGCCTGATTTCGACCGGGCCGCACGCGGGCAAGCGGCTGGCCGCGCTGTTTGCCGAGGTGCATCAGGCACTGCTGGGCGATGGTGCGCCGTCGCCGGATTCGCCGCTGCTGATCAAGACGATTTTTGCGCGGGAAAAGTTGAGCGTGCAGGTGCATCCCGACGACAAAATGGCGCAAAAATACGGCGATCCACGCGGTAAGACCGAGTGCTGGTATGTGCTGGCCGCCGAGCCCGGTGCGGAAGTGGCCCTGGGAGTGAAACCCGGCACGACGCTTGCCCAGATCGAGGAAGAGATTCACGCGGGCACGCTCGAAGCGAGCCTGAACCCGGTGCCCGTGGCGGCGGGCGACATGATTTTTGTGGATGCGGGGACGATCCACGCCATCTGGCCGGGACCGATCCTGCTGGAGACGCAGCAGAATTGCGACCTGACATATCGCATGTTCGATTACGGACGCGGGCGCGAGTTGCACATTGAAAAATCTCTCGAAGCGACGAAGCTCATGACGCGCGCGGGGAAGATTGCGCCGCGGAAGCTGGCTGATCGCACGGTGCTGATCGATGTGGAGTATTTTCGCGTGGAGCGGGTGCCGGTGGAGGGCAGCCGGACGAGTGAAAGCCTGCGCGGCGGCGAGAAGGCGGGACTGGCCTACTTGTTTGCAGCGGCGGGGTTGGGGCGGCTTACGGGCGTAGGATTCGAGGCTGTGGAGTTGCCGGCGCGGGGCATTGTGGCTGTGCCTGCGGCGTCGCCGGAGTTTGTGCTGGAGGAAGCGGGCGGGCCGGGGGAGAAGCTCGACTTGATTCGCATCACGCCGAATTGGCCGGGGTGAGCAAGACAGGGAGCAAGGGAGCGAGGGAGCAAGTCGGTGGGGCACTTAGCTGAGGTCACATCCCAGCGAAAAACGCAGGGCTGAGCAGACCTGGCTCATGCGGGAGGAATTCAGTTGTGCGACGCGTTTGCCTAATCTGGCTTGAGCAACGGTAGTGGCGTTGTAGAGATTGACGGCGCACAGGCTTTTCATGCCATCTTCTTCGTTTAGGACAACCTCTGAAGGGACCCCTCGGATGCTCGAAGTGATGGGCGCCACGGTAACAGTCGCGAGGTAAGGTATCGAGCTATTGCGAGTGAGAACCACCACCGGCCTTCTCTTATCTGGTGCTTCAAACTGGCAAAGCCGGACGTCGCCCCGCGCTATTCCTCCGGCCATGCCGCCACCTGCTCCCACGCCAAAACTTCAGCAAGGTCTTCCGGATGCTTTCGATATCCCTCGCGGTCCCGCTCTTCCATCGCAGCAATTTCCAGTTTTCGTAAGTGCTCGCGTAGAGCAACGCGCACCAGCGCTGAACGATTTTGCCGCGTTTTTTTTGCGGCGCGATCGGCTGCTTGCAGGAGCGCTTTATCGAGGACGATTTGCACGGTTTCCATATGTGGACTCCACTCCACAGTATACTCCACAATCGAGTGTGCGCGACTCGACTGGCTCCGCCCCACGCAGACTGTTCCCGTGCTGTCCTTACTTCCGTTACCCACAACTTTTGCACAATCTTTGCCGTGCAACCGCAATTTTGATGGAGAATCTATAGTCATATGAGCTTTCGATTCGCAATTCCATCTGAACTGCGCGGGGCCGTGGACGCGGCTACCGCCGATTGGCAAGCCAACCGCAAGATCGACCGTTTTTGGAAGAAGGATCCCTCGCTGTGGACTAGCGATGGCGAAGAGAAGTGGATGGGCTGGATCGATATTGTCGAGCGCCAGCAGAAAGACCTCTCGGCGCTGGCCGAGCTGGGCGGCGACGTGCGCAGTGCAGACTTCAAATCGGTTCTGCTGCTGGGCATGGGCGGTTCCAGCCTTTGTCCTGAGGTTCTGGCCAAGACTTTCGGCCCGCAGCTGGACTTTCCCGAGCTGTATATTGTCGACTCCACTGATCCGGCGCAGGTGATGGCTGCGTGCGATGAGGTGAACCTGAGCGAGGCCCTGGTGATCGTGGCCAGCAAATCGGGTTCCACGCTCGAGCCCAATATTCTGAAGCAGTTCTTCTTCGACGAAGTGCGTCGAGTTGTGGGGCCCGAAAATGTGGGCAGCCATTTTGTGGCCATTACCGATCCCGGCTCGAAGATGGAGCAGGTGGCGAAAGACGATGGCTTCCGCTACATCTTTTATGGCGACCCACAGATCGGCGGGCGCTACTCGGCGCTCTCGAATTTCGGCTTGGTTGCGGCAACTGTGGCCGGACTCCATGTGGGCAAGCTGCTCGACGAGGCCGCCAAGGGCGTGGCCAGCGCAAAAGAGCCGATCCAGAACAATCCCGGTGTGCAGCTCGGATTGCTGCTGGGAACGGCAGCCAATGCCGGACGCGACAAGATCACCATCTTCACTTCGCCCGAAATCTACGATCTGGGAGCTTGGCTGGAGCAACTGATCGCCGAATCCACTGGCAAGCAGGGCAAGGGAATTACGCCTGTGGATCGCGAGGCCATCGGGCCGCCGGAGGTGTATGGCAACGACCGCGTCTTTGCCTACGTGCGCCTGAAGAGCGCCGCGGACGTGAGCGCGCAATCGGATCTGGACGCCAAGGTTGCGGCTCTGGAGGCTGCCGGCCATCCGGTGGTGACCATTGAAATCGAGGACCTGTATGAAATCTTCGGCCAATTCTTCACGTGGGAGATTGCCACCGCGGTGGCCGGCTCGGTGATGGGCATTAATCCCTTCAACCAGCCCGACGTAGAGGCCGCGAAGATCGAGACGCGCACCCTGACGACGGAGTACGAAAAGACGGGCGAGCTTCCGGAGCGGCAGCCGGTGCTGTCGGAGGCCGGAATCGAACTGTACGCAACGGAGGCCTATGCGGCGAAGTTGCGGTCCGCCGCGCCCACCGATTCGTTGACTGGCTTTTTGCGCGCGCATCTGGATGAGCTGCGCGCGGGCGACTATTTTGCCGCACTGGCTTTTCTGCCCATGTTCCCCGAGCACGAGGCGGCGATCCAGGTGCTGCGGCACCGTGTGCGCGACCGCAAGCACGTGGCCACCTGCCTTGGTTTCGGACCGCGCTTTCTGCACTCGACGGGGCAGGATTACAAAGGCGGCCCGAACACGGGCGTGTTTTTGCAGATCACCGCCAAGCACGCCGAGGACGAGGATATTCCCGGCCAGAAATACAGTTTTGGGGTGGTAATCGACGCCCAGGCGGCCGGGGATCTGGCGGTGCTGGAGGCGCGCGGACGCCGCGCCCTTAGGGTTCATCTGGGAGCCGATGTAAGCGCGGGCTTGAATGCCTTGAATGCGGCGGTTGCGGCGGCGTTGGCATGAAACTCAGTCGAGAAGTCTGGTTTTTGGGCGGATTCTTACGCCCGCTCAAGCAGGCTGGCGACGTGGGTTCCGTTCTTCCCCCAGGCTCACGCCTGGGGCTACCATCTTAGCGCCCGCTACGCGGGCTCTGCTGCGGCGAAGCTTCCCTGAAAAGCTGTCCAAAACCTGGTTATCGGGCAGGCTCTCAGACAACTTTCTGCTGAAAAGAGGGTTATACCGGGTAACAGGCTCGGGGCGTGGTCCGTCTAACGGTTTGGGCCGCCTAAAAGGCCTCGAATGTCGTTTACCCCGCGAAACTTTTGGGGGTTGAGAATGATCGTATCGGTAGAGGAGACATCGAAAATGAATCGCAGCTTGCTGAAGAACATGATTCGACCGCTCGTGGCAGGGACCGGGGTGGCCGTGCTGTTTGCAGTGGTCGCGCTGGCGCAGGATGCCGGCGCCCCGGCAGGGCAATCACAAGGTCAGCCGGCAGCGCCGCAGGGACCGCGGAGCGATGGACAGATTGAGATGGATGTGGTGCACGCGCTGGATGCGTCCGCGGCTCTGAAGAACGACCTGATCACGGCGGCCACGATTCAGAGCGAGGTTACGCTCTCGGGGACGGTATCGACGGAGGCATCGAAGCAGTTGGCCCAGTCGATCGCGTCCCACGTGGATGGCGTAACCAAGGTGAACAACAACCTGAAGGTGGGCAACCCGGGCACCGATGCGCAGAATATGCAGCCGGCTCCCGACACGCAGGAGATGCCGGACCCCGATCAGTCGCAGGCGCAACAGCAAATGGCGGGTTTGCCGCCTCCGGGACCGGCTCCGGACCAGGGCGCCAACCCGACTCTGAACGAGAGCCAGGCACCGGCGCAACCGCCGTATCCACAGCAGCAGGGAGCATATCCACCGCCTCCGCCGCAGCGGCCTCAGTACCAGAATCCGCAGTACTCGCAGTACCCGCCGCAATACGCGCAAGGACCGCGCTATGCGCCGGCAACGGGGCCAGTGACGCTGCCGCCGGGAACACTGCTGCAGCTTCGCACCAGCGAGCCGGTGGATAGCAAGAGGGCGAGGGATGGCGAGCCGGTCGAGTTCATGGTGATTCAGGACGTGACCGCGGGCGGCGTGCTGGCGATTCCGCGCGGAGCCGTGGTACACGGCGTGATTGCAGAACACAAGAACGTGGGATCGGGAAGCTTGGGAGGCAACTCCACGCTGGCGCTGGCGCTCACTTCGCTCGATCTGGGCGGACGCAATTATCCGCTGCAAAGCGACCTGTTCAAGGTGAAGGCCCCGAATAAGGCCGGCCAGACAGTAGGCAGCGCGCTGACCGGCGGCGTAATTGGCACCATCATCGGCTGCGCGGTGGGCCGCGGCGCAGGCTGCGCCATCGGCGCCGGCGCAGGCGTGGCTGGCGGCACGGCATTAGGCGCGGCTTCGCCCGGCTATCGGGCCTGGATTCCTGCCGAAGCGCTGGTAACCTTCCACCTGGCGGCGCCAATTACGGTGGCCCCAGTAAGCCCGCAGGAAGCGGCAAGGCTGGCGCAGGGCCTGTATCCCGGCGGCCCGGCACTTTACCGCCGCGGCCCCTACGGATCACCTTATTACGGCTATGGGTACGGCCCGGCGAACTACGGGTATCCGGCGCCCTATTATCGGCCGTATTTTGTGGTGGGCGGAGCGTACTACTGGCGGTAGATCAAGACAGGGAACACGGGAACGAGAATCGGGCATCCTGCTTGCAGGATGCCCGATTTGTCTTTGGACATACTCTGGCAGCGTGGACTCCGCCATTACAGCCGGTCTCCCACCCCAGCGAGCAAAGATCGCTAGCCGGGGACCCCGGTCTGGGGAGTGGCGCTACCAGAATGCGCTGATTACGAATGAGTACTTAAGCGCTCACGGCCAAGCACGGGCCGTGGATGCCTGTCGTCTATAATGGCAGAGTCGCAAGCAGCGAGAACTGCGCATCGCAAAGCCATCGGAATGCGGTAGGTTTGCCGTTACTGCCCGACCGGTGAGCGCGAGTGCGCGTAGAGAGTTGAAGGTCCAGATCCATCCATGATTCGTTTCCTGCAATCAGACAATCGCATCACCAAGGCGCTGTTCGTAGTCGTGATTGGCGCCGCATCGGTCGCCATGGTGGTTTACCTCATCCCCGGACTAACCGGGGCCGGCTCCGCCGCGCCCGATACCTTCGCGGTGGTGTATCCGCACTGGTACAGCAAGATTCTGTCTTCCGGCGACACCATCAGCCAGACGCACGTGCAACAGGTTGCGGAGAGCGAGCTGCGCCAGCGCGGCCCGCAGTACGCCAGCAATCCGATGATCGTGCAGTACTTTGAGCAGCAGGTGGGCCAGGAGCTGGTGCAGCAGAAGGTGCTTTTGCAGGAAGCGCACAAGCTCGGCGTGTACGCCACGGACGACGATGTGCGCCAGTACCTGCGCACCGGTCCCACGGGGCAGGTTATCTATCCCGATGGGAAATTCATCGGCGAAGAAGCTTACAAGCAACTGGTCGACGATCGGCTGCACATATCGGTCGACGAGTTTGAGAACCAGATCAAGGAAGAGATCACGGTGCGCCGCCTGCAGGCACTGATTACCGCAGGTGTGACGGTGAGCGACCAGGAGGTCCGCGATCTCTACCGCAAAGCGAACATCAAGATCAAGTTCGACTACGCGGTGATCTCGGCCGACGACCTGCGCAAGACGATCAATCCTTCGGACAGCGATCTGGAAGCGTTCTACAAGAAGAACGCCGCGCAGTACGCTCAGGCGGTGCCCGAGGAGCGCAAGATCACCTACTTCGCGTTCACGCAGGAGCAGGTTCCGGGAGGCGTTCCGCAGCCTTCGCAACAACAGATTCAGCAGTATTACAACGACCACCTGAGCGATTACCAGGTTCCAGATCAGGCGCGCGTGCGGCATATTCTCCTCCAGGTGCCAGAGGGCGCCGATGCCAAGACCGATGCCGCGGCCAAGGCCAAGGCGGAAAGCATCCTGAAGCAGCTACAAGCCGGCGGAAGCTGGACCGAGCTGGCGAAGAAATACTCCGAAGATCCGGGCAGCAAGGACCAGGGTGGCGAGCTTGGCTGGGTCAAACGGGACGCGCAGATGGTGCCTGAATTTCTGAACGCAGTCAACACGCAAAAGGTCAGCGATATCGAAATCGTGCGTTCCAAGGCGTACGGCTACCACATTATTCAGGTTGAAGAGCGCCAGAGCGCGCACACACAGCCGCTGAGCGAAGTGCAGGCAAACATTGTGGCGGCGCTGACGCGCGATGCCGCGGGGCAAACGGAGTCGCGTTATGCGGAACAGTTGACCGCGGAGGCGAACAAGAACGGCCTGGAGAAGACGGCGGCAGCGCATCATCTGCAACTGGTGAATTCGCAGCCGGTGGGACACGACGGCGTGATTGCCGCGTTGCCCGACAGCTCACAGCTTTTGGCCAAAGCCTTTGCGGCCAAGCAGGGCGATCCACCGCAATCCGCGCCGACGGGCGAGGGCTACGCAATCTTCCAGGTGACGGGCGAAGTGGCGGCGCATGCGCCGGCTTTGGCCGACTGGAAGACCCACGTTCTGGACGACTACCGCGACGAGCAATTGCCGACGCTGCTCGGCCAGAAGACCAAAGACCTTGCCGACAAGGCGAAGGCGATGAACGATCTTGGCAAAGCTGCCAAGGCTGTAGGCGCGACCGTGAAGACCAGCGACCTGGTGGGCGCGAGCGGACAGGTGCCGGACTTTGGCGAAGTGGCACAGGTGGCTCCGCAGCTCTTCGAGATGACGGTCGGCTCATTCAGCGGGCCCATCAACGCGGGCCGCACCGGCGTGGTGGTGAAGATTCTCGACAAGCAGGAGCCGACCGCCGACGAGATCGCGAAGAACTTCGACCAGACGCGCGATCAGGTTCTGCAACAGAAGCGCAACGAAGCCTTCAGCGTGTTCATGAGCGGAGTGTGGGACGACTACAAGAAGCGCAACTTGATCCGCTTTAACGCCAAGCCGCAGCAGACGCCGGGGACGTAGAGCAGGATCGATGCACAAAGTTTGAGGCCCGCAGCCGGAAGGTTGCGGGCCTTTTGACTATGTGGCCTGTGCTCTTTATCGCAGCCCCTCGGTGGCGAAGGGCAATCCTGTGGTGGGCGAGTGGTCCGGCTGCGCGTCGAGATTGGGTGCGACCGATACAGCGCCGAATGAGGCCGGCGCTACCGTCACGTTCCAGCCATCGAGGACGATGAGCGGGTCTTCTCCTTTGAAGTCGTTTTGTGCGGCCTCGATGCCGATGGTCCGGGTTTCATCGGGCAGCAGAGTTACATAATTGTCGGTGTAGAAGACGGGCAAAACGCGCTCGCCGGATTTCCGGCGCAGTTGCACGTGCGCCATGAGGGCGACGCTGTGCGTGGGATTGTGCAGCGTGATCGCGAGCAGCCGCTGGCCCGCGATCTTTCCCTCGAGCTCCTCCGCTTTTGCCGTCAGCGTCACCATGGGCAGATCGTTCAGCGCCGTGAGATCGCCGGGATGGTCCGGAGCCCCAAGCCAATAGAAGTTGCTCGAAAGAAGTTCGCCGGCGGCGTTGTGCAAGGCGAGCTTGAGAAAGTGCACCGCCGAAGGATGCGCGGGAAAATCCACGGTGCCGAGGTTGGTTGCCGCGTCGGGTGCGGCTGTCAGCTTGGTCTCATGTTCGTAGACGAGCGTCCCATCAAGGTTGTAAACGTCAACCCGCGCCACGGCATCGGTGACAGGCTCCGGCTTGTTGTTGATGACCTGCACCTGCCCGTTGGCCTCGTTGAGCTGGATGTGTACCATCTCCGACGCGTGCATGACGGCGAAGAGCGATGCGTTCGGTTCGAGATCGTAGTGATAGAGCTGCCAGACAAAACTGGGCTGCGCAGGATCGCTCATCCACGTAATGATGGCCGTGGTGGGATGGAAGAGCTGCGCATTGCGCCCTTCGTACATGGCGCGGAAGGCCTCGTAGTTGGCTAGTTGCGCCTTGCGCACGAAGTCGGCGAGATTGGCGATTTTTCCGTAGCGCCCGGCAACAATGACCGGGTAAAGATCGCCGCGTTGCGCGCCCTTGGCCATGTCGTGCGCGGCCCAGTCGTCGTTGATCGTCTCCCAGTCTTTTTTGGGCATCATGCCATGAATGGATTCGAGCGTGGGTACGCTCATGCTGCCGGTTTCAGTTTTGAAGTAGTCGTCGGTGACGGTGTAAAACTCTCGCGGGGCGCGCCAGTAATACGGCCCATGCGAGCGCACGCCGGGGCCGTCGGTGGAACTGGGTTGATAGCGACGCGTAGGTTCGAGCTCGGCGAGCACCTTGCGCAGGGAAGCGTCGATCTCGGGAGGCGGAAAACCCTCATTGCGCGCGCACCACAACGCGATGGAAGGATGATTGCGGAAACGCAGCACCTTGTCGCGCACATTCGCAACGTAAGTATCGAGATCGATGGGGTCGGGCCCATCCGCAGGATTGGGCTGGAAGAACTCATCCCACACCAGGATGCCGTACTTGTCGCACAACTCGTAGAAATCCTCGCCGGTGCTCTGGCCCACCCAGTTGCGGATGAGGTTGAGATGCGCCAACTGGTGCATGTGAATCTGGGCGTCTAGCCGCTCGCGGGGAATGCGCTTCATGGCTTCGTCGAGGCCCCAGTCGCCGCCGCGGATGAATATGGGCACACCGTTGACGGAGATGGTCAGCGTGTCGGTTCCGGGCACCGAGTAGGTGATTTTGCGAATGCCGAAGTCCACGTCCGCGGTGTCGCTGACGGAACGGCGAATCTTGAACGCAAGATGCAATTGATACATCTGCTGCTCGCCGTAGCCGTTGGGCCACCATAGGTGCGGATGATCGATGTGCAGCGCAGGTGTGGTTTTGGCGTCAAAGACAATTTGTTGCGTGCTACGCGGAGCGAGCTCTACCTGGCGCTCGAAGACGATGTTCTCGATGGTTCCCTCGAGTAGACCCGTCATCGGCTGGTCGCTCACGTTCTCCACGGTCGCCTGCACGGCAACGTCAGAGGAATCAGTGCGCGGCAGCGGCAGATCAGTGGTGACCAGCGGGTTCTTGAGCAGCACCGGACCGGTGGCCGAGAGAAATACCTTTTGCCAGATGCCGGTATCGCGATCGCGCACCGCGTTGAGCCAGTCCCAGCCGATGGTGGAGAGGAACGTGGGCCCGTCGATGGCGGTGAGGCCGCCGTTTTTGCCGACGCCGTTGCGCAGCGTGTGCTCGTGCGGGTCGCCGGGATGGGGCTGCGGCGCGACCAGCACGGCGACCACGGCCGGGTTCCCCGGCACGACCTGCGCGGTGATGTCAAAGATGCCGCGGATGAACGCACCGCGGGTGGTGCCCACTTTCACGCCGTTTACCCACACGTCGGCCGAGTAGTTGATGCCGTCGAAGTTGAGCCAGACATGATGGTTCCTGTAGGCCCGCGGCACGCGGATTAGGGTCCGGTACCAGTACGAGGTGCGCGCCAGACTTTCAGGAATGATCTCAGGGCGCTCGTTCTCGCCATACAACGGCTCGGGATAGACGTGGTCGTTGACCAGCGAGGTGAGCACCGTGCCCGGAACTGCGGCCGCGTACCAGCTATGGTCGTCGAATGCGGTGCTTGCGACTTCCGCGCCGGCTTGCGGCACTTTAGCCACATCCTGCAATCTCCATCCGCTGGCGAGCGTGACAGGTTGTGGAGCTGAAGCGGCCGCAGCGTGCGAGGACCAAACACTGACCAGAATCGGAACCAAAGCAAAAAGGCAAAAGCAGGAACAACGACGGTGGATCTTCAACGGAGGACTCCCTCAACTCAAGAGTTGATAAGTAGGCTGCGCGGGGGCGCGCATTCCAGTGTCTCAGATCGGGCTGCATTCTGCATGGTCCCCATCCATCCGCAATAATGATGTTATGGAGTTTCAGCGTTCATCGGGAGTTCTGCTGCACGTGAGTTCGTTGCCTTCTCATGGAGGCATCGGCGACCTGGGTCCGGCAGCGCACGAATTTGTGGCATTTCTGGCCCGCGCCAAGCAGCATATCTGGCAGGTTTTGCCGTTGTGCCCCACAGGATACGGCAACTCGCCGTATGCGGGCTCTTCGGCTTTCGCGGGCAATCCGGCACTGATCAGCCTGGAGGTGCTTCGCGACTGGGGCTGGATCGGGGCCGACCGTATTGCCGGCTTGCCCGGCGGCGCGGGCGCGGTGAGTTTTGAGAAAGTTGAAGCGCGGAAATTTCCGCTGCTCTATGAGGCGGCGGGAAATTTTCTCGATCGCGCTCTGGACGAACCAGCACTGGCGGAGCATTGGGCGGAATTTGAATTGTTTTCCCGCGACCAGGCTTCGTGGCTCGATGATTACGCGCTCTACGCCGTGCTGCGCCGCACCTTCAACACTGGCGCGTGGACGGAGTGGCCCGAGCCGCTGCGACACCGCGATCCGCAGGCGCTGGCCGCGGCCGCCGCCGAACACGGGCGCGAGCGCATGATCGAGAAGGTGCTTCAGTTTGCGTTTTCCCGGCAATGGAACCTTCTCAAAGAGGCTGCGGCACGCAGTGCCATTCGGATCATGGGGGACGTGGCGATCTTCGTCAACATGGACTCGGCGGACGTTTGGGTGCACCCTGAAATTTTCGAACTCAACGAAGACCTGAAGCCGATCCACGTTGCCGGCGTGCCGCCCGATTACTTCTCGGTCACGGGCCAGCGCTGGGGCAACCCGCTTTATCGCTGGGACGTGCTCGCCCAACGCGGATTCGACTGGTGGATCGGCCGCATCCGGCGCGCCGTGGAGATTTACGACATCGTGCGCCTCGACCACTTCCGCGGCTTCGAGGCCTACTGGGCCATCCCTGCCGAGGAAGAGACCGCGGTGAAAGGCGAGTGGATCAAGGCGCTAGGGCTGGAGCTATTTCACGCACTGGAAGCGGCGCTGGGACCGCTGCCACTGGTGGCCGAGGATCTGGGCCTCATCACGCCGGAAGTGGAGGCACTGCGTCTTGCACTGGACATGCCGGGCATGAAGGTGTTGCAGTTCGGATTCATCGACAAGGGCGCGCACATACACCTGCCGCAGCAGTTTGCGCCTGCGACCGTGGCGTACACGGGCACGCACGACAACGACACCACGCAGGGCTGGTGGAACACGGACAATGCGAAGGAACATGCGGCAGTGGAAGCGCTGGTGGGGCCAGTGAACGGCCGTCCGGCGTGGCCGTTGATACGCGCGGCGCAGGGCAGCGTGGCGGCGGTCGCCATTGCGCCGGCGCAGGATTTGCTGGAATTGGGCTCCGAGGCGCGCATGAACACGCCTGCGGTTGCCGCAGGCAACTGGAGTTGGCGCGCGCCGGAGAATTGTTGGACTGAGGAGTTGGCCGAACGACTGGCGGCACTGGCGGAAGTGACGGATCGGGAGAACGATCCGCTGGAAAAGCAGGGAGCAAGGGAGCGAGGGAGCGAG
>Ga0182014_10006770_pt1 | contig 12189 bp, 8 predicted proteins | sample 612S2DmetaG_FD_120489 | JGI IMG/M metagenome (GOLD analysis project Ga0182014, IMG submission 120489) | Permafrost microbial communities from Stordalen Mire, Sweden - 612S2D metaG | ecosystem: Environmental > Terrestrial > Soil > Wetlands > Permafrost | place: Sweden: Stordalen | collected... | reverse complement strand
CGGCGGTGGCCCCGGCATCGATGCGAATGGCGGCAACGCAGGCAGTCCCGGCGCCGCGCATGGCACGGCAGGGGGCGGCGGCGCCGGCAGCAATGGTGTCGGCGGCAGCGCCGGCACCGGGGGCATTCAGACCCAGCACGAAACCGCGGGCTCCGCCTTCACCGACACCGTGACGCCCGGTAGTGGCAGCGGTGGAATCGGCGGTGGCTGCTGTATCGGCTCCGGCGGCGGTTCCGGCATCAGCAGTACCATCGGCAATGGCGGCACCGGTGGCGAAGGGTTCGGTGCCGGCGGCGGCGGCGGCGGCTACGGCGGTGGTGGCGGCGGGGCCGACGGCGAGCAGAGCAACGGCAGCGCCGGCGGCGGCGGCGGCGGCAGCACCGGCCCGACCGGCACCACGTTCGGGGTCGCGCCGAACGGAGGTTCGGGTGCGGGCGGCACGATGAGCGTGAGTGGCACCGACGGCTCGGTGGTGATCACAATTCTTTAGCCGCTGCGCCAGAGCCGCGCACAATCGAAGGCCCGGAAGCTCTCGCGAACTTCCGGGCCTTTTTCATTGCACCGACCGCCGGGTCAGTTGGCGTGCGGCAGGTTGTAGATCATCTTGCCGTCGGGGAGCTTCACGCTCACATCGAAGCCACCCTTGCGGCCGTCCTTGAGCGGGTGGATGGTCACCTCGACCTTTGATTTCCGGGCATGAAAGCAAAAAAAGCCTGGAGGTCTACCAGCATCTGTCGCTCGAATCGGTCGATAAGGCCTACCAGGATGCGGTTCAGGCCGTTGGGATCTGATGCGGGCCACCCTCAATCCGGCATTTCCTGTGGGACATTACGTACCTCTGTTGGAATTTAACCTCTGGGGGAGTAGGCGGCAATCGTGCCGTTCTCGGCCAAGAAGTCCGGGAGGTGGATGCACCAATGGTTGCCCATCAGCCAGACTTCAACTTCTCTTCAGCATACAACGACAGCTCGATCATGCGCTCGAGCAATTGATCGGCCGGCAATCCGGCGAAATTCTTGAGGACGAGCTCTTTGACGTACAGGCGCACGAGGTAGCGCAGCTGCAGCGCGCGGTTTCGCGTCGCGAAGACGAAATCCCGATGCCCGCTGTTAACCACGATAATGTTACGCTCAGTATCGAAGCGACATCGCCAGAGCTCGCCGGCCGCGCGCTCGAATGTGTAACCGGGCAGGCCTCGTGTGTTGACCACGGCGGGAGTCATCGCGCTTTCCAGACTGTCAGTAATCGTAATCAACGTTTCGGCTGTGGCCGTGACCTCACGCTGCATCACGGCGACTCTCAAGCGAGCAAGGCCGGGCACTGTGGGGGCTCGATACTCGACTTCTTGATTCGTGACGCCTTCCAGAGTTCCCTCGCCCTCGACCCGCTCCCAGGTGAAGGTCAGCTCCTCAGTTACCCGCCGCCGCGAGCGATCCCGCGGGAGTGCGCGGAATTTTCGCGTCTCATTGAGGGGCGTCGTGCTCGCTGCGGGCGAGACGACGACGCCAAAGAGCGGGCCCGCGTAGTCAAAGAATTGTCGCTGCGGTGATTCGCTCGGCGTGGCTTCGGAGACGCCCGGTAGCATCTCCTCCCACTCGGTTCCGGCCGGCACGCCGCCGGCGGCGCCGCTCGCGGCGGTCGCACGTTCCGCGCGCGCGCGGCCCTGCACGTCGAACCAGTCGTATTCCTCGCGCGGCAGCGCGAGCATAGCTTCATAGAACGCCTTTTGAATCGCCTTCAAGGATTGCTGGCTCGCCTGCTCCTCCTCGGCGCGCTGTTGCTCCTCGATCAGGCCCTTGACGTGTGCTTCGAGGGGCACCAAGGCATCGACCAAGGCCGCATAACGTTCGTCTTGAATGATCCCGGAGCGCGTGCCGGGGGTGAGATTCAAGAACGGCACGTCGACGAGTCCCTGTACGTAGCGTGAGACCCAAGGGGAGTGCTCCAGTCCCGGGAGCGTCGATAAATCCTCGATCACCCGAGTTCCGACACGTGTCAGCGCCACTCGGGCGGTCTCGTTGGGCTCGGCGAGGTAGAGTTCCGCGTACGCATCGCCGAACGCCGTGCGGATGGTGGGGAGCTGATGCAGGAGTCGCCCTTCGAACTGCCGCGGCTCCACCTCGTATTGCTTGCGCGCGAGCTTATCGATCACCGTCACCCGAGCTTTGGAGTCGCGAATTCGGTCGCGGAGCTCGGATGCGAGATACCACTGGATTTTCTCGCCGCTTAAGGTGCGAATACCCTCAAGGAGCGGTGAGATTTTGAGCTCGGTGCCTTTCTCCACGAACATCATCCGTTTCGGATTGACCTCGTAGCGCGAGTCCCCCTTGCTCATGGTCATCTGATAGGCCTTCTGATCGGTGCCCGTTGAGGTCATGGTCAACATGTCGCCCACCGTCCAGAAGCTCAACAATCCGATTCCAAACTCGCCCTGGAGGCCGGTTCCGTTACCGTCCGCCTTCAACCGCCGCTTGATCGAATCGCAGATGTGGGTGGCCACGTACTTGAAGTCGGGGAGCCCCTCCTCATCGCGAGGCACGCCATCCCCGTCATCCTTGATGGCGAGATAGTGTGCACCGTGCTCCTTGCCGCGCGTGATGGTGATGGTCTTCGCATGCGCATCGATCGAGTTCTCGACAAATTCGGCAATTGCCTTCAACGGATTGCTCTGCGAGAGTGCGATGATCCGGATCGCGTTCCAGTCATCGCCGATGCGCAGCTTGCCGCTGTCTCTGCTCTTCGCTTTCATGTTCGCAGCGGGAAATTAGACCGAGTCGAGGTCAGGGTGTGGAACGAGGGACTGGCACTGCGACCAGAGCGCGCGCCGCACCTTGTCGATGGGTCCGGTTCTCGTAGCACTCGACATTATCGCGGTGATCTCAATTAAGGCTCGACTTCATCGTCATTCGCGTCGCGTAGCCGTCCCGCGCCGCCGCAGGTCTCGCAACTTTCCATACGGACTGGGCCGACCCACTCTGGGCCGTTCGTTTCAACAGTCCCAGTGCTGCCACAGTCGGAACATTTGATGAAAGCTTTGGAGTCGCCTCCGAACGTTTCGAAGTACGCATCCGGATCCTTTGCGAGATCGCCGATAGCAATATGGTTGGTGCGGCCTGCACCAGTGCGCCCCCCGACGGCCAGGCGTCTTCTGTGTTCGCGCCAGGCATCCGCCGCGCTCGGAATGTGGTTCCCATCACCGGCGCGATCGAGCGCTCTTTCCCGCTCGGCTTTGCCGAGCCCATTCCACCAGGCGATACGCGCCTGAAGGGCGCGCTTGTGGTGCACCCACGCGTCAGCTGCACTCGGCGTGTATTTGCCATCCGATCGCCAGCCGGCGGCGCGAAGCGCCTGGGCGCGCTCGGCTTCAGTGAGTGCGTTCCCCACTCGATACCGGCCCGCTCATCCGCCGTGGGTTCAGGTCCCATGTTGACCCTCGCGTATTTTATTTCTGTGCACTTCGATGCGTCCCCGGATTCACGTCCGCGCCGAGGCCGGCAGCCAGCGATAGAGCGTGGGTACTGAGACGCCTAAGTTCTCGGCCACATCCCGGGGCGGGGTTCCCCCGGTCAGTAGCCGTCGCGCCGCCTTGATCTTGTTGTCCGTCATCCGCCGCTTGCGCCCGCCGATGCGCCCCAGCATGCGGGCGGCGGCAAGCCCGGCGCGCGTGCGCTCGACGATGAGCTCGCGCTCCATCTCGGCGAGGCTTGCCATGATGTGAAAGAAGAACCGACCGGCTGGAGTCCTGGTGTCGATGCCGTCGGTGAGGCAGCGAAAGTCTACCTCGCGCGATTCGAGCGTATTCACCAGATCGACGAGCCCTTTGACGCTTCGCCCGAGACGGTCGAGTTTCCACACCACCAGTGTGTCACCCGCACGCAGATGCGAGAGCGCATCGTTCAGCCCCGGTCGGTCGAGGCGCGCGCCGCCGGCCTTGTCGGTAAACACCCGCGTGCAGCCGTCTTTCTTCAAGGCGTCGAGCTGCAAGGTCAAATTCTGATCGTCCGTCGAGACCCGGGCGTAGCCGATGGGCAGCCCTTGAGGCTTGCTTTTCCTTGCTGCGCGAGCTGTGGCCAAGAGAACCTCGTTTTTTATCGAAACTCGTTGCGAGCATGCGATTCGATAATAGCATTTCAAGAGAGGTTTCCGAGAATCGCGCGCGCCTGGAAAAACAGCAAATTACGCAGGAGCGCTTTGATCTCATCGCCGGCTCCCTTTTTCGGAGAACACCGGCCTCGGCCGGCAATGCCCAGTCCTTTCGAGACTGAGCGGCTCGCGAGCGATGTTCCTGCTTTCCTCCGACCGGTCCCCAATGGTTCAATCGACTCCTGCGACCAAAACCCTTCGTCTCGCGCAGAACCCGCCTCATTAAAAGCTCCAAGAGCGGCGATCGTCACCCCACCCTCTACCTCAGCACCACCAGAGAAGGTCGTCACGCTCGATCTCTAGCGGACGCTCGGATGTTTTCGCACCGTTGCTCCGAGGCTGCGTGAAGCCAGTCGATCCTCCGCCGTGCGCGCCCGATGCAGAAGATTGAGATTCTCGCTTGCCAGTGCGCGTTTCTCCTCCGTATGTTTTCGCGCCTTGTCACGCAGCTGCGCGACAATTGATTCCAACTCCCTAATTCGGGCAGCCATATCAACGCCGGGACCAGGAGTGATCGCCGCTTGTGTGATCTCCTCGAGGATCTCGCGATGCGTGGTATAGAGGGGATTGCGGCTACGGCCGGCTTCACGTGCGACCGCGGCAGGTGTTATCCGAACCGCCCGGCCGGCGTAACGTGCGTGCGGCGCTTCGCCGCACACCAATCTTGAGAGCGCCGCTCGATAGGCGCGTGCGGCCGCATCGGCTTGCCCGCCATGCTTGTTCAAGGATTGGCTTTCACTTACCTTCGCCATTCTGGCCTCCGAGCTTGCTTAGAACTCCATCGCACTGCTCAATGGCCTCGACTAACACAGCCCGTGTCATAGGTTGCGCGTCGCCCATCAGCGCAGCATTGCGGGAGCGCCGGTCATGCCAGTAAGGAGAGTGTCGTTCTTCCACAACCATGTTCGCGCAAGTAAGGCAGACGGCGGGGCTACGACCTGCCTCGTTCGGTGCTGCCTCGCCGCCACAGCGAGCCGTTTCGGCCTGGAAAACACACCAGCCGTAATCGCAGGCATGGATGCGCAGGTCGGTTTCCTTCATGACAAATCCGATGTAATCGCGCCGCACCTGTTCACCGGCGCGCCCACGGAAGCGGGAATTGCCGGCAGCAATTCTCTCGCCCATGCGTCCGGCGAGCTGATTGCTCGTCAAGAATCGTTCCAGCGCCGCCGCCGTCTCCGATCGGCTTTCATGATCGACCAGTTGGTGCAGATCAAAGTCGGTCCCGACATACCCTCGGGCCGTCATGGCAACCGATGCGTGCTTGAAATGCTCGGCAAGCCTGAGCATCTGGGTGCGGTCACGGCGGGCGATGAATCGGGCGAATGATTTTCTAAACTGGTGGGTAGAGAAATGCCAGCGACGTCCCTCATGGAGCGGCACTCCAATATGGTCGGCAAAAGCGTTGATGCGAATTCCGATCTGCATTTGTGTGACCGGGACAATCTCGCTGCGCTGAGTGTTCTTAACCAGGAAGAGTTCGTTGCGGCCCGACTCATCGCGGAGCCGCTGACTCAGTTGCTCCAGTAGTTCGACAGCGCGCACCACGGGCGGAGGAGCTATCCAACGTTCAACTCGTCCCGTCGGATCGTCAACCGTTTTGAACAGCCGGGCGACAACATAAGACTGCTTGACGCTTGTTTCGCCAATGGAACGACTCTCGATCGCACGTATCTTCATCGACAAAATCTCGCTTACGCGCATCCCGACGAAGCCGGCGATCACGATAAAGCACGCTTCAACCAGATGCGCTGCTGCGCCTCGGACCACATAACATCCATCGAGTGCCTCCCCTAATGGATCGACGAGGGCGGCGTTATGAAGGGCGCTGCGAGAATAATTGGAAATCGCCCGCCCGAGCTTCCTTGTTTTCCCGTTTGCCCGTGCCTGAGCGCGCAATTGCTCGGCGGCAACGATCGTGTCGCCATGCTGTTCCACCCAGCACAGTGCCTTCGAGAGTAGATCGATCGCGATCGGCTCGGGAATAAATGGGATCGCGCGTGTATTGGCTCTTGTGGCACCCGCCGCTTCGTAGGTGGTTTCAAACGGGAGCGGATCAACGAGCGGTGCATCGCAGAGTTTTAGCCGCTGACGATACAGATCCTTCACTACAATGAGGTAGTTGACTAGGGTGTGCGGAGAGAGTCTTCCCCGCTTGCCCTGACCCGGTCGTTCGCGCAACCACCCCGTGAAACACTCCACCGTCTTGATATCGAGATCGGCAAAGCGGCAGGCGCCGGTCGTCGCCATCCATGACATTAAGGTCTTCAGCATTTCGGCGCGGCCCTTCAGAGTCTTCATTGAGATGCGTTTGCGACCCGATGGGGGATCGGTCACTATGGTCCACAGAAATTGCTTCGCGGCCTGAACAAGCGCGGCGTGCTCCGCGGCGGTGATTTTGTCGCCCTCGCGCACGGGAATCTTCCAATCGACGCAGCTTTGGTCGGCACGCCAACCGGCGGTCTGTATGTCCAACAGCCATAGATCATCGCCGTATCGACTCTTCGATGAGACTAGAGTGCCCATCCAGTCTATAGTTCTGTGCGGTCCCTCTGAGACCGATATTGCCAGCGCGCTCATTCGATCGGCGGAACAGCCGGCATCGCGCCAACCAGTGCAAGTGCAGCGGCTTGCAATTCCAAGGAGTAGCGCGGCACGATATCGCGGTCAATGATCTCGAGCTTCGGGGCGTACAGTAGGCGCCAGCGATCTGGCGCGACAGCAGCTCGCGCGCTGATCAGTGCGGCACGAGTTCGCAGTAGGCGCGCGAGGACATCGGCCTCCATCGGTATGACCGCATTAGGGCAGGTGAAGCACCCAAGCCACGCCGTGCAGAGTCGGCCAACCGTCTGATCCGGACCGATCCCGCTCATGGGATCACGGCACACAAACCCAGATGCGGTGGCATGTCGAGCATTCGCGTCCGCAATCGACTTCGCGACTGGTTCCGAGCTGGTCGCGCCCCGCATCGCCTCCACAAAGTGGCCCTGAAGTCGCCCGAGCGCGGCCATCTGCGCCTTGCGTACCAGTGGCCTATCGACGTAACGCTGGGTCGTGTCGGGTGTGGCATGATTCGCCAGTGCCTGCGTCTTGAAGATATCGAAGCCCAACGCCGCATGGGCTAGCGTTAGGCCTGTCGATCGCAGACTTACAAGTGTGAGCGGCAATCGGCCGCCGGCTTCATCCTTCAGATCGTGCCGCTTTGCGAAGCGCCGGACATGGTTAACGACCACAGACTCCGACATCAGCCGAACGCCGCGCAATCCCTGCGTACCACCATAGATAAACAGTTTGTCCCTGTCCTTCGGAAGGGAGTGCGGAACAAGCGGTGCCGTCATTCTCAGGACGCGGGTTATCAAATGAGGGACCGACAGTCTCTTGTCGCGCAGAAAACTGCGTCGCTGCTCGCGGCTCGCGCGGCCTTTGCGCCAGCTGACAACCATACGGCCATCAAGCAACAGATGGTCGGTCATGCAATCTCGACGGAAGTCGCGCAAGGCGTCGGGGTTGGCAAAGGTTTGCGCCGCAATCGCGATCATGTAAGGTATCAATGTTTCTGGCACTGCATGCAAATACTGTGTTGCGCCATGGATCTGACCGTGGCGTTCGACCGCTTCGATAAGCGGCCAGAGCCTCCTTTCCTCCATCTCTTTGTTCGTTGGAATGAAACCATTCCAACGATCATTGATGACGCTGAGGAATGTGCCAAGATCGTACAGATCGAGGCGTCTTAGATCGGGCTCGGCGGCGATTGCAGCACGGGGCACAGCGCCTATCGCTCTTTCACCCTGCCGAAACGTGGCCCAGCTCGAGTCAATATCCGATCGCGCGGCTGCGAGTACCGCCTCGACTTCCGATCGTTCGAGCACATGCCGAGGTCTTGATTCGGCATTCTTTCGAGGGAAGGGGTTGAATGGCAATGCCAATTGCGGGTGCGTCAAGTGAGGACGATTGCGCTGGAGCCAGACAATTAACTGCTTTACTCCGGACCAGGCTGTGTAACTGGAACCCTTGCTAGGCAAGTGTCGATCAAGCCAAGTGATGAACATCCGAAGTAGCGCCTCATCGACCTGCGATACGGCGACAATCTGCTGGTTATGAGAATCGAGGAACCGAAACCATGCAGTGGTGCTGCAGAAGACGCCGGCGCGCGTTCTCGGCGCGGCTGCCGCATGATGGCACCGAAACGCCAAAGCGATCTCGGCCGCCATTTGTGGTCGCGCGGTGTGGCCGGAGAAGTCGAAGCTTTGTGTGACTTTGCCCCAGTCGTCGAGGAAGTTCACCACGAGCGAGCCCGGTGTACCTATGAGCGTTTCTGGTCGTGCCGCTACGCGATAATCTTTGCGCCGCTTCGGCATCAGAGCAATGCTCGATAAAGGTCGTCCACAGATGCCTCGATAACCCCGAGGTCGGTGGCGACGACCCGCAGATAGATCGACGTTGTTGCAAAGTCTGCGTGGCCGAGAACTGTTTGCAACGTAAGGAGAGGATTAAGGTCCGCACCCTGTGCGGCCTGGCGCTGCAGGAATCGCAGCATGACGGACGCAAAGGTGTGCCGCAGCGAATGAAATTGCGCGGCGATGCCGCATCGTTGCGCCGCGTCGGCGAACATCGCTCCCACGCGTCGTGCAGTCATCGTCTTTCCGTGATCGGTCAGGAACAGCGTGTCAGGGTCGACATAGGTGGGATCGCGCGTCCGCGCCCGACGGACCGCGACCGCGCGCTCCTCCCGTGCATAGGCCCAGCTCCGGTCGAGTAGAGTGGATGGTGGGTAAATTAATCGCGGCTTGCCGCCCTTGGTAATCTCGATCCTGACTGCCGTGAGCGGATTGCCGCCACCATTGGGCACCGCACTCCGTTTGAGCGCGGCAAGCTCCATCCGGCGAATGCCGGTGGTTACTGCCCATTCGACGATCAATCGATCGCGGGCGCCCATATCAGTCATGATGCGGCGGATCACTTCAGGTGCCAGCGGTCTTGGCAACATGGGCGTGTGCCGAACAGTTAAATCGTTGACGACTTGCATTCCGCCGCTTGCGTCGACATGAGCAAGAAAGCGTGGGGGTCGATGTCGACCGAGTGCTAGTTCGCTCGAGCGGAGCGGCGACTTTGCAATGAGCCCAGTGGCTGCACAGTATTTATAAAAAAGCGATAGGACGCGGATGCGCCCGTTAATCGTACTGCGAGCATAAGGGCTGCCGGTATGGCCGCTGGGATGCTGGAGCATGTGGTCTCGATAGGCCGCGATCTCATCAGTTCCAACCTCGTCCCAAACCCAGCCATTGGCTTCGAGCGTCTGCCACCAGTCAACGAGTGCTTCGCCGTAGGCACGCCATGTCTGACGACTGCGTGTGCGTCCCCGAATCAGAGCGACATACATGAGCCACGCACAAGCGGGTTCAATCAACCGCATCCTGTCATCGAGCAGCATCGGCACACCAGGCTGCGGTGTGTTGAGCGGCATAAAGTGCTCTGACGTGAAGATCAGCTCCGCCATCTCTTCCCTCAGATAGCAAGGCTGCGGAGCCTTTTAAACGAATAGTGTCCTAACTACGCGTCAGTCTGATGACAGATAAGACGCTTCTGAGACAGAACCTAACACGAAGCGGGGCATGCCATTGCGCGGGTGTATGTTGGAGCACTCGCAACGGACAGCAGGGTATTCCACGACGGCTCCGGGTATTCCGATGGTACCCTCGAATCGTGGCAGAGTACCAATCCCGGCATCGGTGCAATGTGGGATCTGGTTTTGGTGTCGATGGCTGGCCTTCACGCAGAAGCCCGGGCCACGAAGCGGTCCTTGAACACTCTACAATATTCACACGGACTGAAGGACTATGCAGTCGCCACGTGTCTGGTGATGTGGCTGGCTCGCCGGTACGGCAAACGGACGGGAAAAACCATTTGGGCGCAAGCACACAAGGAGCGCAGATTCTTTTTGCGGAACTGTTGGCCAACCATTGATGCCATGGCCATCCGATTGCGGAAAAGCGGCTTTGTGTCCCGGCGCGAATTACAAATGTTGACTAAAAGCTATCGACGACGTTGTGTCACAGAATTAGTCCGGCCTGCTTTATAAATCCGCCAATCGAGCCGCACAGAGCCCGCGCTCCCACAATCGAATGGCTATACGCTCGCGATCGCCAGCAGGAACTAGGACCCCAAGCGCTCGAGACGGGGGCATTTTTGCACGTAGTCCATGGCCCCTCCCTGGCGCGGGGTGCCTCGTGTACTCCAGAGCGCCAGGGCCGCTCCGCGGCGCCGGTGGACCCACGTGCGAAAACTGTTTATCGGTAGTCGCGCTTGGTTGCTGGAAAAACACTTACGGTGCACTTCCGTTCGTTGCAGCTGCTACATCTTAATTTTTTTGTAACCTCCGAGAGAAGGGCTTGCCATCCGAACACGTGAGCCAGAAGGTGCGGGCCGGTCCGGCGTGTGTGGCCACAGGCACATTTGAGCAGGAGCACGTAATCGCCTCCGTGGTCGGCGAGGCGCACAACGTTTTTGACCTGGCGGGGCGGCATCATAGTGCTACACTGTATAAACATCCAGCTAGCGTCAATAGTCGGCTAGCGCCTCCTCGACCGCTAGAATCAGGCGAATGGAGCGCAGAATCGGTGCATTACATTGAGTGACCCCACTCCGGCGACACAGCAGGACTATTCCGGTCTACATGGCGCGATTGTGGCGCTGCTGGAAGCAGGGCGGCGCGCGTCCGCGCGCAGCATCAATGCACGGATGACGGCTGTATATTGGGAGATTGGGCGCCGAATCGTTGAATTCGAGCAGGGCGGGAGCGATCGAGCTGGCTATGGAGAAAAGGTAATCCGTCAATTAGCGGTGGACCTCTCGTCGCGGTTCGGACGCGGGTTCAGCCAGCGGAACCTGTGGCAAATACGGGCCTTTTACCTGGCTTGGCCACGACCTATGATTCTGCAGGAGGGGCTGGAGGCGGTAGGTGCAATTGTGCAGACGCCGTCGGCACAATCCGCGCCGGTCCCAATAGTGCAGACAGTGTCTGCACTATCTAAGCTCGTCCACACCTTTTCCTTGCCCTGGTCCGCCTACGTACGCCTGCTGGCGGTCAAAAGCACCGAAGCCCGCTCCTTTTACGAGACCGAAGCGTCGCGCGGCGGCTGGTCGGTGCGCCAGCTCGACCGCCAGATCGGGAGTCAGTTCTATGAGCGCACAGCGCTCTCGCGCAACAAAGCGGCCATGCTCGAGCGAGGCAGCGAGGCGACACCTGACGATCTGATCACTCCTGAGGAGGCCATCAAAGACCCCTTCGTGCTCGAGTTCCTAGATCTCAAGGATGAATATTCCGAAAGCGATCTCGAAGAGGCCTTGATCCAGCGGCTGACCGATTTCCTGCTTGAGCTCGGGGATGACTTCGCATTCGTGGGTCGCCAGCGCCGCCTGCGCCTCGACGATGCTTGGTTCCGGATCGATCTGCTATTTTTCCACCGACGGCTCAAAGCGCTTTTGATTGTTGATCTCAAAGTCGGAAAATTCAGTTATGCGGATGCTGGTCAGATGCATTTGTATCTGAATTACGCACGTGAGCACTGGATGAAGGAAGGCGAAAACCCTCCGGTCGGATTGATCCTGTGCGCGGAGAAAGGAGCGGCCGAGGCGCACTACGCGCTCGACGGTCTCCCGAACAAAGTGCTTGCTGCGGAATACCAGACCGTGTTGCCGGATGAGAAACTGCTGGCCGCTGAGCTTGACAAAACCCGGCGGGAATTAGAGGCACGGCGTGGCGCACGCGATTTCGGTGTGGCGCCCGACTAATGGCCCCAAGGTAAGATGGCCGACGGGCCAACTAACGACGATGCCGCGGCTGCCATGACTCAGCGAGAGAAGCTTCTTCGCTTTCTTCCTCCTCGTCCAGCAGATCGATGTCATACAAAACGGTCAGCGTCTTGGAGAGTGGTCCAATCCGGGTGCTGGATCGGAATTTGAGCGGGGGCGGCATTGATGTTAGCGTCGGGCGATGGGCGCTGAGGACAAAATCGGTGCGGTGCAGCTAAGCGCTCGGCTGTGCGG
>Ga0182014_10006769_pt1 | contig 12189 bp, 9 predicted proteins | sample 612S2DmetaG_FD_120489 | JGI IMG/M metagenome (GOLD analysis project Ga0182014, IMG submission 120489) | Permafrost microbial communities from Stordalen Mire, Sweden - 612S2D metaG | ecosystem: Environmental > Terrestrial > Soil > Wetlands > Permafrost | place: Sweden: Stordalen | collected... | reverse complement strand
CGATCCCGCAGGTCTCGAAACCCTGCCGCGGGTCGCCGTGGCCGGGGCGGCAATTCTCGTCGCCGGCAAAGCCGCCGCCGGGGAACTGCCCGTAAAGCCCCATCACTGTCTGGTAGTTTCGCTCGGCCGCGTCCAGGTATTTCTGCTCCTTCGCCTGCATGAAATAGATGGCCGGCGCGCGAAAGCCTTGGGCAAGATTCACGTTGTGCCAATCGCACACGCCGCTGTTCCAATCGGCCATACTGCGCTCGAGCCGACGGGCCAAATCGAGCAGCCAGGCGTCGCCGGTGCGGTTATAGAGCCAATAAACGCTTTCGAGGTTGTCGCCCATCCGCACCTTGGGCCAGTAGCCGGCGGCGAGATCGCTGTCGGGACGGCTTTGTTGCCATTGGAAGTACCGCGTCAGGAACGGCAGCACTCGTCCGTCGCCGCTCTGCTCGTAATACGATTGCAGCACGTTGAGCATGATCATGTGCGGCCACATGTCGGGCTTGCCGTCGAGGGCCTTCTGCAAAGCGCGGGGGCCAAACCAGCCGTCCTCCGCTTGACTGGCCAGCACGGCCTCGATCCAGCGGCGGGCCTTGACGATGATCGCCTCATCTTTCAGCACGTAACCCAGGTCGCCATAGCCCTTCAGCCAGTAGGGCAATTCTTCCCAGCCGTTTTGACCCTTGCCCTGTTTGTCGGCCCAGGCGTTCGACTCGAACTTCAGCCAGGGCGAGATTTCGGCCAGCCGCCCCGTCATGCCCTGGGCCTCGATCTCCAGCATGTTCCGCAACCAACCGTGGGGCGTGATGCTGCCAAGGGGAAGTTTCACCAGCGGGCTGGGCAACAAGGGATCTCGGTTCGACGTGTACAGCCGGCTGCGGGAGTCGCTGGGAATCTGCCGAACCACGCCGATTTTCTCCTCGGCGAAAGCGCCGGCGACGCCCGCCCACGTCCCACACCCCAGCAGCAACCAAAACATCGAGACCCGTGGCAGCGATTTCATCGTTTTCTCCTCAGTGGTCGAGTACGGTATTCCCATTTCGCTCGGTCCGAGGCAACCGTTCACATCCCAGTAAAGTGCCTGTCATCCTGAGCGCAGCGAAGGATCTCGTGGACCGCACGCCAATGCGAGATCCTTCGCTGCGCTCAGGATGACGGTTGCCCCGTGAACGGTTACGATCCGAGCGACACGGGGGGCGACAAAGCGTCCCCATTCTCACCCGTGGGATCGCCAGTGTCAACTTGCGATCCGTGGGCCACGGGAAAGCGTGGTGTTTGCGCTACGGAGTCAGTCTCGGTTTTCCGTGGACCGAGCGCTATGATGTTACGGGGCAAGAAGCGGCAACCAAACTTCGTAGCTCGCCCCGGTCGCACCCGCACTGGCAAACGGGATCAGCCGAATGCTCAAGGGCGATCCTGCCGCACCGGCAGGCGACGCCGTGCGCGCTACCACCTTGAGGCGGAAGGCCTGCGCGCCGGCCCAGCTCTTGAACTTCGCCGGCGCCGGTTCGGGCGTGATGGCCAAGGCTGCCAGGTCGGCCGAGGTTACGGCGACAGCCTTAAGGTCCTTGAGCTTGCCGCCCAACAAGGCTTCGTCGGCCGCGAGGACCAAGGGGCCGTAGAGAATCGCCACTTTGCCCTGGTTGCCATGATCGCCGATCACCACGCGCGGTTCGAGCACGAGATTCAACACGATTTTGTCGCCCTTCGCCCAGTTGCGCTTGATGACCGCATAATCGTCGGACCCTGCTTTGGCGTGCACCGACTCGCCATTAACCTGTACCGACGGCTTGGCACACCATTTTGGGATGCGGAGTTTGAGGGCAAACTCGTGGGCCTGGGCCAGATCGACGGCGATGGTGATTTTTCCCTTGGCGGGATACGTCGTTTCCATGTGCAGCGTCACCGCGGTGCCGTCGCGCAATCGCAGCCGAGCCTCGCCGGCGTCATAGAGGTTCACCACGGCGCCCTCGGCGTCGGTGGTCACGGCGAAGGTGGGAATCAGGGCCATGCCCCGCGGTCCGCTGGAGAGGCAGCAGTTCGTGGCCGTGCCATAGGGTTTCTTTCCCTCCATCTCGACGTAGTAGCCCCACGCCTTGCCGTCAGGTTTCTGCGCGCCGCAAAGCTGATTGTAGACCACGCGTTCGAGCTGCTCGGCATAGCGCGCCTGGCCGGTCAGCCGCAGCAGGTGGGCGTTCAATTGCAGCCAGGTGACGGTGACGCAGGTTTCGCCCACGTTGCCCTTGTTGACGAGCTCGTAGTCGCCGTGGAAGTGCTCGCCGGCGCTGGCCGTGCCGGTGAGGTAGAGACGCTTGGCAAGGATATCTTCCCAGGCGTTGACCGCCGCCTGGAGATACTCCGGGTTGCCCGTGCTGCGATACCATTCGAGCAGGCCGTTGATGCAGGAGAGCATTTCGTAGGCCTTGCCGTTGCCCACCTGGTTGACGCCTTTTCCGTCCAGCAGGCGGGAAACGATGTGCGGCCCCGTCGTTTGCTCCCAGGCGCACAAAACATACTTGCAGAAGTCGCCGTATTTCTCCTCGCCGGTGAGGCGGTAGAGCCATACCATGGGTTCCAGCACGCTGGTGGGCGCCATGCCCACGTGCTCGCCGGCCTTGATGATGTCGCGCTTGCCGGGCTCGTTTCCGAAGGTTTTGCAGAGCAGGTCGCCCATCTTGCAGCAGGCTGCCAGCGGCGCGCGGTTGCCGGTGTATCGCACATAAGTAATCAGGCCGATGAGGTTGTACTTGTGGACCCAAACGTCCCAGGAGGTCCAATAATCCTTGGGCACGTAGGTGCCCAAGTAGCCGTCGTCGAGTTGGCATTTGACAAGTTCGCTCGCCACGTGGTCGAGCTTGGCGCGCAGCTCGGCATTGCCGCTATAGACCCAGGCGAGCGTGGCGGCGTGCAGCCATTTGCCCGCGTGCTCCCCGCACCACGCCTGGGCGCCGGGCCGGTGCCGGAAGCCGGCCAGCAGGCCGTCGGTGTCGACGACCAGCAGGCGTTGGATCACGTTGTTGTCGATGCGCGTGCCGATCATGCCCGCCAGGTGCACGCGGTTGGGGATTTGGGCGTCCTGGCGATCGGCGACGACGGCTGGAACCTTCTCCGGGACGAGCGATACCTCGGCGGCAAAAGAACCTGTGGCGGCCGTGACCGAGGCAATGAACAAGGCAATGATCGAGAGTTGTTTGCGCATGAGATGCACCTTTGAGTTGTAAGAGGTTGTCGGACGTACTAGGGCTTGGCGAAGCGGATCTTTGCCATTTCCTCCGGCGTGAATTTGCTGTTGGCCGCGGGGCCCGGCGCCCACGATCTTTCCAGCTTCGAGGGCTTTGGCGTCTGCACGGGAATCACGAGGATTTCCTCGCCGTTGGCGTCTTTCTCGATCCGCCCACCCGCTTTGACGACGCCGGCCTTGGTCAACTTCTCGCTCACTTCGTACACCTTCGGCAGCGTGTATTCCGAGTGGCTGTACTTGGCGTTCAGATTGAGTTCTCGGGTAAACCGGGGCGGGATCTTCGCCGCGCCCATCGTGGCGAACAGGATGCCGCCGGCGTTGGCCGGGTTGCAATCGCTGTCCTGGCCGCAACGGCAGGCGATGACGATCGTCCGATCGGGATCGCCGTTGCCGTACAGCAAACCCATCAGAACGTAGGCCCCGTTCAGTTTCACGTCGATGCTGCCGGCCTTCGCGCCGCCGGTCTTGGAGCAAAGCCCATGCGTGTATTTCGGGTCCTTGTGGTATTTGTTCTCCACGAGCTGCCAGGTCTTTTGCCAGTCGGCGGGATTTTCTTTATGCCAACGGAGCATGTCGCGGACCATCTCGGCGTATTGGCTTTCCGCCGGAATCGAGCGCAACGCGATCCGGATCAGCTTGGCGGGGTTCGATTCGAAATAGGCCTCGGCATACATGCTGGCGATGAATTGCCCGGCGTAGACGCCGTCGCCGTAGTTCATCAGGTGGCCGAAGACGCTGCCCAGGGCGATGGCCTGGTTGGGCATCCCCGGTGAAATGATGCCCGCAAAGTCGCTCTCGATCTGATAGTCGATGTCGTCGGCGTGTTGATTGAATTGCGGGTGACCGCTGTCGGGCGGGGCAATGCCTTTGCGGAGATTGCTGCGCCCGGCGTCGTTGGCATGCCACAGCGGGTAACCGCTGTTGGCAAAGTCGATCCCCGCCTGGCGAATCCCCGCGTCCAGGCCGTAGTCCGCCAGCGTCTTCATAAACGTCATTTCCACGTAGCAATCGTCGTTGCCGTGCTGGTTGATCCAGGCCGGCTGCCAGGCCGGCATCTGGTTCTCGGGAATAATCGCCCCGGTGACTTTGAACTCCGTCGGTTGTCCCCAGCCGACGCCGGCCATCTGGCCCAGCCATCCGCCGCGCATCTTGTCGCGATAGGTTGCGATCGGCAGGCCGCGAAACCGTATGATTTCCAGTTGACTCGCCGATTTGGCCGAGTCCTCCCCACGCGACAGCGCCGGCAGCAAACTCCACAACAAAACGAACGTGCCCGCAATAGTCTTCTTGTCGATCATGGGTTGGTTCCTCGGCTCGGGTGCAAAGCGATGAAGCCATCGAGTTCTTCTTTAGTGGGCAGCGAGGGCTGCGCGCCCAACCGAGTGGCCGAGAGCGCTCCGACCAGGCACGCCTGGCGCACGGCCGCCTCTTCCAGGGCCAAGCCGCTTCCCAACGCCCAGGCCAGACCGCCGTTGAAGGCGTCGCCGGCCGCCGTGGTGTCTACGGCGTTCACGGGCACGGTGGGAACCAACGCCATGCTCTCTTTTCCGGCCACCAGCGCCCCCTTCGCCCCCAGCGTGACGATCACGTAACGTGCGCCCGCCGCCAACAGCCGCTCCGCGGCGCGGCGGGCCGTGACCTCGTCGGTGACCGCAATGCCGGTCAGCCGCTCAGCCTCCGACTCGTTCGGCGTCAGGTAGGTGACGTGTCCCAGCAGCCCCTCGGGCAGCGGCGCCGCCGGCGCCGGGTCGAGGATCACCGGCACGCCGGCCGCGGCGGCAATTTGTGCCGCCCGGCATACCGTATCCAGGGGAATCTCCAACTGGAGCATCAGCGCGTCGGCCGTGCGGATGCGCTCGGCCACCTGGTCGATTTCCTGCGGCGTGAGGGCATGATTCGCGCCGGCGGCCACGGAGATCAGGTTTTCGCCCCTCCGGTCCACCAAGATCAGGGCCACGCCGGTGGCGCTGGCCGGATCGCGGAGGATGCAATCGGTGCGGATGCCTTCGCGGCGGAAGTTTTCGATGGCCTGATCGCCGAAGACGTCGCGGCCCACCTTGGCCACCAGGGTGACCTCGGCGCCGAGCCGCGCGGCAGCGACGGCCTGGTTGGCCCCCTTGCCGCCCGCCGCCAGGATGAACTGCCCGCCGGTGACCGTCTCGCCGGGCCCGGGCAGCCGCTCTCCCTTGATGACCATGTCGGTATTCACGCTGCCGACGACGACGATTCGCGGAACTTTCATGGCACGCTCCTGAGCTTCATGCTAAACCACTCGTGAGATAATGATCAACGCCAAGCCGGCGATGTAGCCGGCGAACATCAGCGCCAGCAGTCGCGCGGTGCCCGGCGGGGCGTCGCGGAACTCCCGCCAAATGAAGACGCCCCAAAAGGCCGCCACCATCGTAGCGCCTTGGCCCAGCCCATAGGATACGGCGAAGCTCGCCTGGCCGGCGGCGACAATGCTCAGCGTCATGCCGACCGCCCAGATCATCCCGCCCACGATGCCCCACAGGTGATCGCGGGCCGTCCCCTGAAAATAGGCGGAAAGCGGCACCGGCGGACCGGAAAACGGCCGCAACATGATCGCCGTGTTCAGCACAAAGTTGCTCAAAAACACCCCGAGCGAGAAGAACACCATGGCTGTGTACGGGCTGAGCTTTCCCGCGGGCATCACAGCAAAGTGTTCCGCGTCGGGCATGGCCGCCGTAACGAAGCGATAGAAACAGCCCATCAAAATGCCGCACAGCACGGCCAACGCCAATCCCTTGCCGCGGCCGGCGTTTTTCTCGCTTGGGAGCCGGCCATAGGCCAGGGCGTCGAGCAGAATAGCGGCCACGACGAAGGCCACGCCCACGAACAGCACGACCGGATTGCCAACTGGTTTGGCTACGCCTAGATAGTTGACCACCACGCCCAACACCAGGGCCAGGCCGATGCCCACGGGAAACGCCACGGCCATGCCCGACAACGCGATGGCGGCCACCAGGAGGATATTGGCCGCATTGAAGACCGCTCCGCCCAACAGGGCCGAGCCGATGTTGGCCGGATCGGCCTGGGCAAGATCGGCCAGGAAGCTCCGGCCGCTGGCGCCGGTGCTGCCGAAGGTGAAGGCGAACAGCAGCGCGGCCAGCAGCACGCCTAGCACGTAGTCCCAGTAGAACAGCTCGAAGCGCCACCGGCCGCCGACGGCCTTTTGGGCGTTGGCCCACGAGCCCCAACAGAGCATCGTCACCATGCAGAAGAACACTGCCATGGGATAGCTTTCAACCACATACATGACGTTGGTCCCTTTCAGTCTTGAGATGTAAACATTCACACTCCGGTAGAATGCCTGTCATCCTGAGCGTAGCGAAGGATCTCCTGAAATGCCTGCGGGCGCGAAATCCTTCGCTGCGCTCAGGATGACGGTTGCCTTGTGAACGGTTACGTTTGAAATTGTCGAGCCTCGTCGCTAAAGATCAATCCCGCCGCGGTTTCACCGATGGTTACCGCCCGGTAAGGGTTTTCACCAGCAGGTCGCGGAAGCCGTCGAGGTCCTTCCAGGAGGTGGCCACCAACATCTTCTTCCCCTTGGGGTCGATGCGGGTGAAGCCGTCGTTGGTCACGATGATCGGCAGCGTTTCGAACTGGATCAAAGGTGTGCCGCCACGGTTGGCCAGATAGACCGCCACGGTATCGAACAGGGTGCTGCTCGCCTTGAGCTCGTCGATGCTCTTCTTCTTGGCCCAGATGCGGTAATTGTCCAACATCGCTTTCACGCTCGGATCGTTGCTGCGTTTGAGCGTCTGGAATCGCTGGCCCGACAGGTTGACCAGCCCGCACGTATCGACCGGCGTGATGCAGATGTGTTGCCAAGGGGCGGAAAGAACTTTTTGCGCCGCCGGTGCATTGGCTACGACGTTGCATTCCTTATCGATCTTGCTTCCGCCGTTATAGCCTTTTCGCACGCTGCCGAACATGCCGGCGAACGACGCCTTGGTCGCAATTTGTGGGTCCCGCTTCAGAACCTCGGCCATCGTGTGCAAGGGGCCCACGGAAATCACCGTCACCGGCTGCGGCGATCGGTGGATGACGTCGATCACGGCGCCGGCGCCGTCCTGGTAGATCTTGCCCGGATAGTCGGAGAGCTTATAGTCCTTCACCCACGGCTGCTGCCCGCGGACGCCGCCGCGGCCGCCCTCGCCCAAACCGACGGGAATGTCCGTGCGGTGGGCAACCGTGAGCAGCTTGGCGATGATCTTGGCGCGGTATTCTGCCATGCCGGCGCTCGTGGTGACCAGCTTGACATCGAACTGGGGGCTTTTCAGCAATAGCGTCAGCGCCCAGGTGTCGTCGATATCGCCGCCAATGTCGGTGTCGAAGATTACGGGAATTGCACGGGTTCGCGGGGCGGCAGCTCTTGCACCGGCTACGAGGCATGGCGACGCGCCAGCGACGACGATCGCCACGATGAGCAGCATCGGCTTTACACGCATGAGTTATTTCTCCTACTGTTGTGTTACGTTGCGTGATGTTGGGTTGACATCACAAGTCCCATCCGGCCCGCTGCCTCGTAATCGTTCATGCCCCAGTACCGTTCTTGTCATCCTGAGCGTAGCGAAGGATCTCGCGGACCGGACGTCGATGCGAGATCCTTCGCTACGCTCAGGATGACCGTTGCCCCGTGAACGATAATGCTGCCGCATGATGCAGAAGAGCGCGGCCACGGCAGCGCTTTCAACCACAAACATGGCGTTGATCCCTTTCTGTTTTCCATTCGTGCAGAGTCCGCACCGAGGCTCGCACCACCAGGCTTGTGGGCAGCAGGATGCCTCCCCGCACGACGCGCTGCGGCGCGTGGATGCGATCGAACAGCAACTTGACGGCGATTTGGCCCATTTCCGCCGAAGATTGGGCCACCGTGGTCATGGGGGCCGCCAGGTAGGCGGAGTAGGGCTGATCGTCGAACGAAACCAGGGAAACGTCGGCGGGGATCGCGAGCCCTTCTTCCGACAAGGCGCGGATGGCCCCCAAGGCAATCAAGTTGCTGAAGGCGAGGATGGCCGTGAACTCGTGGGCCGTCTTCAACAGCAATTTCACGGCGATGTAGCCGTTCTGCTCGCCGAAGCTGTCGCCCACGATCAGGGCTTCGTCCAGCGCAATCTGGTTCGCCCGCAAGGCCTCCTTGTATCCGCGGAGCCGATCTTCATTGGGCGACGTTCCCACCAAACCCTGCAAGCAGGCGATGCGCTGGTGGCCGCTGTGGACGAGGTGGGCCGTCGCCTCCTGGGCGCCCCCGAAATTGTCCGAGGCCACAAAGGGCAATCGCAGGCCGGGGAAGTAGCGATCCGCCAGCACGATGGGCAAATCACCCTCCTCGAACCGAAGCAGATGCTCCGCCGAACGCCCCACCGGGCAAAGCACGATTCCTTCCACGCCGCGCCCGCGCAGCAGATCGAGCGATTCGATCTCCAACTCCTCGGTCTCCTGGCTGTCGCAGACGATGACCGAATAGCCGCAGTTGCGGGCCCCCAGGGCAATCTGCCGCACAATGCCGGCGAAAAATGGATTCGAGACGTCCGGAATCACCACGCCGATGCTCTCGGTCTTGTTCAAGCGCAGCCCCCGCGCCACGCGGTTGGGGCTGAAGTTGGCCTCCGCGGCCAGCCGCCGCACGGCCGCCTCCGTTTTCTTGCTGATACGGTACTGCCGGGCCTGACCGCTCAGGACGCGGGAGACGGTCGTGGCCGACACGCCCAATTGCTGGGCCATGTCCTTCAGCGTCATTCGCAGGGGGGCAGTCATGACGGAATTCCGCGAGTCGCCCTATCGCCAGCACCAACGTTCGTTCTGCGGGCTGTTACCGCCCGATCAAGGTCTTCACCAGCAAGTCGCGGAAGCCATCGAGATCCTTCCAGGTCGTGGCCACGAGCATCATCTTGCCCTTCGGATCGATCCGCGTGAACCCGTCCTTGGTCACGGTGATCGGCAGTTTCTCGAAACCGATCAACGGTTTGTCGCCGGGATTGGCCAAGTAGACCGCGACCGTGTCGAACAGCGTGCTGCTGGCCTGGAGCTCGTCGAGACTCTTCTTGCCGGCCCAGACACGGTAGGTATCCAGCAGTGCCTGCGTGCTCGGATCGTGGCTTCCTTTGAGAGTCTGAAAACGTTGGCCCGACAGGTTGACCTGCCCGCACGTATCGACCGGCGTGATGGTGATATGTCGCCACGGAGCGGAGAGAACCTGTTGCGCCGCCGGTATATTCGCGATGACGTTGTACTCGGTGCCGCCTCTTCGCAAGCTGCCATGCATGCCCACGAACGACGCCTTGGCGGCGATCTGCGGCTGGCGTTTCAAAACCGCGGCCATCGTGTGCAAGGGGCCCACGGAAATCACCGTCATCGGCTGCGGCGATCGGCTGATCAGATCGATCACGGCGCCGGCGCCATCCTGGTAGATCTTGCCGGGATACTCGCTCAATTTGTAGTCTTTGACCCAGAGCTGCTGGGGACCGACGCCGGTGCGGCCGCCCTCGCCCAGGCCAATGGGAATGTCCGTGCGGCGGGCGATGGTGAGCATCTTGGCGATGATCTTGGCGCGGTATTCCGACTTGCCGCAACTCGTCGTAACCAGTTTGACGTCGAATTGCGGGCTTTTCAGCAGAATCGTCAGCGCCCAGCTATCGTCGATGTCGTCGCCAATGTCGGTATCGAAGATGACCGGAATCGGGCCGGCTTTGGCGCCGTCGGCCACCAGGCCAACCGCGACGCTGGCGGCGACGAACACCGCCATGAAAAACGAGCGTGTGATGCACATGGACCATTTCTCCTGAAGTGGCGAAACCAAGGCTGTTACAGAAACGGGTTGCTACGGTGCCAGCAATGTCTTCACCAGCAGGTCGCGGAAGCCATCCAGATCCTTCCAGGTCGTGGCCACGAGCATCATCTTGCCCTTGGGATCGATCCGCGTGAAACCGTTCTTGGTCACGGTGATCGGCAGTTTCTCGAAACCGATCAACGGTTTGTCGCCGGGATTGGCCAGGTAGATCGCGACCGTGTCGAACAGCGTACTGCTGGCCTGGAGCTCAGCGACGGTCTTCTTGCCGGCCCACATGCGGTAGTTCTCCAGCAAGGCTTGCACCAGCGGAGCGCGGCTGGCTTTGAGGGCCTGGAAACGCTGGCCCGAGACATTGACCCGGGCGCAAGTGTCGACCGGCGTAATGGTGATTTGCCGCCACGGGGCCGAAAGGACCTTCTGCGCCGCCGGTGCATTGGCGGCGACGTTGTACTCGGCATCGATCTTGCTCCCGCCGCCGTAGCCTTTGCGGACGCTGCCATGCATGCCCGCAAACGACGCCTTGGTGGCGATCTGCGGCTCGCGCTCCAAGACCTTGGCCATCGTGTGCAACGGGCCGATGGAAATCACCGTCACCGGCCGCGGCGATCGTTTAATGGTGTCGATCACGGCGCCGGCGCCATCCTGGTAGATCTTGCCGGGATAATCGCTCAGCTTATAGTCTTTGACCCACGGCTGCTGGCCGCCGCTGCCGCCGCGGCCGCCTTCGCCCAGGCCGATGGGGATGTCCGTCCGTCCGGCGACCGTGAGCATCTTGGCGATGATCTTGGCGCGGTATTCCGACTTGCCGCAGGTCGTGGTCACCAGCTTGACGTCGAATTGTGGGCTTTTCACCACCATCAACAGCGCCCAGGTATCGTCGAAATCGTCGCCGATGTCGGTATCGAAGATGACCGGCAAGGCATCCGCCCGCGGGCGGGCCGCTTTTTCGCCGGCGGCAAGACATGCGGGCACGCTACCCGCGGCAATCAGCACCATGGCCAACATTCGTTTGCAGCACATGAACCGTTCCTCCTTCCGTTGCGACGTCGATGGTGACAGAAACGCACCCTTGCCGGGGCCCTGGCGGCACTTTGAATTTCCGCCGGGGCGGAGCGCCGATGCTCCCCGAATTCTTTGGCAAACTCGGTGCACAAACGATAATCTATCATGGCCTCCAACCCCCTGTCAACCTGCCGAGGGGGCGGGGACGTGGCCAAGGCTGGGGCCTGGGAGAGGGAACGATTACGGACTCCCAGAAAACCAATGGCCCAAGAAGAACCGATGTCACGATAGCCGGGGGCTAACAGCCCCCGGAATGTGCGTGGATTTCGGGAATTCGCTCCGGGGGCTGTTAGCGCCCGGCTATTCGCTGACGACATTGCTCTCCTGACAAGCAATAGCCGCCGCCGGTACGGCGACGTTCGTCGGGCCGACGTTCCGTCGGCCGCTCAACGGCTCAACCGCCATAATCCGTTACGGTGCACCCGGCCGCGCCCGTCGGCTTGCCGAGAGCAGCCAAGTGTGCCAGAATAGAAATGGCTCTATGACCATCGCCAGACGACATCGTGATCCGCACGCGATTGTGCACGGCGAAATCTCGCTCGTTTCCACAAGTGCACGCGCGATTTCCCATGGGGGCGCATAAGATGGAGGTCCCGTTTCATGCGCCGAAGGCCGATCGTCAACCGCCGGCCGACCATGACGAGTTGCCGCGGCAAGACCAGGCGCCTTCCCCAGCGGATGCGCAAGGCGGCGTCGCGCCGGGCCCGGAGTCCCGGACCTGGCACTCCTATTTGGCGCCGGCCGTCTGCGGATTTCTCTTGCTGGCGGTTGGCCTGGTCTTCGGCCAAACGGTCCGCCACGAGTTCGTCAACTTCGATGACGATCTATACGTCTACGAGAATCCTCCCATTGCCCGCGGCCTGACGGCGCCGGGGATCGTCTGGGTCTTCACGCATAGCCACGGCGCCAACTGGCACCCGGTAACCGGCCTGTCGCACCTGTTGGACTGTCAAGTCTATGGGCTCAACGCCGGCGGGCATCATCTGACCAATGTCCTGCTGCACGCCGCCAGCGTCATTCTCCTTTTTCTAGTGTTGCGGCAAATGACCGGCGATCTCTGGCCCAGCGCCTTCGTCGCGGT
>Ga0182014_10006768_pt1 | contig 12190 bp, 10 predicted proteins | sample 612S2DmetaG_FD_120489 | JGI IMG/M metagenome (GOLD analysis project Ga0182014, IMG submission 120489) | Permafrost microbial communities from Stordalen Mire, Sweden - 612S2D metaG | ecosystem: Environmental > Terrestrial > Soil > Wetlands > Permafrost | place: Sweden: Stordalen | collected... | reverse complement strand
TACTGCGCCGGCTGAAGCGTATCGCCCAGCACCGGATAGTCCGTATAGCCCTTGGCGCCGCCGCCGTAGAAGGTCGCCTTGTCCGGCTCGTTCAGCGGCGCGCCGCGCTTGAGGCGTTCGACCAGATCGGGGTTGGAGATGAACGGCTTCCCGAACGCGATCAGGTCGGCTTCGCCCGCCGCCAGCACCTTGTTGGCGAGTTCGAGATTATAGCCGTTATTGGCGACGTAGGCGCCCGCAAAGCGTTTGCGCAGGGAGCCGTAGTCGAACGGCGCTATGTCGCGCGGGCCGCCGGTCGCCCCCTCGATGACGTGGATGTAGACGAGCTTGAGGGCGTTGAGGCGGTCGACGATATGGTCGAACAGCGGCTGCGGGTTGCTGTCTGAGATATCGTTGGCCGGCGTCACCGGCGAGATGCGGATGCCGGTTCGCTCGGGCCCGATTTCGGCGGATACCGCCTTGGCGACCTCGAGCATCAATCTCGCGCGGTTCTCGATCGATCCGCCGTAGGCGTCGGTGCGCTTGTTGGCGCCATCCTTGGCGAACTGGTCCAGCAGATAGCCGTTGGCGCCGTGGATCTCGACGCCGTCGAAACCCGCCTCGATCGCATTCGCCGCGGCTTTTCTGAACCCCTCGATGATGCCGGGGATTTCCTCCAGGCCCAGCGCGCGCGGCTCCGAAACGTCGGCGAAAGTGCCGTTGACGAAGGTCTTGCCCTTGGCGCGGATCGCCGAGGGCGCGACCGGCGCCTGCTTGTTTTCCTGCAGGTCGACATGCGAGATGCGGCCGACATGCCAGAGCTGGATGAAGATGCGCCCGCCCTTGTCGTGTACGCGATCAGTGACCTTGCGCCAGCCGGCGATCTGCTCCTTCGAGTAGATGCCGGGGGTGTCCTGATAGCCCTGGCCCTGCTGCGAGATCTGGCTCGCCTCGGTGATCAGGAGCCCCGCGGAAGCGCGCTGGCCGTAATAGTCGACCGCCAGCGGACTGGGCACCAAGCCGGCGACGGCCCGGTTGCGGGTCAGCGGCGCCATCACGACACGGTTGGAAAGGGTAATCGGGCCGAGTTTGTAGGACTCGAACAGTTTGGACGACGTGCTCATTTTTGTTGCTTCCGGATTTGAAAGATGAAGGCGGGGAAGTGAGACAAGTCCATATCAGGTGTGCATGACGAAGCGCCGCGGCAAGCCGCCAGCCATCCGGAAAACGCATTCTAGCCCCGCAAGATCCCGGCCGCCGTCGAGAAACAGCGTGCGGGGGTTGGCGTAGGATGATTCATTCGAAATCAGGAACAGCGCAGCAGAGTTAGCTTGGCAGCCGGTGCTTGAGCGGCAAAATCGTACTGCCTTCATACCAACGTCATTCCGGGATGGTCCGAAGGACCAGACCTCAGATGTGCAATTGCACATCGGGGAATCCTTGGATTCCGGGTTCAGCCCTGCGGCTGCCCGTGGAAGGACATCGGATGCTCTTTTCGTGATGTGGAATTTCTGCGCGAATGCGGCAGAGGCACCAGTACCTCCTACATCCGGTCCGCCATGACAACAAACGATTACGTCAGTGCCCGCGCATCCGTGCCAGCAATTCGGCGGTCGGCCAGGAATCGGCCGGCAGGCCGTATTTGACCTGCATCGCCTTCACCGCGCTGCGGCTCTGCTGGCCCAGCACGCCGTCGACCTTGCCGACGTTGAAGCCGGCGCGCACCAGCAGCTGCTGCAACTCGCGCAGCTCGTTGAACGGCAGTTGTGCCACCGGCGCCGCGGGACGCTGCATCGGTGCCGCGCCGGCGATACGGGTGGCGAGATAGCCCGCGGTGGTCGAATAGATCAGCGAGTTGTTCCATTCGGTGTAGGCGGCGAAATTCGGATAGGCCAGGAACGCAGGCCCGGCGCGCCCCATCGGCAACAGCAGCGACGCCGGCAGGTTGTCGTTCGGCAATGCCTTGCCGTCCGGATAGGCCACGCCGAGCTGCGCCCATTTCGAACGCGGCAACTGGATCGTGAGGTCGGCCTGGTCCCAGGGAAAGTTCGCCGCCGCCGGTACCCGCACTTCCTGCAGCCAGGGCTCGCCGCGCCGCCATTTCAGCCCGTTGGCGATGTAGTTCGCGGTCGAGCCGATCACGTCGGCCGGGCTGCTCAACAGGTTGCGGCGGCCGTCGCCGTCGTAATCGACGGCGTAGTTGAAATAGTGCGTCGGCAAGAACTGCGTCTGGCCGAGTTCGCCGGCCCATGAGCCGACCATTTCCGAAGGGCTGAGGTCGCCGCGGTCGATGATCTTCAGCGCGGCGATGGTCTCGCTGGCGAACATCTCCGAGCGGCGGCAGTCATAGGCCAGCGACACCAGCGAACGCAGCGTCGGCAGATTGCCCATGTTGGCGCCGAAATCGCTCTCCAGGCCCCAGAAGGCGGCGATCACCGCCGGCGGCACGCCATATTCCTTCTCGGCGCGCGCGAAGGCCGCGGCATAGGTCTTGATCCTGGCCTGGCCCTGCTGCATCCGGTAGGTCGCGGCCATGCGGCCGGCGAATTCGGTGAACACCTGCCCGAACACCCGCTGGCCGCGGTCGCGGTTGACGATGCCCTGGTCGTAGACCATGCCGGGAGAAGCCTCCGCGATCGCGTTCTGCGAGACGCCGGCCGCCACGGCTTGTTGTTTCAGATCGGCAAGGAAGCGGTCGAACGACATGCCGTTGTGGCAGGCGGCGCCGCGCGGGGCCGGCGCGGCGGCCGATCTTGGGGCCGCCGCGACGGGTTTGGGCGAGGCTGGAGTGAGTTGGGCCAATGCCGAAGACGAAAATGCCAGCGACGCGGCAAGGGCCGCAATGACAACGCGTATTCCGGAAATTGAAACAGTCGGCATGGATGTCACCGGCATGGGAAAGGCAGGAAGGCGGGCCTGCACTATTACAGTCCGCAAGCCGGATTGGCCACCGCGCCGCGCCAATGGGTGGATCAGAAACCGCAGGCCAGGCCGGCCTCCTGTCACCAGTTCATGGTCGCTTCGACCATGCCGATCAATTCGGGATCTTCGAAGGTCGCCGCCGTCGTCCGCGCGCCCGCCTCGATCATTTCGGCGTGGCTGAGACTGGTCCGTATTCCGACCGTCGCGATGCCGGCGGCGCAGGCGGAGGCGATGCCGGAGCGGGAATCCTCGAACGCCAGCGATGAACCGGGCGCGGCGTTCGCCGCGCGCAGGCCTTCCAGATAGGGCATCGGGTGCGGCTTGCCGTGGGCGAGTTCGTCGCCGATCACAACCGCCTTGAACCGTTGCCTGATCCCGAGTCCGGTGAGCAGCATCTCGGCATTCGGGCGCGGCGCGTTGGTCACCGCGACCATGGGAATGCCGGCCCGGTCGGCGAGCGCCAGCAGGCTCATCAATCCCGGCACCGGCTGAATGTTTCCGGCAACGAGCTTGCGGAAGACGGCTTCCTTTTCCGCCATGATGGCGGCCCGGCGCGCCGGCGGTTCATCGGCGAGAAACCGCTCCCCGATCGAGGCGGTGGAAAACCCCATCAGCTCTCTTGCCCCGCGTGCGCGGTCGAAGACATGGCCGCGCGGGCCGAAGATATGGTTGAATGCTTCCAGATGCAGCGCGTCGGTGTCGGCCAGCGTGCCGTCGATGTCGAACAGCAGCGCCTGGCCCGCTCCCCGTGGCATACCGAAGTTCTCCGGAACTGTCTTCCCATTCATCGCGTGTCGCGGGCCATTCCGCAATGGGGCGATGGCGATGTTTCGCCGAACCGGAAACCCGCTCCCGCGCGGCCGGCCGTCACTGCAACGCCGCCCGCACCTTGCGTTTCACGTCCAGGCCGTTGCTGTCGATGGCAATCATCCTTTCGCCGCTCGCGTCCTCGAAATTGGTCACGGCCACCTTCAGTTGCGCGTTGGCAAGTTCTTTCAACTGCGGATCGTTCCATTCGCCGTTGCGCGGCTGAATGGTCAGCTGCTGCTTCTCGCGCGGCTCCAGGCCGCCCTTGAAGGTCTGGACGAATTCCTGGGTGGCCCAGGGAATCGAGCGGTTCGGCGAGGTCAGGACACTGCTGAAGTAGATTCGCGAGATCGGCGATTTGCCGTTGTTGCGAACCGCGAACTCGATGACAGGTTGCGCCAGATAGCCGCTTCTCCGCCAGTAGTAGCTGGGCGAAATGACTTCGACAGACCCCAGCAGACCCTCGACATTCTGCATTCCTGTCGCGGACAGCTGGATTTCGGCATCCAGTTTGAGGGTCAGGTCCTGGATGACGGCGGCGGCGCTCTTGCCATCGATCCGTGGTCCGAGCCGGCCGAGAATGATGTACGGATTTGCGAGGGCCGCCTGCATGTTGGCGTTGCCATACGGCCCGTCGAATGGTTTTCCCGGCATGCTTTCGACCACCAGGTACTTCAGGGCAATGTCGAGGCGGCGCAGGTCGTCGTTGCCGAGCTTGGCCCGGATCGCAGCCGAGCTTCTCTGATACGCGTCCCAGTTCGACGTGTCGAACACCGGATCGAAGATGCAACCTGAGAGCAGGAAGCAACACAGGATGGCCAGGCTCAAGCGCTTCATGATCTCGTCCGCATGCGATCGCCGGGTGGCGCGGGCGCCAGCGCGGGATGTTCACCAACGGCTCTTTAGCCCGATGCGATCAACAAAAGGTTGAGTGAAGGGGAGCGCTCCCGTTGTTCCTTAACGGACCGTAAATTTGCCGGGCATCCGCAGTGCGGGCCGCGGTCAGGCAGGAACGACAATGGCCGGGATGCCCCGGCCATTGCTCAAAACGATTGTTTCGAATGGCCGCAGCGCGGCTCAGCTCGCCCGCCGCACGAAGCTCGGATCGAGCTCCTTCACCGAACGCGCGCCGCATTGCTGCAGGGCGGCGCGGGTCTCGGTGCGCACCAGCTCCAGCACGCGCTCGACGCCTTCCTGGCCGAAAGCGCCGAGCCCCCACAGATAGGGCCGGCCGATCCCCACCGCCTGAGCGCCGATGGCGAGCGCCTTGACGGCATCGGTGCCGCGGCGAAAGCCGCTGTCGACGATGACGGGGATGCGCCCCTTCACCGCCGCGACGATCTCCGGCAGCGCATCGATGGTGGAGCGGCCATTGTCCTCGCCGCGCCCGCCGTGATTGGAAACCAGAATGCCGTCGATGCCGTTCTGCGCCGCCAGTTCGGCGTCGGCCGCCGTGACGATACCCTTGAGCACGATCTTCATGCGCGTGACGTCGCGCATCCGCTTGACGGTATCCCACGACAAATTCGAGGACTCGCCGCCGCCGGCGATGCCGGAGAGATCGATGCCGTCGTAATTGTGCCGGCGCACCGAGCGCGCCGCGAAGCTGGAGCGGTCGTGACAGCCCGAACAGTCGCGCGTATCGATGCGCGTCAGCCGGAACAGGGTTTCCTGGTTGCGGCCGGCGATGCGGTCCACCGTCACCATCAGCACCGGACAGCCGGCGCCTTCGGCCCGCTTGATCAGCGCCTCGGCGACGTCCCAGCGCGGCGACGCATAGAGCTGGAACCAGACCGGCGCGCCGCGCGCCTTGGCGACGTCGTCGACGGAATAGTTCGAGGAGGTCGAGAGAATCTGCAGGTGATTGCCGGCGCGCGCGGCCCTGGCCACCGCAAGCTCGCCGTCGGGGTGAAAGAACTGGTTGCCGCCGGTCGGGCACACGAAGATCGGCGAATCATAGCGGGTGCCGAACAGCTCCACGGAGGTGTCGACGCTGGAGACGTCGTTGAGCCGGTGCGGCTGCAGCTGGAATTTCAAGAATCCCTCGCGGTTGGCGCGCAGGGTGACCTCGTCGTCGAGGCCGGAGGCCATGTAGCCGAAATGCGCCGGCGGCACGTTCCGGCGCGCCACCGGCTCGAAGTCGAATACGTTGATCGCGTCTTTCGGCCGGCTGATCGGCTCGGCGCCGGCCGGCGCCCAGATCATCGGGTCGGGGAGTTTCGACGGCGCCTCCGCGCCGAACGCCGACAGCGGGCCCGCGGCGAACAGCGGGCTGGCGGCGAGGTACTGCAGAAAACGGCGGCGGCTGGCGGCGCGAACGATCGGCGTCGTCATTCGAATTTCCTCCCCTGCGACTGTTCTTGTTGTCAGTGGACGATAGCAGCGGGCAGGGTCGGCTGGAAGCCGAACCCGGTTCCGTTCCGTCTGCGCCGGATGCAGTGCAACCCGTCGGCAACCGGTGGTGACTATTCGCAGCCGGGTGCCTTCGGCTATGGTGCCCGAAGCACCTGGAGCCCGGTTTCGAAAGATTCGAAGCGGGGGCTTCCGGATTTTTGAACAGACGCGTTTTCTCGACGCGAACCGGTCTCCGCTTCAGGCGCGGGGCAGGCTTTCGCTTGAAAACGCTCCAGGGAGCATGCATGGCCAAATCGAGAATTTCGGCGACTGATCTGATCTGGATTTTCAGGGAACGCATGCAGTCGTTCGACGATTGCGGATCGGGCATCTCGCTTGCCATCGTCCCGAGCAAGGAAGGCTGGTCGGTGGTGATGAACGCCCGCGGGCGGAATGACAATCCGCGATGCGCCAAGCGCATTCAGCAGCTGCAGAGCCAGCTTCGGCAGTCTTACGTCCTGGCCAGGGACTGACCGGGTTTCTGTCCCGGTCGAACGCGATCCCGTTGCCCGAGCCGGCCCCTGGCCGGAACCTCGCCGCGCTTCGTTCGCTCCGTCATTGTTCGCTGTTCGTTCTCGCGCCGATCGGGCCGCCGCCGGAGCCTCCGATCGGCTCGCGTGGCATCACCGAATCGCCGCAAGCTGCCTCCAAGGTCCGACGATGCGGGCCCGCTCCCTGCGCGATGCCCGTGGGCAGCGGTTTTGCGGCGTGGTCGTGGGAACGCGAACGTGATTGCTCGAACGCCGCGGGGTGTCGTCCATCGATCGCGAACATCGTCGTGCGATGCGCGTGGCGGATGCAGCGGAATTAAATCTGCTGCTTGCGTGTTGCCCTGGTTTGTCGCGCAATTGTAACGTGTTAATAACTGGCTGAATGCCGCGCGGGCTGCCGGGTGCTGCAATATCCATGCTTCAAAGCGTTTTCAAGCGAAGTGGGAACCGGTTCGCGTCAAGAAAACGCGTCAAGATGACGACCTGGAGCCCCGTTTTGATTTAATCGAAACGGGCCTTCAAGCGTGCAACACTGGGAAGTTGGATGAACGCGGCTCAGGGTAAACGGTCTGCCATCGCCCGGCTATTGGGTCTGCTGGGCCAGCCGCAGCATTCCTACCGGCCGTCCACCGAGATCTTCCTCGATCTGAACGTCAACCGGGTCGCGGACAATCTGAATCTCGCGGCGGGTGGCGCCGAGCGCGGCGCCGAGAACCGGCCGTCGGCCGAGGCCGAGACGCTCGACGACATCGAGCATCAGGTCGTGGAACTGATCGAGAGCCACAAGCAGGATTCGCATTCGATCTTTCTCGAGCACCTGCACACCTATGACGAGCGGCTGACGGCGCTGAATTTCGAGGAACGCTTCGCGATCATCCAGCAGGCGGCGCCGGAATCGGTCGGCGAATTCCGCGCCGAGGCAGCCCTCGGCCGCGACGAACTGTTCAGCCTGCGGCGGCGGCTTTACGATTCGGAACAGGAGCGCGACGATTTCCGCCGTCGCCACAAACTCAGCCGGCCCGCGCGGCTGTCGTCGCCGGGCAAGACCCTGCTCAAGGTCGGGATCCTGGCGATTCTGTTCGTCATCGAAGTGGTCATCAACGGCAACTTCCTGGCGAAATCGAACCTGCAGGGGTTGCTCGGCGGCGCGGTTCAGGCGGTGAGTTTCGCCGCCCTCAACATCATCGCCAGTTTCCTGTGCGGCCTGGTGCCGATCCGCCTGGTCAATCGCCGCAATTTCTTCGTCAAGCTGATCGGCCTGTTGTCCTGCATCGTCTATCCCGGCTTCGCGATCGGCCTCAATCTCACGCTCGCGCATCTTCGTGAAATGCCTCCCACCGTCAACGGCGACGTCGGGCAGGAAGTGATGGCGGTGCTGCTGAGGACGCCGCTGATCCTGAACGACGTCATCTCCTGGGTGTTCTTCGGGATCGGCCTGATCTTCTCGCTGATCGCCATGACCGACGGATTGCTGTTCACCGATCCGTATTTCGGTTACGGCTCGCTGGAGCAGCGGTGCAACGAGGCCCGGGCGCAATACACCGAAGGCAAGGCCGGGCTGGTCGAGCGGCTGCGCGAAATCAGGGACGAGGCCAGCGAGGCGATGAACGGCGCGGCGCGGGACCTGTCGGTGCGGCGCGGCGAATTCGATTCGATCGTGCAGGCTCGCGGCCGGCTGGCGCAGCGCTTCGCCGAGCACCAGAATCACATCGAGCGGGCCTGCCGCGCGCTGCTGGCGATCTATCGCGAGGCCAACCGCAAGGCGCGCACTGAGCCTGCACCCGGCTATTTCGCCAGGCCCTACAACATGGATCGCATCGTCTATGTCGGAAGCGACAGGGACGAGACGGCACGGGATCAGCTCCGCCAGTCCATTCTCGCGACCCAGGACATCCTGAATCGCCAGATCCAGGCCATCCACGAGGCCTTCGACGAGGCCGTGCGCTCGTATCGCGAAATCGACGACCTGATCCCGGAGAGCAAGCGTGGCCCGTCGGCAGCGAAGACAGCGTAACAACGCGCGCGGCATGGGCGCCGCGCTCGGCGGCATTGCGCTGATATTCCTCGCGGCCGCGGCGCTGGGGCTGCTGGCGCTGTTCTATTTTTCGGTGCCGCAGCGACCGAAGCTCGATCCGGCTTCGCTGTGCCCGGTCGATGGTCCGCAAGGCATCACGGTGGTTCTGGTCGATACTTCCGACGACCTGCCGGAACCGGCCCAGCGCCAGGTGCTCGGCCTGCTCGACGACCAGATTTCCGGGCTGCCGGACTATCACAAACTCGATATCCGCGTGCTCGACATCGCCGGCAGCCGCAGCCGCTCGCTGTTCTCGAAATGCAATCCGGGCGATGGAACCGGCCTGAGCGAGTGGACCGACAATCCGCGGCTGGCGCGGATGCGCTGGCTCGAAAGTTTTCGGCAGCCGGCCAAGGAGGCCGTCAAGAGCAGCCTGTCGTCCGCCAGTGCGAAGAATTCGCCGATCATGGGCGCGATCCAGGACATCGCGATCGACCAGTTTTCCAGCGCCGCCGCGGAAAGGATCGAAAAGAAGCTGATCGTCATTTCCGACATGCTGGAGTATACGCCGCTTTACAGCCAGTATCCGGCAGGCGGCGATCTGTCCTACCAGCGCTTCAAGCGATCGCCCGGCTATCTGAAATACCGGACCGACCTGCACGACGCCCACGTCAAGATCGAATATGTCCAGCAAACCCAGGTGACGATCGACAGTGTCAAGCACATCGAATTCTGGAAGGAATGGATCGCCGACAACAAGGGAGTGTTTGATGGCGCGCGCCGGCTGCAGGGGGCAAGGTAGTGGCCTCGAACAATAGCCTTCGCGATGTGCCGCCCGGGCTGTTGAGCGGGCTGTTGTTCTTCGCCGTCGTGGTGTCGGGCGCCGGCTACATCGTGTTCTCCAAGCTGCACGGCTTCGGCGCGCTGCAGGTCACCCTGGTTCCCGTCGTGATCATGGTCGCCTATGCGCTGGCGCTCGGGCTGGCGCGGCTGTTCCGGCTGCGCGACGACCAGTCCGGCGACAATCTCTACTACATGGGCTTTCTGTTCACGCTGACCAGCCTGGCGGTTTCGCTCTACCAGTTCTCGTCGGAGGGATCGGCCGAGCAGATCGTGCAGAATTTCGGCATCGCCATCGGCTCGACCATCGCCGGCATCACGTTGCGGATCTTCTTCAACCAGATGCGGCGCGATCCGGCCGAGGTCGAGCACGCCGCAAGGCTGGAGCTTGCCGACGCCTCGCGCAAGGTAAGGCGGGAGCTCGAAAGCACGGTGCTCGAATTCGGCGATTTCAGGCGCGCCACCCAGCAATCGATCACCGACGCCGTCGACGAGATCGACGCGGTGCTGAAGGACGCCAGGCAGCGGATCGTCGGCCAGCTGCAGGAGTTCGCCACCGACGCCAACAAGCCGCTGCAGGATGCCTCGAAACGCTCCGGCGACACCATCGAGGAACTCAACGCCCGGGTGCTGGCCACCTTCGAGCTGGTGGCGAGGCAACTCGCCGAAGACGGCGCCCGGCTGTCGGGCAGCACCGCGGCGATCGTGGAGTCGATCGACGCGGTGGTCTCGAAACTCGCCGCGTTGCAAACCCCGGAACACATCATCGAGGTCAAGCTCAATCCGACGATCCAGGGCCTGACGCGGGTGGTGAGCACGTTCAGCAAGAATGCCGAGGTGCAGGCCATTTCGGTGAATTCCAACCTCAAGCAGACCCAGGCGCTGTCGAGCGCGATCTCGATTCTGTTGTCCGAGATCAGGGCCGCGGAAGCCGCGCGGGCCGCCTCCAACCGCTCGATCGATCCGGCCGCCGCGCCCGCGACGCAGCCGTCCCCGGCGCGCGACGGAGATTATTAGCGCATGATGGCCTTGAATCGAATCGGCGATACTTCCTTCACCTCGCCCCGCTTGCGGGGAGAGGTCGGATTGCACTCGGCGATGCGAAGCATCGGCCGGTGCAATCCGGGTGAGGGGGACTCTCAGCGAGTCCGACTTTGCCGAGAAAGCCCCTCACCCCAACCCTCCAAGAGCGAGCTTCGCTCGTCTCGACCCCGCAAGCGGGGGGGAGAAGCGGTCCGCTAGCTCGAAGGATCCGCTCAGGCACGGCTCCGGCATCAGGCAGGTTCACCATGGACGGTCAAATCTCCCGGCAATCCTCCTCGTATCGCCAGGGCCTGGTGCTCGGGCTGACGATGGCCGAGATCATGATCCTGCTGATCTTCTGCCTGCTGATCACGATGGCGACGTTTCTCAAGCGCGAGCAGACCAAGCGGGAGCAGGCGGAAGAGCAGGTCCGTGTCGAGCGGGTCAGGGGCGAAGCCGACCGCACGTTGGTGGCGGCGATCGAGCAGAACCCGGAACTCTATGAGCGGTTGCGCGCCGGGGTGGCGAGCGCGGGCGGTGCCAGCGCCGTGGACGAATTCTGGCGCGAACTGGTGGAGGGCCGCAACGCGGTCGCCGAGTTCAGGAAGGGCGGGCTGACCGAAAAGGATGTCCGCGACCGGCTCGCCGAGGCAGCGCTGCTCAATGCCAAGGGCATCGACGCCGAAAAAGCCCTGCGCGACGCCGACATCGTCGGCAGCATCGAAAAAATCATGCCCGAAGCCGGCCGGCCGGCGACGCCGCCGCAGGCGATCGCGGACGCCGTTGTCCGCGGGCTTTCCGGCGATCGGCGGGGCCACCAATGGCCGCCGATCATCCGGCTGAGCGAAGCCGACGGGAATTTCTTCCAGACCGGCAGCGCGGAGCTGTCGCCCGAATTCCGCGACCGGCTGCTGACCTCGACCCCCGAGCAGATCCTGGCGCTGATCAAGAAATACGATGTCGACGTCATCGAGGTGGTCGGCCACACCGACGAACAGCCGGTCGGTTTGCGGCAATCCAACCTCGATCGCGACCTGGTGCCAGTGCTGAAGAATTACGCCGATGTCTCCAGCCTGGTTCCGGCCGACAATGCCGGGCTCGGGCTCGCGCGGGCCGTGTCGGTGGTCAGCGTGCTCGGCCGCAGCCCGCAACTTGCGGGATACAAGATGATCCCGCTGTCCGGCGCGCAGCTGGTCAACACCGACGAGACCCTGGCCCTCGACGGCGCGCTGCCGGGCGACATACGCGAGCGGCGGCGCATCGAGATCCGCCTGCGCAAATCCTCGCCGCGCGATGCCTCGCTCGACGCCTTGTCGGGTGCCGATGCGCCGGCGCGGCCGCATCCGAAGCCGATGCTGCCGATCATTACCCGACCCAATACCGCGCCCTTGAACCTGACACCCGGTCGCTAGGGCAGGGTTGACGCAGGCCGGCCCGCCCCGCTTGCTGCCGTGAATTTCGAAAGGAAGCGCATGCTCACACTGGTCGGTATTTTCATGGTCGTGGTGGTCGCTCTGCTCTCGAACAAGGAGCAGAGGAAGGGCGCCTGGCTGCTCGCCGCCGTGGTGATCGTTCTCGTCATCATCGTCGACTGGATGCGCTAGGTGGTGTGGACTCTAAGGATTCCCTTTTAGGAGCAAATCAGATTCAAGGCTGCTTTTGGGAGGCAGTCTTGGGTGTGATGGAGCGGTTGGTTTTGAGCGACGCGGCGTGGGAGCGG
>Ga0182014_10006767_pt1 | contig 12192 bp, 13 predicted proteins | sample 612S2DmetaG_FD_120489 | JGI IMG/M metagenome (GOLD analysis project Ga0182014, IMG submission 120489) | Permafrost microbial communities from Stordalen Mire, Sweden - 612S2D metaG | ecosystem: Environmental > Terrestrial > Soil > Wetlands > Permafrost | place: Sweden: Stordalen | collected... | reverse complement strand
CCGCTGGGCCATGATGAGGTTGACCATTTCCTGCACCACACTGACGTTGGACATTTCCAGGTAGCCCTGGCTCAGTTGGCCGAACCCGTTTGCGCCGGGAGTGCCCATTTCGGGCGAACCGGAAGCGGGGGTTTGCTTGTAAAGATTCCGGCCGAGGGCTTGGAGGCCATCGGGATTGATGAAGCGCGTGAGTTGAACGGTGAACGTCGTGGCGCCGGTGGGAGTCGTGTAGGTGACATCGCCGGAGGGAGCGATCGTGATGTTGGTGGTGCCCGCCGGAACCGGCTGGAACCCGCCGATGACGGGCAGGCCGTCGCTGGTGGTGATATGCCCGTCCGAGGCGGTTTTCAAGGAGCCGGCGCGGGTGTAAGCGGTGGTGCCGTCCGGCATTTGGACTTCGAAGAAACCGTCGCCGTTGATGGCGACGTCCAGTTGCTCGCCGGTCTGGCTCAGTTCGCCGGTGGTGAAGACGCGCGAGGTGGCCACCAGGCGCGAGCCGTGGCCGATTTGGACCCCGGTGGGAAGCTGGTTGCCAGCGCCCTCCTCGGCCCCGGGGGCACGCGTGGTTTGGTAGAGCAAATCCTCGAACTCGGTCTTGCTCCGTTTGAACCCGGTGGTGCTGACGTTGGCCAAATTGTTTGAGATGACATCCAGGTTCGCCTGTTGGGCTTCCATGCCGGCGGCGGCAGAATAGAGGGCGCGTAACATGCTAGTGAATTCGTGATTGTGGTCGTGCAAACCCAGTTATCCGACGCCGCGCGCCAGGAAAGACGACTGGCGCCCGACGGCGGATGGCTGGTTTAAGTAGGAAATTCATTTCAAGCGGGGTTTGCCACGTCGCTGATCAGTCGGCCAACCCGGTCATCTTCCGTCTGGATCACCTTTTGGTTCGCCTCGAAGAAACGCATCGCGATGATGAGGTTTCCCATTTCAGTCATCGACGACGTATTGGCGTTCTCCAGGAAGCCTTGTTGGACGAAGGACGTGGTGGCATCGCGCGGCTTGGCGGCTTGATCGGGATCGACGAAAGACCCACTGGCGCTCGGCGTCAGTCCGGCCAGGTTGTCAAATTCAGTCAGCTTAAGCCGGCCTTTGGGCACGCCACCCTGGACAATCGCCCCGGTGGGATCGACGGTAATGGGAGCGGTGTTGTTGGGGTCCAGCTTTATCGGACCGTTCTGGCCCATGACTGCCAAACCCCGCTTGGTGATGAGGTCCCCCTTCATGCTCATGCGGAATCCCCCAGCGCGGGTGTAGCCGCTCGTGCCATTGGGCATCTGCACCTCGAAGAACCCGGGACCCGCGATGGCGAAATCGGTGGGAACCCCGGTCGGGGAAGGCTCACCGGGTTGAAAATTGGTGGTCATACTGGCCAAGGGCATTTCCGACCGTTTGGAGCCGGCGCCTTTAGCGGCGCTCCCCATAAAGCCGGCCTGCACCGCGCTGAAGGTAAGATCCTGTTTCTTGAAACCCGGCACCTGGCTGGCGGCCAGGTTGTCCGAGATGACCTCTTGCCAGCGGGAGCTGGCGTTCATCGCGGCAGCGGCTTGATAAAGGCTTACATCCATACGCTGACATCCTTCAAAGCAATCACGATGCCATCGTCGAAAGAACCTGATTTTGCAGGGGTTTCGCCGCCGTAGATACCTGTCGAGTGGCAAGAATTTCCCCGTCGGGGTCGCGTTCTTCCGGGTCGGTTCCGGTTAAGACAATTCACGGTAGAGGCCTCTCTAAATAGTCACAGGCCAGTTCAAAGTCATGCCCGCAAGGGCAATGAATCTTGATGCGTGCGACGCGGTCGCCCTCCCGTTCGAAGGTAATAGTGGGTTCGCCCTGAGCGTTTGGCTGGGTGGGCGCGCAGGCGGGAGCGTGGGTCAGGGGATGGAAGGCAATCGCCGGCCCATTCCCGGAAAAAACCTCCGTCCGCGATTCCGTTATTGGACCCGAACCATCGGATGGGACGGCAAGGAAAGGGACGAAATCTTTCTTCATGGGGCCTTGGCGATGGATTTGGGCTGGTTGGTCTCGCTGTTGGCCACGCGGCTGCCCTCCTGGACTTTAAGCTGCACCGACACGCGACGGTTGATATCGTCTCCGGGGCGGCTGCTGTCCAACGGCTGCGTGTCGCCGACCCCCGATACCCTATAGATCTGCTTTGAGGCAAGCCCCTGTTGGAGCAATTTGCGCCGCGCCGCGTTGGCGCGGTCAGCGGAGAGTTCCCAGTCACCATATTCCTCGCGGACGAGGTTGTGTCCGCGTTCGGTGTGGCCGGCCAGTTCGACAGTAAATGTTGGATAACGGCCAATCTCCCAGGCGAGGGTTGAAAACACCCAGGCGCCGTACGGGGTGAAGCGTGCGGTATCCGGCTCAAAGATGGGTTTATGTGAGCGGTCGAAGATGTTGATGCTAAGGCCGTCGGAGGTCATATCGAGCTTGACGCTATTCTGACCATCCGGGTCCTTTTGGAGGAGCTTGGCGAGATCTTCGGTGATGCGCCGGAGTAGTTCGAGCTGGAGGACGGATACGGAATCGAAGTTGCCCTTCGCCTGCTCCAGGGCTTGCACGTCCTTGTTCGGGATAATGCCGACCGACTCTTTGGTCGCGGAGGAAAACGGATTTCGAAAGGAGCGCTCGATGGCTTCCTTGATGCGGGTGTCCTGGGCGGTCAGCCATAGTACGAGAAACAGCGCCATCATGGCGGTGACGAAGTCCGCGTAGGCCACTTTCCATGATCCGCCGTGATACTTCTCGCGCTTCATAAGGGAAGGGCGAACGAATGGCACAGCGCGGCAATGCCGCAGCCGAAGCGGTTAAGTGGGTTCAAACACTGGGTAGGCACGGGAGTTGAGGCTGGGTTATTTCGCTTGGGCGGCATTGGCGTTCAGGGCCTTGAGCATCGTTTCAAGCTCGTCGGCGCCAGGCCGGAGGTCCTCGCTCAAACCGCGCCGGGCGATCTCGACCGCCATGCCCGGGGCCATGCCCGATGCGAAACTGACGACGGAAGCTGAAATGCATTGGAAGTAGGCGAGCCGGGCAACCACATTGAACTCAATATTGACGGCCAGCGGGCTCATGAAACCGTAGCCAAGGAAAATGCCGAGGAAGGTGCCGACCAGGGCAGCCGCGACCTTCTCGCCTATTTTTTCGATGGGTCCGGCGATCGAAGACATCGTAATGACGATGCCCAGCACGGCGGCGACGATGCCGAATCCGGGCATGGCATCGGCCGTGCGGGTCAGCACGTTGATCGGGGCGTGGGCTTCGTTTTCCATGCGCTCGATATCCATATGAAGCAACTGCCGCAACTGCTCGGGCTTGACACGGCCATCAATGACGGGGCGCAATGCGCCGCACAGGAACTCGACGGTAGGTTTGTTTCCGAGCACGTTCGGGTAGCGCTGGAAGATGGCGCTTGTGGCCGGGTTGGTGAGATGCTCCTCCAGCGCGATCAAGCCGTTGCGCCGGCCGAGCAGGAACAACTCGTAGAGCGTCATGAAAAGCGCGTCATAGGCCTTTCGGTTGTAGGGCGTGCCCTTGAGGGCGCTAAGAGCCTGGCTGACAAGATCCATGAGGACCTTCTTGGGCGCCATCATAATCATGGCGCCCAGGGCCGCGCCGCCAATGATGACCAGTTCCGAAAGGTGCATCAGGGTGCCGAAGTTGCCGCCGGCCATGACGAAACCGCCGGCCACCGAGGCAAGAACTATGATTGCGCCCAGCAGGATGATCATGCGGGTTCCCCGGCGCCGTATTGCATCGCGACGGCTTCCTGCCGCTCGATGTGCGAACGGATGGCCAGAATGGCTTGCGAGTGAATTTGCGAAATGCGCGACTCGGTTAATCCGAAGGCTTCGGCGATTTCCCGCAACCGCAGGTCCTCGAAGTAGTAAAGCGCGAGCACTTTTTGTTGGATCGGCGGCAATTGCCGGATGCGTTGCGCAATCAGCTCTTTCAAGTCGCTGCGCGCAGCCGAATCAAAGGGGTTTTCCTGCGAATCATCGGGAATGCAGTCGTGCTGGCTAACGCCCTCCGGACCGTCGGTGCGCGGCGCGGCGTCCAGGCAGACGAAGGCGACGGGGCGAACCTCCTGGAGCCAGTCCCGATATTCCCCCAGGCGGATCCCCAGCGCCGCTGCTACCTCGTCTTCTTCGGGCGGCCCGTCCTGCAATTGTTCCAGCGCGCTGATCGCATTCTGAATTTTGCGGGCTTTGTCATGGACCAGGCGCGGCACCCAGTCCAAACGGCGCAGTTCGTCCAGCACCGCTCCCCGAATGCGAAAGCGGGCGAAGGTCTCGAACGACGCTCCACCGTCCGGGCTGAAGCTCCGGACTGCCTGAAGCAATCCAACGAGGCCGGCGCTGAAGAGGTCTTCGGCGCAGACGTGGGCGGGCAGGGTCATTGCAACGCGTCCAACGACCGTCCGGACTAGGGGCAGGTAACCCTCGACCAGCGTGTTTTCGACTTCCGGATCAGCGGCAAGGTGGTAGCGCTGCCATAAATCGTGCGGCACCAGTGGGCTTTTTTCTCTGGCGGGTCCAAGATCTGAGGTCAATGGAGGAGGGGGCGTCATTTTTTCGAGAGAGTTTTTGGCGGATTCTGTTGGCGCGCGGCCATTTCGAGGGCGTGGCGTTGTTCGAGCGATGCCTGCAACCCTCGGGTCCAGACATGGCCCCACCAGCGCATGAGCCAGCCGAGAAGGGCGGCCGCCGCGCAGGCATGCCAGAGCATGGTGGGCCATTCGGCCTGCCCGGCGAATCCAAGGGCAATCCCGAGCGCGAATCCGATCATGGCCCCAATGAGCATAAGTGTTTTCATTCAACCGACACCCGTTACCTCTGCTAAGCACAGCGGTTGCCAAGCTGCGTTTCGGCGTGAAAAACCGTCCTTTCCAGCTTGTTAACCGCGGATTTGGCGGGGAATCAAAAGGTCAGCGGAGGCGCTGAAGAAATCGCCAGGAATATTTTGCCCCCCCGACAGAAACCGAACTGTGAAATTTGTGCCGAGCACGACGTTCCAGAGCTTGGCGGGCCGTTTCTCCTCGTCGAGGTGCGTAAAGATGACATCGTTCACAGGTAACGCCGAGAAGGCGCGGGCCTGGGCCAGCAACACGGATACGTCGTAAGCCGCGTTGAGCACAAGGTGCACCTGCGCGGAGGCGATCGTGTTCAGGCGGGCGCGCGATTGCTCGACGGCTTGCGCGTTCTGGAGGTCCAGGCCCGGCAAATCGAGGAAGCCCAGGTCGAAACCTGCCAACGTCTGATTTGCCCTCCATTCACGCTCCACCGTCACGCCTAGAATTTCGCCGTAAACGTCTAGCAAGCCGGCGAAATTTGCCGCCCGGCCATCCAGGCGCCAAGCCCGGGCTGAACGCCCTTCGGCCAGAACGGATTTCGTCAGCCACTTGCAGAGCGCGGTGGTCTTGCCCGACCCTGGCGGGCCGATAAAAACGTGAATCGAGGGCGAGCCGTTCGCGGCGCGGGCGGCAGGACGCCAGAAGCTGGCCAACGCGGACCGGACGAGCGAGAACTCGTCGAGCAATGACGGGGGCGGAACCTCGCCGGAAGATGACCGGGCGCGGTCGAGCACCTTATCCACATAGAGCGGCAGCAGACCCAACTGGTGGAGTATGCCGGCGCTGCGCCAGGCGCCGCCGAGGCCTGTGGGGCCCGCATCGGCAGGTTCGAGATCACGGGTTGGCTCGATGGATTTGGGCACGGGGGACGGCATCGGATCCGGCACAGCAGCCAGGACCTCGAGTTGGGGGCGGTGCCATAGACGGCTGAGCCCGCTGCGCGGCGCCTGGCCGACACTGAGCACGACCGCATCCGAGCCAAGCCGGGAGTGGATTTGTTCCACCGCATCGGCCGCATCTCGCGCCAGGAAACTAACGGCGTTCATGCGGCCGACGGAATAGTAGAGGCATTTTGGATCTCAGTTCGCGGAGGAATTTCCGAGTAAGCGATCACGGCGAGATCGGCAAAGGCGGATTCAAAAAACCGCCGAAAAGCAAGGCGGATTTGCGGCGAGCAGAGTACGACGGGCGGATGCCCGGCCGCGAGCAATTGCTGAATGGATTTGCTGAGCGTGTCGGTAAGGTGTCGCGCGAGGCCCGGTTCCAGGACGAGCGAGACTTCATTTGGCGACTGGCGCAGGCCCTGGGCAATGGTTTGTTCCAGACGCGGATCGAGCGTGATCGCCCGGAGGCTCCCGCCGACCATCTGGTAAGGGCGGGTGATTTGCGACCCAAGTCCGCGTCGGGCGCATTCCGACAGTTCGTCCGGGTTTTTGGTGAGCGCGGCATGGTCGCTCACTTTTTCCAGAATGCCCGACAGGTTGCGAATGGAGATGCCTTCGGCCAGCAGGTTCTGGAGGATGCGCTGCACTTGTCCGACCGTGAGTTGCGCCGGCACCAGTTCGTTGACGAGGGTCGGATGCGTTTGCTTCAGGTTGTCGAGCAGGACCTGGACATCCTGGCGGCTGAGGATCTCGTGGCAGCGGCGGCGCACTGTTTCGCTGAGGTGGGTGACCAGCACGGAGGGCGCATCCACCACGGTGAAGCCGCCGAGCTCGGCCACCTTACGCTCGGCATCGGTGATCCAGGTCGCGGGTAATTGGAAGACGGGTTCAACGGTGGGAACGCCTTTGAGCACGACCTTGCTTTTGGCGGCGTTCATGGCGAGCCAATAGCCGGGCCGAAGCTCCCCTTGCGCGACCGGGTTGCCTTTAAGCAGGAAGCGGTATTCGTTTGGCCCAAGCTGGAGATTGTCCCGCAGCCGGATGGGTGGAATGATCACGCCGATTTCCTGCGCGAAGGTTCGTCGCACGCTCGTGACACGATCGAGTAGATCGCCCCCTCGGCGCTTATCGGCGAGGACGACGAGGCCGTAGCCCAATTCAACCTGGAATGGATCGAGATGCAGCAGCTCCTCAAGTTTATCGAGGCCTTTGACTTCCCCGGCGGCAGACGATGCCGGGCCCGCGCCGCCCTTGGCTGCGGCGCCTTTCGCTCCTCTCGATATCGCCAATTCGGCCAGGGCTGGCTCGATCGGGCCGTGGCGGTGGAGTGTATAAGCGAGCAAGCCGGTGAGCACGGCTAGCACCAGGAACGGCAACATGGGCAAACCTGGCACTAGCGCGAATACGGTCATCATCGCCGCGAGCACCGTCATGGCGCGCGGATAAACCAGCAACTGCCGGCCCAATTCCTGACCCAAATCACTCTTGGACGCGGCGCGGGTGACGAGGATACCCGCGGCGGTCGAGGTGATGAGGGCGGGAATTTGTGACACCAGGCCGTCACCGATAGAAAGGATGGTGAACCGTTGCAGCGCTTCGGTCACGGTCATGCCTTTTTGGGCGATGCCGATTGCGAAGCCGCCCACGATGTTGATGAGCGTGATGAGAATGGCGGCGATCGCATCGCCACGAACGAATTTGCTGGCCCCGTCCATCGCGCCGTAGAAATCGGCTTCCTGCTCGACTGCCTTGCGCCGGGAGCGCGCTTCGGTTTCGTTGATGATGCCGGCGTTCAATTCGGCATCGATCGACATCTGTTTGCCGGGCATCGCGTCGAGGGTGAACCGCGCCGCCACCTCCGCGATGCGCCCGGCGCCCTTGGTGATCACGATGAAATTGATCAGCACCAGGATCAGGAATACCACCATGCCGACGACATAATTGCCACGGACGACAAAATTGCCGAAAGCCTCGATGACGTGGCCGGCGTAACCATCGAGCAGAATCAATCGGGTCGAGGCGACATTCAGGGACAGCCGGAACAGTGTCAGGAACAGCAGCAAAGTGGGGAAGCTGGTAAATTCCGACGACTGGCGCACGTACAGGATGATGAGCAGCGTCAGCAACGAGAGCGCAATGCTCAGGGCAAGGAGGCAGTCCAGGAAAGCCGGGGGAACCGGCAGGATCAAGAGCAGCACGGCGCCGAACAAGCCGGTGATGAGCCACAAATCACTGTGGCGCAGAAGCAATCTCAAACTGGTGCTTAGATTGGGCATTGAATCAGAGCATCCGTGGGGCTTGAGCACCGCCTGCCAGTGAATTCGGCGCCAGAGTTGCCTGGCGTCTCTTCGCGGCCGGCCGGTGCAACCATGTAAGCATAAAGTTCATCTCAGCCAGTGACCTCGCTGGGCCCGCCCCGGTTCTCCCCGGCGATTTGGCAGGCTTGGGCATAGTAACGATAGGGGTTCATGCGGTAAACGTAGGCCAGCAACTCGGCCACTACCGCATAAAGCTGAGCGGGGATTTCGCGTCCGACTTTGCCGTACTTGAACATGAGCCGGGCCAACGGCTTGTTTTCGACGATGGGCACGCCATGCTGCCGCGCGAGTTCGCGAATCTGCTCGGCGTTCTTGCGGATGCCTTTGGCGACGAGCCGCGGGGCCTGCATGGTCTTGCGGTCGTAACGCAGCGCCACCGCGATGTGCGTCGGGTTTGTGACCACGACGTCGGCTTTCGGCACGTCGGCGAGCATTTGGCGTTTCGAGCGTCCGAGCGCCCGGCGTCGGCGCCCTTTGACCAGAGGATTGCCTTCGGTGCTCTTCATTTCGTCCTTCACCTCCTGTTTGGTCATCATCAGATCGCGCTGGTTGCGCCAGAACTGGTAGCCGTAGTCAGCGGCGGCGATGACGGCGACGGCGAGCAGCACGCGTAAAGAGATCTTGAGGCTGGAGGCGGCCAGGAACTCGCCAAACCGGGTCAGGCTGACCGAAGAGGTAAACACCGGATCGTTGAGCACTTCCTTCACGGTCGAGTAAGTGAGCGTGCCGATCAGCAGCATCTTGAACAGGGCGACCACGGTCGGCACTACGGAGCGGCCGGAAAAAACGCGTTTGAAGCCTTCAACGGGGTTGAGCCGTTCCCAGTGAACTCCGAGCGCTTCGGAGGCGGTGTTGAAGCGATTCTGGATGATGCCCGCGAGCAGGCCGCCACCCATCGCCGCCAGCACGACCGGGGCGACGCACTGGAGGAAAACCAGCGAGCTACGCCAGGCGTAGCCCTGCATGGCATTGATGCTAAGCGGGGTGTCGTGCAGATGCCCGAGCACGCCGGCGGTAGCGGCGCACATGATCCCCCAGGTTTCCCGGCCGGTGAAGGACAGCGCGCACACCACCGCCAGCAGGACGAAGGCGGTTTGAACCTCCGCGCTGCGCGCGGTCTGGCCTTGCTTTTGGGCTTCCTCCAGCTTGCGCGGTGTTGCTTGCTCGGTTTTTTCGCCGGCGGATTCACTCATGGCGGTGGGTCAGGGTTTAGCCGCCGCCGAGGAACTGGGCGACACGCATCATGTCCTGGGGCATCCGGTGCAAAGTGTTGAGGATATGTTGGGCGGAGATCTGGAGAGTGAAGGCAAAGACCAGCAGTCCGCAGGTAACGCGCACCACAAAGCTCTCGGCGAAGACATTCATCTGGGGAACCAGCCGCCCCAGAAATCCGAGCAACAGCAGCGCGAGAAAGGAGGCGGCAATCAGCGGGCCGGCAATCTGCAGGCCTACCAGGAACACCCGGCTGGTATGATCTAGAATGTTCGCGAATAAGGCCTCGTGCAGCCCCGCACCGCCGATGGGCACCAGGGTATAGGTGTACTGAAAGCCGGTCAGCAGCCAGTGATGCAGGTCCAGGGACATCATTAGCATGCAGGTCAGCAGAAACATCACCATGCCGGGAGCCTGGGTCGGGTGGGCGTTGACCAGATCGGAAATGCTCGACAGATTAAGCCCCATCTCGTTGGCAATGAGCTGGCCGGCAAAGTCGGCGGCAAAAAAGACCATCCGCGTGACAAACCCGATGAGCAGGCCGGTGAAGACCTCGCGCACAATTAGACCGACCCAATCCAAGAGCGCGAGGTGCGCGGCGGGAAAGGAGGGCAGATTGGGCGCCACGAGCACCGCCAGCAGGGCGGCCAGCGCGATGCGTGTTTGCACGGGTACGTTGAGCATCGTGAAGAGGGGCAGGATGGCCAGAAACGCCCCTGCCCGCACGAAGACCAGCATCCAGTTGTTCAAGTCCCAATCCATGCGGCTAAAGGGCCATTTGGGGCATTTTCTCGATGATCGAGGTAGTGAACTCGACCAACTGGCGGATCATCCAGGGCGCCAGCAGCAGCAGCATCCCCAGCACACATAGCGCCTTGGGCACGAAGCTAAGGGTTTGCTCGTTGATGGAAGTAACGGCCTGAAAGAGGCTGATGATCAGGCCGACGATCATGGCCGTTCCCAGGAACGGGGCCGCCAGCACGATCGCTTGCATAATCATAGTCTTCAACAATTCCACGGCGAACTCAGGATTCATAAATTCAACAACGCGGGGTCATGAACCGAAGCTCATGACGAGCGAGCGGACGATCAGCGCCCACCCATCCACCAGCACGAACAGAAGGATCTTGAGCGGCATCGAGATGGTGGCCGGCGGCAGCATCATCATGCCCATGCTCATCAACACCGTGCTCACCACCAGGTCGATCAGAATGAAGGGCACCAGGATCAAAAAGCCCATTTGGAAGGCGGTGCGCAGTTCGCTGATGATGAACCCGGGCACCACTACGCGCAGCGGCAGCTTGTCGGGAGACGTCGGCTCCAGCTTGGCCATCGCGACAAAGAGTTCAACGTCCTTGGGACGGGCCTGCTTGAGCATGAAGCCGCAGATATAGCCAGAGGCGCGCTGGAGCGCCTCCTCACCGGAGATTTGCGAGGTGCGATAGGGGGCGACGGCATCGCGATTGATGTTGTCCCAGACTGGGGACATGATGAAAAAGGTCATGAACAGGGAGAGGCCGACAATGATCTGGTTGGCCGGGGCAGCCTGCAATTGCAGCGCGGTGCGCACAAACGAGAGCACAATGACGATGCGGGTGAAACAGGTCATCAGCAGAAGAATCGACGGCGCCAAGGTGAGCAGCGTGATGCCAAAAAGGATGCGAATGCTGACATCGATATCCTTGGGCTCGTGGGCCCCATCGAGGGTGAGGTGCAGCGGACCGAGGCCGGTCACGGAATTCGTCGCCGCAGAGGCGCTGAGCGCACTCAGGATCAGGCCCGACAGGAGGATCAGGAGGAACAAACCGGCACGGCGCGTGGGGCGGGAGTTTTTCACTTTTGCCTTAGCACTTTTTGCAGGCATTGGGTGAAGGAGGCGTCCTTCGCTGCGGGGATAGGTTCCATCTGCGCTTCTGCCGCCGGCGGAAGCTGGCTTAGTAGATTGATGCCGGCGGGTGAACTGCCGATCAACATGCGTTGCTGATCGTAACCCACCACGTAGATGGCGAAACGATTGCCCAGGGGTCGGGTTTCCAGGATGGTGAGCCTGGGAGCGCCGGTTTTGCGCCAGGTCAGGCGCTGGCCGTTGCGGAACAACCAGACCCCGCCGAAAAAGACCGCCAGCACTAATGCCAACGCGCCCAGGGCTCGGATGGCCGAAAGCCCCACTTCCGGCAGGTCACTGTGCAAAGTCAGCGTGTTAGTGGCCTGTGCGAAGGCCGCCGGCGCCACCCCGAAAACGAGCAACGCGGCGAGACCGCGTCTGGAGGGACAGAAAGACGGCCAAGCTGGCTTCAAGCGCTCCCGGGGGGACTGGAGGAACTGGGATGCGGTCTGTGTCAGGCTAGCCATCATGTGTTCGTTGCCTCGATTAAGGAGCATCTTCAATGATTAGTGATTGGTACTAAGCAAACAGTTGTGCATATTCGTTACCAGCCTTAAGCAGCAGCGGTGCCACCGGCAAAAACGCCCAAAAAACGGGCATTTTCACCGCTTGGCCACCAGCAAAGGGAAAAAAGCTCCCAGTGACCGGTTTGTGGAGAGGCAAACTTGTCAGCCCAGGCAGATGGAGACCCCACTACTGGCTGATCCCAGGCTGTTGCCCCCGTAGCCCCGCCGTAGTCTCGCCGTAGTACCTCTAATCGGCGATTGAATGTCGCTTAGATAAGGCGTAATACCCACAGCGGTCGAGTAGAGCGAAGGCGCGACCGGTTTAGACCAATGGCTTCCTGTGTATCTGCCCTTTCGAGCATTGTGGCAAATGGCCACCAGGTCTTGCCCACGTTTCCTCCGCCCCCTCTGATCATTCCGTACGGCGGGTTTTCCCCAGTATAATGTGGCGCGCCACATTATACTGGATATGTGGCCAAGGAAAAAATGTGGCGTAGAGGGCCAGAAAGGCGGCATTCATTGGGGTTTCCGGATT
>Ga0182014_10006766_pt1 | contig 12192 bp, 12 predicted proteins | sample 612S2DmetaG_FD_120489 | JGI IMG/M metagenome (GOLD analysis project Ga0182014, IMG submission 120489) | Permafrost microbial communities from Stordalen Mire, Sweden - 612S2D metaG | ecosystem: Environmental > Terrestrial > Soil > Wetlands > Permafrost | place: Sweden: Stordalen | collected... | reverse complement strand
GTCGATTCAAATGCCATTTGCGATATTTTCCGCTTCAAGGCGTCGGATTGGGCGCGGCCCGAGACGAAGTAGCAGTCGATCGCGTCAATGGTTGGCTGAGACGGAGCCGCTGAGTCGTCCCGGACAACGAAGTTCGGGTTCGTGTAGCCAAAGCTGACCACAGGACGGAGAATCGTTCGCTGATTTTTTGGATAGTGAACTCCGGCCGTCAGGAGTTGAGTCTTGAGAAGGATTCGAAGACATGCGCTGATGAATTCTTGAGCCGCATGTTTGCCTGCAGCCATTGGGGACGCTTGACCAAGCCCTTTCGACCGTAGGGTGCGGTAGTCTTCCAATAACTCAAGATACGTAAATCTGTTCGCACTCGCTTGCTCGATGAGCTGAAGCGACCTAGCCTTGTCGAGCTGCGATATTTTCGCGAATACTTCAACATGCGCGAACGGCAGCTCGCGCAACCGTTCCCCCAATCGACGATCCTTGGCTTCAATTTCTTGGACAAACGCCCGGGCACGGGTAAAGCGCCGCAACTGGTTGTCCGACATGCCGCTAACGTCGGCAGCGTAGGAAATCCAGGTCGTCCCGTTAGGCGCGCGATCCGACGTCGCCTCCAGCGCCAGGAGGGCGTCGGCTACTTGTATCCACGGGGTTCGATGGACCTTGGCCTCGCCAAGGACCCGAAGGCTGGACGTTTGATCGGTCATAGCATATAGTCGGAATGTCCTGAGAATTACGAATCAGTGGATCATTATAGCACCATTAGATCAAAAATTAGCGAAATTCGGCATATTTGAGGCCTATAACTCTGTATTTTCTTTTGGCTTGCCCAAATCCGACAATATGATATGAGAAACTATAGGCTATGCAGAACAAGGGGTTTGAAATGCGTGCGATCCTGATTGACCCGATCAAACAGTCGGTAGAGCCCTACACGATCAACCACCACTTGAGCTCGCTGCAGCGGGCGGTCGGAGGCATCATCGCCTTCGGCACCGAACTCAAGACGGGCGACGTGCTCTACATTGACGACGAGGGTCTGCTGAAGCCCAATCCGTCGTTCTTCGCTCTGCGTGGCCGCGCCTTTGCGGGTCGCGGGCTTCTCGTCGGGCCCGAGCGCGGCGGGTTCCCGATCGACGTCGTGTCGACAGTTGACGACATCAAGAAGCTCATGAGCTTCGACGTCAACGTCGACCTCGATCGGCTTTTGACCGTCAAATCGACGACCTTCAATTCACCGGCAGAATTCTTCGATTATCTGCGCGCGCAGCGCGCGGCCGACGGGGAGTAGTCGTCCCACCGGGCGGAGCCAACGCAATGATGAACTTCACTGAATTCACTCAAGATAGCCATGCCCCCTTTCGCGGCGCCGACAGCGACCCGGAAGCCGGCGGCGAGGAAAATGTTGCTCAGCAACAAAATTTGGTGCTGAGCATTAGTGAAGCTGACAAAATAGTCGACTCTTGTAACGAACTCGTCATTGACGAGCTTCATAAGTTCGGCCGCAAGATCCCGACTCCGAAGGTGGTGGCGGGGATCTACACCGCGTATCGGGCGATCGAGGCTGCAGGCTGCCGCGATCAGTTCTTGGCCGAGCGCAAGATCAGGATCCACGGCAACACGAAAAACGTCTGCTACCCGGTCTTTCTGGCGTTCACTCGCACTACTCATCCCTGGTTGCGGGATCGGGTTTGCAAATACGCCGAGGTCGGTGCTCTCGCGGTTCTTCACGCCGTATCGGCAGAGGATTTTCCAGAGTGGCTGAAGCGCAACCCGATCGAGAAGGCGTGCGCTGAGTACCGGAAAATCAAGCGTGATCTCGACAAGTCGAAGCGTGACGACGAGATGCGCCGTGCGCGCGAGTTCCTTGTCGACCCGAAGAAAGAGCCGGAAAAGGCGCCGATCCTGCGCGCCACGCCGATCACGCGCGGCTACGCCGGACTGATGCTCGGCGTGCTCGATTTTTCGAACGACCGCAGCGGCGATTTTCGCGTGCTCGGGATTCTGCCCCACGACCGTGACGCTGTGATGCGCATCGTCAAGGACGCCGCGAACAAGACAACTTAGACCAAAGAGCAGGAAGTAGGAGCAGGAAGTAGGAGCACGACCATGACCAACATCGATTTCGACGAGAATTTGAGTCTGGGGGCTCAAGTCATGCAGTCCGCCGCCATGGAGTTGACCGCGACCAAGGACTCCATCGTGAACTGGCTTGAACAGGCGTTGACCGGTCGCGGGACGCTGGCTCAGCGCTTCGATTACAACGCTGACATGCGCGTTCAGCATCCCGACAATACCGAGGCGTTCACCCTACCGATCCACATAAAGATCGACAACGTGGCGCTGGCGTCAACAATTGTTCGCGCGGCAGATGGCGATCTTCGTATCCAGACCTACACCGTGGTATCGAACCTCCTTGCGCAGCCGAGGATCGTGTTGCAGCTCCAGAGCCGTGTCGTCGGGCAACTCCACTGTTCCCGTGATGGTCAGGCCGTCATACTCGACATCAAGGAGCTGCCGGGCGCGCGTGACTTGGGCAACGGCGTATTGGCCTTGGACAAGCTCAAGTTTAACGTCCACACGCCCTTCGGTTGGGCCTGGGCTGACTGAGACGGTCGCTTCCCGTGTAGGGAACGGCGTCAACCGGTGGAGCAGGATGGGACCCGGAGATCGCAACCACGCGGTTTGCCTGGTCCAAGTGAGCGCAAATTGGAATGCCGCACTAGCGTCAGCCAGCGTGTTGTGGCAATCTATGTCACGCTATCTCGAAAGAGTGCAGAGGCGCAAGTGAAGACGGTTAACGCAGATTTAATGTTGGCAATCCTGAAGAATGCCCGGACCGGTAACCGGCCGTGGCCCGACGTCGCTTTCGCGCTCCTCGAACTTGAGCGGAGCGGGGCGGTGGATGAAGACGGTCGCCCCTGGATTCAGCGTGCCGAGGTCGAAAGCGGGTACAGCGCTAACCAACTTCGCAGGATGACCAAAGCATCCCTGTTTCGAGACCACCTCATTCGAACAGAGCCCATTCTCGCCGAAACATTACTGGCCAGGCCGTTTTCGCATTTTGAGACGATTTCAAGAATTTGGCGACTCGATGAGAAAAAAGCCCGCGATCTGATCGAAGGACAATACCCCAATGCGACCTTTCGCGAGCTTTATCACTTCTATGACACCATGAAAAAGCCGGGCCGCGGAGTTATTCCGGTGATGGCGGGAAAAAACGCGGCGAAACAATTCCGCGAAAAAGCAATATCGCTTTTCAAGAAAGATCAGTCACTGCTGTTTGCCTCGAACGTGGCTTGGGAAGTCGAAATCAAGCCGCCGTTTGTGCCATTTCGATATGCGAAGCCGGATTATTATATCGTTTGTCTTGAGAACGACAAAGTAAGCCGTATCGAGGCCATCGATTGCTGGGCGCTCTACAACGGATCGCAGGTGGAAATTGCCTTGCGTAAACTGATCACCGTTGCGACCGAAGCGACGTTCGTTTCCCGTTTCTGGATTGTAGTCCCCGAAGGCAAGTGCGCAGAGATGGCTTGTTCAGAGTGTGATCGCCTCGATCTCGGTAATGTCGGCGTTGTCGTGGTAACCGGTGAAGCGTTGAAGTGGGCTCGAGTTCCCTCGATGGAAGCCGAACCTGAACCGGATCGACGTGGACTTTGGAGCGACGAGGACAAACGCCGGCTGCGCCGACCAAAACGTCGCGATCACTGACATTAGACTTCCGAACTGAGAAACGCACATGACGACAAGTGACCAGTTGAACGCCACGAAATCAACCGAGGCGGGAAGTGATATGACAGCGGAAGCGCTACCGCCATCGCCGGGGGTAAAGATCTACTGCGGAAACTCCACGTCAGGCGAGTTGTCGGAAAATGCCGAGCGGGCGATCGCAAGAATAGTCGGAGCTCAGGGATCGCACGAAGGCATCTCAGAAGCCGGCAAGATCAGGCTGTGGAACGCCCTTCATACCGCAAACCGTATCGCGGTCGTTTTCGATTCCTATTCAAGCTACCAGGCGCGCGGATCTCACTTGCAAGCGTTGGAAAAGATCAAAACCAGGGCGGGTGAATTGATCGATCTTCTGGAATCTCAACCTGTCAATTTAAGGCCTGGCATTTCAATCGAGCCCCGCCATCCGGCATACGAAACCTATATCCGCACGTTGCAGGACCTGCGAGACACCGCCGCGACGACAATTGACCACGAAAGGATCGTAGCGAGTTTCGAACCGAATTTCACCTTCAACGATTGGTTCGTCCGTCATCTCTTGCAACCAGTGTACGTCGACATTTTTGATCGCCCCGCAAAATTTACAATTCTTGCTGACGGCCGACCCGGCCCTTTCATTAGGTTTGTACAGCAGGCCTATCGCGAGCTAAAGCGACCTCCCCTAAGCGCAGAGGGAGCGCAAACATTATTTAAGCGAGCTCGAAAGAAAGACCCGCACAACATTCCGTAAACTCGCATGCGCGCGTTGGAGGAGCGCAAAGCATCGCAAACGTCATCCGAACCACAAACAAAAACGAGGATGTCAACGGGTTCATGCGCCAAGCCATCGCACGCGCTGAACCCGTCGCCTGCCTTGGTGAAATGTTGCACAACTCTGAACGACCAGAAGCGGTCACCTACCAAGCCGCAGGAAATCACTTCAGAGTTTGTTTCGTACGATGCAACACCTCGCTCAACGACCCCGCCGCAATCTACCGTTCCGCCCGGGCGCCACGATACGCGAGTACGCGGCACTTGAAATCGCGTTTTGGCTGTTCAATAAGCGCCTGTTTGGCGATTGTTTGCCGGATTTCTTGATCACATTGCAAGACTGCGGCGAAACGACCGGTACTTTTCACAATCTGGATTCACGTCAATGCCGCCGGTCAGAAAATGGCCGTTTGTCGCGCGATGAAAAGACTTCTTATCACGGCTCCTCGGTCGTGAACGAGCTGAGAACGGGTTCACGGTTTCATCGCATGAAAACACAGAACCCGTCGCCAATCTTAGCCGGCCTGGTGCAGACTATCTTAGCGGTCACAACGCGGCGCGATCGCGGGTAGTAATTTCAGCCGCTTTGTTTCGTACGCTACACACTCACACCGGGTGGTGAGGCAATGTTGATGAAGCTGATCGCACATTACCGGTCCGAGTTCATGTGGTACACACAATCTTCAGGAAACGAGATGGCTACGAAGCGGAATACAGAAGCAGCGAAGGTCGTGCGCGACGCGAGAATTCGACAGCTTTGCCGCGAGGGTGCGAGCTTTCCGGAGATCGCCAAGCATTTCGGACTCAGTGCCGACCGGTTACGCCTAATTGCCGGGTGCCGCGAATCTGAACTAGGCTTCAGCTGTCGGGCCCACGGGCGGCTCTTGGATCACTTCGAGATCGATGCTTGTGACCGCTCGCGTCTGACCAGCGAGCTAATAGCATTTCTGGATTTCAAGACCCTCAATGACATTCCGCTTCTCGGCAAGCAGGGCGCGCGTGAGATCATCGTGATGCTCTGGCAGCGCGGCATCGCTGAGAGGCATTTCAGCCAAACTGCGCACCGAACTCCAGGCCGAGTACGGCTGGGTGGAAGACAATGGTTCGATCATGCAGCCGTGCATCTGGGACGGCTGGCTCCCCGACTAGGCAATCAGCGATAAGCATAAAATGTCGGTGGCCACAACTATTGTCGGCATATCCACTAGTAGAAATTTGAGCAGAATGATCAACCGAGGCATCTTGTACGCCAATCCTTTCGCGGCGCAGAAGTTCCTGCGACGCCAGGCCGGCGCCATACTCCACGAAATCGGACATTTCGAAGCCGCTAACATTGAGTGGCTCGTGAGTGGCCATGTCATCATTCAAGATCGAGACGATGACAATTGCGTTGGGGGTTTCGTTCCCGATCAAATTTCTCTTGCGCGACTTCGCGCCCACCCGAGCGTCTACCGGTTTGTTTGTGCTGCTGGCGCCGTCACCGAACTGTACTTTTGCGATCGCACGAATGTACGCCGCCATGATCACGACATCGAACATTACATGGCTGCGCCATGGACTGATGTCGGATTGGATCCGATCGCAGTGGTGAAGAGTTGGCAAAATATGTATTTCACGCGCATCGAAGCAATCGCCGCCCGTATCGAGGTGAATTTTGATCGCTGCATGGCGCATTGTTGTTCAAGACGGTTCTTGCTCGGGACGCATCACGTCATTCCAACCTGCGTTTTTAAATCACCTCATCGAGGCTTGTTCGCGCATTTAGATGAGCTGGTTCGCACATGGCCTACGCGGGAGAGGATCGGCGCGCTCAGTCGGTATCTGGCAGGATAACCGCCAGTCGCCTGCCCGCGCCAAATTTGGCCCATTCATTTTCAAGACCTGACGGGGTTTCGGTGCAAACATCCATGAACCCGCAACTTTGAACAGAGGCAGACATCATGGAAATCGTTGTAGTAACAGGCCCGACGCTGATGGAGCAGGCGATCCTCGATTTAGCAAAGGCTTGCGAGCAAGAGATTGCCGCATCCGACCGTCCGACTGATGCCTTTCCCCTTGGTGCAATTGTTGCGTTATTTCTAATCAGCGAGCAACATTTGACTGATTGGGAAAAACGCGTACCTGACGAGGTCTGGCTGGCGCTCAATCGGTTGACGGACCGGTGCTTCTTGTGTCCGGCTGACGAAGCTCATTTGCAGAACCAATTCTACGCACTTCCGCACGCGGATCTAATCAAATTCCGCCAGGGAGCTCCGATCTTGAAATTCGTTTCGGCGTTCAAATTTGATTATTCGTTGAACGTTGGCGGTCGCGTAAAGACTGTGCCGGAGATTAAAATTCGGGAAGCGCTCGAATTCGAGGTATTTTATGCTGACATCGAGATCGGCGCGCTCTTAAGCGTCAGATCACGCATGACCCCCTCACCCGTCGTCGCATTCAGGGGTTCCGGTTTGGATTATCTGCGGCAGCACGCGTGGATCGACGGCGTGCCGTCAAAGGGGGAAGCGGTGCGCGCAGAACTGTGCGGTGACCGCCGTCTGGCTCTCCTTGACAGCTTGCGTTTGGAAGGACAGAAGCTCGCGGTAAAATTTGTACCGTCGGCAAGCTCGGCGGCGCGGGTCGAGACCGCAATCAAAGACCAGATCAACCAATGGAGCGCTGTCGGACGAACAGCTACGGAGTATGAAGACGCGCTTACCAGCGCCGCAGCCAGGGTAAGAATGTTGATGAAAGCCTGCGCGCACGTGACGGGGTTGGCGGAGACGAAGCATGCCGTGAGCAAAGCGACAAAGAAGGTTGAACTCCGGGCGGCGGCGCGAGCGGAAAAACGGGCGATCTGCGAGGAAAATGGTACCAAATGGCGTGACCGTGCTGCTGCCGCTGCCGATCCGATGACCAAAGCGCAGCATGAATATCTCTCTCACGGCGACTTTTCGCCGTTCGAGTTGACGTTCATAGCTCACGCTGCTGACGTCGACCCCAACTTGATCTCGATTGAACACGTGCTGGCGACGCCCCTGTTTACGATCGCCCGAATGCTCCGCCGCCTCTATGTTGGGCAACAGGTGCGCCCAGAGTTCGCGGAGTTGGACGCGCTCTCCGAGTTGATCTTTGGTACGCCGGGAAAACCGGTTCTCTATCCGGTTTCCCGCGAGTTTGTCTTGAAGGCGGCTTTGGATCTCGCGCCACGCGAGCGCTGGCAAGCCTGGTTCGACAATCCCGCTGAGCCGTTGCTGTAGGTGGCAAAAACAGCGCATTCATTTTCAATCCTTTCTCGGCAAAATCTGGTTCCTTGTTTGATCATCGAGCAATCACGCGCGATGATCAAATGAGGAAGTGTTTATGTCGAAGAACAGTGGAAAGGGACGCCGCTTTCGTCAGATCCGGCTGCCGGTTGTCGCCGCGATCGTCCAGGACAAGGGTGGCGAAGGCAAAAGTCTCCTCGCGCAAACCGCGGCGGAGTGGGCCAGAATCATGGGTATGCACTGCAGCGTTGTCGAGGTCGACACGACGGGCACGTCGCTCAAGATCTTGGGCGACGAAGTCGTGAATATCGCCATCGATGCCAAGACGGTCCGTCACGATCCGGCCGCGGCCATGCGGGCCTTGACGCCGCTGTATGCCACGATCGAACGCGCCTGCAAGGCGCGCGGCCTGACGGTCGTGGAATTCGGTGCCAACGAAGCAGCTCGCGGCGCGCTGTGGGCCGGCATGATCGATCTCCAGGACGAAATAAAGGACTTGGGTGCGGAAGTGCTGGTGTTGATGCCCTTCACCCGGCAGGCCGAGGCCATGCGCAGGGGTGCAAAGTCGGCTGAGGCGTTTCTCAAGGTACTGCCCAATGCCCATCTGATCCTGGTCGAGAACGAGCGTGACGGATGTGTTGCCGACCTCCATCCTGCGAGCGACGCGATCAAAGTCTACAACGAAGTCATCGCACCCCTCGCAGCCAAGGCGACGACAATCAGGATGCCTATGATCGAAGCCGGAAGTTGGTCGCCTTTCGAAGCCGCTGGGATCCGCTTGGTCGACGCTGTGACGATGACAGTCAGCAAGGTGATGCTTCTCACCGGACTGCCGTTGCCCGAAGCAAAGATCATTAGGGGCGACGTAGCAGCTTGGACCGGCACCATGTTCACCGAATTCGAGAAGCTCATCTCCATCAACGAGCCGGACAATGGCTAGTCCGTCTCAGGAAGAATTCACGAAAGCGTCGGCTTCGGCCGTCGAAGAAGCTGCCGCAAGCAGAGAGGAACTCGGCCGCGCACGCGCGGCCGCTTTCTTGGCGAATCCCGACGACTTCGATCCGCGCGGCCTGCTGTCGCTTGGCACACCCGGATTGCGGACTTTCGCCCGCGCGATCGGAATTACCGATTTGGGTTTGCAGCCCATCCCGGAATCGGCCGAAGCAACCCTGGGGCAACCGTCTCCTGCGTCTGGATGGGTTTCACAACAGCGCCGTATCATTTCGTTCGAGACCATCGCCGCGGCCGCAGGAATTTTCGCCGGGGTCGTAGCAATCGCGGCCATCAGCCTTGTCACATGGCTCAACCACTGAAACTGTTTCAGGGAAACTCCAATGAACGATCGTATTGTGAAATTCCGACCCGCGGTTCGGACCGCGTTCTGTGTGTTTGCGAGCACCGCTTTGGTCGCATATGCATCGTTGTTTGTCGTGGCGCCACCCGGTGTCGAGATTCTGTTCTCAGGCGTGGTGCCCCTGAACGGGCATGTGGCGCTCGGAGAGATTTTCAAGGAGCTGACGGGCTGGCGGTGCTCGCCGTCCGATGGCCCCTTGTTCGTTATCTGCCGATCTCGATGGTTGTTCGAGATTCCCCGGCAACTCGTTGAACAGCACGTACAGCTGGATCGCCTGATTGACTTGGCAACGACGCCGTTCATCGCGGCAACGGTCACGTTCTTCCTGACCTATATCCGGACACCGCCGGTTGAAACCGTCCAGGTCGAGTCCGGACGCCGCATTTTGTTCGACGAATATGCCAGGCGGGCAATTCATCGCTATGTTAGGCGCCTCGGTAAAGCCGCCAAGGATGGGCTGTGGATGTTACCGAATGTGCAGCTAAACCGAGCACAGATCGCCCGAAATATCCTACTGGTCGGCACCCAGGGCGCCGGAAAGACGGGCGTGCTTCGAGCATATATCGGCCAGCTATTGCTGACCGGTCTAACTTTTATCCTTGATGTTAAAAGCGATATGCTGGCGGGATTGCCAGTCGATGATTTCATTCTTGTGGCCGCCCATGACGCCAGGACGTGGGCACTCGATCTGGGAGGCGAGATCCTCGGTCGGCAGATCGCGACGGAATTCGCAGCTAAGTGCGTTAGCGGATCGACGCAGGATCCAATGTGGGCGCAAGCAGCGCGCGCCCTTTTGGCTGACCTTGCAATGGTTCTGCGGGCCCGTCTCGGGGAGAACTGGGGCTGGGTGGAACTTCGTGATCTTGCGCTGTCAAATCCGGCAAAAATTCGTGCTGCGCTTGCGGAAATCATGGCGCCAAGCGCGGTTCTTATAACGTTCGGAGACAATCCCGAAGAAAACCGCGCGGTGATGTCTATTTTGATTACTCTGTGGGTTGCCGTGTTGACGACGATCCATCCTTTGGCAATGGCCTTTGCCGACATTCCGCCGGCGCGTCATTTTACCGTCAAAGCATGGATGAAGGGAGGGGCCGAATTGCCGCGCGCCCTTATATTTCAAAAGTCACCGGATTTTCCGGAGCTGTCGACCCTTCTGGGAAGCTTTTTAGGCGAACGGGTTGCGACCGCAGCGTTGTCGCCATCGCGTCGTGGCGGCAAAGGCTTACCTTTGGCAATGATACTCGATGAATTTGCAGAGGTGAACATCGATCGGCTGGACCAATTATTAGCGCTCGGCCGGGAGACGAACGTCACCACAATCGGTGCCCTTCAGGGGCTGCGTCAGATAACTGCCATAGCCGGAATCGACAAAGCCTCGACGATCGAGGAACGGTTCGGCATCCGTTTGGTGCTACGGCTTGAGCCCGGCGACACTACAAAGCGTATCCTTGAAACGTGGCTGGGAGAGCGGCGCATCAGCCGGCGGCGCGACGCGACCGTTGAAGAACTGAAGTCGGGCATTACAAAGCCCTTGGAGACGGTCAACGTGCCGGCCGTTCTCGTTGAGACTCTATCCGACGAGCTCGGCGTCCGGGAAACTTCCGACGGCATGGTGATCAGGCTGCTCGTTTGCGGCTTCCCAGCCATCGGGATTGTCGATGTCCCTTTGACGGTTTGGCCGGATCGTCGGGAGGCTCGTATTCCCGCACCTTGGCTATCGTACGATCCGCGAGCAAACGCGGCTCCGGTTAAGAGCTAACCTTCGCGGAGCGTGGCAAAAATGGCCTATTCATTTTCGATACGCCAATCCTAGAGTCGTCTAACTGAGAAGCCTCCTTCAGGAGGCTTCTCTTTTGGTCGCGTCTTTCGGCATCATCCATCGTCCTGGTTACTACACGTCTCAGCCCTCGGCCTATTATCAAGCCGATGCTGAAGCTGGTGGCGTTTGGCTGCGCGGCAATGAACGGCTCGGCGTCCCACAGGGGTCGGCCGTCGATCCCGTCGTCTTCGACCGATTATGCGGAGGCTGCGACGCCGAAGGCAACAAGCTTATCAAGGAGTCCATCGGCAAACGCCGTGTATTGGGCATCGATATCACCCTGTCGTCCCCGAAGAGCGTGTCGGTTCTGTATGCAATCGGCGATGCAGCCTTGCGAAGCGAAATTGCCGCCGCAGAGCGCGCAGCCGTGGAAGCAACACTTCGGCTTATCGAACGGGAGATCCCGCTGGCTCGGAGAGGGCATAATGGTGTGCGCCAAGAGCACACGCAATTCACGGCAGCTGTGTTCACTCACTCGGAAGCGCGCCCCGAAATTCACGCCGATGGCAGCGTCCTCGCCTCCGTTCAGAGGCATCATCACGTTTGCCTGCCGTCCATTTGCTATCTGCCCTCAACGGGCGACGGGTCGAAAGAGTTCTTCGGAGCTATCGATACCGTCATCGTACGATCGTGGAAGAAGGCTCTCGGAGCTCGATTTCGACAGTGCTTGGCGACCGAGCTGGAACGGCGCGGATTCGCGATCGAGCGAGACGGGGACTGGCGATGGGGCATCGCTCGGGTGCCTCGGGAAGTTTCGACCTTTTTCTCCGCGCGCAGAACTGCAATTGAAGCGGAGCTTGCCGCTGCCGGCCTGACATCCGCCGAGGCGCCCGCACTTGCCGCGGCGATAACGCGCAAAACCCGCAAGCAGAAGGAGGTCGATCCCAATATCGACCGCTTTGCCCGCTGGAGGCAAGCGGTCCGAGACCTCGGATATGAGCCCGACACAATCGTTCGAGAGGCCTTGCAAGCGGGCCGGGAGGCAACGGCGGAGCGGGATCCCGCGAAGCTTGATCGGCTGATCCGGGACCGCATCGCCGATCTGCCGAATTCGCTGAGTGAGCACGAAGCGACGTTCGAGCGTCGCGAGCTGATCGAGGCGGTGTCCAACGCTCTGGTTGGGACCAAAGCTTCTCCTGAGCGTGCAGACCAGGAAGCGAACGATCTGATCAATTGCAAGGCAATCGTCCAGCTCGGCGCCTCACGCAACGGCGCGGTTTATTCAACGCCGGAAATGATTGCGATCGAAGCGCGCCTGGTAGCGACGGCGGCCGAGCTCGCCAATGCGCACGTGTCTG
>Ga0182014_10006763_pt1 | contig 12195 bp, 16 predicted proteins | sample 612S2DmetaG_FD_120489 | JGI IMG/M metagenome (GOLD analysis project Ga0182014, IMG submission 120489) | Permafrost microbial communities from Stordalen Mire, Sweden - 612S2D metaG | ecosystem: Environmental > Terrestrial > Soil > Wetlands > Permafrost | place: Sweden: Stordalen | collected... | reverse complement strand
GTGGATTACAGAAAGATCACTGACCGCATCAACGATTTTGTCTTCGGAGATTCAGCGAAATCCTCCGATGTTGTTGCGCGTTCATCTCCGCAGAGTCGAGTGCGGTCAAGACGATTGCAACGCTTGGTTCTGGTCGCGTTGTTCATCGTGACGCTGGTTCTCATCGGACGGTCTTTCAATCATCCGTCCGTACCTGTGGCGGCTGGCGCCGCGCTTTCGCAGTCCGTTTCGTCGGGCGGTGAGGCGGGCGGCGCTGCCACATCAAATTTTGAGCATCAGGACTATTCCCCTTCAAGCAATCTGGAGCCGGAAGAGATTGCGATTCTGGCCAAGGCCCGCCGCAAGATCGACATTGCCATGTACTCGTTTACGGACTTGGATGTCGCAAACGCCTTGGCTTCGGAAGCTCGCGCCGGCATTAGAATCCGTGTCTATCGAGACGGGGATCAGTACGCACAGGAGGAGTCCAGGGCGGCTGGCCATCCGACTACCAGCTCGATCTTGCGGGCTGGCGGCGTGGAAGTCCGCGTCAAGTCTCAACGCGACCTGATGCACTTGAAAAGCTATGAAGTGGACGACAGCTTCCTCCGTACCGGCTCGGCAAACTGGTCCCGCTCTGGGCTGACCTATCAGGACAATGACGTGGTTTATATCCAGCTTCCGCAGTCGGTCAAGGCGTTTGAGACAGACTTTGAGGCCATGTGGTCTCGCCCGGACAACCTGGTTCTTGCGCAGCCCTAGCGCAGCGTTGGGCCTGGGCTTGAAATCTCCACCTCGGCTAGAAGTGTTTCGATCCGCGCGATTTCAAGACGCCGGAGTTTAGCTGTGCTGGCCCACTGCTCCATCCGATCGTTATCGGCAGAGACTTCCGGGGACATTTCCATCCACCTGGCCTCGTTCTCGCGGGCAGCCCGGAGTGCGATCTGAAGTGCGTCGGCGCTTCTTTCCTTTGGGAGCGTCATCATGCTTAAGTGTACTGCCGCCTGGGTCTCGGCTGAAAACCAGGTTGACCGTGGAAATGCCGGTCCGTGGAAAGCATGAGAAAGCGATGAAACTGCTTCCCTTCCCTTCCCACCGCCCTTGGAAATAGCGGCGGCTATTTCACACATTCCCACCGCTACGACGACGAGGATGATTATTTTTCCTCAGAACCCGACCGGTTAAGGGATACGTACTCTGGGGCAAGGTCTGTTCCGGTTGTGTCGTGCGGGTCGAACTAGCCCACCCGCCTCATGCATCCGCTCCGAGAAAACCTAAAACAATGTCGATTCTGAAAACGCCAAGCTAACCTCTTAACACCTTTTATGGAATGCGGTCAGTTTCAGGCATTCTTTTGTGGAGGGAGTGACACAAAGTAGTCAGCAACAACTCCGCGCCGGCAGAATTTAGTGAGAACAAATCCGATCTCTCGTAGGCGCCTGGAAAGCCTTCCTCCACAGTCTCTTTGTAGCTTTGGATACCGCAAAGCTAGTTGATTCCCAACATCCGCTACGGTTGGGGGTGTAGGGCGCTGATGCAAGGCAAGGATATCTGTGATCGCATCTTTGATGCTAATAGAGACAGATGGTTGATAAGGCGTAGTTGCTATTGCCACATTCTTCTCAAGCAAGGCGAATTCGTTGGCGGCCTTCCTCAGCGGTTCTGAAGCAGACTTCTCGCCAAATAGAATCGTCTGATGTCCCTGCTCTTGGAGATGGCTCAGGAGAGCGATAAAGTCACCGTCGTTTGAAACAAGCGTGACGACATCGCGCCGTTCAGGATGGCGATCAGCGACAGCGCTTATAGTAAGCCTGAAGTCCGTAGCGTTGGCTCCTGGTTTAATGCATATTGGCTCGAACCCGCTGTCTGCTAAGAACGCGACCTGTTTTTTACTCAAGCAACATCCGAATGCCCTGCATACTTTCGGCGTCTGGTTGCGTGCAGCGAAGAATTCCCGGACCCTTGGAATAAAGGCGACCGAAATATTGTCCGCATCCCAATAAACATACAGATTTTCTTGCTCCATCCGGTGAACTCCTTGCTGATGGGGTTACCTGAGTCAAATGGATAACCAGTTAGCTAGATTCACGTTTTACGCTCAGGAAGCGGAGTACGCAGAGGCGCGCCACGGTCACTCATCCTTGTGTTCTTTATCGAGTTTGTGCACTTCCCGAAGCTGTCCCGGTTGCTGAAGGGTAGAAGGGGAAGGCTTCTTGTCAATTTGTCTTACGGCTCGATCTTGGTTTGCGCCGTCTGAGAGCAGCTGGCTCCATGACTGAATCTGTTTGTCTTGCTGTTCTTGTTGGTTGAGGCAGTGAAGAACCTGGCGTTCCGCGACGCACATTGAGTCGGCGATCTTTGCTAAATCTGCGGCGTTCTGGCCCATGACCGCAAACCGCGCCTTCATCGCGCGCATTCGGTCGGCCTGCTCGGAATTCGTCGATGTATGAAGGCTCTTATAAACGTCGATCGTCTCCGTCAGCTTCTTTTCGAGCCCCACTTGCTCTTCAAGTTCGTCTGAACTGGAAGGTGTAGCGCCGGCCCGCAATTCAGCCTCGCGGCGCAATGTTTCATCTAGCTCTTGTTGAAGTTCCTGGAGCGCCTGGGCCGTGGAGGGGGCGGTATTGGTGCGGGCTTCGAGCTCACGAATAATCTGGTCAGCCGCTCGCTCGGCCGAAGAATAGATTTGCCCAATCCGCCGGTAATAATCGCCGTCACTCAAGCAGCGCAACATGCGCGCCTGCGTCAGCGAGCCTTCCGCGTTGGATGAATGGGTGTCGCGGCCTACCAAGACGCGCAGCGCCCGATCTGTATCGTCGATTTGTGAGGTCTCGGCCGCGTGGGACCTCTCCACGGCCGTCTTTGCGTCCGCTAAATCTTCCGGACCCACCGGCTTATCGAGTTGTTGGCCCAACAGCGGAATCGAGGCCGCCAACAACAGTGTCAACTGGATTCTTGCACAAATGCTCATGTTCTCTCCTCTAACCCACAATGGTGACCAGAAAGTCTCTTCCCTGAATGACCTGGAGCCGAACCCTGACGGTCGTGACCTTGTCTAACCGTGCGCCGCTCTGCCTGAGCGCCTCTCGGGTCAGGCCTTTCAAGACAGCGAAAAGCTGCCGGGGATACAGTGCAAAAACGCGAGGTTTCGCTCCAAGGTATTGCTCGACTTGGTGCCGGGGGACCTCGAATTCCGTTTGGCCCAACTCAAGTTCGCGAATAACGACATCGGCGGGGACGGCGCCCTCTGCCAAAGTGTGCGTTGCCAAGTCGTACAAGTAGCTCGTGCCGCGGGGTCGGCGTAAATCGAACGCCAGTTCGACGCCATACGATTGAAGGACCGGAAGTGAGCCGTACGCGTAGATGTCCAAATCTGAATCTTGCCCTTGAGCAGCCAGCGCCCGCCATCTCGATGTCCCCGGCCTAGCGCTAGCGGATGCCGAGGGCCGGCTTTTGGCCAACCTCGACTCAGGCACCGGCGTTTCTTTGAGTTGCTTTCGAGGCGATGCCGCCTCGGTCGGCTTGGCTGGCTCGACCTGCGTTACGAGATATTTGCTCAGATCAACCGGCGCAATCTGCGCGCGGAGCGCCGGGAACCGGTGCTCCGGCGCTCTGGTCAGGACCAAGAACGCGAGGCCATTGAACAACAGGCTCGCGATTAACGGCCATGCCCTCATAGGATTACTGGGGGTCGTGAACATTGAGTCCTCGTTTTTCTAGCGCTTCGTCCGCCCACTGTAAGCGCTCCTCGCTCGTCATCGCTAAGAAACTCCGTGCCTGTTGTGAACCAGCGCCATTATCCAAAAAGTGCTCCTTGGCCCCCGATGGCCGATGCGTTTGGGTAGCGCTCGACGGCGCCGCGTTCTGTTCGGGAGCAAGGTGTGTCCTCTCCGTAGCTTGGATCTTCGCAGGAGTTCCAACTACCGTGACCGAAACAGGTTGTAGAGCGGTCTCTGTTCGTGGTGTCGTCGGTGCCGTTGACTTGACCTGCGTCGAGTCACAACCAAGGGCTAGGGCTAGAACCGCAAGCAAACTGAGCGTGACGAAATACCGCATGGAGTCCTCCTTACAGATGCTTTTTGTCTTGGGTTCCGCCCACGGGTTTGGCGGCCTGCGGCTTCTCATCCTGCTTCTTCCCAAGCGAATTCAACTCTTCAATCTTGGCTTGGCGCGCATGGTCGGCGCGCGAATTTTCAAGCCCCGCCATGACGGCGGCCAACATTTGGCTGTTCAACTCCAGTTCTCTTCGCTTCTTTTCAGCGAGGCTCTTCAGTCGGATCAATTCTTGCGCAGACTCGCGCTGCCGGGCGCTCAGATCGCTCTTCACTTCGGCCAGGCGTTCAGCCGCGTCGTGTGCCACCCAGTCAAGCGTTTGGGCAAACTCCGGCTTCACGTAGTTGGAAGCCTCGGCACGCAACCGGTTGACCTCTACTAGGAACTGCTCGGTTCGATTCACCTTGTCGCGCAGCTCGGGCTGGTCGGTCTCCTGGATCTTCTTCTGGATCTCGGCCAGCTCATCCTGAATTGGGGCTCTACTTTTCTGAATCTTGTCCATCTCCGCCACCCAGTAGTTGGCATCACGGACACCCTGCGCAGACTCCGCCGGCTCTCCTTTGTGTAGCTCAGTGTTATTGATCAAATCGGCCTGCGACCCAATAACAGTGAAGGAGCTAGCCGTCCCACCGGTCAGCGACGCCGCCGTTCTGTCGCCCCCGTGCGCATCGGCCGCCTGCTCCTGGCCGAAACCCAGACTCGTCAAGCAGAGAACGCAGAGAATGACCCAAAAGACGCGGCGAGAGGCGGCGCAGAGAACTCGCGCGCTGGTGCAATGGCGAATGGGTGGCGTCCAGGTATGTCCAGACTTCAACGCCCGCGGACAAACGAAGCCCAGAAGGCATTGCGCGGAAAAGGCTGCAATTTGATAGGGCGATTTCATTTCGTTTCCTCCTGTAAAGTGTGAGTTCCTCGATGTGTTGCGCCGGTGCTCAGTTCAACTTTTCGATGACGGTGCTTGCTTGAGGATGTCCGTCCTGATTGGCGCTGGTCAGGGCGTAGGTGTATCGGATGCCGGTCGGAGAACCGACACTAAGATGAAGGGGGGTTCCCGGCGAACTCCGATAGACTCCCGCCGCATAGGTGCGGCCATCGGCCGGAAGAATCATGGCAAAGGCTTCACCGTTTACCTCGATGTCATGAATGGGCGCGCCCGAAGAGTTCGTCACATAAAGTGCTGAATACCCTTCCGGGAGGCGAAGATCGATGTCGACTTTGTCTCTAATCTTGGAAGGGTCTACCGACTGTGTCCATTTCAAAATGGTGCCGATATTGGTCTCCGCGCTGTAGTTCAGAATTGAGGCCGAGCGGCTCGCCGTCTCGTCGCGACCCTCCCCCGGTCCGAGGCTAAAGGTTTGAACTGTGCCCGAACGAGAGATGTGCAGGGTCAACCAGGCGCCAGTAAGATTGTGAATCTGAATGTGGTACGGGCCAGCCGGTGATGGCGGCTGCGTCGCATCTCTTTTTGCGTCTGGTTGATCGCCGGGATTGGCGATCGTTGACGCCGAAGCGGATGAGGGGTGGAACCAGCCCGCGATATTCGAGATCACGGATGCCTTCTTTTCGGCGGGATTTGCGTGCGGTTGTTTCGGTGACGTTGCTGGTGCCGGGGCCGGTGACTGGTTGGCCGCCGGGCCCGGAGTTTCCGGCGTTGAATGGGTGGTATCCTTCTGCGCGGCGTTTTGTGCGGCTTCGGCTTGCAGGCGGCGCTGGGCTTGAAAGGCCGCCGCAGTTTCCGGTGTCGCGGGGCTGCATGGTGCCCCATCCGAGAAATCGATTTTCGAATCGAGCGATGCCAGCGAATAATGGCTATCCTTGTGCAGGCACAAGGCCGCACGAGGCCCGGTGCTGCCAAACACCTGGTCGGCGTTGGGCCGTTCGAGTACGTATTGAAAAAGGTTTCCGGCTGCCGGCAAGACCGCCCACAAGGCTAAAAAGCCCACTTGCGCAAATCCCGAAAACGTCGAGCGGGACGATGCCGCCGATGAAAACCACCGACTGGGCTGCACGAAGGGAAACAGAACCCGTCTCGCGACCAGCACGAGTGCCAGCGATGCTAAATCGACCAGGGCTCCGACGAGATGGGGATCGAGGAATCCCAGTGCGGGTATGCTGCTGATCAGGAACGTTTCCACCCAACGCAGCAGGAAATACGCGAAAACAGCCCACGCGCCGTACAGAATGGGAACCATTACCAGCGCGCAAAGGAGTAGTCGCCAAAGGTTCGTGAAAAATTTCATTGCGGCACCTCCGTCTGTTCCGCTTTTTGCAGGTCAGCATCGATAGTTGTGCCCTCGACCTGACGCGTACGGCGCTCCACTTCGCCCTTGACGACCGCGATCAGTGAGAGTGCCGCAGTGAGAAGCAGAAGAATCTGAGAGTTTTTGACCGTACCCCAAAAATCGGTAGAGTTCGGGTTTGCCCGACGCCGCGCCGCTTCCGCGTCTACCGCGCCCGCGATGGACGCAATGAAAATGAGGGCGGTCATGAATCCTTGAGCCCTCACGGCATCAATGAGACGCCGGCCTAGGTTTGCATTTGCTTCTGCCATGGTCCTTCCTCCAAGACTTTCGGTTTCTCAGGGCCGCCGAAATCGACGGCCCCAAGGGTTAATTACGCCTGCGGCCTTTTCAAAAGTCCCGCGCTAGCTGCCGTGGCCGCAGCCAGAATGCTCGCCACGGCGATGGCCGTCCAGGCGCTCGCCGGCAGCGCTGCCTGCATAGTGCCGAATTGTTTTTTTGCCCAATCTTGAATCGCCATGTTGTTACCTCGATTTGGAGACACCGTGTAACCGGAGAACGCTTTGTTTTCGTGCACCGGCGGTTTATGTTTGGGAGTCGGCAGGTTCGTCCGACCCCGCCAGGTGTTACTGTGCGGCCCTTGAAGATGATTTTGTTTTAGTCAAACATTCCTCACCGGAGCAGTAGCCGATCAGCGCAAGTTCGGTTAATGCGCGGTTGCAGTGCTCAAGTGGCAGGTGCATTCCCTGGCCATTTGAGAGCATCAGATAGAGCAAGTCATTCTCGGAAGTGATCTTGGTCCGGAGGTTAGCGGCTGGAATTGCCGCGAGCGTGTTGAGGGCGGAGGCCTTCACCCTTCTTGCAGTGCGGATAGACCGGCGAGCGCCAGAAGGCTTCAATACACGGTGAATCAGCGAATTTGCTACGCGCGCCTTCTCTTCCAGCCTTCGTGCGGCGGTCGGCTCCGTCGCGGCCAGGATCTTGGCGAATCCAGAGAGTTTCATGAGATGCCCTCCTACTGTTTCTCGAAGATCGCATATGAACACCTGAATTGCAATACGTGTTGCGGTCCTAAGTTATTGATATATAGGGAGATGAATAAAGCCTTGGAACTGCTTAACGAAAAATAGTGCCCAAAAACTTGTCGAGATATTCTTCGTGGAGAAGCAGTGCGAAATCTTCATCCTGGAGAAAACAAGCGGAAAAACCAGCAGGTTTCTCCAGAGACAAGATTTGATAGACTTCGGTCTCTCACGAGACCACGTTGTCTAATATGCTGAAGCTGCGGAGGTAGACGTTGTCGCCTCCACTGCTGCCCAAGGAGGTGCTTGCTTGAAGCTGGACGACATGAAAGACATGGCCATCAAACACGCCGAGAAGGTGGCACAACTTGAGGTAGAAGCTCTGAGGAAACGTCTGAGCGATCTTTACCCGTGCGACATGCCAATCACTATCCAACTATTCCAGCCTGTTGAGGGTGGACGCCTTGTCGATGTTGGTCCCCGCCCAAAAAGCTGTGACGACTCGCTCATATATCAGCCAAACAATGCCGGCAGGACAGGCGATATTTTCATGGATAAGCAAGCGCCTCACAGGTTTATTCCTAAATCTGAGAAAATTGGTGAGATCGCCACAGGAACTTTCACGAAGGCGATGCTTGACCTGGAACAAAGGCGCTACCCGGATATAGGAACATGGGAAACCAATGGGCCTCCTTCCAATGCCATGATCCATCAGTTGCCCCTTGCGCCTTTACCCCTGGATCTGCAACCGCGCCCATCGACCGGCCAATACAGATTTGCAAACCTCGGTGCCGTCTATACCATCAGCCACAAGGCGAAGGGAGAGAGCAACAATCTCGAAAAAATGCTCATTTTGTATGGCCTGCGCGCGGGCGAGATCGCCCAACAGGTTAGATACGAGGCAATTTGCAGAGAATCTGAGAATAGCCTGAATGAAGACGGCTGGGACGCCGGCACCACAGAGTGCCGCCTCAGCGTGTCCAGGCACCTTCCAACTGAATCATGGGATCCCAGCGAGTGCGATGCAAAGAAAATAGACAAGGAGTGGAAGAAAAACATCGATGGAGGATTATGCCTGCTGGTTGGCAGCCTCTTACTTCACCATCACTGGTGGTTCCCTTACGATCCCGTTGCCTATCAGGTGTTGTGCCGCCTCAAAGGTGAAGACAATCTTGCAAAGGGCGTCTACTACCAGCACCTCAGCTCACCGCCTGAATGCCCGTACATCACGGCCGAAACGTCTTCTCGCAAAACTGAGCAGCTGGTGGCAATTCTCTGTGAGGATATTGCCTATATCGTTCAAAGCTTCCGCGGAAGTGGCTCTCCGACTAACTCCGCACAAGTAAACCGAATTCACAGTGCCGTTTTAGCTATGCTTATTCAATTCGCAGGCGTAACGATGCGTCAATACTGCCAGGGAGTGCGAGACGGAAATAGGCTTAGCCCGCAGAAACTGCGTAAGAGTTGTGAAGTGCAGTTTTTGGGTGTAGCCCCAGCGCTTGAAGACTCCGTGAAGTCTCTTCTGAATCAGGCAAAAATCTACTCCCCTATTATCAAATCGTCAGTGCTTAAGAAACCAGATAGGGCATCCTGCGAGTTTGTTTGTAGCCTTCTCGCTCCAGACACTCCACCGCTATCTCGAACGAACCTCAATACGGTAAAAACCCACGGGTTGGTCTGCGTGAATGATGCAAATGGGTATCTCCTTAAGTCGGATCGGAACGGAGATTCGCGACATTACCTCTACTGGCATACAAGGGCAATGTTAACTCTCGGAATGAACGACCTCGCCGCAAGCGGCGGGGAATCAGACCCAGAAGAGATTGAGGGATAGGCCATGGCACTTCATCGAATTGATCTTTTTGTCATTGGGCTATATTTTGTCCTCTTGACCGTATTCGGCCTCCTAATCAGGAGGACAAGGGGGTTTGAGGACTTCGCGGTTGCCCGCCGCTCTGTCCCGACCCTCATGGTCTTTGCTAGCCTTTGCGGTGCCTATATTGGACCAGGCTACAGCCTTGGCTTTACCGCCAAAGCGTACAGCGTCGGCTTCATGCTCCTGCCTGTGTGGATGTGCTTCTCGCTTCAAACCTGTCTGGTGGGCATATGGCTTGCTCCCCGCCTTCGGAGATTCCCCGGTGCCTACACACTTGGCGGCGTAATGATGAGCGCTTACGGGCCGGTAGCCAGACAGCTAACCGGGCTTGTCTCCGTGGGCCTCTGCGTCGGTTTCGCTGGCGTGCTAGCACGAGCCGGTGGGGTCATCCTGTCAAATGCGATCGGCATCAGTCTGCCCGTTGCCGTTTTTCTTATTACGGGTGTTGGTGTTATCTACGCTCTGACGGGCGGGCTCAAGAGCGTTGTGGCAACAGAGGGGATTCAATTTGGCGTGGTGCTGGTTTCGGCTGGAGCCGTCATCGCGTTTGCCGGGCGTCACATAACCTCTTATCCGTCGTTGGACCACAGTGCACTCACTCTAACAGTTGCTGCGTGGAAGTCAGCCTCCGCGCCGGAGCTGCTGGGGATGATGCTGTTGTTTCTGATGGGCGAAACGCTCATTCCACCGTATGCAAACCGGGCTCTAGCGGCCGCGTCTGAAGGTGCTTCTAGGTTCGGCTTTATTCTCGCGGGCGTTTTTTCTGTCATCTGGTTCACAATGATGGCGACAGCCGGAGTGATGGCACACACGATTCTTGACCATGTCTCTCAACCAGACGGGGTATTGATCCAGCTTGCACAGGCGGTATTACCGGCTGGATTATTGGGACTCTTCCTGGTTGCGCTTGCAGCCATTGTCATGAGCACACAGGAGAGTCTGCTTAACGCTGCCTCTGTATGCATGACAAGGGATCTGATGCCCACGTCATTGCTGGATCGAAAGCAGCTCAATGTCGCCCGTGTCAGCACGATCTTCTTTGCTATCGCTGCCGCATGGTTGGGCCTTAGAGCTCCAGGCATCATCGATGGGCTTCTCATCTGCTACTCGATATGGGCACCCACCATTCTGCCTCCGCTTATATGGTCTCTCCTGGGCTTCCGTACCTCCCATTTAGGCGGAACGCTCTCCATAATAGGCGGCGGCCTCGCAAGCGGATCGGTTCTTGTCTTTCACATTGCATCCAGCAACCCTGCAATCGCAATTCTGGCGGGACTTTCCGCGAGCCTGCTCGGAGCGATTATCGGGACGCTGGTCCAACGACTTTGGAGGCACGCATGAGCATTCTGTGGATTTTGGTTCATTGTTTACCTGTCATTTGCTTTGTCATCGCCGTGATCGTAGTGGTACAGACGGTCATATTTGTACGTCACGCATTTTTTGGCCCTACCCCCCAAAGGTGAATTAGTCATGTCGGGATTTGAATCGTTATCCTCCTGCACGGCACTCGATGACTTGCTGATCTCAGAGCTGGCGAGAGCTGAAGCCGAACCATTAGTAATCCATGCCGGCCACTATGCATTGGTTAGGAATCACGGTGGCCAGGCTGTCGATTGTCTCGATAAGACTCGCTTCCCTGGCGTTGATCTGGGCTTTGCTGAATTCTCCCGGTGCACCTGGGAGTCTGCCTGCCGCGCATTGGCGGCGAAGCATGTCAAGGTTAATGCGCAGTTGATGGTGTTGGTGAACGATTGGCAATTCCTGACATCGGGAGCGGAGAGTCGTCGCGTAAGTGAACGGTCGGCGGCACAGATGCGAGAAGAATACTATCGTGGTACGCCTACGTTACCGCCTTCTCATCTCCAGCAGCTGATCCGGCACAATCTCACCGATGACGTCATCCTTCGCCACAGCGAGAAACAATGGTTATTTTCTGAGAGCGCTCTCCGTCACGATCTCAGCACGGTCATTCGTGAAATTATTGCGGATGAAAAGCGCGCTACTGAAGCTGGCATTCGCAAGTACTTCAACAAAAACGGCGAGCCTGTCATCGATGCTTGCGATGAGGAATCCGGCGCTTTTTGCCTGCTCTATTGCGGAAACACAAACTGCGCGGGCGAGGTGATTTCGCTGCTTGCGGCTCTACATAAGCGTGGAGTTCGGCGTTTCCTAAACATCTATCCTTCGCAGTGCCGCGAGCCCGTAGGGGCAGGCACCCGCCTCGCCGAACGGATCTTCGATCTTGAAGATTTCCAGATAACAAATATTGCAGTGAGCGGTGCGACAGACTCTGGAGATACTCTGCATGCAGTTGTCGAGCGTTTTGGGCCGCAGAACTGAGCCTCGGTACAATGGAGGGGGGAAGAATAGTGTTTGTCCGGCGTCAACTATTCTTCCCCCCGCCCCGGCAATTCTAATTGTCGCCCGTCAACTGCCTGTAAACTACTCGATCTCGACGTTGTGCGTTCGTAGCCAGTTGCGCAGCAATTCATCCAACAAATCGCTGAGTGTGCTTGAGGCCCGCTTGCGTGATCGCTTTTGCCTCTTCAGTTCCCTTTCGACTGCATCGTAGACGCCCGGATCAATACGTGTGGTGCGCTTCTCACGCATTGATTTATCCGTTGCTGGTTTCGGCAATACTGCTGCGACCGGGCGCGCTGAAATGACTTCCGGCTCACGTTCCGAAATCGTCTGGCTCGGCGGCGAGATGCGCAATTCTGCTGAACTGGTTGGTTTGGGTTCTGGAGAGGAATATCGTTCCGGCTCTGGATCGGGCCGATTTGCTCTGGCCGGCATTGTGGCGAGTGACGCGAAAGGACTGGTTTTACTCATGATCGGTCACCTGTTCTTTGGTTGTAGTGGCCTGCGCGAGAACGATGTCTTTTACTTCTTGGGCAAGTGCTTCGTAATCTCCCCATGCAACCACATTGTTGTCGTAGTCCCGCACCTGGTCAACCGTCACGCCTCGTTCTGAGGCTTTCTTGAATGCCTTCGCAGACCTGATCTGACACTTGAAAAGCGGCAG
>Ga0182014_10006762_pt1 | contig 12196 bp, 12 predicted proteins | sample 612S2DmetaG_FD_120489 | JGI IMG/M metagenome (GOLD analysis project Ga0182014, IMG submission 120489) | Permafrost microbial communities from Stordalen Mire, Sweden - 612S2D metaG | ecosystem: Environmental > Terrestrial > Soil > Wetlands > Permafrost | place: Sweden: Stordalen | collected... | reverse complement strand
CGGCCGCCCTTGCCCTTGTGGATATGAATGACCATGCGTTCGCTGTCGATATCGGAGACCTTGAGATGACAAAGTTCCGAGCAGCGAATGCCGGTTGAGTACAGTGTCATCACCATGGTGCGGCGCATCAGGTTCTCTGCCGAATCGATCACCCGCTCGACCTCTTTTGGACTGAGGATGACGGGGAGTTGCCTGGGACGCTTGGGAAATGGGATGTGCTCGGGGAGATAGGGGCGCCGCAGCGTCTTGACGTAGAGAAAACGCAGAGCTGCGATACAGCACGCAATCGTCCCTGCCTGGAGCTTGCGTTCTCGAAACAGATAGGCCTGATACTGCCGGATATGATCAGGTCCCAACCTGTCTGGCGAGCGGTGAAAATACCTGGAAAAGTCTTCTACCGCGTGCAGGTAGGTGTAGACCGTGTTCTGTGAGTAGTTGCGACGCCGGAGCTCATCCAGCATCTTCTGCCGAAGATGGGTCACAAAAGCCTCCTTGTGACCCAAACCTTACACGGCCTAAAAGGCTGGGGGACCACCGATGCAGCAGCGTCCGCCGCGCCAGCGGTTTAGTTCAAACGCCCTAGTATCCAAGCGTGCGCGGGGTCGGAGCTCGATTAGGGAATGCTGGTGCAGAGCCGCCAATTCAGTATGCATCCGCGTTCAACGCGTACATCGAAGGTGTTTCCGTGAGCCTCTCGTTCCTTCTGCTGTTTTGTCCGGAGTCCAACTCTCGCCACGAACGAGATTCGTCGCGCTGAATTCCTGCCGTAGCTGAGCCGAGGTGAGTACCGGAATCTCTGTTGGGCGTTTCTTCATATGCGGTGCCCGCCGCTGCCTGGATCGTTCGGGTACTCATCCTTGCAGCAATGCGCAGAAGTGATCGGGATTCTGCGCAAGGGAGGCTGAGTAGCGCGCAGCCTGCTTCCACTGGAAGAGCATCTGGTCCTTCGGATGCAGGTCGATAACCGGCTGCGATGCCGCGGGAGCATCGGCAAAGCGCCCCGCGTCCCAGTCGCTGGTGAGGGCGTCCGCGAGAGCCTGATCGCGGGCCGCGATCGCCTGAATCAGCAACGTGGCTCTCGCCCGATCCAGCAGCCGCTGCGATGCCTGCTCGATCACCACGGTCTCACGCCAGAACATTCTCTCCAGATACTGGATGCAAAGAGCGAAGGCCTGAAAATCGGAGAGATTGGTCAGAACAGAAGGTTCCAGCAGGATCAGCAGACTGGAGATGCGGGTGAAGGGATTCAGAGGGGGAGCCGCGGCCCCTAGCACTTCAGTCAACTGCGCGTCGCTGCTCCATGGGACTGGCAGCGTGAGCCCGTGCCAGGAGGCGGTCGCGCCTCCCGGCCAGTACGGCGCGGCGCTGTAGAGGCTTTCGAAGACCTCCCTCCAATGCTCGTTCCAGGTCGCCTGATAATGTTTCTCAACGAAACGCCGGAAGCCCGAGGTTTGCGCGGTCGAGGTTCCCTGGTTGAGAGCGACGGCGGCGTAGGCAAAGCTGTCCCAAATGGAATTCTGGACATAGCGGCTGGGAATCCAGTTGGTGACCACCACGCCGAGCGATGCCGGTTCGTTCGACGCCAGATACGCGTCGGCATAGGCATCGATGTTGCGCAGCTGCTCGGTGCCGACCCGTGCGCCCCAGCGGTAGCAGGAGAGCCCCGGCGCTCCGATGGCCCGAGCACCGTGCGCGGCGATCTTCTCGAGCGTGTCATGAAGCGGAACCGCGTTCTTCTCTGCATAGTTCCAGTCCATGATGATGATGCTCTTGTCCAGCAAGCCGAGGATCTGCGGTTCCCTGTGCAGGACAAAGTCGCCCCAGACGATCAGCTCCTTATGCAGTTCCACTGCGGCGCGGTTCAGGGCGTTCAGATAGCCGGCCCAGATCTGTGCGCGGTTTCGGCTCTGCAGCGCATGGCGGGAGCGCGCGGAGCCACCCCAGTTCACCTCATCGCAGCCGCCGTGCAGATAGATCGAGGGGAAGATCGAAGCAACTTCGCCATACAGTTTGGTCATCAGCTCGAGCGTTGCGGGATCAACCGGGGTGACGCCGGAAAACTCCGTGGAGCCGTTCGGATCGCGATCCAGCAGATGCGCAAAAGCGGGTGAGCGCGTGATGTACCCTGTGTGCCCGAAGGACTCAATCTCAGGAATCACATCGATGCCATGGCGTTGGCCGTACTCGGCAAGATCTCTTAGCTGCTCCGGCGTAAAGGCATTCATGTGGGTGATCAGACCGGAGACAGAAGCAAAGCGGAGCGCGCTTCCCTGGTCATCGGCGAGGCGAAACTGGAGGGTATTGAATCCCCACTCCGCGCAGAAGTTGATCACGCGGTGGTAGTAGTCGAGCTTCTCCGGAACACGTCCCGCGTCGACCATCAGCCCGCGCATCGCACGTGGGGTGACCGCTGCCGCCTGAGCAGCCGCCGGGAGCAGAGAAGAGATTCCGCGCGCCCATGAAGCCGCGCCTCCTGGTTGCGTCCCCTCTTCTTCGGCAAGCCATACCGGAACAGCGACGGTACCCGCCACCATAACTCCTGCTCCGCGGAGAAAGTCTCGTCTACTTCGATTTTGGCTGGTCAGGATTCGGCCTCCTCATTGGATTTTAACCGCAGCTGCAGGAATGCCTGCGCGTACTAACTTCAAGCCTATGACCCCCCCATCGCTTTTCGGGTGTCCGCGCTGAATATCTATAAGTGGTAGTAATTGATTTGGCAAAGGAAGGGCGAGTTCTCACGGCGGAACGAGATGCTGGTGGAGGCATAATGATTCGGCAGTCGATCCACGGACGTGATCCACTCACAGGCGAGTTTCTCGAAATACTCGTTGAGAATGGAATAATTCGGTCAATCGCTCCCGGACTCTCCGGTAAAGATCTGTGGCTGTCGCCCGGATTCATCGACCTGCAAGTCAACGGCTATTCCGGTTGTGATCTGAATGCGGAGTCGATTACGCCGGATCTCGTGACCGCTCTGATGTACAGGCTGTTCGCTGTCGGGGTCACCACATTCATCCCGACCATTATCACCGCATCAGAAGATCGGATCATCGCAGCCCTGCGCGCGATTGGTGAGGCGCGCAATAGTTCGCCCCTTGTGAGGCATGTAATTCCATTTGTCCACGTTGAGGGTCCGCACATATCGCCTGCAGATGGCCCGCGGGGCGCACATCCGCGCAGCCACGTCCGGCATCCTGACATCGCGGAATTCGAGCGTTGGCAGGTGGTCAGCGGAGGCTTGGTGGGGATGGTGACACTTTCTCCGCACTGGGATCCCGCGTTGCCCTACATCGAACACCTGGCGAGTCGGGGTTGTGTGGTGGCGATTGGCCACACGGATGCCGAACCATCCCGCATTCATGCAGCGGCAGAGGCGGGGGCGGTATTGTCCACACATCTGGGAAATGGTGTAGCCGGCGACTTGCCGCGCCATCCGAATCTCCTCTGGGCACAGCTTGCGGACGATCGTCTTACGGCTTCGTTCATTGCCGACGGCCATCACCTCCCCGCGGATACTCTAAAGGCGATGTTGCGCGCCAAGGGAACAGAGCACAGCATTCTGATTTCCGACGCGGTGGCCCTCGCAGGAATGCCTCCGGGGAGATATGAGACATCAGTGGGCGGAACTGTGGAATTGACCGCTGGGGGGAGAATCGGCATCCCGGGCACCCGAACCTTGGCAGGCGCGGCGCTATCTCTGAAAGCCGGCATTGCCACTGTCGCACGACTGCCAGGATTTTCGCTGCGGGACTCGATTCTGATGGCCACGGAAAATCCCGGCCGCTTTGCAGGCGGCCGTGGAGTGCTGCGAGTCGGGGCAGATGCCGACTTGGTTCAATTTAGGTGGGATCGAGCCGGGGGTGACATCGAAATTGTCAAGCTCCTCGTTAGGGGTGTGGCCCCATGAGGGCATCGGAAGATATGATTCGACAGGACCTCTCTTGCCCTGCCTTCGCCAATACCGGAGATCGTCTCGGCGACCTGAAATCGTATGAGGATCAGTCAACCATGGAATGGAAAAACCCTGGCCTGGGCGCTATGAAGGTACAAGTCTATCCGACCGCTAAAGCTGCGGGGCAAGCTGCTGCGGAATCCGTCGCGGCAGCGTTGCGAGGGCTGGGCGCGGAGCGAAAACTGGTCGGCATCATCTTTGCTACGGGAACCTCGCAGTTTGAGACGCTGCACGCTCTGACTTCCATCTCCAATCTGCCCTGGGAGAAGGTTCATGGCTTTCATATGGATGAGCACATCGGCATCGACGAGAATCATCCGGCTTCTTTCCGCCGCTATCTGCGCGAGAGGCTGACGAGCCGCGTCTCGATGGCGACCTTTCATGAAATGGATGGGAGCGCTTCGGATCTGGAGAAGGTTCGGCGTGAATATATGGAGAAGCTCAGCGCGGCCGATCCGCAGATCTGTCTGCTCGGCATCGGGGAAAATGGGCACCTCGCGTTCAATGATCCCCACGAAGCAGATTTCGACGACGCCGAGCCGATGAAGATCGTCACGCTCGATCAAGCCTGCCGCGAGCAACAGCTTGCGGAAGGCTGGTTCCCCAGCTTCGATCAGGTGCCGAAGCAGGCCCTGACGCTGACGATCCCGACACTGCTCAAAGTACCAAAACTCGTCGTGTCGGTGCCGGGGAAGCGCAAAGCGGCCAGCGTGCGGCGTACCCTGCGGGATCCCATCTCCGTGCATTGTCCCGCAACCATTCTCCGCACTCATCCGGATGTGACGCTTTGTCTCGACGAAGAATCCGCGTCGGAACTGGATTGCGCCGGAACCCCGTAACGCAGTGCTGCTCCTAACGTGGCCCATTTCGGTCTGTCGGAGTTACGCAACTGCGGTTTCCTTCAGTTGTTTTGGAACTCAACAGGCGAGCCTCGTCCGGAAGCCATCGATGGAAACAAGCGTTGGGAATGCCGACGCTCGCCGGCGCATTCAACTCGGCAGCCACATGTTTCGGTTCACCCTATCTGCGAAACAAGCAGGAGCGTTGGGGACGCGCTTCTGGGAGCTACGGGCCGCACGGAGGATGGACACACAGAGATTCTCCAACGCGCAAGAGACCTGTATCTCGACTACGCAGAACGCGTATCAAACAAGTCCTCTCTCACTAGCACTCATTGACCATGCTGTCCCCCGAGCGAAAATTAGCTCCCCGCACACCCTGAGGGATCAAAGAAAACACTATGGAGTCATTCCTCACGCACACCCCCTTAAGCGCGCAACTTAGAAAAGTTCGCGTCCGTGCGGCAAAACGCGGTCGGCGTTTTCCACTGGCGTCCGGCGATACCTTCCGGAAAACTGGTGCGATGGCGACATTTCAGGACCGATCCTCGTGGAGCAACCGCTGGCATCTCACGCTTCAGGTAAATCAGCGTCGGCTACGTCATCTTCAATCGCCCGTGCCGCGTTTGCGTAATCCAAAGCGTGAAGACCGATAGCAGAAAAGAAGCCTCCGGCAAGATTATGGTTATTTTGTCCTTGTGCATCTCAGGTCGCCATCTCCAACAGCAGGCTGGTTGTTCTCTCCGAGGGAAACGTCACGTTCCGCTGGCGCGACTCCGCCCACGGCAACAAGAAGAGGCTCATGACCCTGGCTGTCGATGAGTTCAAGTTGTTGCCATCCTTACCACACGGTGAGGTCCATGCCGATCCTCCAATGATCGACCAGCACCTGAATCGTTGGCAATCCCGATGTCGATGCTGATTCCCAAGAGCCGGTTCGTGCCGCCTGTTCAAAGCCTTTACTTGGCAGCCTTCTTTTGCGCAGCCCAACGCTTTTTGACTGCTTCGGCAATGCGCTTGCGCCCTTCGGCAGAAATGTGCCTCTTCTTCTTTTTCGCCGGCTTCGTGGCGACAGAAACCACCGCCGCTGATTTCCTGGGTGCAGCCACTGCCTTCTTGGGTCTGCCTGCTGCCTTCTTCGCCGTTGGTGCAGCACCACCGCTCAGCAATGCACGCGCTTGCTGCAACTGGGCAATATCGCAATCGATACTTGCCAGAATGTCTGAAATTGCCATGTACTATTCTCCCTGATCGATACAGGCAACTGGTCCAACCGCCATGAAAGCTAAGTCATAACGCTACGCAGGGTCAGCCACTTGCCTCGACATACAATACTCGACAGATGGGCTTTTTACAAACACGTGGCATCTCTGGAGTTCTCCTCGGGGCTTCGGTAGTATCCTGATTCTGCGTTGCTGTGGCAGGAGTACGTTCCAATGAGCGAAGCGACCTCTCGAATCGCAATTCTCAAGACGGACATTACAACCCTGGCCGTTGACGCCATCGTCAACGCCGCTAATTGCTCACTGCTCGGTGGCGGAGGGGTTGATGGGGCAATCCATCGCGCTGCTGGCCCGGAACTTCTCGGCGAGTGCCGTCTGCTCCACGGTTGCAAGACAGGCCAGGCGAAACTGACCAGGGGTTATCGCTTGCCCGCCAGATATATCATTCATACCGTTGGCCCGGTATGGAATGGCGGAGAACACGGAGAACGGGAGCTGCTTGCCAGTTGCTATCGTTCTTGCTTTGCGCTCGCGCGCAGCAACGGCCTGGGGACTCTGGCCTTCCCAGCCATCAGTTGCGGCGTCTACCGCTTTCCCCTCAACCTCGCTGTCGAGATCGCGATCCGCGAAACGGCCGCGGAACTGCGCAAAGACGATGTCATCGAACAAGTGATCTTTGCCTGTTTCGACGAAACGGTGTATGCCTCCTATCGGCGAGCCGCGCAACCGCTTTCCCAGGAGGGTATCGGCCTTCTATAATCATTGCCGCGGAAGAGATGGGGCAGGCTCATATGAATCGCGGCACCATCACAATTTCGCCAGGTCCGCGCCTTCGAATCGCCCTGGGTCTGGCGATCATCGCGGATGCCCTCCAGATCGTCGTCTTCCCCTTATTCGTCGAGGGAGCTGAATCGCCTGCTGATGACATACTGGATATCGGTATTGGAGCCGTGCTGATTTATCTTCTTGGCTGGCACTGGGAATTCTTGCCATCGTTCGTTGCCAAGCTCGTGCCTGGAGTCGATTTGGTTCCTTTCTGGACGTTGGCGGTTGCAAATGTATATCGGAGACAGAAACGAATTGTGGCCTCCATAGAAGGAATTCGCGAGGAAAACCAGACGGGGAGAGACAAACGGAGTTCGTAAGGGGGAGTACTGATCGTGAGCCAGATTATTGTTGATGTGAATTTGTGCAAGGGAGACGGAGCATGCGTGGCGGTTTGTCCAGCCAAGGTGCTGATTCTCAATAAAAGTGGATTTCCAGAAGAAGTTCCTGACAATAATTGCATCCTCTGCGGCCACTGTGTTGCCGTGTGCCCCCACGCTGCTCTGACTCACGCTGGCTTGCCGCAGGAACCCTTCTTGCCCGCATCCAAGAAACTGCCCGATCCGGCGGTTATCGACAGTTTTCTGATAAGCCGGCGGTCGGTGCGAGAGTTCAAAGACCGACCCATCGCCAGAGAAACATTGGAGGCGCTGCTGGATGTGGCACGGCGGGCTCCAACAGCTTCCAACTCCCAGAAGCTGCACTGGATTGTCGTAGAGGGTGGGGCAAAGGTGCACGCATTATCTGCGGAGGTTATGAGCTGGATACGTACTTCGGACATCAGTCCAGCAAGATTGGCGCAATGGGACAGCGGATATGACTTTGTATTACGTGGGGCTCCCTCGGTCGTTGTGGCTTGTGCGCCAGCAGATTATAGCTGGGGAAAACAGGATTGCGCCATAGCCGTGACCTTTCTTGAGCTGGCGGCAGAGGCGCGTGACCTAGGCGTCTGCTGGGCCGGCTACCTGACTCGCATAGCTGGCGTTCATGCTCCCCTCCGTCGGATGTTATCGGTCCCTGAGGGGTACGTTGTATGCGGCGGCCTGATGCTCGGAGAGCGTAAGTATTCGTATCGGCTAGTACCGCCAAGAAAACCGCTCAGTGTGCAATGGGTCTAAAGTGGAGGCGCCATTTTGCCCAAGAACCCAAAGCTCGACCGAGCCAAGCGTCAGTGTATGCGTTACGCCGAGCGCAAGCTCAAGGAAGCGCAACAGCGCCTGACGCGGACTGAGCCCAGCATCTTGTATTGGTCCCGGATCGTGGCCGACCTGAAGCATGAGCGAACCCGTGCAGTTCAGCCACCACTCTGGCCGGAAGACGATACCAAAGCGGCGGAGTGAGCTGACACGGCTGAAGGCCTTCGCCAATCCAAGTCCGTACGGTAGTGCTAACTGCTATTTCGCTGCGGCTGCCTTCTGTGCCGCCCAGCGTTTCTTGACAGCCTCGGCGATGCGTTTCCGCCCCTCGGCAGAGAGGTGCCTCTTTTTTCTCTTCGCAGGTTTCGTGGCAACGGACGCTGTTGCCTTCTTCGCTGGTGCGACCTTCTTCGGTCTACCTGCCTTCCTCTTCGCTGCCGGGGCGGCGCCACTTAGCAATGCTTTTGCGTGTTGCAACTGGGCGATCTCGCTATCGATTGTCGCCAGAATTTCTGATACTCCCATCTAATCCTCCCTAATTGATCAGTCAACTGGTCAAGCCGCCGTGACGCCAAGTCATAATGCCACGCAGGGTCAGCCAGTTACTGCATAAATTACGATACTCGGCTGATTACATCATGACAAACAAAAAGCCGCAGCTCTTTCTCAACGCTTGCCAGAGGCTGAGTGCCCAGCCCTTCACGATGCTTCAGGGATCGACAGCGTCATGCAGTGGTCTTGCCCGGTTTCGCATTGGAGCATGTCAAGCGCGAGCAGGTTCCAGCCGACGAAGCCGGCGAAGTGGCCACTGGGGGACTGTGCAGGGGTGGGAGCGAGGCCATCGCCCGTCTCGGCGCTGTAGTCCTCGTGCATGGAACCCCATTGGGCGATGTCGCGGCGCAAGATGCCGGCGAGTGTGAGGGCGAGCCAACGGGATTCGCCATGAAAGCCATAGCGGCGGAGAACGACCCAGTCCAGAAAGTTTGCGTTGATCCAGATGGGTCCGCGCCAGTTGGAGTAAGGGTCGATGATGGCGTCGTTGTTGTATACGGGATCGCTCTTGGAGACGCTGCGAAAGCCGTATGGAGAGCGCATTTCTGCCGGGTTTAGCAGGTGGTGGCGGATCATACGGCGAGCTTCGCGCGGAGGGAGCAGACCGTCAACGAGTGGGACGAAGCTAGACCAACTGATGGAACGGACCCAGGCACCGTTGTCGCGGCGGCGATTGAGAAAGATGGCGTCCTTCGGGGACCAGAGTTGCGTCAGAATGGCGCGGCGGATGACCGCGGCCTCGACCCGGTAGCCGCGTGCATCATCGCGATAGCCGAGGCGATCGGCAAGCGCGGCCATCGCCAGGTACTCGCGCATGGCAAAGACGGAGGCATCGACGGCGAGGATGGAACTGGGGTCGGCGGGATCGTTGGAGAGGGCAGGATTGTTGTCGGCGCCGGACTGCATAGCGTTGTCCCAGAACCACAGACCCCAGCGGCTGTCGAACTGCGTGCGTTTGCGATAGGCGAGGATACGCTGCAGTTCGGGCCACACGGGGCGGAGCCAGGAGTAGTCGTTCAGGCTTTGGGAAGCGAGGAGTGCACCCTGGGCAAGGAAGGGCTTCATTGCGAATGCGCCGAAGATCGGGCGCGGACCCTGCGGAGTAATACAGCCGGCGACGTATCCCGTGGGGTCGGCCGAAGAGGCGAAGCTGAGTACCCAGTCACGGAGATATTTCGCGTCGGCAGGGTCTTGATTGGCCCAGTGGACGCCGATGAAGAAGCCGTCCCAGTCCCACATCTGCGTGTAGTACCCGGCGGGGATGAGGTAAGGATAGCGGATAAATCCCTGAGCAGGGCGGATGGTTTGAGGGGCGAGACGAGTGAAGTCGGAAGTAAGGCCAGCCAGCAGGGCGGCATCTGGTGACGGTGCTTCCTGGGAATGCGTTGCAAGCGCGAAAAGAACGATGGCAGGAAGGATTCGGGAGCCGCGGCAGACCGCTGCTGTGCGTAGAGTCGTCACGCAGAACATGATAACGTGGGGAGGCAGTGCCAGGCAGTGGGGCGGCATGAATTGAGATGCCCGCTATGTGGGTTGCAATCGAGATAGAGAAATGAGTTCTGTCCGTGAAGCCGGTAATCCAGGAGTTGTGCAAATGGGAGTAAACACGATGGCTCGGGATTGCGGAATCTCCTGACCTGTCAAAAGCGAACCATGACGAGTTGTCCGTGCGACGAGACGCGAAGTTTGTTCAACCGTTCTAATGGCTTTGGCTTGAGGAATTGGCCGTAGCCGATGGCCTTCCGAGTCCAGGCATCCCGGCGCATCTGCTATTCCTGTCGCGGGCTTCTCTACTCGGTAGAGTACCGGATCTCCAGCGTGCGAATCCGATAGCACGAGTAAGTCAGAACAATCGCGATCAGCGCCAGCAACCCCGCGGTGGCTGCCCAGCCGGATACCGGTTCGGTTTCAACCGTCAGCAGTGCAAAGATGCCGTCGGAACTCACGGATACCGGCATGAGGTGCCGCAGATACGAAGCCACGCTGATCTTCTGCAGCAACGACGGGAGCACCGGGTTGATTGTCTCCCAGCCCAGCACCAGCATCGCGGCCGGCGTAGGGTTCTTGAACATCATGCTCAACAGCAGAAACACTGCGCCATATCCAAGACAGGCAAGCACCACGATCAGCAGGTACGCTTCCAACTGTCCCATGCCGGGCCCGTTGAAGATGTAATCGCGGCCGGCCGCACCGAAGCCGGCGTATATCAGCGCGAAATTGGCGGCGATCGCGCTTCCGAACAGGAACACGGCGCTGATGGATCCAGCTGCAAACTTCGCCAGCAGCAGGACCTCGCGGCGCACCGGGGAAAGCAGATAGAAGTGCAGGCTGCGCTCAATCATCTCTCCACGAATCAGCCGCGAAAAGATTCCCAGGCACCCGAAGAAAACCCCCAGCCGGATGTAATAGAGCTGGACGATGCCTGCCAATACGTTGGTGTCCTCGCTCATTGCGAAGGACGGATGCGAATCGAACAGTGTGTGAATCAGGATGATGACTGTCGGGATGAAAGCAAGGCAGTAAATCCAGGCCGCCTTCCACGAAAAGAGATTCCGCCTCAATTCAATGCGTGTCAGTCGCTGTGCCTGCATCCACCACAGGCCCCAAGGCTGTTGGGCAAGATTCCTCGCTCGATCGGCAAGTTTTGTCTGCGTCATGATGGGCTCCCATCCGTGCCGATCAGGTACTGATAGATCGCGTTGGCATCGTCGTCCGCCGGAGCCACTGCATCAATCTTCACCAGCCCATCCGCCGCGATTCCGTTGAGCGTGGAATAGAACTGGTCGATATCCGCGGTACGCAGGAAAACGCCTTTGCCATCTGCATGCAGCCTGGCTTCAACGCAGTGATTGATGGCGAACATCTTCGCCGCCAGCACCTCGGGGTGGTCGCAGCGAATGAGCACCTGCATGGGCTTTTCGCGCACTTCCTGCCTGACCTGGTGAATATTCCCCTCCGCGATCAGGTAGCCGCCGGTTATCAGGATCACTCGATCGGAGATCCGGTCGACCTCGTCGAGAATATGGCTGGAGATGAGTACATGCATTCGCTGGCGGCCCAGCTCCTGAAAGAGCGCAATTGATTCAGCGCGTGCCATCGGATCCAGTCCATTGAGCGGCTCGTCGAGCACCAGCACTCGCGGGTGATGGGCAATTGCCTGGGCAAGCCGGATCTTCTGCCGCATGCCCTTGCTGTAGCCGGCGATCTTTCGTCCTGCCGCATCGCCAAGCTGCACGCGCTCAATCGCCTGCGCGACAAGATCGACGGCCAGGTCCTTTTCCATCCCATGGAGCATCAGGCCGTCCAATAGAAACTGCCATCCGGTGAGCCCGCGCGGAAAGAAATCGAACTGCGTGCAATACCCGAGGATGCTGAACAGCTCCGTTTGATCGGCCGGCGAGAGCCCCAGAACCGAGATGTGTCCGTTGGAAGGCTGAACCAATCCGGTCATGAGGTTCATGATGGTGGTTTTTCCCGAACCGTTGGGCCCGACCAGTGTGGTAATTCCGGGCGGAATCGACAGCGAGATCCGGTTCACGCCGAGCACCTCGCCATAGAACTTCGATACGTCTTCGAAAATGATTCTGTCGTTCATCCGCGGACCACCTCGCGCGCCCTGATCCGCTTGTTCAGCATGCCCACACAGACCAGGCAGGCCAGCGACAGCAT